>AR_comb_assmDRAFT_10222392_pt1 | contig 19334 bp, 20 predicted proteins | sample ArasoioldDNA_FD_10543 | JGI IMG/M metagenome (IMG submission 10543) | reverse complement strand
ACCCAGCGCATCAGTTGGGCGACAAATTGACTGAATTGTGGCCAGTGCAACCAGTCTTTCCCCCAGCGTGCCGACAGGTCCGAGGTGAAGGCTGCCGTCCTCCCCAACCCGTAGCGCTGCACCGCCAACAAGGGATCAGTTTTCGGTGTCACCAGCACGAGTTCAGCAGCCGGCTTGCCGTACGTCACGACATAGCCGTAAAGGTTGGGCGCCTGGGCCATCTGCAAGCCCTGGAGGAGTTCATGCTCTGTCTGCAACACGGCTTGAAACGGTTGCTCGTCGATGAGTCCACGCGACGCGAGGATCGTTTCTGCCGTGAAGATACGCGGGACGTAGAGGGCATCATCGGTGTAATAGCTCCGACCATGCCCCCAGTGGGCAATGGCGTCCATCAAGGTGCGATCGGCATCCTTCCCCAGAGCCACGGCACTGACGGTAATGTTCTGAGCAACAGCGTCCTGCATGAGCGCCTCAAAATCCATGTTAGGCGTCAGACCGTCCGACATGGCGATGAGGTGTTTCTTCACGGCGTGCACCTCTTTCAGAGCCCGCAGCCCTTCCTGCAGGGCTTTGTATAAGTCTGTGCCCCCTGCATGCGTTAAGGCTGCCAGTTTGCCAGCAATCTGCTCGCGCTTACCGGCCTCGGTAATGGGCACGGTCCACTCCCAATCCGCATTGAAGGCCAGGACTCCTACCTGGTCGAAGGGATTGAGCAATTTCATGGCTGAAAATGCGGCGATCTTGGCCACTTCCATCTTAGTGGTACGCTCGTCGAGACGCTGCGTGGGCTGCGTGCCGCTGATACTACTGCCCATGCTATCCGAACGATCAATGACCATGACCATGCACAAACTGGGGAGCGACATTTTGGTGGGGATGTCCATGTCAACCGGCAAGATCTTCTCAAGAGGGGTGCGATAGTACCCACCGGCACCGAAGCTTTTCTCCCCGCCGACCATGAGGAGTCCCCCCCCCATATCACGCACGTAACGCTCCAGGGTTTCCATCTGCGAGACGGAAATCCCAAAGCTTGGTACGTTGTCAAAGATCAGGGCCGCATATTCCATGTAACCACTCAGGGTCTGCGGCAGTTCCTGCCAGGGGCGTGTCTGGATCTCGAATCCCTGCTGACGGAGCGCTGTGACCAGGGCTGTAGAGCGTTCCGGGGGATCATACACCAATAAAATTTTCGGCCGTCCAACCACCTCTGTGAACGCTTGCCAGCGGTTGTTGTCAGGAATAGTGTCACGCAGGCTGTTGACGACCACTTGATAGAATTGCACCCCTTCGGCACTAGCATATTGCTGGAATTGATAGCGGTTCTTGCCCGGCCGCAGCGTGACGTCGAGCCGTTCTATTAAGGTTCCGTCCCGAAACAGCTCAAGTGAGGCTGGAGTCTCGATGGTGCTCACGACCACGGCTTCCACGCGGTAGGGCATACCTCCATGGACCTGCGCTGGGACGGTCAGCTTGTCAACGCGTACCTCAGGTTCCTGGCTGGGCCGTCCCAGCGGCAGCGAAAAAACCGGCACGTCCAAGGAGCGAGCAATCAGCGCTGCCTCCGCTGCCGAGCCCACATTCTCATTACCGTCACTGAGCAACACCAGGCGTCGTGCACCTTCCGAAGGAAAGCTGGCGATCCCTACCTGGATGGCACGGGCGATATTGGTGGCAGTGCCTTCGACCTGCGAGTTGACCTCCGACAGCGTAAACTGCTGCGCCACCCCCTGTTCCACCACTGCATCGGCCCCAAAGACCACGAGCCCTATGCCATCCTGAGGAGGCTTGTGCTGGCTGACAGCACGCACGAAGTCGAGGGCCTGCTGGCGTGCTGCCACCGCGACGCTGTGCGACAGGTCGAGCAAGAACACCACGTTGGCACGCTGCGATAGCTGCGTCAGACTGAGTCGTACGAGGCCAGCTACCACGAGGGCGAGCACGGCGAGGCGCAGACCGAGGAGCAGGCGGCGGCGGAGTGATGAGAGGCGGCGAGGCGTATGGCGCAGCCAATACCAGAAAAGCAACCCGAGCACGAGCAGGGCTGCAAAATAGGGATAAAAGATACGTATCTGCATGGGCACTCACTTCCCCACGCACATCAGATAACGCACAGGCAAAAGCGCGTACACCTTGTGCGCATACGAGCTACACCAAGCGTGCACAGTCCGCTTGAGCATAGAATCGGGACAACTTTTTTCATGAACAGGTGCCTATCATGCATAGGCGCATATAGTGTCCTGGTTGTAACACAAGCCTCTAGAGCGAGCAATGAGATCTTCACACACCCAGCACTACCCAGGACGCCGCGCCACCGTGGCAGACGGACGAATACGTGGCCAGATATGCCACACAAAGGTCAACGCCGCACAACCTTGCAATATGCCAGCACTGACAAAGGTCACCTCCGCAGCAACATCCCCGTAGAGTTCCTGGAGCAGAGGATGCAGAACCACCAGCCCTAGGGCGGCGTTGAGCGTGATATAGCTGCACCAGGCAAGGGTGGTGTTGCCTCTGGAGGCGCCTCCATCAAAGCGCGGGAAGATCCAGTAACATACTCCCAGAGTACACTGGCTCAGCCCCCCGATGAGTACTAAATACGTGTGGGCCGGGAGCAACACCCAGAACACCGGGAACCAGCCTGTACCTTTCTGCACCAGGATGAGGCCACCGGGCACCATGCCAATGGCCAGACACAAGAGACCAACGCGCAGAAAACAGCGACTAAGCGTGGGCATATGTTAACGCCGCCGGCCCCGGATGCGGCCCCATGTGTTGATGACGAAAATCCAGACGGCTGCTACCTGGAGCACTGCTGACAGTACCAGAAGCCAGCCCACGCCTGCCTGGGGAGAGAGACTATGCCAGGGTTCGACAACAGCCCGCAGGAGCAGGCCCAGGTTCAAAGCTCCATAGGTAAACCACCCCAGGGGCTCACTGCGTTGCGGTTGGTCTTTCGAGAACGGGGGAAACATCCAGTACGCCACTCCAAAAATACACTGCATGAGCCAGCCTACCACGAGTAGATGCCAATAGACTGGTTGCAGCACACCAAAAATGGCCTGGTGTTTCCACCCGAGCGTACTCAGCAACAGCCCTCCCAGCACAAACCCGCAGAGGAAATACAGCATTGCTGTCTTCAGAAACCACCGTGTCAGCGTCGGCAAGCCCCTGTGTCCCTCCCCGCTCGGGGTACGCTCTTGACATGTTATCGTACTGAGGAACTCGACATCGTGCAAGGATGCGGCGACGACTTCTCCTCTCTCACGACACTGGCACGATGGTAGGCTGACGTGCTATGAGTACCGGACATGGTGCCAGGCGCACGACTTTTTCTGCCACGCTGCCCAAGAGGATGTGCTGGAGTCCAGTCCGACCGTGTGTGCCCATGACAATGAGAGTCACCTTCTGCGACTTGGCCGTCTCGAGTATTTCGTGAAACGGCACTCCGTGCACCACAACAATGTCCCCTTCTAGTCCTGCTGCAGTGACACGCGCGAGGCATGCTTCCATGCTCTGCATGATTTCTGCTTCCAAATCTTGGAGATAAGTGTACGGCAGGGTCACCCCCATATCCACCCCTCCCAAGGGGATCGACTGAATCACATGGAGTAGCGTCAAACGCGCATCGAGTTTCCCCGCCAGATTGATCGCATACTCGAGAGCCTGGTTAGCATACTCGCTAAAGTCTATAGGAACGAGAAAATGCTGTGAGGCCATGACGATGTCCTTTCTTCGTGAGGTATATCCCCTCTGCTCGTGGAGCAGTCGCATGTCGGCTATGGATACAGCTCAAGTATCGTGCCAGAGCTGCTCAGGGACGAAAGGCTTTGTAGGGCAATGCGTCCACGTGTCTGGAGTATAAGACAATGGCTATCTCAAGCATAGCGACATATTGCCCATTGTTGTGACCTGATGTCATGGTCAGTATAGTCATGCCTATGAGCCATGGCCTCAGGCGATCGTGGCAGCACACAAATCTTGCAGGAGTTGCTCATACTGCACGGCTCCGCCCTGCTCCCAGGTCGTGAGTAAGGCGGTCCCGAGAATCCCCATGTCTGCCAGGCCGTGCAGACGCCGCAGGTCGGCGCCGGTGCGCAGACCGAAGCCCAAAGCGAGAGGCAAGGATGTGGCCCGGCGACAGCGTGCCATGAAGGCTTCCAGACTGTCATCAATATGCGTCTGTCGGCCAGTCACGCCCTTGCGCGCGACACAATACACAAAGCCTCTAGCATAGCCAGCAATCTCTTGCAGGCGCGCCGGCGAGTTAGTGGGGGTCATGAGGACAATGGGTGATAGGTGGTGGGCATCGGCGTGCTGGAGGAGGTCACTGGCCTCCTCGGGTGGGAGGTCCGCCACGATAAAGCCACTCCCGCCATGCTCCGCCAGGCCGGCGCAGAACGTCTCATGCCCCATTTGTAGCACACTGTTATAGTAACCCATCATCAGAATCTTGAAGTCAAATGCGGTGGTAGCACGCTGCAGAAACTTGAAATAGCCTTCCCAATGCATGCCAGCCGCCAGGGCGTGTTGATTCGCCCGTACAAACACAGGCCCATCGGCGATGGGTTCGCTGAAGGGGAGTTGGAACTCGACGACATCTACCGCTGCGCGCTGCATGACTTCGAGCATAGCCATATTGGCGTCCAGCGAGGGATAGCCCACCACGACATGGGTCATCAACAACAATTTTTTGCGCTGCAGGCGCTGGCGCAGATAAGTCTCTAAGGGTGTCATGCCAGCGCTCCTTCCCTCTCCCACGCCGTGACTTTGTCCCGCAGAAAAGCGCGCCAGCGGGTATCGCCCAGGGCTTCAGCAATGGTAAAGATATCTTTGTCTCCACGCCCCGACTGGTTGATGAGAATGATCTCATCAGGGGACAACTGGGGTGCCTCTTTGAGAGCCGTGACAAAGGCATGGGCACTCTCCAGGGCCGGAATAATGCCCTCGCGACGCATCACCAATTTTAACGCCTCTAAAACCTCCGCGTCGGTGGCGGCTTCGACGCGTATGCGGCCGATCTGATGCAGATAGGCCAGGATCGGCCCCACACCGATATAATCCAGGCCAGCAGCGACGGAATGCGTCGGCTGCATCTGCCCCTCGGCGTTCTGCAGAAAACAGGTTTTGTAGCCCTGCGCCACCCCTGGGCGGCCAACGTGCTGGGCGAGACGAGCGGCATGCTGGCCCGTGTGGAGCCCCAGGCCACCGGCTTCAACGCCAATGAGTGCCACCTCGGAGTCGTCGAGAAAACCGGCGAACATACCGGAAGCGTTTGAGCCGCCCCCCACGCAGGCGTAGACGCGCGCGGGCAGTTTGCCCGCAGCCTGTAGCACCTGTGCACGTGCTTCGCGACCGATAATGGACTGAAAGTAAGTGACCATCTGCGGGAAAGGATGGGGACCACAGACGGTCCCCATGACGTAGTGCGTCGTGTCCATAGACTCGGACCAGTCGCGCAGCGCCGCATTGATCGCGTCCTTGAGCGTCTGTGAGCCGTCCTCGACGACGACCACCGTGGCGCCGAGTTGTTCCATCCAAAAGACGTTAGGACGCTGCCGTTCCACATCTAAGGCGCCCATATAAATGGCACATTGAAAGCCCATGCGGGCTGCCATGGTGGCCGTGGCGACGCCGTGCTGGCCAGCACCGGTCTCGGCGATAACACGGCTTTTCCCCATGCGCCTGGTGAGCAGTCCCTGGCCCATGACATTGTTAGCCTTGTGGGCCCCGGTGTGATTGAGGTCTTCGCGTTTGACGTAGAGCTGGGCCCCCCCGAGCTGTGTGCTCAGATTATCCAGACGAGTGAGTGGCGTTGGACGACAGGAATAGCTTGCCATCAAACTGACATACTCGTCCCAAAAGGTAGAGTCAGCTTGCGCTGCCGCAAAGGCCGTTTGCAATTCGTCAATAGTCTCGTGCAGAATTTCAGGGATAAACGCACCGCCAAAGGGCCCGTAATATCCCTCACGTCCCGGTGGAAATTGAAAGAGTTCTTGATACATGCTGGTCCTTTGCTCCTGAGGCATGTCTGGCCCTCCTGGGTAGCGTGCCACTCCCTGGCCCTGTATGATAGCACGAAGACCACGAGATTAACCGCAGTGAGTGTGGGCTGTACGGCAGAGGAGCACATGCATGCAGACGTTGCGAGACCAGGCGTGCATTGTAGGCGTCGGAGAAACAGCATATACGCGAGGTTCCCAGAAGTCTGTGTTACGTTTAGTACTCGAAGCCGCACGGCACGCCATGGCTGACGCTGGCGTGACCACCGGCGACATTGACGGGTTTGTGCTGCCTGGCTCGTATCTCTTCCAGGAGCAATTAGCAGCGAATCTCGGCATCAATGATTTGCGCTACTCGACGTACATTCAGATGGGTGGTGCAAGCCCGGTCACTGCCCTGCAAAGCGCTGCCATGGCTGTGGCCATGGAGATTGCCACCTATGTCCTCGTACCCTTCGGTTGGAACGGCTACTCCGAAGTGCGCGTCAGTCGCCGCGAGACACCGCAGGCCGTGCTGCGCCCCACAGAGAACGCCATGAGCCGGGCAGTGCGCAATTTCTATGCTCCTTACGGGGCCCTGGCACCGGTGCAGTATTATGCCTGGTTGGCCATGCGGCACCGGGCGCTCTATGGCACGACCGACGAGCAGATGGGTGAGGTAGCGCTGACCTGCCGGGCGCACGCGCAGCACAACCCCATGGCCTACATGTACGACCGCCCTCTGACCATAGAGGACTATCTCAAGTCGCCGATGCTGGCATCCCCTTTTCGTATCCTGGATTGCTGCCTGGAGACCGATGGCGCCTGCGCAGTGATAGTGACCACGCCTGACCGCGCCCGTGACCTGCGACATGACCCCGTGTATATCATGGGGATCGCTGAAGGTCATCCCTATCCTGCCGATGATATCCCCAACCGCGCTGACTTCTTCAAGATCGGGCTCAGCTTTGCTGCTCCACGTGCCTTTGCCATGGCGGGGGTGACGCCGCAGGATATCGACTTTGTAGAGGTCTACGACTGCTTTACCTACGTGGTGATGCTGCAACTGGAAGCGCTCGGCTTCTGTGCTCAGGGTGAGGTGGGAGGCTTCGTGGAGGGCGGACGCCTGCGTATTGACGGCGCACTGCCCTGCAACACACATGGGGGGTTGCACTCTGAGGCTCATGTCTGGGGACTCAATCACGTCGTTGAAGCGGCCCGGCAGTTACGCCACGAAGCGGCGCTCCAGGTACCTGATTGCGAGGTCGGGCTGGTCACCGGGTGGGGCGATTTTGGCGACGGTAGCCTGGCGATTCTGCGGAGGTAAGGCATGAGCGACTACGCTAAACCCCTGCCACGCGGCGAAGATCTCAACGGAGAGTTTTATCAGTTCTGTAAACAGCACGAGTTACGCTTCCAACGTTGCCAGGACTGTGGCATCTGGCGTCACATGCCACGCGAGAGCTGTGCTGCCTGTGGTTCGTTTAACTGGAGTTGGGAGCGCTCCAGTGGCCGGGGCCAGGTATTTAGCTGGACAGTGATTCACCGGGCATTGCACCCTGGCTTCACTCCGGATGTCCCCTATGCGACCGTCGTCATTGAGTTGGCAGAAGGCGTGCGCATGATCTCGCACGTGCTAGACCTTGCTCCCGAGCGGCTGCGTGTGGGGCTCCCGGTCGCAGTGGTTTTCGAGGATGTGACGCCAGAGGTCACCCTGCCGAAATTTCGCCCTCTCTCACAGTCTATTGCAGTGTAAGCGATGAGACCGGCCACGAGGCGCTAGGCTTTACTGACACCTGCGTATGATAGAGGAGGTTTCGCATGATTGTCATCGTTTCTGGTCTGCCGCGCTCGGGTACGTCACTGATGATGCAAATGCTCCAGGCGGGGGGCATGTCGCTCCTCATCGACGACCTGCGTCCGCCGGACGCAGATAACCCGAATGGCTATTGGGAATATGAGCCAGTCAAACGCCTGCAACAGGACAACTCCTGGATAGCCAAAGCCGAGGGCAAGGCAGTCAAGGTGATATCGGCCTTGCTCCAGTATCTTCCCCCGCAACACACCTACAAGATCATCTTTATGCAGCGGCCTATGCCAGAAGTCCTGGCCTCCCAGACAGTCATGCTAGAGCGGCGGGGAGAACAGGGTAGCAAGGCCGATGACAAGACGCTCGGGACCGTCTTCGCGCAGCATCTCGACCGCACAGAGCACTGGTTGGCAACGCAGAAACACATTATGGTTCTGCCCGTGAGTTACCACGAGACGATCGCCGCTCCTGAAGCGACAGCGGCTCGTGTGGTGCAATTTCTCGATCTGCCACTCGCGGTTGATGCCATGGCCCGCGCCGTCGATCCACGCCTGCACAGGCAGCGCGTCTAAACAGAGGGAGTCGATGGTCACAGCCTTGCATGCACCAGTGCAAACATACTCTTTGTTGGAAGGATTACAAGGAACGTGCCTGCCTGTGGTCCGCAAAAACTGCCTTACGCCCTGGACGACATCCTTCCCACCTGCGAGAATAGGGGGGGATACTCACCTGTGCTCAGAAGGATGCGTCGGCGATGACGAGATCTCCACGCCTGTTCCGCCAGCTGCTGCAGCTCTCTTATCTCTTGCTGACACTCCTGGGGGATGTTGTGCGCTTCCTCCGGTTCTGTCTGCGCTCGCCGGCTGCCCTCGCCGCGGAAAACCTCTTCCTGCGTAAGCAGTTCACGCTCTACCAGGAACGCCACATCACACCCCGGCGCGCGACGAACGCGACCCGTCTCGCCCTGGTCTGGCTTGGACGGTGGTTCGACGGGCGGCAAGCCTTGGCCGTCGTGCAACCTGCCACCTTTACCCGCTGGCATCGCGAAGGGTTCCGGCTGTTCTGGCGGTGGAAATCCCACCCTGGACGACCGCGGAGCCCTGCGACACTCCAAGCGCTCATCCGGCAGATGGCCCGCGACAACCTGACCTGGGGCGAGGAGCGCATCACGCATGAGCTCGTGCTGCAGCTGGGCCTGCGGGTCTCGCCACGCACGGTGCGGAAATACATGCCCAAACGCTGGGAGCATGGTCGAAGCACACGTGCCAGGTCCCAACGCTGGCAGACCTTTGTGCTCATGGAACACGCCACGCGGCGCATCCTGCATGTCAACGTGACGGCACACCCCACAGCATCTTGGACGCTGCAGCAGTTGCGCGAAGCGATCCCAGCGGACCATGACTATCGCTTCCTCATGCATGATCATGATGCGATCTTCTCTCGGGATCGCGACCAGCATGCACGCAACCTGAGGCTGCGGGTCTTGAAAACGCCACCGCACAGTCCGCAGGCGAACGCACTGTGCGAACGGCTCATCGGCACGCTGCGACGAGAATGCTTGGATTTTGTGATCGCTTGCACCGAGCACCACCTGCGATGTATCGTGCACGCCTGGGTGCCGCATTATCATGGAGGTCGTCCCCATATGGCTTTGGGGCCAGGCCTGCCGCAGCCACCTCCACCCTTACCAGCGTTGCTGCAAGCCCACCGGCACTGCCTTCCCGAGCACCTGCGCGTGGTGGTGCGGCCGCTCCTGGGTGGCTTGCATTATGACTATCGGCTGGAAACACAGGCCGCGTGACAAGGGCACGCGTGTGGTGACGGCGCAGAAGGAGGAGAGGACATGGCTCGGACACAACGGGCAACGACACAGGTCGTGTATCAGATCAAAGTCACCCTGAAGGGGAGTAAGCCGCCGATCTGGCGTCGGATGCAGATCACGAGTGCGACCACGTTGGTGCAGCTCCACCGCATCTTGCAGCGCGTGATGGGCTGGGAGGGCTCGCACCTGTATCAGTTTGTCATTGGTGGCATCGCGTATGGTGATCCGAGCATGTTAGGCGAGTGGGATGCTGAAGACGCGCGTACCATGACCCTGGCGGCCCTGGTGCGGGGCGAGAAGTCCAAGTTGCTCTATGAGTACGATTTTGGCGATAGCTGGGAACACGAGCTCCTCGTGGAAAAGGTCCTGCCGCTGGACGAGGGGAAGCGCTACCCTGTCTGCCTCACGGGCAAACGTGCCTGTCCCCCCGAGGATTGCGGTGGCGTCTGGGGATACGTCAGTTTCCTGGAAGCTATCCACGATCCCGAGCACCCCGAGCACGAGGAGATGCTGGAATGGATAGGGGGCGAGTTTGATCCGGAGGCCTTTGATCTGGACGAGGTCAACGTGGCGCTGCAGCGCCTCACACAATCTGAGGTGAGGAGAAGGCCCCGATAATTTTGCGGACCACAGGGCTTGCGGGTCAACTGAGAGCCACACGGCTTGCATTGTTTCTTCGGTTTGCCCGCCGCCGAGCCATTGTTGATGACGCGGTCACTCTGACATGTGGGGCACGCATGCACCAGGGCTCTCCTCCAGCAGGCGTTCCCATACAGTCTGCCAGAGGCCTATCACAGTCATTCGATGACAACACTACCACTCCTTGCTTGAAACCCTCGAAAAAACTTGTATACTGCACTTTTGAGCAGTATAGTTCTGTACATACCCCGCGGCATACGCGCGCGATCACCTGCCTCCCCTTGGAAAGGCATGGAGGGACACCGATGCAATACCTGTTGCTGAGGTACTTGGGCGAGGCCTGGGACCAGCTGAGCCTGGCCGCACGACAGCAGATCTACGGGGAGCAGCAGCGGCTCGCGCTCCAGCTCACGGCGAGCGGACAGTATCGGGGTGGCGCCCCACTGCACCCGCCGTCGACGGCGACCAGCGTCCGGGTGCGCCACGGCAAACGGCTCGTGACCGACGGCCCGTTTGCCGAAACACGCGAGCAGCTCGGTGGCTACATGCTCATCGAGGTCACGGGTCGCGACGAGGCCATCGCCATCCAGCACCCCATCAAGGAGGCTATCGCGAGCATGGTGCAGGACCAGTTGCACCATGCGCCTGAGCTGTTGGAACCCATCACTGATCAGGCCATCCTTGTCCAGCACCAGGAGCTGGTCGATATGCTGATGTCGGTGGTCTTCCCCCAGGCCTCCTGGGACCAGGCGTATGCCGCCGCGTTGCTCCCCTTCCATCTGCAGAGCTTCTATGCCACCCCGGTATTTGCACGTCTCGGGATGGCGGATGAGGACGGGACCCTCCGCGGACGCATGAACATGGATGGACAGACCCTGGCCCAGGTCAAGCTCTTGCATGCCTATGCGTTTATCCTGCACCAGGTCTATGGGATCGACCTCGACTTTGCATATCCCCTGATCTTCACCACGACCGATCCGCAGACGGGCCTGGAGCGCCATTTTAAGCCGAACCTGGACGGACGTTTTATCGCGATCAAAACCGTCGGAGAGGTGCCACCACTGACGGACGAAGCCCAACAGCAGGTCCTGGCCAACCTGGCCCATCCACACCGCCTCATGGAACTGCTGCCCCCGGAACATTTCGTCTTCCAGGGCTTTACGGTGCTGACGGCGGAAGACGTGACGGATCAGGAGGTCCTGTCGGCGTTGAAACGGGATCTCATTGAGAAAGAGTCGATCGTGTCCAATGCCCGCTTCCGCACTTTACAGGACAAACTGCGCACGCTCTTTCGCAAGCCGGATCTGCTCTTTGGGCTGGCCGCGCTGCAGGATGGCCAGGTCCTGGTGCTCAATGCTGGGGCCAATATTGCGTATGGGTGACTGGGCGCCGATGCGGCGCAGTATAGCGTCAAAGACTTTTGCGACTCCGTATACGAGCGTGCGGTCAAGCAAGGGGAGCTGTTGCTCATTGAGGACCTGACAACCTATCCATGTCGCACCCCTATTGAGGAGAAGCTCGTCCAGAGTGGGGTGCGGAATATGGTGGTGGCCCCGCTCTACTACCAGGACGCCCTCATTGGGACCCTCGACCTGGTGTCGCCGCATCCTGGCGACCTGCATGCCCTCAATACGCTGAAGTTGCGCGAAGTCCTGCCGCTCTTCTCCATGGCGATCAAACGCAGCATGGATGAGCTCAATACGCGGGTGCAGGCTGTGATCAAGGAACAGTGTACGGCCATTCACCCCGCGGTGGAATGGCGGTTCCGCCACGCGGCGCAGCACTGGCTGCACCAGCGCAAAGCGGGGGGCATGGCGGAGATGGAACCGATTGTGTTCGAGGACATCTATCCCTTGTATGGCCTCTCCGATATTCGGGGCTCTTCCCTCCACCGGAACGCGGCCATTCAGGCGGACTTGGTGGAGCATTTACGCCTGGCGCAGGAGGTGCTCCGCGTCGGCTATGGCACCAAACCCCTGCCCATTCTGGACGCACTCGCGTATCACGTGGGCCACCACATGGCGCGCCTGGACACTGGGCTGGCCGCGGGCGATGAGCTCACGATCCTGGAGTTTCTGCATCGCGATATCGAACCACTGTTCCCGCACCTGCGGGCCTTCGGTCTCGACGTGGACGAGACCATCCAGGCCTACTGGACAACCTTGGAGGCGCCCATGGGCACGCTGTATCGGCGCCGCAAGGAGTTCGATGACAGCGTGATGCTGATCAATGAGACCTTGGCCGCCTACCTCGACCACGAAGAGGAGAAGGCGCAGGCCATGTTTCCGCATTATTTCGAACAACACAAGAGTGATGGGGTGGAGTTTGGTATCTATGTGGGGGCATCGCTGGTGGAGCGTGGCACCTTCGATCAGCTCTACCTGCACAACCTCCGGCTCTGGCAACTCCTCGTGATGTGTGGCATGGCCCGACAGGCCGAGCGGCTCAAAGGCCGTCTCAAGGTACCGCTCGAGGTCGCACATCTGATTCTAGTGCAGCACACGCCACTGGCGATTCGCTTCCGCTTCGATGAGAAACGCTTTGATATTGATGGAGCCTATAACATGCGCTACGAAATCGTCAAAAAGCGCATTGACAAGGCCCGCATCCGCGGCCCCCACGAACGCCTGACGCAACCGGGCACCCTGGCGATTGTCTACTCCCAGGCGCAAGAGGCGCTCGAGTACCAGGCGTATATTGCGTATTTACAGGCAGCAGGGTATCTGAACCCAGGGATTGAGCACCTTGAGCTGGAAGATCTGGAAGGAGCGCAAGGCCTGTGCGCCCTGCGGGTCACCGTCGAGATGCACGAGGCCCAGGCGCAGCAGGGCACGCTAGACGACATGACCGAGACGGTCCGCCTCCTCGTGCACTGAGGCACAGGGCCACAGCACAAGTCGCGAGACCATGCGCCATGAACGATAGCGCTTGGTCCCCATACGGAGAGAGTCGTGGCGTGTCTGGGGTCAACGGTCCACAGCACCTGCTGCGGCATGTTCGGCAAGACATTCCGAGCATGACGTGGCTGGAAGAATCATACGCACACGAGTGCTGTCGCACAGGTCGATGTTTAGAGCTGGTTGCATATCACTGTATGGAATAGCCACAACGCACAAATCAGCCACGAATGTCGGTCTGCGTGACAGTGTCGAGCGCCTCTTTGATCGCCTCGATCAACGCCTCGACTGTCCGAGCCTTCGCGCGGCGCAAACATGTTGTGATCTTCGACCAGCACTGCTCAATCGGGTTAAAGTCTGGCGGAAGGTGTTTCACAGGTGTTGATCCCGTGTTAGATAGTTGCTGGCGCGAAATTGGGATAGACATAAACTACGGAGTGAGGGGTTGCAATGGTGCGAGAACTATGATGCCTTCCTGGTCCCTGCCCGACAGCACAAGATTGCCTGTAACCGAGAAGGCATCCTCCTCATACTCCACCGGATGTAATCTGATATATTGCCTTGTGCCGCATCAGGCGCACTTCATTAATGGCTCATAGGTTACCCTAGAAACTAGTCTCCTTTACGGAGGCGAACCTGATGAAAGAGGAAGCCCCAATGCTGACATCACTTAAAAACAAGTCGGTCATCGTCACTGGTGGAACGAGGGGTATCGGCAAGGGCATCGCTGGCGTCTTCACTAAGCTTGGCGCCCGGGTATGTGTCATTGGGCGGAATGTACACGACGGTGCGGCGGCAGTTGAGGCTCTCAGAAGTGACGGCGGCATCGCTACTTTTTGCCGAGGTGATGTCACGAAGCAGCCGGATATGGAAGAGGCTGTGGCGACGGCCGTGGCCACCTTTGGTGGAGTGGACATCCTCTGTGCGAACGCGGGCATTTTCCCCTCAGCCACGTTGGAAGAGATGAGCGAGCGCGCCTGGGACGACGTGTTTGCGACCAATCTCAAGGGCATGCTGTTCAGTATCAAAGCCACCCTGCCCTACTTAAAGCAGAGTACGGCGGGCCGCATCGTGCTGACGTCGTCCATTACGGGGCCATTCACGGGCTACCCTGGCTGGTCGCACTACGGGGCCACCAAAGCCGGGATGGTGGGATTCATGCGTACCGCTGCCCTTGAGCTCGCACAATTCGGGATCACCATTAACGCTGTCTTGCCGGGGAATGTACTGACGGAAGGGGTCCGGGATTTGGGGCACGATTACATCAATGCGACGACCGCGTCGATTCCGCTGAAGCGCTTGGGCACGGTGGATGAGGTGGGGCACGCGGTGGCGTTTTTAGCCTCGGAAGAGGCAGGCTTTATCACGGGTCAGACCCTCGTGGTGGACGGGGGGCAAACGCTGCCGGAGTCGCTGCAGGCCCTGGCGGGGTGACGAAGGCATGGTGCCAGCTCATCAGGTAGGTGGGGACGGTGGTGCCCATCGACGGCGCCAACCTCACCTGTCTGAGCTTGCGGCTGTCACAGGTCTATGCGCCCGGAGGAAGTCATACACCTAGTTTGCAGCTGGAGGGGCAGGCTATGTAGTGCAAGCGACTCAGAGCAATCCCGCCTGCTGTGCAGATTTCACTCCGACTTCCACGAGCTGAGTGACTTGCTCCGTGATATCTTGTGAGGCGGGTGTTGTGATCCTGCTCGACCACATCAGCCGCCCGGTCTCGACGTCGGTCAAGGTCATGTCCGCCGCGTACGCGGTATTGACGTGTTCGCCGCCGACCGGAAACCCGACGCCTATACCACCTCCGACCCCGCTCGACCGATACCAGCCGCCTGAGGTCCCAAAGCCGCCGATGCCAAATCCTACGGTCGGTCCCGGACTCACCACTGTGAAGTCGGGCGTGACGGTGGCGGCCCATAGAGCATTTGCTCCTTCGCGGCGGGCAGCCGCGAAGATTTTATCTGCTATCTGTTCGCCCTGTGCCGTGATGAGGTCGGCGTCGGTTGCCATGACCGGCCTGATCCCGGACATGAACATCCGGGCGGCAATCTGGTCTTGGCAGATGCGCTGGATGGCAGGAGCATTGGCGTTGCACACGACCAGCACTGTTGCACCGCGTAGGGACCGCCCTGCAAAGAGTGGATCGGCCCATTGTGCCTGGATCGCGGTCGAGGCGCACCCACCAACCAGCAGTCCGCACAGCCCAAACAACGCAACGACAGCGACCCATGCGCGGCTTTCGAGCCAGTTTGCGTGTGACATGATGATATTTCCTTCCATGCTGGCGCTATTATCTTCTCGCCAGGAGGAAGCAGCAAAAAAGATGCCATCGTATTTTCGTATGCAGGCAAAACGGCGGAAATACAGGAACATGCGGAGGCGCGACTTGTTGTAAGGACCGATACGTCTCTATTCTGTCAGAATGAGAGCAATCGGTGCCAGCCCTCGCTCCATTGCAATGGAGCGAGGGCTGGTGGTGTCTTACTATCTGTCTCAGTGGGCGACTGTCGCGGGTTGATGCGCCCGGAGGAAGTCACGCACATGGCGCACCGCCAGCGGAATCTGCTCCTTGGTGGCCTTCCAGGGATAGAGGCTCACCTGAGCGTTCGGCGCGAGGTGCACGGTCTCCATGGCTACGGCGTACGGGTGTGCCGGGACGTCGTCCGGCAGGACCAGGATCGGTGTCTGGCAGGAGCGCACGAAGTCGCGCGTCACGGTGTAGACGAAGTCGGCGCGCTTGGTGTACATGTTGGTGAGAAAATCGTGCACCATCTCCATCGTGATGTCGGGCCGGCGGGCGCAGAGCGCTGGCCCCCAACCCTTCATGTTGTTTTGGTAGGAGAGGTCAGGCATCTCCGGACGGAATCCGCTGGGCTGGGCGAGCACAGCTGCGACGATACGCTCGGGCGCCCGCTGTAACAGGTTCCAGATGAAGGGGCCGCCGATGCAGAAGCCCAGCACCATGAACTCCGAGATGCCCAGGTGATCCATGAGGCCGAGCTGGTCGTCAGCGTACGCGTCCCAGGGCCGGTCGATCTCCAGCGGGCCGGTGGATTGGCCAGGGTTAGCGTTGCGCAGGTCCGCCGCGATCACGCGGTACTCGCCCTTGAACTCCTCCATAGGGTTGAAGGGGTGGGTCGCGAGACCCGCGACCGTGGAGTTCAACCCGCCACCGGGGATGATCACCAACGGGAAGCCGGAGCCGACCTCCTCGTAGTGGATGCGAACATCGACCTTTTCGTAAAACGGCATGGCAGTTTCTCCTTGCCAGGGGTGTGAAAGAAGACGATTTTCGAGGCGCTAGAATACCACTGGTTGCACGTTTTGTAAATGGCCCTAAATTATTGTAGGATATGAAACAACTTGACTTTCCAGTTCACATCATTACTCCTCTCATGAGGCAATTGCCTCATGAGCACCACGGACCCCAGCCTGCAACGACGCCGATTCCCGTCCAACTTTCCGAACCGGAGTTCACCGCATTTATCTTGCCGCACCTCTCGATGCCCAAGCGGGGACAGAAGTGCAAACTGGGCTATTATCGCGTCTTTAACCTCATTTTGTCGGTGCTCTACACGGGGATGCAGTGGAAGTGACTGCCCATACCACAAGATACCAACGAAAACCGGCCATCCACTACACGACCGTCTACAAAGTCTTTGCGAAATGGGCCAATGATGGAGCAGCGTGCGCATTTGAACAGATATGTGCTGCACTGCATATCGGTTCCATTCATACTCAAATCCCTTAAACTTCCTTCTATGTTGCCGCTGTTGTCAAGCCCCCTTCGAGTACTTTTCTCCCCTGCATTCCTTGAGCGCTGTGTCATATGGCCCCGATCGGTCTGGCGGCTTCCGTTGGTGTTGGGGCCTATGGCCTCCAACGACCTTCTAGCCGTGCGGGTGCACATACCCGTCACCCGATGCTCTATGCGTCTTCTGGCGAGAGTGGGAAGTCCTGTGGGAGGCGACCCCATCTATCCGACGGCTTGCTTGACGGGCCCGGAAGTTTACCGGGCCGCCTCCACCAGCACCCAAGCCGCGGGGTGACGCAGCACCGCCCCACGCTTAAGCCTCTTTGAGGACGGCTGCCTCAGGTAATGCCCCAGTCTCGAGGAAGCGCCACAGGGCAATGAATAACTTGCGCGCCACCGCCACAATCCCAATGCGTCTCAAGCGCTTTCCTCCGCTACCAAAGCGCTCCTTAAACCAGCAACTCAGGGCACTCTTCTGCAACGTGCGCCAGCCAAAAAATGCCATGACCAACAACCAAGCCCCATTGATCCCGATGCCTTTGAGCTGCATCAACTGCCGCACCTTCTCGATACTGGTCTCGGGCGCGGTGTGTCGCAGGGCACGACGTTCGGCTTCCACCTCCGCAATCTGCTCACTCAGAAACTGGTGATGCGCATACACCCGCAGCAAGCGTCGACGCAACCCACTCGGGATGGGCGAGCCGTCCTACAGCCGAAGCGCGTCGAGTTGCTCGGGCAACTGGCTCAGGCTCGTCAGCCGTATCCCCTGGCTACTGCGTAAGCCCTTGATGCGCGCTGTCGTACTGGCCCGTTCTTGCTTCAGCGTTTCCAGCTCCCGGGGCAGATGGCGTTGATCCTCCGCTTCCACCGAGGGCACGTTGACCACACGCCAGACATGACGTTCGCGGTGCTGATACCGCATCAGCATACTCAACAACTTCTGGACGTCCAACCCATCGCTTTTGGCCCGACGCTGGCGACGATTGACCTCAAGCGAGGAGGAATCCACTACGGAGTTGGAGATCCCTTGGGCTTGCAAAAACCGATACAACCAGAAGCCTTCACGGCCCGCTTCGTAACAACTCACCACTGGCGCGGTGGCGCACAGCCCAAAGCGCACTTTGGCATGGGCCACTTCGTCGAGCAAGCGTTTAAGGCCACGTGCCGCCATGGTGCGTTCGCGTGGTTTGTGACCCTGCCCAAGGCTGAAGCCGAGTTTCCAGGTGTGTTCACTCAGCTCGAAGGCCAGAAACAACACCGCCTCCGTTGTGGTATCATGCACGTTGTGGGTCGCTGTGGTCATCATGAGCTTTCTCCTCCATGGTGAGATGATTCAGGGTTATGGAAAAGAAGCTTACCAACAGCGGCCTATGTATGAAATCAACGGACAAGCATAGTATCTATCCGCGCGTGAGCACCTGCCGCTGCAGTATCAAATTCCTCCATATCTCGCCATACGCGCGCACCGTTATCGTGCACCGGGACTCGAAATGTCGCGATGCGCTTGTTCGGGATCTCCACAATGTGCTCGGCGTAATGGAGCAGCGCCACATGATCGTGGTCGCACCCGACGAGCAGAATCTTCCCATGCAGCTTCACGAAGCGATCACGTGGTGAGCCCAGACCAAAGGCGTAGTTCCAAGGCTATTCAGAGACCAGGGAATCGGCCTGTCGTCCCCAGGCAACGAAGCGTGCAACGTGCCGGCTGACCCGTGATCCCGGAAACGTGCGAAAGAACTCGACGAGAGTGCCATTCTCGCGCTGAGCTCTCGCGGTGAGCGGGTCAAAGGCCGGAAGCTTCTCGATGATCTCGGCCTCCTGCGCCACGGTCAAATGGCCGCGGCCCACCTCATCGTAGTCGTCTGGGCAACTCGCATACATCAGCAGTGTGCCGTCTGCCGTGAGTGCCTCCTTCAAGGCGAGGTGGATTTGGTCTGGTCCGCCGGCGATCGCACCGATGGACCGCACCGAAGCGTGCATCATTACTGCGTCTCCGGGCGCGACACCAAGTTTGCGGAAGGCGTCGGCGAGTTCATCCCTCGAGTACATCCGTTCAGGAACCCCCTCTCAGTCCAATGTCCCGCGAGCAGACCGTCCAGGACGAAGCGCTCGCTCTGCCAGCACAGGGCAAACGTACCGCGCCACGGGCGCGCCGTCGCGCACATTCGGACGCTGCAGAGCAGATTCGGATGGCAAAAGCGCCGAGCGCCACATGTCCGCCACGCGGGTGGCGCAGCGTTGCTGGCGGAGCGCTGCTAGTGTGACGCCGATTTTCACGGTTTTATTTCGAGGCGTAGCGCTCTATGAGTTCGGCCACTCTCGTCGGCTGTTCATCAACCACGTAATGCCCACTGTCTTGAATGAAGGTGTTTCAAATCTGTTGATCTGCTCCTCTCTCTGTGAGGCGAAGACATGCCACATGAGGGAGGGAGACGAG
>AR_comb_assmDRAFT_10177448_pt1 | contig 19335 bp, 16 predicted proteins | sample ArasoioldDNA_FD_10543 | JGI IMG/M metagenome (IMG submission 10543) | reverse complement strand
CACTTCCCAAAGTAACCGCATGAAAGCCTGTAAGTGCTTTGTTTTTAGCCAATATCCGAGTTGGCGGATGGTCTTGGGGTACCCTGGGATCGCCCGTTACCCGCCGCAAACAATCAATCTGCTGACACTTTTTGTCACTGGCGCCACCACGATCCTGCTTCCGTGACCAAACTCGTTTACACTTCCAGCCATGAATAATCCGACACAACCCAACCTGAAGTTGGTCAATGATCCGTCTTACCGGGAGAATTATGCGAACAGCGTGCAGATGCGTGTGAACATTTGGGACTTCTTCCTGATCTTCGGCACGCTGCAGCAGCAAAGTGAGACGCAGGTCGAAATCCGAAATTTCCAAGGGATTTATTTGAGCCCGCAGCAGGCGAAGGCGTTGCTCGGGCTGTTGCAGCAGAATGTCGCCAGTTATGAAGGAGCATTTGGCGAGATCAAACTCGACCCGCGCATGTCACCCGGGCCGGTGCACTAAGAGTGGCCGTAGGGACGTAGCTTGCTACGTCTCCGTGTACGTTACCCCGGAGCCAAAGCCGAGACGAGCCGTGGCCAGAGAGACGTTGCAGGCAACGTCTCTACGGATAAAATGACTTACCCATGCGATCGAGCCGGCATCCTGCCGTTGTATTTGCGGTAATCTTTGTCGCGCTTTTCCTGCTGCACGCACCTCTGCTGCAATTGCCGTATTTCTGGGATGAGGCTGGTTATTACGTTCCTGCAGCCCGAGATCTGCTACTGAGCGAGAGTCTCATTCCTCACACTACCGTTTCGAACGCTCATCCACCGCTGGTTCTGGCGTGGATTGCATTCTGGTGGAAGTGTTTTGGGTACGCTCCCGCGGTAGCGCGGTCGGCGATGCTCGTGATCGCGTCGTTTTCACTGTTGGGAGTGTTTCGCCTGGCTGAAAGCGTGGCGAATATGCCGGTCGCCATTGGAGCGACGGTGTGTACGGCGGTGTACCCGGTCTTCTTTGCGCAGAGTTCGTTAGCGCAGGTGGATCTGGCTGCTGCAGGACTGACAATCTGGGGTCTGTTGGCGTTTGTAGAACATCGATGGAGAATTGCGGCCATCTGGTTTTCACTGGCAGCGCTGGCGAAGGAGACTGCGATTCTTGCTCCTCTAGCGCTGGTTGCATGGGAATTGTGCGGACGTTTTACGCAGAGAAGTCGAAGGCTACGCGGATTGTGGCAGGTGCCTGAGCCAGATTCCGATCGGAGGCAGGTTCTGGAGCTGCTGATTCCCGTTCTTCTGCTCGCTGCCTGGTACTGCTATCACTATGCTCGAACGGGGTACGTTTTCGGCAATCCTGAATTTTTTCGATACAACGTAGCTGCTACGCTGAATCCACTGCGTTTTGTGCTAGCGCTGATACTGCGCCTGTGGCAGGCGTTTGGGTACATGCATCTTTGGCTTCTCACAGGCGGAATGTTGCTGGCGATGCTCTTGGCGCCCGTTAAGGAGGCCGAAATCGAGCGGCGGCGCATTTCGATTCCGGTGCAGGCGATTTTTCTTGTGGTCGTCGCCGCCTACGTGGTGACGATGGCGTTGATCGGCGGCGCGGTACTGGCGCGGTATTTGCTTCCCGCAGTCCCGCTCGTGATCATTCTGGCCGTTTCCACGCTACGCCGGCGGCTGCAATACTGGGCCGCCGCGGTGGCGATCGTTGCCATTGCCTTTGTGGCTGCTTGGGTTTGGAATCCACCATACGGGTTCTCTCCAGAAGACAATCTCGCCTATCGCGATTACATTCTGCTGCACCAAGACGCCGAGCGGTTCCTGGAAGCGCGATATCCGATGGCGCATGTGCTGACGGCCTGGCCCGCTTCGGATGAGTTGACCCGGCCGTGGTTGGGGTATACGACGAGACCGCTACAAGTCGTGCGGATCGAAAATTTCTCTCTGGAACAGGTTCTCTCAGCGGCGGACGTCCGGCCGAACTTCGATGTGGCGCTGGTGTTCTCAACCAAATATGAGCCTGCACATCCTTTGCTTGGGCGTTGGGAAACATGGACGCGGTTGAAGAAGCACTTCTTCGGATATGAGCGAGATTTACCGGCGGGAGCGGCGGCGCGAATTTTGGGTGGACGCGTTGTTTTCTCAGAGGAGCGGAAGGGGCAGTGGGTGGCGGTGATTGAGACGGAGAAAGAAGAAATCCTGAACGCGCGTCGTTAGGAGCGCGCTATGCGAGTTGCCATACCTTCCAAGGCCGTTTCCTACGGGGCGATGGCGCTACTTTCCAATTGCATCGAGTATTGCGTCATTGATGGCGTAGACCGTCCCGTCGGTACCGATGATCGTCGGGGTGTAGGCTTCGCCGATTCCGCCGGAGAGTTTGATCACCTCCGAGAGCGTGTTGCTGGTAAGGTCCCAGCGGTACAGCTTGCCGTCTTCGCTGTTGACGATCACCGACTTGGTAAACGGGTCCACTGCGGCAGTGTTGATGCACCACTCGCGGACAGCCCCTGGAAACGTGGGGAAATTAGGATCGGGAGTGACGCCGAGCTGGGTGATGACCTCTTTCATCACTTGAGTGGTCGGAAAGACGAGATCAGCCTGGGTGTCGTTCGGATCGAGGATGGCGACGTGATTATGTCCATCGCCGGTGTTGATGCCGGCGTAGTTGTTGTACTTGGTCATCAGCAGGTACGTCGAGGTTCCGTGATAGCTAGCGACGACGGATGCGGCGACGATGGATGCGGTATCGTCCCAGCCAAAGCTTCCGGGAGTCTTTTGCACCGAGAGATCACGATTGAAGTGAAGCAGCCAGCCTCGGTCGTTATGAGCGGGGAACGGGCTCTCGAGTACTCCGTAATAAACGTCACCGTCGAGGCCGACGGTCGGGCTAGCGCTGCTTTCGTCGGTCATAGTGGCGTCGAAGCCCGATGATGGGTCGGTGAGCCGGACCTTGTTGATCACTGCGAGAGTTCTGCTATTGAGCGCGAGCAAATAGCCGAATCCGAAGTCTCCACTGCTCACCGCGACGTAGAGAATGCTGCCATCCTGGGACAGGGCTGGCGCGCAGCTCATCGATACCTCGGTGATCAAAGAGTCTTCGGCGAGGAAGGCAGCCGTGGCCCAGGTTCCGGTGCCGTCGGCAGCGATGCGGGCGAGGCCGCTTTGCAGGCCGATCGGCGTAGGGCCAACGGCCAGAAATCCGAAGAAGAGATTCCCGTGCGCGTCCGCCGTGAGAGGTGTGTTGATCTGTACGCTCTGTTTATAAGACAGTGGGTTCGCCTGAAAATTCTTTTGTCCGTAGAAGTAGAGTTCGCTGACGGAACCTGTAGCGAGATCCGGGTTTTGCCGCACCTTTATTCGTCCCGCGTTGTCCGGAATGAAGAGGCGTTTTCCAACGAGTGTTGGGCCCATGCCGGGCAAGAAAGCGGCAAACGGTGCCTGGTAGCCCGTACTTTGTCTCCAGAGAATTTCACCGGTGGCGCCCTTATGAGCGACAACGCGGAAACTGTCAGTCCCCGCCTTTACTGGCACGATAACGTTGTTCGCGGGAGTGACCAGGGGCGAGCCGTAGTGGACAAAGATTTCGCCGGCAGGTACCGCAAAGTCGACGCGCTGTTTCCAATGAATCTTGCCAAGTGGCTGTGAGGCGACGGAGGACACGCCCGTATGTTGCGCGTCATGGGAATGGGTCGGCCATCCGCGGGATTGGGCGGCCGAGTACGAGACGAAGAAAGCCAGCACTAGGGTAAGGAGAGTTAAACTCCAGATCGATGCTTGGAAGTGAGGAGTGCGCGTCATGGGACCTCCCCGGGGCGAGATGACAATATCAAGGGGCAGAAGAGAAAGTGTCTGGAATTTGTCAAAAGATGGTGAACTGATGGTTACAGCTAGTGCAGTTCAGCGCTGCATCAGATGGCACGAGTGCGTCTTGATTACGAGCCAAACTTCCTTCCCAGGCGCGAGTTCCAGCGAATCTCGGGCTGCCAGCGTCAGATGAACTTCCATCTCGACCCGGCACTTCACCCGGGCGCAAACGATCACATCACGCTGCTCAATCGATAGAATGCGTCCCGGGATTAGGTTGCGGGCGCTGAGCCCGGTCGGCGGGGATGTCGCCAGCAAGATATCCCCGGCGCGAATACCGATGCGAAGCGCCGACCCCACGCCGCCACGTACCAGCGGCGTTTCGAGGAGAACTCCGCCAGGCTCGCCTGCGATGCGGCAGGTCATGGTGCCGCGCTCGGGCCGGACTGCCTCTACGACAGCATCGAAAACATTCTCAAAGCCGGCTAACTGCGCGACGGTTTCGATATGCGGCGCACTCAGTACCTCGTGAGGCGTACCCTGAGCGATGATGTGTCCCGCGTCCAACACGATCAGTCGCTCCCCGAGTGCGAAAACTTCTTCCCGGCTGTGAGTGACATACAGGATCGGGATGTTGTGGGTGCGATTCCACTCGCGGAGATCGTCAATGATCTTTGCTTTCGTGGATGCGTCTAGCGCGGCTAGAGGCTCGTCAAGCAGCAGGAGTTCGGGATCTGTGACCAATGTGCGTGCCAGGGCGACGCGCTGGCTTTCTCCGCCGGAAATGTCGTGAGCTTTGCGGCGGGCGAGGTCACCGATCCGGAACGCTTCGAGCAATGACATTGTTCGACGATTGCGTTCCGTTGGCGTTAGATGCGCCAAGCCATAGCCCACATTCCGCTCCACGGTCATGTGCGGGAACAGCGCCAGGCTTTGAAACACGTATCCCACGCGCCGTTGCGCCGTCGCCGCGCTAACCGCAAGGAAAGAATCGAACAGGACCCGATCGGCGAGCGAGATGCGTCCTGAGTCGGGTGTGGTGAGTCCTGCGAGGCAATCGAGCAGCGTGGTTTTGCCAGCTCCAGATGCGCCAAAAAGGATGGTGAAGCCAGGCGGCGCGGCGAAGGCGACGTCCAGAAGAAATCCGTTGCCGCGTGCTTGAAGGCGCTTTTGAAATTTCGCGTGTAAGAGCGCAGCACTCGGGGACGGAATGCTACGTGAGATTGGGGCCACTTCGACCGCAGTGCGGATGTCGCTCATTACCGTCTATTTTAGGGGATGAATGACCCAAACCCGACGATTTAGCCCGTAAACCAGGGCCAGCAGGGCGAAACATACAACTAGCAAGACCAATGCTGTCAGATTTGCTCCCGCGTAGTCGGAGGACTGCACGCGATCATAGATATCGATCGAGACCGTGCGTGTAATTCCTGGGATGTTTCCACCAACCATCAGCACCACTCCAAATTCACCCATCGTGTGGGCGAAGGATAAAGCCACACCGGTGATCAGCCCGGGCGCGGAGAGTGGGGCGATTACGCGGAGGAACGTGCGCAGAGAGGAGGCGCCGAGCGTCGCCGACGCGGAGATCAATTTCTTGTCGACCCCTGAAAACGATGCGGCGAACGGTTGTACCGCGAAAGGAAGGCTATAGAAAATCGAGCCGATGACCAGGCCAGTAAAGGTGAAAGCAAGGGTGTGCCCGGTTAGGGCGATCCACCAGCGGCCCAGCGGACTGCGAGGGCCGAGAGCGACCAACACGTAGAAACCCAACACGGTTGGGGGAAGCACGATCGGCAGCGCGATGACAGCTTCCACCAGGAACTTCCACCGCCAGCGCGAGAAGGCGATCCAATAGGCGATGGGGAGACCGAGCAGCAGCAGAATAAGCGAGACGGTGAACGCGAGTTGCAGAGTCAGGCGGAATGTCTGCCAGTCGATGCCCATGCGATGCGCTGAATGATAGCAACAATGGAGATGTTTGTATTCAATCCGAGTACGAGGCCGGGACGGTCTCGCGACAGTCGGCGGAAGGCGGCACTACCGGCTGGCCGGAGGGATGATTCCGTTCATGCGGAGATATTCCACCATCTGACCGTAGTGATCGTAAGCGTGCCAGGAAACAACGCTGGCAAGCCCCAGGCGCGTGACCTTCCCCTCACCAAAGGGACTCCTCACCGTACCCGTGAGATTGGTTTCGTTGATGGTCGCGATGGCCTTGTGGACGTACGCGAAGGAGTCCTTCAGATACTTCAGAATGTCGGCTTTCGATGCGATCGATGCGGGACCTGCCTCACCGTTGAGGTCCACGGGCGGCTTCTCTTCCAAGAGGGCCGCGCCGACCTCGTAGTTCACAGCTGCGACGTGTTTGATCTGCTGGGCGAAAGTGCGAACGCCTTTGAATTCGCCGTTGGTCGGAGTGAACCCGAATTTATCCTCTGGCATGGCCTCGGCCGCGGGAGTGAATTCCTGCTCTGTGTTGTAGACGGTGCGGTCCAGGACCTGCGTGACAGTACGATGCTCTTCTTTCGGCTGGGCTTGGGTAGCCATACTTGCGATCAGCAAAAAAGCAATTACTGTCACTCTTGCCTTCATAATTCCCCCGTTAGTCTCTTACAACCGCCGGAGCCATCTCCAGTTCTACCGCGGTCAACCTATGCCGACGGATCGTAGAAAGCCCAGCCACCATCGCCAGCGCCGACCATGCGAGTGCTTCCGGAACACCCTCACGCGCTGCGACCGCTCCCCATAAGGCGCTGCCAATCGCCATGCCTCCTTGCAAAACCAGCAGGTACATCGAGAGCGCCCGCGCCCGCATCCACGAAGGACACATGGTCTGAGCCACTACATTAAAGCACGCCAGAATGCCGATCCACGCGGCTCCAGCCGTAAACAATACCAGACACAGCCATTCAAAGATATGAACTTGTCCGGCGGCGAAGGTCATCATGGCGAATACGATCGTAGCGCCGGCTACCAGGCCATCCACCGAATATTGCAGGCGAAGTCGGGGCAGAATGGCCGCTCCACCGAACGCACCGAGTCCAAAGCATGTCAGCAGGAATCCGTAACCCTGTGCGCCGTGAGGCTGACATACAACCGGAAGCAGCGCCAGCAGAGAGCTCGCGCCGATGCTGAAGGCGCCAGTGCGTATGAGAACGGATTTCACTTGGGGCGCGCTCTGGACGTAACGGAAGCCCTCAGCGATGGCCGCGCTGATTCGTCGCTGAGATTGCGGCGCGTGAGGAGTGCGATTCCATGTGTACAGGAACAGGATTACTCCGAAAAAAGACGCGGCATTCAGCAGGAAAGACCATCCGGATCCGGCCGCCGCCACCACGATGCCACCCAGAGCAGGGCCGGCGGCACGCGCCACGTTGAATCCCGCCGAGTTCAAAGCGACAGCGGACACGTAGCGGGCCGGCGACACAACTTCGGGCGTGATTGCCTGCCACGCAGGATCATTCATCACTGCGCCCACGCCCATCAGGAAGGTGAATAGAAGGAGAACCAATGGATTCACCGCGCCTGCCAAAGTCAGGATGCCCAGAGCTGCGGCCGCAAAGACCATCCAGCCCTGCGTGAACAAGAGAAGCCTGCGGCGGTCCACCATATCGGCCAGAGCACCCGCAGGAAGCACGACCAGAAAAACCGGAATTGCGGCGGCGGCCTGTACCAAGCCAACCATAAGAGGGGAAGTGGTGAGTTGGGTCATGAGCCAACCGGCACCCACGTTTTGCATCCACGTACCGGTGTATGAAATGACGGCGGCGATCCACAGCGAGCGAAACAAAGGCTCGCGAAGCGGCCCCCATGCCGAGCCGGGGTGTTGCATTCCTACCGCGGGTATTGTGACCTGATCCGCCAACTGTGCTTCCCCTGTTCTAAGAAATCCCGCTGGGGCTAAAGCCCCGATCAATAGTGCCTCTTACGCGGCCCTAAAGGGCCGCTCTTCCACGGTTGCGCCCGCCATGGTCCTCTCCGCGATCGTTACGCGCCGCGCCGCGTTTCGACAAAAATTCAGTATCGCGATCAGCCGCGTGACTACCGATGCTCAGGTCTTCGACGTGCGAAACGGCCACTCCGAGTCCTTCCAGGCCCGAATCATGTAAATGAGAAGACCCGACAGAAGAATCACCACCGCATAGCGCATTTCCTTTTGCCAGTTTTCCCGCTTGAACAGTATGAAAAGAAATCCAGCGCTCGCCAGTAACGCCGGTAACGGATACAACCACATGCGAAACGGCCGGGGAAGGTCCGGGCGTCGTATCCTCAGCACAATCGATCCCACTGCCTGTACCAGGAATTGCAGAATCAGGCGGATGACGACCAGCGCCGCGATCGCGTCCTTGAGCCGCAGAAAACAGAAGGCTGCCGCCACGACCCCGAGTGCAAGCAGGGAAACGTGCGGGAAGCGATGCACCGGATGCACTTTGGCAAAGGCCCGAAAGTAGTTGCCATCCTTCGCCGCCGCGTATGGAACCCGTGAATAGCCCAGCATGAGCGAAAAAACGGACGCAAACGCCGTAGCGATCACGAGCCCGGTGACGAGCCGGGCCGCCCAGCTTCCATAGATCCTCTGCATGAACAACGACACAACATACAGCCCAGTGTTGTTCTGTCCGGCGGTCAGCATCTCGCGCCAGGGGACCACCGCCAGAATGCACACGTTCATCATTAGATATAGACAGGCTACGAGAAGAATGGAAAGCAGAAGGGCGCGTGGAATATTCTTTCCGGGGTCTTCGATCTCGTCCCCTAGAAAACAAACGTTGTAGTATCCCCAGTAATCATAGGCCGCAACCAGCAGGGCCAGGCTGAGCCCGTTCCAGAAGTGATGCGAGAGCGTGAATGCGCCAGCGGGGAAATCGAAGACGCGCGCGGCATTGAAGTGAGTGAGTCCGGCGAAAATAATCCAGAGGATCGTTCCCATCACCGCGAACCACAGCACTTTGGACATGCGCCCGATCACCGTGATCTGCCGGTACAGGAGAAGAACGGTAAAGAAACAGATGAGAACGGCGACCGCTGTTCCGGGTGTCACGATCCAGTTCACTTGCAGTGATCCTGCCCACGGCAAGTGCAGCGCCGCGTCGTGATGAGCGTACACGGTATCGAGTTCTGGCCAGTAGTACGCCGCGTAGCCTGCGAGGCCAATGCAGCCGGTGGCAATCGACAGTGGAGCGCTGAACGATACCTGCCAGATGAAGAGGAAGGAAATCAGGCGTCCCCATTTCTGGGGGCCGTATATTTCGCGGAGATAACGGTACGATCCGCCGGACATCGGCAGGGCCGCTCCTAACTCGGCGGTCACGAGTCCGTCACAAACTGCGAGCAACGCACCCGCGATCCAACCCAGCAGCGCCTGCGGGCCGCCCATGGCCGCGATGACCAGCGGCATGGTGATGAACGGCCCCACGCCGATCATGTCGATCATGTTCATCGCGGTGGCGCTCCAAAGGCCCATGCCGCGGATGAGAGTTGGAGAGCCCGACGATGTTTGTGGAGGAGAATCCATATTCGTAGAGACGTTGCTTGCAACGTCTTCTCACCACGAAGAAGAAAGACGTAGCAAGCTACGTCTCTACGGCTGACTACTGCTTACGTAAATACACTTCTGCTAGGCCTTGGACCCAGTTCCTCGTCACTGCTTTCCTGCGCTGAGAATATTGACGAACAGCCTTACGGCTCCCGGAACGCCCGCTGGGAGCTGACGGAAGAAGGCATATCCGGTGTAGATGTAGGTGCCCTTGCCGTATTGTGTGCGTAACAGGCCGCCCTTCTGCGGTTCCTCGCCGGGATCGTGACAGGCCAGCAGCGGTGTGAAGTGCTCGTCCCACTTGCTCATGAAGTAGAGCCCGCGCTCCTGGACCCATCCGTTGAAATCGTCCGGAGTGATAGCGTTCGGATAATGGAAGATCGAGTCTTGAGGGGCGAGGATTTCGACGGGAGATTCTTCGACGGACACCCGAGCGCGGCTTAAGTCCGCGGGATAGGGCGTGAATTTACCACTGAAGTCTCCCGCTGTTGTATTGTATTGCACCACGAGTGTTCCGCCAGCCTCGACGAAGTCCAGCAACTTCTTGTTATTCGCCACGACGTCTTTCTGCGTGTCGTAGGCGCGGATGCCGAGGACGATCGTTTCAAATTTGCTCAGATCCTCGGTTCCAAGATGCTCGGCAGGAACCATGATGACGTTCATCCCGACCTGTTTGAGAATCGTTGGAATGTCATCGCCGGCACCCATAATGTAGCCAACTTTCAGCTCGTGGGGAACTTGCACATCCACGATGCTGACCCGCTGCCGTGCCGGTTGATAGTAGTAGAAGCTGCCTAGATCTTCACGCGCGACCAGCGTGTAGCCCTCGCTGTACTTCTCGCCTCCCGAATCGAGGACGGCGCGGATTGTAGCGCGGCCCTGCTGCAATCCGGCGGGAAACACTTTGAATTGGATTTCCTGCTTTTCTCCGCGATGCGTGAAGGTCACGGCCGATTGTGCGGGTTCGGAGCGCCAGCCGTCTGGTAGCTCCAGGCGCAAATCGCCGCGAAGATTGTGAGTGAGATTGCTAGTCACGCCGACGGTAACGGTGGTGGTCTTGCCGTTGTGCGTTGAAATCACCTGCGTGCCTGGTTCCAGTGCCACAGAAAATGCGGGGACAACGGCGAGCGGTCGGGACCTCTGCTTCCCAGCGTCGTCCAGAAAGGGTGTAACGACAGGAACTGTAATACCGTTGTGCGCTCGGGTTTCTCCAGCCCCCGCGACCTGGTATTCGACTCGGGCCTGCAATGCAGGAGGAGGAAAGGGAAGTGTCGCGTATTCTTCGTTGTCGACGTGATGGATGCCGTCGGTATCGGGATCATCGCGATGCCAGTACGGACGCGTGTAGGGAGTGTCTTTCGGCGCGCGCAGGCGGAAGTCGGCATGGAGGTCTTTGCCAGGAGCAACCGTCTCGGGGCGCGTCTTGCCGTTAATCGTGTTCCACCCCGCCGGAACTTCGAGCTTGATGTGATCAATCGTCAACGGCAGCTTCGACCCGTTGTGCAGAGTAACGCCGACCATGAACTCTTCTCCCGGAGAGACGGTCGTCAACGCGTCGTCTTCCTTGGGAACGCCGGCATTGAGGCCCTGATTGGAAGAGACGTTCGCAGTGAGTGTGACGCCAAGAGCAAGATTCAGAGCGGTTTCGGCCTGCTCCTGCTTCTCGGCAATGCGCGTCAGCAAATCGAACTTGGTGGTGAGGGGCAAACTGCCGGCGCTGATTTCGCCGTTCAGCCGGGTCAATTGCGCTACAAGTTTCGTCAAAGGCTGAGACGACATAGACGAATCGGTACCACTGGCTGCCTTCGATGCATCGGTGACCAGTTTTGCAATCTCCGCCAATTCGGATCGAACGCCGGGGACATTGGCTTCGGACATGTTGAATCGCGAGGTAAGTGCTTGCCATGAAGTGTCGATTCCGTCGAAGAAATCCTGCTCGTGCCCCGCATTCTGTTGGGGCAACACGGAGTCCACGCGGCGGTAAAAGGTGAATCGGTCGCCGTCATCGACGGTCCAGTTTGCTGCGCCCTGTGAAAGCTGATGCCGCAGGCCCTTCATCGCGAACTGAACATAGGACATCCCTAGTTCTGAGTTACGTTCGCCTGTGTTGAACTTCACGGTCCAGTCCGGGTCAGGGCAGGTCGTCGAACCCCAGGGGCAAACGTTGCCGATGTAGAGTTTCTTGGGCTGCCACGGTTCCAGCCCTTGCGCAATCTGTTCGGGAAAACGCTTGGGGTCGGCCGCAGCATGGAACGCCTCTTTCGTCAGAATGGCGGATGCCTGGTGATTTCCATGGCCATCGCGTTCGGTTCCCGAAAAACGGGCGACCAGCACATCGGGACGAAACGTCCGAATGACGCGAACCATGTCCGCGAGCGCGACATCATGACCGCCCCATTTAGAGAAAGTTTCATCGGGGTTCTTCGAGAATCCAAAATCGGCAACTCGTGAAAACCGGTCCTGCACACCGTAATGCTGGTCGGAGGCGAGGAGTTCCTCGGTTCGCAGAACACCAAGAACGTCCGACAAGTTGCTGCCAATCTTGTTCTGGCCGCCCTCACCGCGATTCATCGTCATCAGCAGCGTGGTTACTCCGTGGCCACGGGCCTCGAGTGTCAGGAGGCCGCCATCTTCATCGTCTGGATGAGCCACCACTTGCATCAGCCGTGCGGTAGTGCCGAGGCGTAGAAGTTCTAGACGTAATCCGGCCACACCTTCGTCTTGAGGGATATCGGCGGGCACGCCCTGATACAGCAGACCCGGAGGCTGCGCGAATCTTTCAGCAATCGCCGCCGCAGAGGCGGAATGTTTCGGACTTTCTTTGCCGCTCGCGGCTGACGGAGCCTGAGCTGGTGCGGTGAGACCGAAGATGATGAGCAGGCAAACGAGCTTGAACCCGGAAAGGTGCAAGCTCTGAAGATTAGCAGGAACGCTGTGGTGGGGAGATCGCCACAGCAAGCTGACGGGACCGGGATTTCTCACGCTACAAGGATGGGGCCTACCCCCGCTCCGACGCAAATTCTTTCAGCCGTATTGTCACATTTCATTAGACTCGCCGGCAAAGCGGCGGTTAGCCGGGCGACTCAGACGTCGCACAAATCTGCCGCACTCTTCAGCGACGCCATAGGATCGCCTGTCGGGATGAATTCGTGGGCGACGTACCCGCGGAAGCCCGAGTCGGCAATGGCACGCATCACCGCGTCCCATTGAATTTCCTGGGTGCCGTTCAATTCATGTCGGCCGGGAACGCCGCCGGTGTGAAAATGCCCAATCCACTGGATGTTGCTCCGGATCGTGTCGATCAGATCGCCTTCCATGATTTGCATGTGGTAGATGTCGTAAAGGAGCTTCACATTCGGCGAGTTGACTTCCTGCGCCACGCGCACTCCCCAGGCCGTGTGATCGCACATGTAATCGTGGTGATCCCGCTTGCTATTCAGCAGCTCCAGGCAGATGGTCACGCCATGATCTTCCGCAATCTTTTTGACCCGATTCAACCCGGCAGTCGTGTTGCGAGCGCCTTCGTCATCCGACATGCCGGCTCGGTTTCCCGAGAACGTAATGACGTTGGGAACACCCGCCTTCGCTGCGCGGGGAATGTTTGTGCGAAAAGCCTGCTCGATAGCGGCGTGATTCTCGCTGCGGTTCAGGGCCTTGTTGATCTCTCCACCGCCCGCGTATCCCATTGTGCAAATCAGACCGTAGCGACGCGGGACCTCATAGTCGTCCGGTTGCAGAAGATCGACCCCTTGCAGACCGATGCTTGCCGCGGATTGCGCCAACTGCTCGATTGACATTTGCCGGTAGCACCATTGGCAGACCGACTGGCGAATGCGCCCCTTGCGGGCGATCCCGGAGGCCGTGGCCGCTTCCAGCGGGACTCGGGACGCAGCCAAGGCTATAACTGAGGACTGGAGGAGCTTCCGTCGGGTGAAGTTTCGCATAGTGGATGGCTTACTGGCGGTTTTGCTTCAACATTGCCTGGCAATTGCTCGCCTGTGTGAGCACCTGGTTGAAGGCGGTGTCTTTACGCAGGTCTTTAAGCAGAGGATCGTCTAACAATGCCCCATAGGCACAATAGTTCTGCTGCACAGCAGTTTTCAGCAGTCGCAGCGCCGGTTCATTCTGACCGCAGGCTGCCATGAGAGCGCCGACGTGGTACCAGGCTTCAGCGTCGGGTTCACTCAACACCGACGTTTCGTTGTCGCGCACAATTTTCGCCAGATCTGCGGGACGCGGTGTTGCCGTGCAGGCTTCCATCAACTCGCGATGGTACGAGGTTGCCTTGCCCATGATTTTGGCTGCATTGTGCGCTTCGCCAACATTGCCCTCCGCCAGGTAGATGTACGGCGTGACCCACGCCGCCCATTCCGATCCAGCATCAAGGTGCACGAAATCCATGGCGCGATCGGTCTTGCCCATTTCAAGGAATGACCATGCGCAGGACCGGAAAAAGAAGTTGCCAGGATCAAGTTGCCGGGCGGCATTACATTCCTGGGTCGAGCGGTCGAGGATGCCTGCATAGCGCAGCACGTACGCCAGGGCGAAATGAGCGTCGGCGCTCTGTGGACGCCGCCTTACCAAGTCTGTAGCTGCGTCGTACGCGCGGGGAAGTTCGCCGCGCTCTACGCGGTTCGTGATCAGGTTGCTGGCGGCCATCACTCGGTTCGGATCGAGGGAGGTCGCTCTTTCGTACGCTGAGTTCGACCGCTGGAAGATCTCTTCCCCGCCACCGCCGTAAATCGAGTCGAAATAGTATCTCTGGCCTAACGCTTCCCAGGCTGGAGCATAGGTTGGATCGATCCCAACTGCCCATTCCAGCATCTTGATGGCTTCTTTGTTCGGGGCTGGATCGTGAGGCACGGCCACACTGCGCAAGTAGAAGTCATAGGCCTGCTGGTTCTTCGGGCGAGAGGCCGCGGCTTCGACTGCACCTCCGGCGCCTCCCAAAATCGGCAGCAAGCCATGCTGGACCTGAGTGGTCAATTGTTCCTGCAAGCCAATCAGGTTCTCGGCTTTTTCGGTGACGGTCGTCTGCCAGAGCAGACGGTCGGTGGGAACGTCGATCGCCTCCAAGGTGACCATTAGTTGTTCGCCTTGCTTGCGGAAGGAGCCGGTTAATATCCGTCCCACCCGCATCTCCTGCCCGACCTTCTTCGGATCGAGGTCGAGGGCCACATACTTCCGCGTCGCCGATGAAGGGCGGACTTCGAGCGTCCTCGAATAGGTCAGCACGCTGGTGAGTTCGTCAGCGAGAGCAAATCGGAGGTAGTCGACGTTGAAATCGCCGTTCATGTTTTGCAGTGGCAAGACTGCGATGGCGTTTCGTTGCTCCGCATTGGCGAGTTCGCGATGTTTGTACCACCAGGCACCCACAGCCGCGAGTACAGTCACCAGCAACGCCGCTGTCCCGATCAGCAGATACGTTTGCAGGCGCGTGTTGCGGCCGAAGGTCTTGGTACCGGCGCGCAATCTGGCAGTATTGGTTCCACTCTTGATCTGGCCGGACTCGCTCTCACGCTTGAGAAGCGTCAGGTCCGACTTCATCTCGGCCGCGCTTTGATAGCGACGGTTGCGGTCTTTCTCCATTGCTTTGCCGATGATTCCTTCCAGTTCGATAGGAATCTTCGGATTCAGATCCCGCGGAGGAGTCGGCTTCGCATGCAGAACCGCGTCCAGTGTGACCAGCGAATTCGCGCCGGTGAAGGGCTTCTTGCCCGTGGACATCTCATAGAGGACAACGCCGAAGGAAAACAGATCGCTGCGCGCGTCGACGGTTTCGCTGCGGGCCTGCTCCGGCGACATGTAGACCGCAGTGCCGGGAATGACGCCGATCGCGGTCAGAGAATTATCGGCGCCGGCATCGTTTTCGGTCCCGAGATTATGGACAAGTTTGGCTAATCCGAAGTCGAGCACTTTCACTTGCCCGGATGGAGTCAGAAAGATGTTGGCAGGCTTGATGTCGCGGTGAACAATGTTCTTGGCATGCGAGGCCATCAAGGCGTCAGCTACCTGCACGCCTACATCGAGCACCTTGTCGACAGGCATGGGTTGGCCGGCGATAGTCTGTTTGAGACTCTCACCCTCGAGCCTCTCCATTACGATAAAGGGGTGGCCGTGGTTGTCTTCGATCCCGTGGATGGTGCAGATGTTGGGATGATTGAGCAGAGAGGCGGCTCGAGCCTCTCGGCTGAATCGCTCAAGAGATTTGGGGTCGCCGGTGAGATTTTCAGGGATGAACTTCAGGGCCACGTGCCGCCCAAGTTTAAGGTCCTCGGCCTCATAGACCACACCCATACCTCCTCCCCCGAGCTTGCCGAGGATTCGGTAGTGGGATACTTGCTGGCCGATCATATGAGCGCTGGATGCTGCCCGGCGATGGTCGCGGTAATGTTAGGCCGCTCGCCGACTCCGGTCAACTGCCATGTTCGATTGCGGTTGCAAGGCATGAGAACGATTGGTCTTCAGGCAATCCCCTGTTTTGGAACTCCGAATCAACTTTCCTGAAATTGGCTTCCGCTACGTCCGTTGGTTTGATGCCCAAGCTGCCAGCATGGTTTGGAGAGGCTAACATGGGATTGGGCCCTCGAGATTCCAGCGAAGAGGATTCCAGCAAGGAGAAGTCTCACCGTGGAAACCGAGCACTTACCCGGCGCACCAATTCGTGTTTTCGCGGCAGATTTGCAGGATGCGATCCGCCGCCGTGCTGAAGAGATTTACATTCAAAACGGCCGGATTCCCGGCCGTGACGTACAGAACTGGACGCAAGCCGAGCGTGAGATCCTGGAGCAAGCTGCGGAGCGAAACCAGCGCACTGCCATTATCGTCAGTGTCAACGGCGTGAAATATGTGGGCGCGTACCGCCCCGAGTTGGCGGATGGTTATGTTCCGGGCGAATTCGCAGTGGGAGCGTCGGTTCCGGTCCGGCTAAAAGGCGACAAGATGTACGTCAAACGGCCGAACGGTAAGGAACTTGAGACCACGATCGTGCAGAAGATCAGCTAGGCTTGGCGGATCATTCAGGGCGAATTGATATAGTGCAGGCATGTTGAGTCTGCTCGCCCCGGTTCGTAAAGCGCGCAGCCATCCGACGCTGCTCACCACGCTGCAGCATTTGGGAGCGGCGGGCCTTTTCTTCCTGGCGATACTCGATAGCTCTCCTGTACCCACTTTTGGTGGCCCCGATATCCTCACCGCTGTACTTGCGGCAAGTCATCGGCCACTTTGGTGGGAGTACGCCGCCGCGGCAACGGCAGGATCGGTTGTTGGCGCATATCTGACTTTCCGACTGGCGCGAACCGCTGGCTCGGCTTACCTCGACAAGAAATTCAAGCAGGGCAGGCTCTCGAAGTTCCTCAAGATGTTTCAGCATTGGGGTACAGGGAGCTTGATTGCGTCCACGGCAATTCCGCTGCCCTCTCCGACGTCCCTGTTTTTCGCGGCTGCTGGTGCAGGGGACTATCCACTTGGAAGATTTCTGGCAATTGTCACAGTTTGTCGCTGCGCGAGATATTTCACGATAGCGTTCGTCGCCGGGCACTATGGGCGGCGCTTCTTGCGGGTTCTGAGGCATCCGGCGCAGCATTGGGGATGGATCGCTATCGGAGCGGTTTCGGCTATGGTTCTACTAGCTGGTGGGATTCTGGCGAGTCGGCGTCTGGAAGCCGCATCGTCGCAGGAAGCGCCAAAACCCGAAGCACTGGCCTAAATCGTCATCCAGATAGAAACCATCAAGGCGCCCACCCACGTCAATGGGCCTTTAGTCTGAATGGTACTGATTGAGAGAAGACGGTGTACAATCGCCAGCTATCTGAAGAGACGAGCTGTTTCGCAAGGAAAAGGGGAAAGGCGAGGTCGACTGAATGAATGCCAAAGGAAAGTTCCTGGTTGGAATACTGACTGCTCTTGCCATGATGCTGTTGACGTTTGCCCTGCCAAGAGGGGGCGCGATACGGGATACTATGGTGGTACAGTTTCCCATGACCGTGGGAATCTGGGCGATCTTCGTGCTGCTGTTTGTGAAGCTGAAATGATGTTGCTCTGAAATCAAGCAGCGTCGGGGCTGTTCATTCTGGATACAAGCCGGCCGAGGCGCCCACCCATTCCATGTTCTTGTTGTGATCGACGCCCATCATGAGTCCGCGGCCCATGCGGATGATCGTCATCACCGGCTTCAGTTCCTCCAGCCATATGTACATCACCCGAACCTCTGCCTTCGTGCCTCCAAAAGGCGTTTCGATCACAGGCTCGAAATTCAGGCGCTCCTGCAGGATGTAGTAGGGGCGCTTGTCAGCCGGAATTGCCCTGATTTCCTCTTTTTTGGGCGCAATTACAACGCCCAGACCCGCGAACGAATAGAGCGGCTTCAGGGCGTAATTCTCGAGATCGGAGGGGATCTCTTTCAGTTGGTCTAGGAACCACGTCTTCGGAACTGACTCATGCTTCAGATAGGGAATGGAGAATTTGCTGATGCGGAAATACCAGTTCGGATGTCCCGCCCACTCGACGTCAAGATCATCGCGCCAGTCGAAAGCCAGCTTCACGTTCTTGCGTTCCAATTCATCGACAATGGTACGGTTATAGATCCGCTTGATCAGAATGCGCTTGCCGCCGGATTCGTAATAAAGGTGCGAGCCTTCCTTTTTGATATCGACAATATCGACAGCGCGCACACCGAGCATCGTCTCAGTGAGCAGAAAATCAGGGAGTGTCTTCTGGTGAGCCGGATCGATTTCCATCAGAATCACATTCTCTGGATCGTGCGAGCCCACGATTGCGCGCCTAAGGAGCTCGTGGTACGAGCTGGGTTCAAGCCCGCTTAATAAGTACTTCAGCCGGCGGGATTCCGTCTTCAGGTCGTAGATATCGATGTAGGCTTCGGCCAACGGTCCCTGGTAGGCATAGAGGGAAGGGAAGGCCTGCAACTCAACCAGCTTGGGTTGCAAATGGCCGCCAGCACCGCGCACCAGTCCGAAATCGACCTGCACGAACATCGGATGGGGGGCCTCATTCGGAACGTTGAACTCCGCGGGAACGGCCTCATCCGATTTTGCGCGATATTCAGGATTGTCGACAAGTTGCCGGATCAAGGCTTCGCCGTCGCTCGCCATGCCATCGATCAATTCCTTCGGAAAAAAGCACGGCGTCTCAGAGAGGCGGAACTGAACATGCGTGCCACAGACCTCGTCGATGCGCCGAAGGAATGCCTGGTATTTCTCAGGGGTGAAGTTGTGATTGAATTGCCTACGCAGCGAGGGAATCATAGTGAGGCGGTATGGTACGGCTTACTCGCGAATGTCCATGCTTTGGATCAGTCCATCTTTCAGCGTGTAAACGTGCTCGACCATTCGATCCAGCAGAACTTTGCCGGACAGATCGCGCACAACCTGGTAAACGCCAACAACAATTCTGCCGTCAGAGTCGACGTGGAATGTTTTCGGCTCGACGTGGGGATCAACCATACCCCACTGGCGCGTCCAGTAAGCGCGGACGCCGTCGTGACCGTGGACGGTCCCGCCTTCCATGCCGTTAGGCCATACGACGTCAGGTCGCATGGTGGCCAATGCGCCGTCAACATCGCGCGCATTGAAAGCGGCATAAGCCCGTTGCAGCAGTTTCACAGCGGGAGTCTCTGTACTGTCGGAAACGGGCACGGGTTAGGCCTCGACTAAAAACCTTCCTTCGCGCATGATCTGCTGGTCATCAACCCAGATGTTGAACTTGCGACCAACAACATCGATATGCGTGGTCGAATCCCAATCCGCGCCGGTGTGCGCGCCGTAGGGGTTTCCGAAGGCGATGTGTACGCCGGGATATTTCTCATCCTGCAGGATCTGTCCAATCACATCTTTCAGATCAATGTTCGTCCCGATAGCAAATTCACCTACGCGATCGCTGTTGGGATCAGTGTGCGTGTACTTCCAGAAATCGTCTTGCAGTTCTCGATTGTCGGAATGCGCCTCGGTTAGACGATTACCTTTTATATGGATGGTCAGCGGATTGTCGCGCAGGTTGCCAAATTTAGCGCA
>AR_comb_assmDRAFT_10425792_pt1 | contig 19361 bp, 16 predicted proteins | sample ArasoioldDNA_FD_10543 | JGI IMG/M metagenome (IMG submission 10543) | reverse complement strand
GCCCGTGGGGGTGAACAAGGGAACTGCGATGAGTGCATCAATCAGCTGTTGCGAAACGTGCACTCGTTGCCACGCAGGCATGCGCGAGACGGCAGCCGTGATCTTCCGGCCACTCTCTTCGCTAATAGCAGTGATCTTTCGCGTGCACAGAGGTGACATCACACGAGGAATCCGGACATCCCGGACTGAAGCGTAGAATTCGCCAGCTTTTGCGAGCGTTTTCTGTTCCCGTCTGAAATCAACTTCATGCTGAAGCAATCGTCGAACATCATTGAAAGTATCGGGGAGCACGTGAGGGGCAAAACCATAGCTGCGATGCCGCGAGCCGAGATACTTCGCAAGCTGCCCGAGAAGTTCCATGTCCTCGGCGAAACAGGCCGGGATGTACGGCTTAAGAACTTTGAAGACGCCGCGCTCGCGACGTTTTGTCTCCGGATTGCTCCAGCGGAACCGAACCACCGCACTCACACTTGCTTCCGAATACAAGCTGGGTTCGATCTTAACCCCAAATTCCTTCAGCCGCACGCCGAGTTCGTCGCGGATGATCGCTTGTACTTCTCGGACCTCAACATCGGCAATCCCGTTCTCCAACTCGGAGAGTGCACGGCGCAGCGCGGGCGGAAGATTTCGGTTCCTTGCCAACACCTGACCGAGTTTTTGGAGACCGGGAACTCTTGCGATCAGCTCAAGTAGCCGCACTTCGGGCGTCGTGTCGTAGGGTAGGTCGATTTGCTCCACAAGCCTCGGCGCGAGCCTGGCAATGGACAGATGGCAAAACACGAAGCGCATAGCGTCGTATACCAGCGGGCGCCAGCGCGCATACAGGTCCGGGACGAGCGCCTCGACAGGAAGGAATTGCAGAACCCAAGTAGCCATGTCTTCGCGAAGCTGCCGCCCGGAACAACTTTGCAGAGCTTGTTCGATTGCATGGACGCGAGGACCAGCGTTGCTACCCCGTGACCACAAGGCAAACATCAAGCTAGCGGGAGGGCTTCCGCTAACAACTTGTTCGCGTTGTGGCGAACTCGCCATGGATGGCCGGATGGGAATCTTCTTGGATCGAGCACTCCGCAACGGTGAAGAGCGTGGGGTGCCGACCCTGGTCAGCGTTCCAACGTGACTCAATCTGCAGCAACAAACACTGGAGTTCCTGGTTCGCCGCTCGCGGTTGGCTGCGATTTACTGTGAGCCGCTTTCATTGGCACTACGCGTGAAGCCGATGTGGCTCGGTTCACGGCCGTGACGGCCTTGTGCTTGCGAGCCGTGTGTTTTCTTTTAGCCTGCGGCTTGAGGCCGGCACTCGATTGCAATTCACTCAGGCTTGTTTGGAGCAAAGTTTCCAGACACTCGAGATCGGGCGCTGCATGCACATCGCTACTGAACCCGAAGTAGGCGGTTTCGTTGTAGCTAAGAATCGCGCAGTTCAGCGCCATCTCGCCGCCCACGGGTACGTAGGGATACCAGTCCACCATCTTGCGACCGAGAAGATACAGCGGCGATTGCGGACCACGAACGTTTGTGCAAACCAAATTAAAAGGTGTGACCGGCAATAGGCTTGCTACCGGGCCAACCAATGCCTGGAGTGGTGCCGGAGCACTTCCGACGATTCCGCCCACAAGTCCGACCAACTCCGCGATGTGGGCGCGCTTGAGGAAATCCGTGCGTTCGTGCACGGCCGCCAGAAGTTTTCGGGGATTGCGGATTCCGAGGGGCACAGTGACGGGCAGCAGCGAGATGCAATTGCCGAGCTCGTCTTGCCGTTCCCGGGATCGAAAGTTGACTGGCACCATCATGCGAAAGAGCCGGCCCCGAACCCGCTCGCCATGCTGTTCTGAATAACGCTGGATGGTGGCGGTCATCAAGGCAAGGATCACATCATTGAGAGTGACGCCACAGCGATGGCGAATGGCTTTGAGCGTCGCCAACGGAATTTGTGCCCAGGCATACTTTTGAGGTCCCCGGTAGGTCTTGTTGAAGAACAACCGTTCCGTCGGCGCAGTAAGCTCCGGGAAGAAGCGACTGAATTCGCTAAGCGGCCAGTCGCCGGAGGCCAGCAGGTTCTGGCTGAAGTTCAGCATGTCGCCTTGCGCGCTGAGCATGCGCTGGACGAACTCTGACAGGCTTGCAACCCAGCCGTCCACTAGCTGGGTCCACGAACCCTGTGGATGCAATTTCGGATGCGACCGCTTCTTGGTGGGAATGGATTGAGGTTCGGGAGTAGAGTCCAACAGCGTCCCCATCAGGCCGATCCCTGCCATCCCATCGGCTAAACAGTGGTGCACACGGGTTATCAGAGCGGTGCGGCTGTCGCGTAAGCCTTGCACCAAGGTCAAATCCCAGAGCGGTCGTCGGCGATCCATGACCGAACTGAGGATTTTGCCGGTTACCATTTTGAGTTCGCGCTCGGTACCGCGCTTCAGAGTCAGTTTTCGAACGTGATTGCGGATGTCGAACTCGGGATCGTATTCCCAAGAAGGAAAGCCAATATCGAGTGGAGGGGCAACAATGCGCTGGTAGTAGCGCGGCAGCAGGGTAAGTTTGGATTCTAACGACTGGAGGCATTCTTCAAAGGAGATTGGGCCGTCGAAGATACTGACCGAAGCGATGTTGAGTGGCATACCCGCTCGCTCCAGATACAGGAAGAGAGCGTCACCCCAAGTGAGGTGCTCACCGTTCGGCCCGTTCGTCATGGCGCTCCTCCACTTTTGCAACCGGGCGATTCCGGCCCATTCGCTCGTGGGCTGTCACCCAATCGCCGTTCACCATTGCCGCCGCCAAGGATGTTTCCCCCGCGAGCACGACTGCAGCGAAAATCTCTGCGAGTTTTTTGGCTTTCCCCGTGCCGTAGCAGCCGATCATTTCCAGACACTGGCGTTGCGTGGCAAGCCCGGTGCCGCCACCACACGTGGCCACGATCAGGGATGGGAGCGTAATACTCCAGTAGAAATCGCCGTTATCGAGATATTGGGAATAAGTGATGGCAGCGTGCGATTCGGCGATGTTCGCGGCGTCCTGCCCGGTGGCGATGAACAACGCAGCCAAACCATTCGCCGCGTGAGCGCCGTTGTTGGCGGACCCTGCCAGGAACGCTCCCGCCATCTGAACCTGTCGCATACGGAACAGGTCCATGGTGTCGATGTGCATGATTTCAAGAAGCAGATCGCGCCGCAGGACAACTTCGGCCACTACCCGCTTGCCGCGAGTGAGCAGTGTATTCAGATGAGAATGTTTCTTGTCGGTATCGATGTTCCCGGTAAGAAAGTAGCGGGCACGGCCGGGATAGTGGTTCTTGATCCATTCGCAAGCTGCAAACGTGGCCCGGCCTGCCATGTTCTGCCCGGCTGCGTCACCGGTGCGGAAATTGAAACGAAGATACCGTAACGGCCCGACTGCGAATTGAGCGATGTTTTTCAGCTTGCCGAATTGCGTGGTGGATTCTGCAACTTCGCTGATCGCTTCAAGGTTGTCGTCGATCCAGCTGCCGAACTCACGCGCCTCAAGGGCATCGCGGAGCATGAATACGGGCGCGCGTTGCATCTGATCTTCGACGACGGTCGTCTTCACACCACCGCATTCGGTGAGCAATCTCATACCGCGGTTGTAGCTCGCAACCAAAGAGCCTTCCGTCGTGGCCAGAGGGATGTAGAAGTCTCCCCGTGCATGTTCGCCCTGTATGCGTAGGGGGCCGGCGACACCGATAGGGACCTGCGCAACGCCGATGAAGTTCTCTACATTGCCAGGCAAGATCTCGGGATCAAACGAATATTGCCCGACATGGGAAAGATCCGCGCCCGTATGCTCGTGAATAAACCGCCGTCGAGCGCTCGCCATGTCGTCGTTATGATCATTTTCCTTATTCCGCGGAATGCTGATACGAGAGGTAGGCGGCGTCAGGGTTGTCATGGATTCCCTCCATTGCGGGTGGGGACCTTGGGCATACGAACAATAGATCTGCCTGCCTTGCATCGCAGCTTACGTTCAGACGTTACCGAATTCGGTGACGTATGTCCGCCCGCTGCGTGACCTCCTCTAGATGCCTGGCGGAGGCAGTGTGCCCTGCAGCAAATTTGAGAGCGGAAGTTCCTCGCGCGAAATTGCACGTGCCCGAATCACTTGCGCGCAGAGACCTACTGCATGCCTACGGCAGTCGCGCCTGCCATCTGGTGTATGGCAATCAGCTCTGCGGGACGTCCGTCCAGGATCATAGGTCGCTTAAAACAACATCCGCCACGACACCATCTTTCCGGCGATGCCTCCAGCATTCGAGCGCACCATTTGCGATGTGAGGTGCAAGTGCTGCCCCCAGCACGGCCCGGACATCCTCTTTGGGCCGAATGTCGAGGATGGTCATCGCCAGAAATTCCTCCCGCGAGTAGCCATAGGAGGCAATTGCGGTCTGGTTGACGACCAGGAACGCTAGAGTTTTTCGATCAAAAACCCACATGGGAATCGGGCTCTCGGTAAAGTCCATCCCCCAGTTTTCCCGTAAAGCCTGGTCAAGTTCCGCAGCACTTGTTTTCAGAACTGACTGCGGCCTCGTGTCTCCTTCCGACAGAGCCTCTTCCCATGGACATCGTTGATTTTCGACTTTGTGAACCGCAATTCGCAGATGGCCTATCTTGTCCGAATCCCCCAGCCATACAATGCGGAAATTCGCTCGGTGATCGTTGTACTTGATGGCAAGGTAGTCGCCGCATCTGAGGGTTACATCCACATCCGATAAAAGCGCTCCGCTTCGGCGATATTGGTAGCCGGCACCGACTTGGCGAATCGCTTCCCATTTCCGTCCACACCAAAAATTTGTACAGACAGTTGAACCCGGACACGGGATTCATGGCGGCGCTCCAACATAGTGACAGTGGGCTCCCACGCAATCTTCGGCAAATTCGCGAAAAGCTCCACCAACGGACGGGGCGGTCTATGACAGCCGATCAGCCGGAAACAATGCGGCGGGAAAACGTGTCAATCCGGGAGAGCAGCAGGGCGGCCGTGGCGGGTATTTACGGTCTATCCGACGGCGAGGAATGCTTGCCAGGCACGGAAAAATCCGCGTCGCTAGTCCAAACAGCTCGTGACGTTGGGGTCACGAGGTCATCTCTTCTTCTCACGGCGAACAAATGCAAGTCCCCTCTTCAACTCGACTGCCAAGTCCGCTTCAGGATCGGCAACGTGGACCGGCTCACCACCTGATTCCTTTCCCAGCCACGAGGTCAGTTCTGCGGACGCGGCAACCACAGATCGCCCTTCATGCGTTACCGGCATTCCATTTTTCGCCCAGCGTTGCGCGACCGAGACCGGCTGACCAAGAAAGGCCGCAATCTTTGCCCATCCCTTGAGAATCCCAGCCGGTTGCAACTCCGATCGTGGTGGAACGGATCTGTCGTGAGGTGGGCGTTCTCTTCGGGCTGTCATCGCTTGACCGCAACTCTACAACGATTGTTGGATTTTAAAATGGTCCTCGCACCGTTGGGCGAGGCCATCAAAACAGATCCCTAACCGCATTGGGATGCTCCCAGCGTTCTTGAATGGTTCTTTTTTGGAATGCTTCCGAAAGGCGGCCGAATGCGCCGGGCCTGATGCTTATTCTGGATGGAAATTGAGTTCGACGAGTTCTCGGGTCTCTTGCGCCGCAGGGGCCCACTTCCACCTTGAGATCGCGTCTTGAGCTGCTTTCAGGAGAAGTGGATGGCCTCCCGTGCCGTCTACCGATTTCACGGTGCCATTGGCAGCGACGATCACGGTCATCTTGACGTTGCCTTCCAGCCTCATGGGCCGTGCTAAGTCTGGATAGCGGGGTAATACCTTGGTGACCACTGGCCGAGATCCCCTGGCTTGCTGGGCAGACGCAGGGAGGCCCAGCAACATGACTACGGCCAGAACAACGGCAAGCGTGATGGCGGTCCGCGGTCGCATTCTGTGTCGTTACTGGATGGCGCTGCCGATGCTGGAGAACACGTTATTAGCGTTCGATCCAATCATTCGAACGGTGCCCAGAGCAATGACCAAGATCACCGCTAGCATAACTGCGTACTCGGCGATGTCCTGTCCGTCGTCCGCAGCCCATAACTGTTGAATAAAGTGGCGCATATCTTGATAAAACTGCCATCAGATTGAGGCTTAAGCCTTAGAAGCGCAATGGCTCGTCCGTGGGAGTTACTTTTGTAATATTCCCCTCGGTCCGCCTGCGGCTTTTTCCGCAAAGCGGAGCCAGTAAAGGTAAGCCAGGGTGCTTAGGAACCTTCCGCGGGAAACTGATGATCTGGCCTTTGCGGCCGAATGTTAGTCCAGCCTTGCGACGCCGGCTCTTCCTCTGCAGGCTTTAGCATATTGTGCCGAAGGTTCGCGCAATGAAAAATGGAGGCGCACTAGATGACCTGCGACCGGCGCATGCGACTTGAGTTCGTACCTTGTTCACCCTGAGGGAGCAATGTCTCTAAATCTAAAAGAGATAGCGACTCGCACCTGGGCTGAAATGCGCGCAGACGATGTATTTGGACGATCGGCGCAGCTCGCTTACTACTTCTTTCTCGCGCTTTTTCCGTTCCTGATCTGCGTGATTGCGAGCCTCAGCATGTTTGGGACGGCCGACCGCGGTCGAACCCTGCTGCTGAACCTCTTTGAGCGTTTCCTGCCGATGCCGGCCTTTCAGCTGATAAGCACAACCTTCGATGAAATCATACGGTCGGGCGGCCCCTTGAAAATGTCGTTCGGAATTCTCGGATCGTTGTGGTCCGCATCCATGGGGATGGGTGCCGTGATGGATACCCTTAACGCGGCCTACAAAGTTAAGGAGACCCGTTCGCTCAGTAAACAATATGCGGTCGCCATCGGGCTGACCTGTGGCATTGGAGTGCTGCTGGTACTCTCCATCGTAACGGCCATCTATGGAGGGAGACTCATTGAAGAGTTTTCCCGCACGCTGGTAGGCACCGTGCTGTGGAATATCCTGCGCTGGTTGATGGTGCTGGCGGTAATCCTGCTGGCTTTCGCCATGACGTATTACTTTGCGCCCAATCTGACCAAAAGGCAGTGGCACTGGATCACTCCCGGCGCCATCGCGGGCATTGTGCTGTTGATCATCGTCTCGATGGGACTGCGGATCTACCTGAGTCACTTCCCGACCTACAACGCGACCTACGGCTCCTTGGGAGCCGTCATCAGCCTGCTCCTTTATTTCTATCTGAGCGGAGCTGCTGTTTTATCCGGGGCAGCGCTTAACGGAGTTCTCCAACACCCTTCCGTCGCACCTGACCAAGTGCCCCAGCCTGCATGCCCGTCTCAAGAGAAACCCGCAGCTCCACCCTCTCAGGCTGCACAATAGGGATTGATTTTGGCACCCATCAGGTTGTGTTCATGGCGAGCTCGAACTGCCGACACAGCGCCCGATGGAATGCGCGTGTTTGCGGCCCGCGAGAGGCCAGTAGGCCGATTACGATATAATCACCGCCTCGGGGCCAGATATGGCGGCTAAGGGACATATGGACCGCACACGTGCTGCGGCCGATGTTCTTCTAATGGGGCGAATTGTCTTCAGCGCGTGAAGTTGCCTGGAACATTTTTGGAAATATCTCGTATTTCGTGACAGCATCTCGTCCTTTGTCCAAATGATCTTTTTCTTTAGAAACTTCAGGGGCCAGCATCCCCCTAGACCTAGGCATTCATTGAGCGACCCGCGATACGGCGTAACGCTGTTCGCCATAGTTTTTCTCACAAGCGGTCTTTCCTTGCGGTCATTCGCCCAGCACACCGACCCAACGAAACCTGTGGTAGTGCAGCCCGGGGCGCCGGGTATGCCCAGCAAGACGCTGCCGTCATCCACAAAAGGCACGCTCCCACCGCAGTCCGCCGCCGACGTGGAATTCATGAAGGGCATGATCCTGCACCACGCGCAGGCAGTAGAAATGACGGCTATGATTCAGACCCACACAGAGAACAAGGAGCTGCGTTCGTTGGGAGCGCGGATCAGCAGTTCCCAAACCGATGAAATCAAGTTCATGAGACGCTGGCTGGCCGCCAGGGGCCAATCCATCCCCAAGCCGACGCCGAGCATGGCCGGCATGGATATGTCCAACGGCCAAATGGGGCTCATGCCTGGAATGCTCACCCCCGAGCAGATGGACGCGTTGCGAAATGCTAAGGGCACCGCGTTCGACGAATTGTTTTTAAAGGGGATGATCCAGCATCACGGAGGCGCGCTGACCATGGTGAAGGATTTGTTCGACACCGCCGGGGCGGGCCAGGATGCCGAATTATTTGACTTTGCAACCGATGCGGACAATACGCAGCGCGCTGAAATTCACATCATGGAAAGCATGTTGAAAAAAGAGACAGCCAAGGAGAAACGATGAACCGAAAGCCCACTCTTGTCCTCTGTGCGTTGGCATGTGCCATTATTTTCGGCCTCGGGATCGCCCGAGCCCAAGCACAAGAGGCGCAACCCGCCCAGCCCCAGGCCGAGGCCCAGAAGCCTGCGACTCCACCAGCTGATAAGGATGCTGAGGAGGACGAGGGCAACATATTTGCTCCAGAGCCGGCCCCTCCCATGCCGCCGGGCATGACGGGATCAGATGCCAACGATCCGCGCGCGAAGTTGACTCCCGGGATGTATGACGCGGGCGAAACCTCGATGGGATTGAAGCACGTACAGCTGCTCAAGAAGCCCGAGGCTTTCCAACTCGGCGCCAATGATCCCGACGACCCGAAGGTGCAGAAGATGCTCGGGCAACTCGGTTTGGGGAACAACAAAAAGATTCCCAAGGCGGCGTACCTCGTGATCGCGCAACTTGCCTTCGCGAACTCGGATTTGGCCTTCCAGGGCAATCACCTGTTCCAGGGAAATTTCTATGGCGTCGACATCTTCGACATCTCCAATCCAGCGAATGCGCAATTGCTGACTACCATGGTGTGCCCTGGCGGACAAGGCGATGTCTCCGTTTACAAGAATCTGATGTTCATGTCGGTTGAGATGCCGAATGGCCGCTTGGATTGCGGTGTTCAAGGATTTCCGCCGGAACCGCCACCCCCAGCAGACGAAGATAAAGACAAGAGTAAAGACAAGAAGCCGCGGCTCCCTGCAGCCCAGAAGGATCGATTCCGCGGCGTAAGAATCTTCGACATTTCGGACATCAAGAATCCCAAGCAGGTCGCTGCTGTACAAACTTGCCGCGGATCGCACACCCACACCCTGGTGGTCGATCCCAATGACAAGGACAACGTCTACATTTACGTCTCGGGAACATCCTTCGTGCGCCAGTCAGAGGAACTTGAAGGGTGCTCCGGCGAGAAACCAGACAAAGATCCAAATACGGCGCTATTTCGCATTGATGTAATCAAAGTTCCATTGAGCGCGCCGCAAGAGGCCAAGATCGTCTCGAGTCCACGGGTGTTCATGGATGCTCGCACCGGTGCAATCAACGGTCTGAACAACGGCGGCACCCACGGTAAGAAGGGTCCCGAGAAGCCGCAGGATACCGATCAGTGCCACGACATCACCGTTTATTCGGCGGTTGGATTGGCTGCTGGTGCGTGCTCGGGGAATGGGATCGTTCTGGACATTAAGGATCCGGTCCATCCGAAGCGCATTGATGCGGTGAACGATCCGAATTATTCGTACTGGCATTCGGCGTCGTTCTCCAACGATGGCAGCAAAGTTGTTTTCACCGACGAATGGGGAGGAGGCCTCGGCGCCCGCTGCCGTGCGGGCGATCCCAACAAATGGGGCGCGGACGCCATCTTCCGTCTTAAGGACGACAAGCTGACCTTCGCAAACTACTACAAGATGCCGGCTGCCCAGGGCGATTCCGAAAACTGCGTGGCGCATAACGGCTCCCTTATCCCCGTCCCCGGCCGCGATATCGAAGTTCAGGCCTGGTACCAGGGCGGGATCTCGATTGTGGACTTCACCGACCCTGCAAATCCCTTCGAGATCGCCTACTTCGACCGCGGTCCCATCGACCCGAAGATGTTGGTGCTAGGGGGCGAGTGGTCCGCGTACTGGTACAACGGGTACATCTATGGGTCAGAGATTGCTCGCGGGCTGGATGTGTTTGAGCTAACGCCGACCAAGTTCCTTACGCAGAACGAAATTGATGCTGCGAAGGCAGTTAAAGTAGCCGAGCTCAACGTGCAAAACCAGCAGAAGATTGAGTGGCCGTCAAATCTGGTTGTGGCGAAAGCGTACGTGGATCAGTTGTCGCGGACGCAAGCCTTGCCATCCGGCCAAATCTCAAAGCTGCAAAAAGCCATTAAGAATGCGGAAAGCTCAAACATGAACAAAGGCAAAGTGGCCAAGTTGCAGGCCATGGCGCCCTCGCTTGAAAAGAGCGCCGCATCGGCGAAGACTCCTGCTGACTCGATGCGGATGAAAGCACTGGCGGAGGTTTTGAAGCAGCCAGCTGCGTAAAAGCGCGCAATCTCCACGAGGCGGAATGGTACCGAGTCGGACATCCTCTGCTCGGCCCATCCGCCTCTTTATTTTCTAGGCACGCGTGATTTTGCCGGGCTGCATCAGGCCGGCGCGTACACGAGAATCACGAACGTGTTTGGCTTTACGCTTGGGCGGCGTTGGCCCTCGGCCGGTGGGCCTAGTTCGGCGGTTGGTAGAAACACTCGGTGCGACTTCGGATCGATAGTCATTGTGCGGGCGCCCCGCTGTGTGGGCACGTTGCCAGCGACAATATACTTTCCTTCCTTGCCTGCCTTCACCACGGTGAGCGTGGCGTCGGCTCCGTTCGATGCGAATGCATAGCCGAGTTCTGGATCGAAGCCACCGCCATCAGTTCCATCGCCCGTATCCAGGGTAGCCAAGATTTTCCCGCTGGTGGCATCGACAACCACCATCTTCTTGTTTCCACAAACGCTGAACAAGCGGTGTTGCTTCTCATCAATACCCATTCCGGATGGCTCCTCGCATCCGGTCAGTTTCCAGCGATGATCTTGCTTCCAAGTCTTCGAATCGACGGACGCAATTTCACCCGTGTCTTCGACGTTAACGAAGATATGTTCCGGATCAGATGTAGCGGCTTCCAATTTGCCGCCAAGCGGAATTGTGGCAACAATCGCCAGAGAGTTGGGGTCGATGACCATCACGTCCTTGCTGCCGCCGTTCATGACCACGATCTTTTTGGAGTAGAGGTCGTACAGGATGGCGTCTGGATTGACGCCGGCCTTGATCTCCTTTTTCGGCTGCAGTGTCTTGAGGTCGAACACGGTCACCGTCCCTGCGCGCCCATTGGTGCTAAATCCGAGATTTTTCTCAGGGACGATTGCAGTGCCATGTGCACCATTGGCAGGAATGCTGCCGAGCTTTTTTCCGGTGTCGGCGTCCACGACTGTAATTTCCATGCTGTGCCCGACAAAGAGGCGATTGGAGCTTGCGTCGTAAGTGATATAGTCCCAGCCGCCGTCGCCTCCCACCTGGAATTTCGCGACTTGCTTATAGAGCGGTGCAGATTGCGCCCAGGCTGTTCCGACGAGAAGCGACGCAAGCAACAACAGAGTCAGAGGTTTGGTCATAAGACATCTCCTTATACGGATGATTCTTTGCGCGAGCCGAACTCGCGCGCTGCGCTATAGAGGACGGGGATCGCGACCAGCGTGATTAGCGTTGAAACCGTCAAGCCGCCGATGACTGCGATTGCCAACGGCTTTTGCAGTTCCGCTCCGGAGCCGATGCCGAGCGCTAGCGGCAATAACCCGAACAAGGTACACAGGGTCGTCATGAGAATGGGCCGTAGGCGAATTCTGCCCGCCTGCACCAACGCGTCGGTGACCGACATGGTTCCGTGCAGGCGTTCGTAATATTCGAAAAGAATGATGCCGTTTTTGACCACGAGGCCCACCATCAAAATGATCCCCATGAAAGAGGAAACGTTTAGCGTGGTGCCGGTGACAAGCAGCAGCAAGAACACACCAATCAAGGACATCGGTGCAGCGGAGATAATCACGAGCGCCGGGAGAAAGGCGCGGAACTGAATCACCAGCACGGTGAACACCGCGGCCAACGCCAATCCAAGGACGAAAAGGAGATCGCGGAAGGAACTCTGCTGGCTCTCGTACTGGCCCCCGATCTCATACGTGTAGCCGACCGGAAACTTATAGTTCGCCAGGATCTTTTTAACGTCCGCAATCGCACTGCCGAGATCACGATTCTCAAGCCGAGCCGTCAGCACGATCATCAGCCGTTGGTTTTCGCGCAGCAACTCATTCTGACCGCGAATCGTGCCTATACTTGCCAGCGACTCTAAGGGAATGACTTGCTTGTTGGCGGTCACGATCGGAAACTGCCGGATGTTGTTCTCTTGTCCCCTGAAACTGTCGGCATAGCGAACGCGGATAGGAATCAAGCGGTCGCTCAGCCGGAAGTCGGTTGTCGAATCTCCGAGCAATCCCGCCTGCAATTGATCGGAGACCTGCGCAACCGTCATCCCGACGTGAGCCGCTTGGGCGGGGTCGATGTTGACTACCAACTCCGGATTGCCGCGCTGTGGCCCCTTGTAGTCGACGATGCCATTGACTTTCTGAAGTTGCGAACCGAGGTCCTCGGCGATCTTGCTTAATTCGTCGCTTTTGTCACCAAAAACCTTGATCTCCACCGGTTCCGGAGACCCTTCCAGATCGCCCAGCATGTCCTGCAGAATCTGAACGAATTCGATATCTACGCCTGCAATGCTCTTGGTGATTTGAACGCGAAGGTCGCGGATGATCTCATCGATGTCACGGCTGCGCTGTGACCTCGGTTTCAACTTCACGAGGATGTCGCCCTTGTTTTGCTCTGTCGCAAATAGTCCAAGTTCCGCCCCCGTTCGTCGCGAGTACGAAGACTTCTCGGGCAACCTGTCGATTTGTGCTTCCATCTGCCGGACGAGGCTGTCAGTCTCGTTCAACGAAGTGCCTGGCGGCGTGAGGTAATCGAGCACGAATCCGCCCTCATCCATTTCGGGCAGAAAACCCGTTTGGACATTTTTATAAGCAACGAATGCGATCACAATGAGACCGGCTGTAACAGCACCAATCACAATCCGCCGGCCGAGCGCCCAGCGAATCCCGCGCTCATAAAGACGGTTCATAGGCTCGATGAAGCGTGCTGAGGAGTCGCGAAAGGTCGATCGCGCAAGCAGAAATTCCGCAAGCAAAGGCACAAACGTCAATGCGTACAACAAGGACAGCAGCACGGCAGCAGTCAAAGTTATGGATAGTGCAACGAAGAACTCTCCGACCGCTCCCTTCAGCAAACCAAGAGGAAGAAACACGACAACCGTGGTGAGCGTCGATCCGATGACCGGTCCGACCAACTCCTGAGTTCCCTTCTCTGCCGCCACTTCTACGGGTTCTCCTGCGCCAATATGCCGGTAAATGTTTTCCACGATTACGACCGCATCATCGATGATCAATCCAATCGCAATCGCCAATCCTCCCAGGGACATCAGGTTCAACGTTCCACCAAGCAGCTTTACGAAAAAGAAAGTCCCGATGACGGTGAGTGGAAGACTGACCGCCGCGACAATGGTGATGCGTGCGTTCCGCAAAAATACAAACAGGATCACGACAGCAAGGACCGATCCGATCAAAATGGCATCGCGGACGCTTGCCATTGACTCCTGAACAAATTCTGCCAGGTCATAGACGGTCGACAGATGAAGGGTGGCAGGAATGAGATTGGCGCCATGAAAGGCAATGGCTTTGACTTGCTGAGAGACCGCATTAATGTTGCCGCCAATCTGGCGTGTGACGTTGATGATGGCTGCGGGCTTGCCATTTCCGGTGACCAGAGTTCTGCGGTCGGCGGTGCCTTCGCGAACGGTTGCGACATCTCTCAGCCGGACGGGGTTTGCCGGGTCGGCGCTGACCACCGTATTCGCAACATCATCCAGATTTTTGTATTGTGAGTTCGTGAGCACCAGAAATTGCTGATAGTTGGCATCGATCCGACCGACGCTGGCGATCGTGTTGGTCGCCATCAACCGGTCCGCAATGTCCGGTAAACTCAAGCGCTGCGCGAGCGCTTTTTGCGGATCGACAACGACCGAGATTTCTCGCGTATCAGTGGCATCGACCTCGACACGAGCCACGCCGGGAACGCGACTGAATGCAGGGCGCAGATTGTAGACGGCATAGTCGCGCAAGTCCGCATCCGGCACATTGCCGTTCAAAACGAGGCTGAGAATAGGCCACACGGTCGGACTTAATCGTTCGACCTCAATTTCAGTGTTCGCAGGCAGTGCGCTGCGCGCTTCGTTCACTCTGGCCTGCACCAGTTGCAGCGCCTGTTGCATATCCATGTTGTCGGCGAAGAGAACCGAGATCTCGGCCCCACCCCGAATGGTTCGCGAACGAACCCGGCGAACTCCCAGCACCGTGCTGACCTGTTCTTCGATGGGCCGGGTAATGGTGAGCAGCATGGTATCGGGCGAAAGGTCGCCGGCATGTACGAGGACCACAATCCGCGGGAAATTTAATTCCGGATAGATATTGCTGGGTAGTTGAAATAAAGCAACCAAGCCGGCAATGGTTAAGACAGCAGTGCCGAGAAACACCGCGCGGCTATTACGACGGCATGCCTGGATCAGGTTCATGGCTTCACGTGCACCTTGGACTTTTCCGGCAGACCGTAGCCCCCAGTTACCACAACCGTGTCGCCTTCCTGCACCCCTTCCAATATCTCGGCGCGGTCGGCCGATTGCACGCCAACCTTTACGGCTACTGATTCCGCTTCATCGCCAGTGACTTTGTAAACATGCGGCTCACCCGATTCGTCGGGATAGACAGACTGCCTGGGAACCACCAGCTGAATGCCCCTCTGTTTGAGCGGGAGATTGATGGACAAATATTGTCCGAGCTTGAGTTGCCGCTGCCGGTTGTCGATCCGAATGCGCACCGTACCATTGTTGGTTGCGGGGTCGACCGCGGGGAGAATCGAGACCACGCGAGCCGTCAGCTTGGAATCTGGCAGGGCATTGGTTTCGAAGGCAAATGCCTCGCCAGTCTTAATCTCTGCCAAACGCGAGGCTGGAACGGTTCCCATCAATTCAAGTGTGTCGATCTGCGCGACCTCGACGATGGGCTGGGCTGCCGTACCGTCTACCTGTTCGCCTGCCGCGGCAAACCGTTTTACAACGGTTCCGGCAAATGGCGCTCGTACGGTGGAGCGCGCGACTTGTGCGCGTGCGGCGGCGAAGCCGGCTTCCGCCTGGTGCAAGGCTGCACCGTTCACCGCCAACTGCGTGCGAGCATCCTCGACTTCTTTCCGGGACGAAATCCCCCGGTTGAGCAGACTCTCCTCGCGTTCTGCGGCCAGGCGAGAGTTATCAAGATTGGCCTTCGCTTGCGCGACTGCAGCATCCGCCTGCCGCTGTTGTTCCAGAAGAAGGGTGCTGTCAATCTCGGCTACTACCTGACCTTCTTTTACCTGATCTCCTTCAATGACCAGAACGCGAGCAATCCGTCCGGGCACCAGCGCCGCGATCTTGGCGTCGCGATTCGGCACCGCCGCCAGATTCCCGCTGACAATCAAATCTTGCGTTACTGAGTCCCGCACCACTTTCGCGACCGTCACGTCAGGCACCGGCGTGCTGGAAGAGTCCGCATCGTTTGCTTGTTTTGAGCACGCGACGAACGTCAGAATCATCAGCGTGGCGGTCAGGGCAAATGTTTTAGTCAAGGGGCGCTCCGACAGCTTCCTCAAGCGTGGCAAAGGAGCTCTGTGCTGCGAAGAGGGCGTCCAAGTAAGCTTTCCGTACTTCGTTCAGACGCCGCTGCGCGTCGAGGAGGATCAGTAGATTAGTCTTCCCGGACTGATAGCTGTCTTCCGCCATTTGCTCGAGGCGCACGGTTTCTGGCACCACACGTTCGCGATACTGCTGCACCTGGTGGACCTTTGCCACGTAGTCGAAGTACGCTCCTGCGATTTCCGCGGCCACATTCGTTCGCTGAGAAGCCAGAGTTGCGCGCAGCAATTCCAACCGAGCGGTTGATTGCGCAACTTCACCCTGACCGTGGTAGAAGAGCGGCAACGTCACGGCAATCCCACCTTTGCCTCCCACTCGAAAATCAGGCGGCGAGTTGAAGTCGGTACCGCCGGAAAGATCTATATTTGGAATCTTCTGCGCTTTGGCCAAGTCCAATCGACGCTCTTCTGTCTTCAGATCCTGAGCTGTCTTGAGCAAGTCGCCGCTGCTCGCCATGGCCTGCTCGGTCACTGTCGGAAGCGTGGGTTCCGGCGGAATCTCCTGCAACTGAGCTTGAAGAGAAAGGGGCGCCTCGAGGTTGCGATTCAACAACGCAGCCAGCGCAACATCGGCGGATCGTTGTGCTTGTGCTGTCGTTTCGTAGTCGGCGGAGGTTCGTGCGACCTCGACGTCGGCCTGCAAAACCTCTAGCTGCGCGACATCGCCAGCTTCGTAACGTTGTTGTGCAAGATCGCGGATCCGGGTAGCCAAGTCGAGGGCGTTCTTGGCCTGCCCGGTCTGCTCGCGGGCCGAAAGGGAGCGAAAAAATGCTTCCCGCGTCCGACGCCGAATCTGCCTCGCGAGCACAGCGATATCGATGTCTGTTCCCTTCTGTTCTTCGCGAGCCACCGCTACACGCTTGCCGCGCTTACCGCCCAGTTCAATGGGGATGTCGAGCAGCACACCTTCGTGAGGCGTATCCCGCGCCGCCGTGAAACTCACGGTTGGATTGGGCAACTGTCGAGCCGTCGTCAAACCCGCGAGCGCCAGGGCACGTTGCTGCCGCGCCGCCCGCAGTTCGAGATTTGCCGACTCCGCCGCCATTAATGTCGTGTGGAGGTCCAATGGCTGCTGTGCGAATGCAAGCCCGGTGATACACATCCACATGTAAACCAATGCAGCACACATCGATGCGCGACGTGGACACATCGTCGGAGGGCGGCAGCCGGCTCTCACCCGCCGGGCTCTTATTTCTTGCGTCGTCATCAAACTCCTTATCTTGCAGGAAAGAAGGTTAAGCGAACCTTAAGGCGGATCTGGTGCAACGTTTTGATGCGTGCCTGGTGGTATCTTTCCTAATGAAATGCGGGTATTGATCGTCGAAGACGAAAAACGCATGGCCGCGAACATCAGCCGCAGCTTGCGGGAAAGCGCTGGCTATGCCGTCGATTCCGCGCCCGATGGCCACGAAGGCCTCTTTATGGCGCAATCGAACCCTTACGATTTACTCATCCTCGACCTGATGTTGCCCGGCATCGACGGCCACGCGATTCTGCATCGTCTCCGCGGTGAAGGATTTACCGCACCAATTCTCGTGGTGACGGCGCGAGACGACAAAGAGACCATCATCCGTATTCTGAACGATGGCGCCGATGATTACATCAGCAAGCCTTTCGATCTTGGCGAGTTGATTGCCCGCGCCAAGGCACTCATCCGTCGCGGAAGCGGACGCAGCACGCCAACCCTGCGTATCGGAAACGTGGCGATCAATACCGCAGACCGGACCGTCTTCTGTGAGACGCAATACGTTCCGCTCACCGGAATGGAATACAGAGTGATTGAGTATCTTGCCCATCGCCACGGTGCAGTGGTAACCAAGGCGGACTTGCTCGAACACCTTTACGATTTCAATTGGGAACGTTTCAGCAACGTCATTGAGGTTTATATTTCCGGATTGCGCAGAAAGCTAGAGCAGGCTGGCGGCGCGAAGATCATTCATACTCTGCGCGGGCACGGATACATGCTTAAGGAATAAGATGGCCGCGATGTTTTCCATCAAGCGTCGAATCGTGGTTGCGGTGGTTACAACGGAGCTCCTGCTCGTCATTTGTCTTGTCTTTCTTGCGGCCTTCATAGTACGCCGCAGCTCGATCCGATCATTTGACACGTCGCTTCGCGGGCGCGCAATGATGCTCACCGCATTGGTCCGCTATTCCGAAGGCGCGCACCCGGAACTGTACTTTGACCAGGCTCTTCTGCCTCCGCAGCTCAGCGAGAGCGCGCCAGATTTGTTTCGCATCGAAACTGGGCATGGACGCATGCTCGCTAGCTCGAATTCTGGATTTTCATTCCCCGAGGACCGCCAACAAATAAGCTGGGGGTTTTCTTTTCAAGGCACTCCCTATCGCGCACTTCGCCTTCGAAATGTTCCCGTGCTCGACACGGAAGATAGCGTCGGCCCCAACAAGGAAACGCTGGACGTGATCTATGCCTCTCCCACCAAGGAGATGAGCCAGGCTATGTTTCGCGCGTTCACTAGCATCTTTGCGGCCGGCGTCTTGTTGCTTGCCATTTCCGTTTATGCGAGCGTACGAGCAATCGAAAAGGGATTGCGACCGGTGTCGGAGTTGGCGTCGAGCGCGAGCGCGATCTCAGCCTCGAACTGGAATCTGAAGGTGACGGATTCGGCAGTGAACGTAGTTGAAATTGCGCCACTCACGCATGCGATGTCTCAAATGGTCGCCACTCTCCATGCGGCTTTTCAGCAACAGCGCGATTTCACCAGCAATGCTGCGCATGAACTAAAAACGCCCGTCGCGGTGCTTAAGTCGACGCTTCAATCCTTGCTGCAGGAGCCCCGATCGGCGGAGACCTATCGGGCAGGCATCTTGGATGCGCTCTCGGACCTGGAAAGGCTCGAAACTCTGCTACACGCGATGCTTCGCTTATCGCGGGCAGAGCAACGAGCGGGGACGGGGGGTTCGCGCGAAAACTCCGACGTTGACGTGGTTGCCACTTGCGAAGCAGCGATCGCGCGGCTGACGTCGATTGCGCAGAGCCGAGAAGCGGTAATCTCGTTGGCGGTGCCAGATGATCCGCTGATGGTTCAAGCGGAGCCAGAGGATCTCGAGATTGTGTGGTCGAACCTTATCGAGAATGCAGTTCGCTATGGACCCCAAAAATCGGAAGTCAGGGTGGTGGCTGCTCGCTCGAACGGTTCGGTGTGGGTCACGGTCGAAGACAGCGGGCCCGGAATGGCTGCGAGCGAGATTCCGAAGGTGTTTGAGCGGTTTCACCGTGGGGAACCATCACGTGCACGCGAAACGGGTGGCTACGGACTTGGTCTGGCCATCGCGAAGGCGTTCGTGGAGTGCTATGGCGGCTCAATCTCGGCAGGTCCGAACGAGCCCAGGGGTACTCGCATCCGGGTCGAACTCCCGAGTTCGCGTGGCTAGAGAATCTCCGAGCGGTTGTCGATATGCGATGTCGGGTGCGCTTCGACCCAACCTCTCAAAGCGAAGCAGTTTGAGAATACTCAGCGGACCGGCTGCTTCTCGGCGCTCGGCAGAGTTTTGAAAACTAGCGGTGCATGTTGATCATGCGGCTTTGCCTCCTGGCACCACTTCCACCAACATGCGGCCATAGGTAATCGAAAACATTGGCAGGTCGTACAACTGAGCCCACTGAAGCTCGGCC
>AR_comb_assmDRAFT_10013223_pt1 | contig 19367 bp, 16 predicted proteins | sample ArasoioldDNA_FD_10543 | JGI IMG/M metagenome (IMG submission 10543) | reverse complement strand
ATTGGCACTATCACTTTGCCCGTCTTGTTCACAAAGCCCCACTTGCTGTCTAACTTCACGGCGGCTAAACCGTTTGAGAAGTCCCTGATATCGTCATATTTCATCGCCACTACTTCCTTTCCCTGCCTATCTTGAAAGCCTCTCTTATGGTTGACTTCAATCATAGCCATTCCTTCGCTAAAATCGCGAACTCCGTCATATTTAATTGCTATCACCTCCTTTCCCTCCTTATTCATGAACCCCCATTTCTTGTTTAACATGACGATGGCCATGCCATCTTCGAAGTCAGTAACATAGTCATACTTTATAGCAGTTATTTCTTTCCCCGTCCTGTCTATGAAACCCCATTTGTCGTTCATTTGAACAGGAGCAAATCCTTCGCTAAAATCGTCCACGTTTTTATATTTACATGGTGTTAGTTGCTTGCCCGTCTTATCTATGAAGCCCCAATTGCCATTTTGCTTCACCGCGACCAGGCCTTCGCGAAAATCACTGGCGCCGTCATACTGGGCTGGAATTACAATTTGGCCGGCTTTAGTTTTAAAACCACATTTGCCATTCCCTGTCTTGAAGTAGAGTAAAGTCAACGTTTGCTGCGCATTTGCAGGAATCACGGCTAATAAGCAGATACTCCAAACTGAAAGAAGAACAAAAGCTGTCACATAAGCATCCTGCTTTTGAAAACCGAAATCTATTTTCATGGATGAATGAGATTTAGGTGATGGAATTTTTTTCTCATTCGGGTGGCAGTTGATTTTTCAGAAGATCTATAAATTTAATCTTGATCCAAGAATTTCTAAAATTTTCCTTGTTTCTTGTGGCAACAGGGCGGCCGCAAAAATTAGGACTTTGAACCCTCCGGGTGAAATTGGAATGCTTACCTTTGCGCCTCGAAAAAAGTTAAATGAAATACGAAGACGAAATACAACGTCGAAGAACATTTGCTATCATCTCGCATCCTGACGCCGGAAAAACGACTTTAACAGAAAAGTTTTTATTGTTTGGCGGCGCCATTCAAATGGCCGGTGCAGTGAAAAGTAACAAGATCAGGAAATATGCTACCAGCGATTTCATGGAGATCGAAAGGCAGCGCGGAATCTCCGTAGCCACATCAGTCATGACCTTCGAGTACCAGGGCAATTTGATCAACCTGCTTGATACTCCAGGCCACAAAGATTTTGCGGAAGATACCTTCAGAACACTCACCGCGGTGGATAGCGTAATCCTGGTAATTGACAGTGTAAATGGAGTGGAGGAACAAACGAGGCGACTAATGGAAGTTTGCCGGATGAGATATACGCCAGTCATTGTGTTCATCAATAAACTGGATCGTGACGGCAAAAACCGGTTTGATCTTTTGGAAGAAATAGAAAAGGAATTGAGCATATCACTTCATCCGATGACGTGGCCGATTAATAATGGTAAAGAGTTTAAGGGAGTTTACGATCTATATGATAAAGATCTTTTACTGTTTACTCCCAATACAAAGGCAGCTGATGAAGATGTAGTTCAGATAAACGATCTGTTGTCCCCGCTGCTTAATGAAAAGCTGGGTGAGAAAGATGCCGCAATACTTCGTGAAGATGTGGAACTGGTACACGGTGTTCACGGAGACCTGAATATAGAAGACTACCAGGCCGGCAAGGTGGCCCCTGTATTTTTTGGAAGTGCCATTAACAATTTTGGTGTGAAGGAGTTGTTGGATACATTCATACGCATTGCACCTACACCTCAATGTCGTGAAACATCTGTTCGGGAAGTTTGCCCAGTAGAGAAAAAATTAAGCGGCTTTGTTTTTAAGATTCATGCTAACCTCGATCCCAAACACCGTGATCGTATTGCCTTTTTAAGAGTGTGCAGCGGGAGGTTTGAACGAAACAAATACTATCATCACGTTCGCCTGGATAAAGACATTCGCTTCAGCAATCCTTACAGTTTCATGGCCCGGCAAAAAGATATCATCGAAGAAGCTTATCCTGGAGATGTGGTGGGTTTGTTTGATACCGGCAATTTCAAGATCGGTGATACATTAACCGAAGGAGAGAATTTTTATTTCACAGGTATTCCTTCTTTTTCTCCTGAGATTTTTAAAGAAGTGCTGAATAAGGATCCCATGAAAACTAAGCAACTGGAGAAAGGACTCGTGCAACTAACTGATGAAGGCGTTGCACAATTGTTTACCCAGTTTGGCGGCAATAGAAAAATAATTGGCTGCGTAGGTGAACTACAGTTTGAAGTAATTCAGTATCGGTTGCTTCATGAATATAGCGCATCTGTTCAGTTCAATAATTTACCATTTTACAAGGCCTGTTGGATAACAAGTAATGATCCTCAAAAGCTAATTGATTTCACAAGATTTAAACAGGCAAATATTGCGGAAGATAAAGATGGCCACCTCGTTTACCTGGCGCAAAGTGAGTGGTTCTTAAATACCGAGCGAACCAACAACCCTGATATTGAGTTTCATTTTACCAGCGAGATACATAAACAGGCGGTCTGATTGCCATCCAATAAGGGGACTATCAGGTGTTAAACTTTAGGCAAAACGCCTGTGTAATTGTGAGGTGAGATTTTTTTTAATTCTTTTTTTACATTGTCATCTACTTTGAGACTATCAATAAATCGATGAATTGACTCTTTATCAATGTGGCCGTTGCCCCTCGTTAATTTTTTTAGCGCCTCATAGGGATCGGGGTAGTTTTCCCGGCGTAAGATGGTCTGAATGGCTTCCGACACCACGGCCCAGTTGTTTTCCAGGTCAGCGTGAATCTTTGAATCATTGATGATAAGACTGCTGAGTCCTTTCTCTATAGATTTAAAAGATACCAGGGTATGTGAAAACGGGACGCCGATATTGCGAAGCACCGTTGAATCAGTCAGATCTCTCTGCAAACGTGATACCGGTAATTTGGCGGCAAGATGTTCGAATAAAGCATTTGCAATTCCCAGGTTTCCCTCCGCATTTTCGAAATCAATAGGGTTTACCTTGTGAGGCATTGTGGAGGAACCCACTTCATCTTTTTTTACTTTCTGTTTAAAATACTCCATTGAAATGTAGGTCCAAATGTCGCGGCACAGGTCAATAAGCACGTTGTTGATCCGTTTCATACAATCAAAATGAGCGGCGAGATTATCGTAATGCTCTATTTGCGTTGTATACTGTAGCCTTGTTAAACAAAGATTCTTTTCAACAAATGCATTTGCCAGTTTAACCCAGTCGATCTTTGGAAAGGCGGCATAGTGCGCATTGAAGCTTCCGGTGGCGCCTCCAAATTTAGCCGTAAAGGGAATATTGATCAATTGCTCAATCTGGTTTTCAATTCGCTCTACAAATACCATTACTTCTTTTCCTACCTTGGTTGGACTGGCAGGTTGTCCATGGGTATGAGCAAGCATGGGAACATCTTTCCATTCCTTTGCCAGCAATTTCAATTGTGTATTTAAGTTGAGCAAAGCCGGAAGGTATTCATACTCGACTGCATGTTTCCACAACATAGGGATGGAAGTATTATTAATATCCTGGGACGTCAGTCCAAAATGCACCCACTCTTTCACCTCGGAGGCGCCTATCTTCTTTAACTCATTTTTCAGAAAATATTCAACGGCTTTTACATCGTGATTGGTGGTATATTCGATTTGTTTAATTTCCTGCGCGTCTTCAAGACCAAAGTCCTCCTGGATTTTTTTTAATTGTTTTGTGGCTTTGTGGGACAGTTTGAAAAATTTATTATCGGCTAAAAAAAGAAAGTACTCGATCTCAACAAATACCCGGTACTTAATTAAGGCATATTCTGAGAAATATTCATCGAGGTGCTGCACATATTTTCGATAACGACCATCAACGGGAGAAATAGCCGTAAGCGGAGTTAGTTCCATGTGGGGTTTGCAGTTTTTAGTTTGTAGTTTAAAATTCCAATCCTATTTTGAAATTATAAAACGATAGATAACAAACCACAAACGATAAACAATATATTTGCGCCAAAATTAGCACATTTGAACAAGAAGATAAGGGTCGGCATTGTGAGTTACCTGAATACAAGGCCATTGATCTATGGCTTAAAATTACCACCAATAAACTCCGAGATACAACTTATTGAAGATACACCTGCACAATTAGCTGATTTGTTGCTGAATGATGAAATTGATGTCGGATTAATTCCTGTTGCTGTTATTCCACAGTTGAAACAATACTTCATTGCATCGGATTATTGCATTGGCACAGAAACGGAGGTAGCTTCAGTTTGCCTGTTCAGTGAAGTTCCATTGAACAAGATTACAAGAGTTTACCTGGACTACCAAAGCCGTTCATCGGTGGCTTTGTTAAAATGGCTGATGAAAGAATATTGGAATATTCATCCAGAAATAGTAAATGCAGTTGATGATGGTTACAGAAACGAAATAAAGGGAACTGCTGCGGGATTGGTGATTGGAGACCGGGCGTTTGAGCAGCGAAAGATTTCAACATTTATTTATGATCTTGCTTCTGAATGGAGATCCATTACGAGCCTTCCATTTGTTTTCGCCGCCTGGATAAGCAATAAATCATTACCCCATTCCTTCATTAAGAAATTCAATGAAGCCAATGAGATCGGACTGAGTCATATTGACGAAATTGTCGCCGCAGAGCACTTCAAGCTTTTTGATCTGAAGAAATACTATTCTTTGCATATGAGTTACAGGTTGGATGAGAGAAAAAAAAAGGCAATGGAGTTGTTTCTTCAGCATATAAGGCAATAAATAAAATGTAATATTTTTGCGACTTAATTTTTTTTATGGCTGAAACACTGGGAATGCTCTTCGATAAACTTACCGTTGTAAAATTGAAGCAATACCATACAGAGGGCGAAGAACAATTGGTCAGCCTGGAAAGGCAATCTCTTCAGCTGCAAAAAGAAATTGATGAATATTTAGGTGATGCCATATCCGGAAAAATTCCTGTTGAACAGATGACTTTTGAATCAAATAAGGTATTCAAAAAAGAAGGAAATGAGGTTGCCGACATCCAGGGGAATTTTGGTAATGTATTATACCAATTAGCTGATGTAAATTGCCGCCTTTGGCACGAGCAGGAGAAAGCATATGAATTTGAAAAAGTGCCTGTCAATGAGAAGGATAAAGTTGTAAAAAATCTCGCCCTTTTGAATTTGGAAAGAAATAAGTGCATTGATCGGATTAACCAACTTTTTACGGAACTGATTTCAAAAAAATAAAAATGCACATCCGGAAAAGAAATACGTGTCGAATTTGCGGTTCTAAATCCTTAAAAAAAGTGATTGACCTTGGCTCGCAATATTTACAGGGGTCATTTGTAAAGCCCGGTAAAGAAATGCCAAGCAACAGAAAAATCGATTGCACGCTGGTACGTTGCAATCCTGAGGAGGATGAAAATGCATGCGGCCTATTGCAAATGGAACACTCGGTACCACCCGAAATATTATACTATGCATATTGGTATCGCAGCGGTACAAATAATACCATGCGAGATCATTTAAAGGGAATTGCTGATTCAGTTCGGGAACTAAAAAACAAGCAAAACGCTTCCGTTTTGGATATTGGTTGTAATGATGGCACTTTATTAAGTTATTACCCTGACGAGTTCGAAAAATATGGAATTGATCCCAGCGATGTGGCACAGGAAGTAAAAATTGCCAAAGTGGTACAGGACATTTTCCCTTCTGAAAAGCTATTTCAACTTCTTGAAGGAAAACAACTGGATGTGATTACATCTATTGCCATGTTCTATGACCTGGAGAGTCCTGTCGATTTTGTTAAAGGCATTAAACGCTTTTTATCGTCGAATGGTATTTGGATCTTTGAGATGAGCTATATGCCACGCATGCTGGAACTTGATAGTTATGACACCATTTGTCATGAGCACCTTGAATATTACAGCTTAGCTGTTCTTGAAAGAGTATGTTCCATAGCAGGTATGAAGATTTTTAAAGCCTTGTTTAATGATATTAACGGGGGGAGTATTCGTTGCTATGCAACGCATAACGAGAATTCCACTTATGATGTGAAAACTAATTTCACGTTTATTAATGAAATAAGGCAAAGAGAGTTCGACCTGGAACTGGACACTGACAAGCCTTATACATCATTTCAGAAAAGGATTGAAAAATTAAAAGATGAATTATATGATCTGCTGGTGAAATTTAAAAAGAAAGGGAAGAAGGTTCATATTTACGGGGCTTCTACTAAAGGAAATACGATACTGCAGTGGTGTAACATAGATCATAAGCTTATTGATTATGCCGCCGAAAGAAATCCTGATAAATTTGGTGCTTCAACGCTTGGTACAAACATACCCATCATCAGTGAAGAAGAAAGCAGGGCCATGGAGCCTGATTATTATCTTGTTCTTCCCTGGCATTTTAAAGAGGAGTTTTTAGAAAGAGAAAAAGAAGCTTTAGAAAAAGGAACCGGTTTCATTTTCCCTCTTCCAGCAATAGAAGTGGTTAGAAAATAATCTTAATTTTATCAATCCTTTACGCTGATACAGCTTCCTTGATCAATAATGAGCAAAAAGATCATCTTATTCGTATCCCACAAGCCAAAGCAATGTGGTGTGTTTGAATTTGGCAAAAATGTATTTAGTGTCATATCCGCCTCAGATAAATACAAATTCATTAAGGCAGAATTAGAATCACTCGAAGAATTGAGATCTTTTATTCGCAATCACAAGCCTGATGCAATTATTTACAATTACCATCCAACTGTCCTTCCCTGGCTGTGTACCAAAATTTCAAAGGGCATTTATCGGAATAACATTGCCGATCTAACGTCAATACAAATTGGGATTATTCATGAAGTTACACAGGGGGTTGCCGATGCTGCGACGGGATACCGAAACAAATGGATATTGGGTCCTTCACAAAAGAAATTAAACTCCCTTTTTGACTTTTATATTGCGGCTGATCCAACTCTTTTATTAAAAAACCCCCTGGTCTTTAAAACCGGCCGCTTAATTCCTGAATACGATAAGATCGCAGCAAATTCTTCAATTCCTATAGTTGGCAGTTTTGGTTTTGCCACACCTAAAAAAGGATTTGAAAAAATGGTGCAGAAAGTACAGGAAGAATTTGATGAAGCGATCATACGCATTAATATGCCATCGGCTGATTTTGGTGATGAGACCGGAAGTCATGCGAGAAGAATCGCTGAGAATTGTAAATATTTGATCCACAAACCGCGGATAAAATTGGAGATATCCCATCAGTTTATGAATGATGAAGAGTTGCTTGATTTTTTGGCCGGTAATAGTATGAATGTGTTCATGTATGAAGATACAGGCGGGAGAGGCCTTTCAAGTGCATTAGATAATGCGCTCGCGGTTAAAAAACCAGTTGCCGTTTCCAGGTGTCCCATGTTTCGCCACGTTTTAACCGCAAAGCCTTCCGTTTGCGTAGAAGATAGCTCATTAAAAGAAATTCTTTATAATGGATTTTCCCCGGTTGAAAAAATCGCTAAGGATTGGAATAAGGAAAACCTTGTGTGGGAATATGAAAGAATACTGGATAGAATATTTCAGTATGAAGAAAAGACCGTTAGAAAAAAGAGAGGGATCAGAAGATCGGCTCAATTCAATTGGCGAAGATTTTTTTCATTGCCTGACAAGTCCTTTACCTGGCTGCGTAACACAGAAGTTGCAACCGAGGACGATCTGTCAGCAGACAGTAACACGCAATATACTCCCGTTCCATTGCAAACGGGAGAAGGGTTTAACCGCATATTGAATGATGAAGCGAGAGTGTCTTATCAACCCGCAATAAAAAAATTATTTGAACTCGCCCCTCTGACGATGTCAAAAAAAATTGCCAGGGCCAATATTCAACAGGCTTTTGTTTTTGATACCGTATACAGGCATATCACTAATTACCCACAACCGAAAATGCTTTGCGTTGGCAGCTATGAGGATACTGCTTCGATAGCCTTGAAAAAGATGGGTTATCCTGTGGAAGAGATCGATCCTATGATGAATTATTATTTGCAGGAATTTTATACAAAACCCTCCACGATAAAAAACTCTTATGATATTATCCTTTCAACTTCTGTCATTGAACATGACCCCGATGATGAATCATTTATCAGATGCATTGCGGGTTTATTGAAGCCGGGAGGAATAGCAGTAATAACCTGTGATTATAGAGACGGATGGAAACCGGGGGATCCAAAACCCGACGTAGATGCAAGATTTTACACAAAGAAAGATCTTGAATGTCGCCTTTTATCTTACATTCCTGGTTGCGAATTATTGGATAAACCGGAGTGGGATTGTCTGCACCCGGATTTTAATTATCTTGGTAAATACCAATACTCATTTGCAAGTTTTGTAATCAGAAAGAAATTAACTTAATGACTTCTCTAATTTTTGGTGCTAATGGACAGGACGGTTATTATCTTAAAAAATTACTCGATCAACACGGTCATGATGTGATTGGCGTTTCCCGCCACGGAAATTTCGTTAATGCGAATATTGCTGACTATTCCGCCGTTCAAAAACTAGTCTCCGAACATCAGCCAGAATATATTTTTCACCTTGCTGCTAACTCAACTACTAAGCATGAAAGCTTATTTGAAAACCATGGAGCAATTTCCACGGGCACATTAAATGTACTGGAATCAGTCAGGCAATTTTCGCCCCATAGTAAAGTATTTCTTTCTGGCAGTGGATTACAGTTTAAAAATGAAAACCGCCCAATTAAAGAATCTGATCCTTTTGAGGCAAGAAACGTTTATAGCATCTGTCGCATTCAGTCGGTATACGCGGCAAGATATTTCCGAACCATTGGGATTAAGACATATGTTGGCTATTTTTTTAACCATGATAGTCCGTTGAGAAGTGAGGAACACATCACAAAAAAAATATCAGATGCTGCAAAGCGTATTGCTGGAGGGACGGAGGAGAAGTTGGAAATCGGTGACACGTCTGTAATTAAAGAATATGGCTTTGCCGGAGATATTGTAAAAGGTATTTGGTCGCTGGTAAATCAGGATGAAATAATGGAAGCAAATATTTCTACAGGAAAGGGATACTCCATTGAAGATTGGTTAAATAAGTGTTTTTCGTTGGTTGGTAAAAATTGGAAGAATCATGTCTCTATTAAGAGAAATTTTGTTTCCGACTATCAAAAGCTTGTTTCGGATCCGTCTGTGATTTTTTCAATAGGTTGGAAACCGCAAGTTACATTTGAAGAACTTGCAAAAATGATGATGGAATAATTTATGGGCAATGGGAAAGCCATATTATTAGTACAATTATTTTCGAACGGAGATTGCCTGTACGCGACAGCGGTTGCGCGACAAATAAAACAGGACTTTCCGGGTTGCCATCTTACGTGGGCCATAGCTGATTTTTGTAAAAATATAATTGAGGGTAATCCTTACGTAGACGTTATAAGGGAAGTGGGTGAAGTTAAAAAAAATGATGTCGTGGAGTTTAGAAAATTCAAACGAAAGGTTTCTAAAGAAAAAAAACTAGGAAAATGGGATGAAGTTTTTGTTACACATAATATGGATGAAAACCAGGCCCTGTACGATGGAACGATTAGAGGAATGATCTTTAGGGCCTATCCAACACCCATCACCGTCCCCATCCAGCCCACTTTAATATTGTCTCCTGAAGAAAAGGGAAAAGTTAGGCAGTTTGCCGACGACCATAGACTTTCAAATTTTGAGCATGTCATCCTTTGGGAATATGCACCTTTGAGCGGACAGTCAATTTTGAATTTTGATTTTGTAATGAATCTCTCAAAAAAGATTTCCGAAATGCCGGGAGTCTGTGTCATTCTTTCTTCTTCGCGATCCTTTAAAGAAACAGATAAAATTGTTGATGCAAGCGGTTTATCCGTAAGAGAAAATGCGGAGCTAACTCACTACTGTACGTTGCTCATTGGTTGTAGTAGCGGAATTACCTGGTTAAGCACAAGTTCAGCTGCCAAACAATTGCCCATGGTTCAATTGCTGAATGCACAAGCTTATTTTCTTAATGCGCCTTCTGTCGATTTTAAGCGATATGGTATTTCAAGCGAGAATTTGATTGAAATAACAAATATTGAAGAAAGGATTGTTTATGACTGTGTAAGAACAATAATTGAAAAGGACTTTAAGACTGCAAAGACACAATTCAATGACGAAGTGCCGGTACAGTTTAATACGACCGGGAAAATTGTTTACAATCTTCTTTGTTACTTGCATTTTAGGGCTATTGCGAGACATTATCGAATAATAACCTCGATTTATGGAAGACATCCAGAATTCATAAAGCAACTCTTGCTCGCTATCTTTACATTTCCTATTAAACTCATTGGAAATAGCTGGAGAAAAAGGATAGCGTCAGTGTTTTGATTGATAAATCAACTCTTCAGACATCATTTCTTTTATCATTCTCTCAAGATTGTATTTAGGTTTCCAGCCCAATTTAGTTTTAGCCTTGGTAGCATCTCCAATTAATAAATCGACTTCAGCGGGGCGGAAATATCTGGCATGAATTCCCACTATTTGTTTTCCCTTTTGTAAGGGGAAATCCGGGTTGTTTGCTTGTGCAACATATCCTTTTTCATTCTCTCCTTTACCCTTAAATTCTATTTCAACGCCGATTTCACTGAAAGCCATTTTCACAAAATCTCTGACGGGGGTAGTTACACCCGTTGCCAGGACATAATCTTCGGGTTTATCCTGTTGCAACATTAGCCACATTCCCTCAACGTAATCCTTTGCATGTCCCCAATCGCGTTTGGCATCCAGGTTTCCAAGCAATAAAACATCGAGTTTGCCAAGAGCAATTTGAGCGACACCAATTGTTATTTTTCTGGTTACAAAACTTTCCCCCCGGGTTGGACCTTCATGATTAAATAAAATGCCATTGACAGCATACAAGCCATAAGCTTCGCGATAATTTACGGTTATCCAATAACCATATAGTTTGGCGACTCCATAAGGAGATCGCGGGTAGAAAGGTGTGCTCTCATCTTGTGGAATTTGCTGCGCTTTCCCATACATTTCGGAAGTTGAAGCCTGGTAAAAGCGGGTTTTCTTTTCGAGTCCGAGAATACGAATAGCTTCCAGGATTCTTAAAACACCTATTGCGTCCGCATTAGCCGTGTACTCTGGCGTTTCAAAACTCACTTGCACATGGCTTTGAGCAGCAAGATTATAAATTTCATCTGGTTGCGTTGTTTGAATGATCCGTAAAATATTCGATGAATCCGTAAGATCGCCGTAATGAAGATGAAAACGATCAGCAATGGCAGCATTAAAAAAGAGGTGATCAATTCGATGAGTATTTATCAGCGAACTGCGACGTTTTACTCCATGCACATTATAGCCTTTTTCCAGCAAAAGCTCAGCGAGAAATGCTCCATCCTGACCCGTAATGCCTGTGATCAATGCCGTCTTCATGAATGTTTATTTTGCGGGCAAAAATAGCGCTTAAAAGATTAATTTTTCTTTCTGTAAAAACAAATGTCATATTTGCAAAAATGACCTTGGCCCCATGATAATTGCAATTAATTGCTGGGTTTTAAGAAATAAGAAGCTGGATGGCATCGGATACTTTACTGTAAATACAATAACTAACCTCATTAGGGGGCATCCTGAAGTTCATTTTCAGATTTTGTGCGATAAAAATTTTACCGAGACCTTTTTTGATTTTGAAAATGTCACGAAACATTACCTATTTCCCGCGTTGCGGCACCCTCTTTTATACGTATGGTATATGGAGATTATCGTAGCGAGGTTTCTAAAAAAACAAAAACCTGATATTTTCATATCAGCTGACGGCTTTTTAAGCTTGGCATCAAAATGCAAGCAAATGCCCATTGTTTATGATATAAACTTTGCGCACCAACCCGAAGATCTGAAGTTTAAGAATCGCCTGTACTATAATTTTTTCTTTGGAAAATTTACGCGGAAAGCAACCCGAATTGCCACTATTTCTGAATACAGTAAAAAAGATATTTCTGAATTTTATAAGATTGATCCTGGCAAGATCGATAATGTCGGCTGCGGTATCAACAGTAACTTTTCTCCACTAAATAAAGACGAAGTAACAGAAACCAGAAAAAGATGGAGCGATGAAAAGCCATATTTCTTTTTCGTTGGCTCCATGCATCCCCGCAAAAACATTCGGCGCTTGATAGAAGCTTTTACGTTGTTTAAGGCAAACACGGGTTCTGATTTTAAGTTATTGCTGGCAGGGTCAATATTATGGCGGAAGTCGGAAATAGCCGCGTCTTTTGAAAATAGTTTTTGCAAAAGCGATATTGTTTTTACCGGAAGGTTACCGGACGATAACCTTCGAAAACTGATGGGTGGCGCATGTGCTTTAACGTTTGTTCCTACTTTTGAAGGATTCGGCTTACCCATTGTGGAGGCAATGCAATGTGGAGTCCCCGTCATGTGTTCCAATGTAACATCGATGCCGGAAGTGGCTGGGAACGCTGCGTTACTTGTAGATCCTTTCAATGTGGAAAGTATCGCAAAAGGAATGGAGAAGCTATTCGCGGATAGTGAATTACGTCGCCGATTGATAGAACTGGGACATATCCAAAAACAAAAATTTTCATGGGACAGAACGGCCCGGTTGCTTTGGGAAAGTATAAGCAAGGCGATAGCTCAGGAATAGCCATCTAGTTTGGTTTGCCAATATTGAATAACATCCGATAAGCTTTTTTCGATGGATATTTCTGGCGTCCAACCCAATTCGTTTTTTATTTTTTGATAAGAACCTATTATTTTTTTGTTGTCGTTAGGTCTGATCAACTGCGGATCTACTTCAATCTGAATCTTCATGCCTAATAGTTCACTCATTTTGTAAATTATATCTTCCAATATAACTCCATGGCCTGAACAGATATTGTAAATTTCCCCTTTCCGGCCTTCTTTAAATAAGAGATAGTACGCCTTTACAACGTCTCTTACGTCAATAAAATCACGGATGATTGATAAATTTCCAGCAACAATTTTGTTTACTTCCTTTTCTCCCCTTGATAAAAGAACCAACTGCTTTGCGAAAGAAGAAATGACAAAAATATCCCTCTGCCCCGGGCCGATGTGATTGAACGATCGTGTTATTATGATATCCTGCAAAAAGCCATCGGCATAAACTTTTGATAGCATTTCCTGCGACACCCTGGCAACAGCGTACGGACTTAACGGCCGAAGCGGGTGTTCCTCAGTGAGTGGAAGCTCTTTTTCATACACCTGTCCAAACTCCTCTGACGAGCCGATGGATAACAACCGGCAGGAAATGTTTCTAATTCTGATCAGCTCGACAAGATTCAGAAAGATATTTGTATTATTTACAAAACTATCTATTGGCGTCTGCCAGCTTTTGGCTACCGAACTAATGGAAGCAAGATGTAAGATATATTCAGCGCGAAAAGGCACAAGAATCTGCTCGAGGCTGTTTCTGTCCAAGAGATCAACACTCCTAAATTGAATTTTCAGATTTGGATAGGACGAGAAATTGAAATCTGGTACATTCTTATCAATTCCCAGGATTTCTGAACCGGGCTCTATTCTATTTAATAATTCTAAAAAATGTGCACTAACAAATCCAGAAAAACCTGTAATCAAGAGCTTCATAGTAAAATTATGTTGGCAATTAGATATCTATGAAATTTGTAAACAATAGCAAATCTGTTAAATTAAGATAATTAGCAAAATCAAATTAGAGTATTTAGTTCATCTCTGCTGATCTGTGATAACTATTTTAGCTGCTGTGTCGCTTTGAGTTGGGTTAGCCCCAATTTGTAATTGCAGGATTGCAACTGGTTACAATAGGGCGAATGTACAAGCATTATTTGAACTTGAATTACAGATAGGGAATCACCATTAAGAAGTATGAAAGGATAAAAATTTATTCCTCGAAGTTTCTATTTTGGTGGAAGAAAATGCGACCTCCGGGAGTTTGATACATAAGACCAGGATTAGAAAGGAATTCTTTTCCTGGGAAAAAACAGCGGATCTTTTGTGGTCAGGCATAAAAAAATGTTTTTAGTTTCAAACCAAAACAATTTTTAAATGAGTATTATCGTCCGTTATGGTTGATACGTAACAACCAGTTTAGGATGTTTCGCTGCATCCGGATACGTGCTTGAACAAAAATCTCGGATATTATAAACGACCTCATTCTGCAGGCTTATCATGAACCCATAATGTACTCCTAAATCATTGTAATATGATTTTTTCTACTATGTTTCCCCAATAGTAATATTCATAGTAAGCAGCTGGAGTTATTTCTTTAGTGTCGGCATGAGTCATAATAGCCCTGGCAAAAGCAACCCAGTCATTATCTGGGAGGACTAGCAGTTTGTTTCCGCAAATTTCTCTGTGGATTCCTGCTGCTGCTGTTTCAGTTGCGATAACGGTAGTGCCAAAGGCGATCGATTCTACCATTTTTGTTTTAATACCGCCGCCGCTTTGCACAGGGTTCAGAAACAGGTCAGCACCTTTAAAATACGTTTCAATATCATCAACGAATCCTGCATAGATAATGTTTTTATCAGCCCAGGCTCTTAAATCATTAAGCTCAACGGGCAGCCTTTTGCCACAGATAATTATTTTGTATCGAAAATCGCGGTGCTGAAGTAACACAGGGTTTATTTTTTCCAAAATAACCATCATCGCATCCAGGTTCGGTTTGTAATCGAGCAATCCATTGAACAACAAAATCTTTTCCCTATCATCAGTTTTGTGTTTTGCCTCGATCGCCCGTCTGCAGCTGTCTTTATCAGCAGGGTATTCCGCGATCTCTACGCCAAAAGCTACTTCAATACATTTTGAAGCATCTATCTTCCATTCCTCAACGGCGAATTTTTTATCATCCGGCGACACAAAAAGAATCTGGTCTGCCAGATTGAAAAACCATTTTTCATATCTTCTTAGTATGCGCCACCACCATTTGCCGGTTGATCGGAAGCGCTGGTATTCGATATTGTGAATATGAAGGATTGTTTTTATCGCCAACTTTTTTTTTATGATGCTGGCTAACCACGCATAATAGGGATGTTCCCAGATGATAGCATTGAAATGTTCTTGCTTGATTAATGAACTAAGTTTCGAAACAAGGCTTAGATCAATATACTTTGAAAAGGAATTTTTCAGTAGCCCAACAACTCTATACGTCTTTATTAATGAAGAATCGTTTTCACCAACGCTGACAACCGTCAGGTCAGTGTCCCTCCCCAAATAATCGAGGAATTGTGCGATAGATTTTTGACCTCCGGAGAAATAAGGCAGGTATTGGTAAGGAGCTATTGCAAGAAATTTTTTCAAAAGATAAAGATGACTAATGACTCGATGACTTATTGACTCTAGACCTGGTTCTCCACTCCATGAACAAGCCTCCTAACAGTAAAATAGCTATAAGAAACGATGCTGTATAAGCGATGTTCGCTCCCTTCTTATAGGATGATGGCTCAAATACAAATCTGACAGCGTGTTGTCCCGAAGGCAACGACAAGCCACGCAAAACATAATCAGTTTTGCAATACTCTGCTTTTTTCCCATCAATATAAGCGTTCCATCCATAAGGGTAATATATTTCACTAAAGAGGGCAAACTGTGGTTTGCTGCTGCTAAATGAATAATCCATCGTATCATTATCAAACTTCCTGAGTTTAATTGATGCGGTCGAATCCCACTGCGGTTGGATAACTGCATGGCTAAATGTCTTTTGAACAATCGCAGTATCCCTGAGATTAGTATTTCCGATCGCTTGTATTTCTTGTACCGGCCCTTCTACAATTCTTACACTCTTTACTAACCAGCATGCGCCATAGGCATAAGGATTGGGTTGCAGTTGCTGTTGATTTGTTTGTGGGTTTGTAAGAATAAGATATTTCGTGTTTAACACGTTTAACACATTCTGATTGCCCGCAAACAACCATTTTTCAATTATGTCCTGGTAGATTCGCAGCTTCGCAGGATGGTATCCCCCAATGGATTTATGAAAGTAAGAGGTCCTGGACTCCTGCGTCCAGTCCCCGGAACTGTTAAACACTCTGAAATCCGGGTCTTTATCCTGTAGTATCTGTTGATCAGTAACCGTAGGTGTAAAATTTTGAGACATTAGCTCGTCGGGTGAAACGAAATTGTCGGCATTTAAATATTCTTTGTCGACCAGCAGGAGGTCAATGACGGTAATGAGTGTTAACGCAATTACAACGATGATTGGCTTGACCATATTCTTCAGGTACAGATATAAGAGGCCGAGGAGTACCGCAGCGAAAGCAAATGTTCTCAGCACCTGACCGCCAAACATCGCCTTCCTGTCGGCCTTCATTCCGGAAATGATTGCTCTTGCAATATCGTTGTTTCCAGTTTTGGGATCTGCATAAGCAGCCAGGATGCGCTGATCAATAGCGGCATTATAGTCCAGCATCACATACATTATGGCCAATAATGCAAGAACACCTCCAAGCGCATACAGTATTTTTTTGAAGTCGGCTTTCAATAATTCCTTGCCTGCCTGTCCGGTAGGCAGGCTCTTTTCTCTATACAAGATATATTGAAGGGTTAGTGCTGCCATAATGGGTACGGTTAACTCAGCGATGACCATAGTCATGGATGGCGCCCGGAACTTGTTGTAAATAGGCAGGTGAGTAAACAGAAAAGTGTTAAAGCCCGGTAAATACTTACCCCAGGACATCAAAATGGCTAATGCGGTAACTGCGAGCAGGGCCCATCGCAACGGATGCCTTACAATTACAAAACCAATGACTGCTAAAAGACAAACAAGGACACCCAAATAGGGAGGGCCCGCTGTCGTCTCGCTGGGATCTGACATTCCACCCCAGTATTTTGGCAAACCGGACGCCGCTTGCATGGCCGAACCTTCGGGAACTCCCTTGTCAGTCAATTTTTCGACAACGTGAGAATTCTCATCTAACGTTTTGCTGCTGCTTCCACCAAATGCTTCAGGCATAAGTGCCACCGCCGTTTCAGCCTTCGAGAGACTCCACCGAAGAGCGTATGAAGTGTCAAGCCCTGAAGTTGCTGCCTGCTTTACTGAATCGCCTTCAATGGAAATAGTCTTCCCTCCCCGCATCGTGGCTTTCGTATACTCATATGAGGTCATTAACGTTACGGCCGATCCCGCTACGCCGACCAGGGCGGCACCGATGGTAATGCCTGCAGCAAGCAAAATGTGTTTCCAATCCCTGTTGATGATCCAATTGACCAGGTAAGCAATCGTAATGGAGGCAGCAACAAGTAAAAAATAAAAATTGATCTGCGGATGATTGACGGCTATTTCCTGGTATGCCCCAAGTGTTGTCACAGCCAAACCCAACCAGTATCGTTTATTAAATGTAAACATCATGCCGGCCAGTAATAAGGGCATGAAATCAATGGCAAGCATTTTAGATTCATGACCTACACCGATAATGATGGCGTTATATGTTGAAAACGCGTAAGCGAGGCTGCCGAAAATTCCAATAACGGGATTTAACCGCAGTGCGACGCAAAGAATATAAAAACAGATGCAGGCTAAAAAGAAAAAGTTCATCGGCTTTGGCAGCCATAAACTTAGAATCGTTGTAAAGTCAGGTAATATGCTTTTTCCTTGCAGTGCTACCTGGTAATTGGGCATGCCACTAAACAAATTTGGATTCCACAATGGATAGTGGCCATGTTTTGCTTTATACTCAAATGCATTTTGCGCCATTCCTTTCCACCCGGTGATATCGTGTTGGTTGAGTACATTTCCTTCAAGGGAAGGTTTACAAAATATGGCGGTTATAACCAAAAAGACAACAATTGCGACAACATGGGGAAGCAGTTTTTTCAGTAAGCCGCTGTTCATAAAGATGTTGGGTATTAAGGCAGCAAAATAATGGTTTTTTGTCCGGAGTGAGAAATGAGAGATAAAAAAGTCAAAATTCTGCCGAAGGTCAAATGACTCCTTTGGAGCATCCGTTCGGAAAAAGTTAAAATTAAAAAGGAGGCATTTATGTTTTTGAATTTTACTTTTGACTTTGTAACAGGAAAAATGATTGCTCCCTGGATTAAAACATCCCTCGAAGTATGCGCTGGCTTTTAACGTTGTCAAGATTGGCTTTCATATGCAATCTATTTTTTCTGATTGCCTTTTCATTACAATTGGTCAATTGGATAAAGAATGAACAGATTACTTCTACTGTTGTCCTTATTGGTTATGTAATGGGATTTATATTAAATCCGTTGGCTAATTTTTCTTATCTCGTGCTGGGAATTCTGTCGAGAAAATCTTTGAAAACGGTTCCTTCATGGCTTATTGTTGGCAATGCTTTATTTTTAGTGATTGATGCCTTCTATATACTTTACATTAATAACCATAAATGATCCACAACATTCTTAGAGATAAGCCAACTAAGCTTTTTTTGGGTATGACTGCTTTTTTTTGTTGCAATGCGCTGATTGCGGAAACTATTGGCACTAAGATTTTTTCCTTAGAAAAACTTTTTGGGTTTAATCCCTCGCATTTTACCCTTTTTGGCCAAAGCGGCCTTTCCATTAGTCTTACTTGTGGCGTTCTTCTCTGGCCACTCGAGTTTGTGATGACAGATATTGTAAACGAATACTATGGTCCAAAAGCAGTAAGAAGAATTTCATTTACGGCAATTGTATTGATCTCTTATGCATTTCTAATGTTTTATGCAGCTATGAAAGTGCCACCCGCTGATTTTTGGATTACCAGTCATGCGGAACAAGACAATGTCCCCAATATGCAAAACGCTTTCAATGGAATTTTTGGACAGGGCATGAGAATTATTGTTGGTAGCCTCGTTGCTTTTTTAGTGAGCCAGTTGGTTGACGTTTACGTGTTTCATAAAATAAAAAAAGCAACCGGGGAGAAAAGAGTATGGTTACGAGCGACGGGTTCCACACTTGTATCCCAGGTCGTAGACAGTTATATAGTTCTTTTTATTGCCTTTTCGGGAATTTTCTCCTGGCAGCAAATCCTCGCTATTGGAGTCGTGAACTATATTTATAAGGCTTCGATGGCTATTATTCTTACACCGGTAATTTATCTCGCCGAAAAAAGGATTGAAAAGTATTTAGGCCATGACACGGCAATGAAAATGAAAAAAGTGGCAATGGGGCAGGAACAGGATGCTTTTATGAATATTCCAACGGCAGGATAAATCACAGTCAATAAAATTTCAAATTCCAATCTTTTTAGCATTCATCATCTGAACTTTTCCTTTACCAGTGTTGCCACTATTTTGTCAATTGGTAGTGTTACACTGTCAGCGGAGAATTTATCCCAGTCAATAAATCGAAACGTTTCGGTCATTCTTGTTTTGTTGTACACTTCCATTTGTTGTTCATCAAAATCAAACTCCCTTGTACGCAGTGGAACTTTAATTTCTTCTAAAGCC
>AR_comb_assmDRAFT_10210563_pt1 | contig 19411 bp, 18 predicted proteins | sample ArasoioldDNA_FD_10543 | JGI IMG/M metagenome (IMG submission 10543) | reverse complement strand
GTGGCGCTGGTGAAACCGGCGGAGTTTGTCATTTTCCGCCTCAGTCAGTGGGCCGGGCCGGGGCAGTAAGTCAACCCCTGGCACATGGCCTGGCATAAGCTGGCCCTCACACAGGCGTCCCTCTAGGGCATGGCGAAAGGAGTCGCGAGCATGGCAACTGGAGATCGGCAAGACCCGTATCGTAGTTATAACTTTTTGGTGGAAATCGACGGTATCACACGGGCTGGCTTCCGGGAATGCGCCGGGCTGGACGCCACCCAGGCGCCGATCACGTACCGCGAGGGCAATGACCCCATGACCATGCGCAAGCTCCCGGGCCTGGTCGAATATAGCAATATTACGCTGACGCGCGGCATCACCGACGATCCCGAACTGTGGGAATGGGCCAAACAATCCCTCGATGGCAGAGTCGAACGTAAGAATGGCTCGATCGTCCTCCTCGATGATACGGGTCAGGAAAAGCTGCGCTGGAACTTTGTCAATGGCTGGCCGAGCAAGTGGACCGGGCCCAGTTTCAACGCCACGGGCACGGAAGTCGCTGTCGAACAGTTAGAAATCGCCCATGAGGGCCTGGCTCGGGCCTGACCCCGAGGCTAGTGGCTGTTGCCCCACGACACCGAGAGGAACTACGCATGCCGGTAGACGATGTCAGCCTCTCTGGGCGCTATCGTGACCAGGCCCCTGGGGTCTATGCAGAGCACGTCTTTCCCCCGGGAGAAGTGCGCCTCCTGACAGGTGTGCCAGCGTTCCTTGGCGCGGCCACGCCGCGGAACGGCGATGCTCAGGAGCCGCCGAAGCCCCAGATACTGACGCTGTGGCCACAGTTTGCGCAGTATTTTGAGGCGTCAGCAGCCGAGGGCTATCTGGCGGACGCGGTGCGCGGGTTTTTCGCCAACGGCGGAGAAGTGTGTTACGTGCTGCCCCTGCAGGGGAGCAACCCCATGGCGGCGCTGGCGCAAGGGCTGGAGCGTCTGGCGTCGTTGGACCGGATCGACCTGGTGTGCGCGCCGGACATCATGCAGTCCATGCGCCGCGGCGTGCGGCCGACGCTGGCGACAGTCCAGGAGATGCAGTGGGCGCTGTTAGCCCATTGCGAGGACTGTGGCGACCGCCTGGCCCTGCTCGATGCTTTGCCCAACGCCACTGTAGACGAGGTGTGCCGCCAGCGCGCCGACTTGCGGGGCGGTGGCTGGAGTGGCGCCAACGGCGCGCTCTACTATCCCTGGTTGGAGATAGCACGCCCAGGCGCCACCACGGGTCAATATGTCCCGCCGTGCGGGCATGTGGCCGGGGTATACGCTCGCAGTGATCGCCGGGTTGGTGTGCACAAAGCCCCAGCGAATGAAATCGTGGAGGAGGCCATCGACGTCCAGATGCGCCTCACCGATGTCCACAACGGCATCTTGCAGACACAGCAGGTGAATGGCATCCGTGCCTTTCCGGGGCGCGGCATCCGGCTCTGGGGAGCCCGTACGCTCAGTGCTGATCCGGCGTGGATGTATGTCAATGTACGGCGATTATTTCTCACCGTGGGGCGCTGGATTGAGCGGGCCCTGGCTGACGTCGTGTTCGAGCCACACGATACGCTGCTGTGGGCGCGCATCGAGCGCGAACTCCGCGCTTACTGTACCGCCCTGTTTCATGCCGGGGCCCTCAAGGGTGCTACAGCCGACGAGGCGTTCTTTGTGCAATGCGATGCCACCACGAATCCGCCGGCGCTGCGTGCTGCCGGTATGGTGGTGACGGAGCTTGGCCTGGCACCGGCGCTGCCCAATGAATTCGTGGTCGTGCGGCTTATCCAGGAGGTGAGTGGCGTCACCCTTACGACGCCAGAGCCCGCACCCTGAGCAGCCGGAGAAAGGACATGTAGATGCTGCAGACGGAATTCGCCTTTACCCTGCCCCTGGGCTATGTGGATGCAGACGGACGCATCCATCGGGATGGCACTATGCGCCTGGCCACAGCCCAGGACGAAATCGCGCCATTACGCGATCCCCGCGTGCAGGTAAATCCAGGTTATCTGGTGATTATTCTATTGGCGCGGGTGATCACGCGTCTCGGCGAGGTCGAGCAAATCAATCCCAAAGTCATCGAGAGCCTGTTTGCCGGCGATCTGGCCTACCTGCAGGACCTGTATCGTCGCCTGAATGAGCATGGACATAGCCGTCTGGCGGTGAGCTGTCCGCATTGCCAGGGTGACTTCGAGGTGGAGACCGCCAGCGTGGGGGGGTAAGGTGCTACCCCTCGGCGCGGTTGTACGAGGAGGTAGCGTACATTGCCTATTATCTCCACTGGTCGCATGAGCACATTATGCACATGGAGCACCGCGAGCGGCAGCAGTGGGTGCGGGAAATCGCCCGCATCAATACCCAATTGAACGAGCCCATGGTCGGACGTGGCTAGCGCACCGGCGCCCGTGTCCCCCATGTGTGCGCACCTATGAGGCTCTTTATGCCACCCAATTTGGCACGGTCCTTTGGCATGCAAGCGCTGGGACGCCGGCCTGATCCGTATCTCGCCTGCAATTTTGTGGTCGAGATCGAAGGGCTGATCGTGGGAGGGTTCAGCCAGGTCTCCGGCCTGCAAAGCGAAATCCAAATGACGCCCTATCGTGAGGGGGGCCTGAACGGATATACGCATCAATTGCCCGGGCCCACGACCTACCCGCCTCTGGTGCTCATGCATGGGCTCACCGCACAGGACACCCTGTGGAGCTGGTACCACGAGGTGAGCCAGGGGAGGATCAGGCGCAAAAATGGCACGATTATGCTGCTTGACCGCCAGCAGAGCCCGGTCATCTGGTGGAATTTTTATCGGGCATTCCCCGTCAAATGGGTTGGCCCCCAGTTGGATGCCAGCCAGGCGACCGCGGTGGCCGTTGAGCAGATCGAGCTGGTGCATGCCGGCCTGAGCAAACATTCGTAACCCGTAGATACTGTGCAGGACACAGGGATTGCGACCTATGCCGCCAGACCAACCCACTCCCCACACGCCGTCCTGGCAGGACGCACTTGATGCACAGCTCCTGCAACGCCTGTGGCAACGTGCCCGGCACCCCGGGGTGACACATCTCCATCTGGCGAGGTCTATCTTAGGCCGGCTCCACAGTATGATGCGCCCTCTGCCTGTCCTGGCGGAGATCACGCAACGCTATAGCGCCGAGGTGTCCGAGGGTGAACAGGTGCCAATAGTGTACGGGCAAGCACGGCCGGACAACGCGGCGCCTGCCGTGGCGGCGTCCACAGTAGTGCACGCTGCCTCATCACGGTTGGTGGTCGTCCAGGCACAGCCTGCACATCGCCCCACGGCACGCGCAGCCTCCACGGCAGACAATCCTGGAAGTGCCGTCGCGCCGTCGCCGGCCGCGGCCTTGCCCCTGGGCCACCGATCTGGCGTTGTGCCGCATACGCCAGCCGTCCGCGAGCTGCGCCAACTGTCAGGGGTTCCGAGGGAGCGCGTGGGCAGTGTCCCGGAGCCGCTGGCGGCGGTGGTGGTGCCGTACCCTGCACGACCGGTGCCCGACATGCCGAGGCCGTTAGTGCAACACGCTGACGCGCCGGAAGCTCTCACGGGGCACACGACTGTACCGCTAGGGGCGCCTCCTGCTGCAGCGCAGCGCCTGGCGGTGGTACCTGAGGAGAGATCCCGGGTGTCACCACAGTCGTTGCAGCCTCGTCTCGCCCCACAGGCTGCCTCACCTGAGCACGCCGTCCCGCGTGCAGTGGGACTTCCTGGCGAGACGCCAGATGTGCCACCATCTCTCGTAGTGTCGCCGCGTCCACGCCCGTCAGCCTCTCCAGAGGCGGCACAGGCGCTGCCGCTGGTAGCGTTCCGCCAGCCGGTGGCAGCGCTCCCTCCCGTGGTCGAGGCTTTTGACTCATACCACGAAGCCCTGGCGGCCCCGCCGCGCCGTCCGCTGGTGTCTGCGACCAGGCCAGGCCCCACCACCAGCATGCTGGAGCCTATGGTCCTGGCCACTCCCAGCCTCCAGAGGACTGAGGGGCGTGTGCTCCAGGCCATCCCCATAGGTGCAGACGGGAGGCCCGTTGAGGGGCCGCCACACACACGGGGCAGCGCCTCGGCAGAGCGCCCCACGGTCGCCTACCAACCAGCCACGCAGGTAGCGCCACCAGGGCCAGCAGCGCCGCCGGCGGTGCCGGCTCTGTCTCTGCCTCAGCTCGCCGCGCAGGTACAGGAGGCTCTGGATATGGATAAGCTTATCGCGCAGGTGCAGCGTCAATTGCGACGCCGCCTTGTCATTGAGCGAGAGCGCAAGAGGTGGTCACGATGGACTTAGCAAGTGTGGCCCAGGTGACGCCGACGAGCAGCACGGGGATACCTGGGCTCGGGCAGACCGGCGGTGCTTTAGAGAAATTGACCATCCAGTACGAACAGGGCCGTCCACGCCAGTTCACTGGAGCAATCGTGGCCCTGTTCAATCCCAGTGAGTTTACACTGACCCAGGAGGTGACATGGGCGGCCAAGGAGAGCGCCACCGCAGGACGCGGCTACCGCCTGTCTTTCAAAGGCGACAGCTATCGGCCCGCCACTCTCCAACTGACGTTGTTCTTCGACACCTATGCCGGAGAGACTGGCCGGTCTCTCCCTGGCGCCGCGCCAGCCCACACCAGCGTGACGATTTATACGGAACAAGTGGCCAATCTGATCCGTATCGACAAAGATCTGCATCGCCCACCCATCTGCAAACTGCTGTGGGGTAAGCTGCACCTGTTTCGTGGCGTGCTCACCACGTTGACGCAACAGTTCACGCTCTTTCAGGCCGATGGCACGCCCGTGCGGGCGACATTGACCTGTGCCTTCCAGCAGTTTCGCAGTATAGAGTTGACCTTCAAGGCGTTGGATCTGCATTCCGTGGACGTGCCCAAAACGCGGACCGTCCGGCGCGGCGACACCTTGAGCAGCATTGCCGCGGAGGAATACCACGATCCCACGCTGTGGCGCACGATTGCCGCGGCCAATGGCCTGCATAATCCGCGGGCTTTGACCCCCGGGCAGATCTTACGCATACCAAAACTGCTACCCTAACTGGGAGGAACTCTCGGCGATGCCTGCCCATACGATGGCCCAGGACGGTGTGGATACCCCAGCTCTCAGCGTCCGCATTAATGGCACTGCCTTGCCAGCAGAGGCGTTGGGCGACTTGCAGGAGGTAACGGTGCAGGAAGACGTGGAAGCGCTCGGCATGTTTGCCCTCCATTTCACCGACTGGGACCCAGACCGTTTGCAGGTGCAGTGGATGGACCATGCGCTGTTTACCGAAGGCAATGAAGTGCAGATCCAGCTGGGCTATGAAGGCGACGCGGCGCTGACGACCCTCATGCTCGGCGATATTACCGGGCTGGAGCCAGAATTTAGTGCGGATGATTTGCCGAGGTTGGTGGTGCGCGGCTATGACCAGCGGCATCGCTTGGCACGCGGGCACAAAACGCGCACCTTCGTGCGCATGACCGATAGCGACATTGCGCGCCAGATTGCCACGGACGCCGGGTTGCGCGCCCAGGTCGACAGCACCGAGGTCAGGCTCGATTATGTGCTGCAACACAATCAGACCGATCTCGATTTTCTGCACGAGCGGGCGCAGCGGCTGGGCTATGAAGTCGTCGTGCAGGACAAAACCCTGTACTTCCGCCAACCACCCGTGCAGCAGCAGGCAGCCGTGACTCTGGCCTTGAACCAGGAGCTCGTCGAGTTCTTCCCCCGTCTGACGACCATGGCCCAGGTGCAGCACATCGGCATCCGCGCCTGGGACGCGAAGCAAAAAACCGCCATTGTGGGGCAAGCCAGCACGACCGCCGGTATGGGGGGGGACAGCACGGGCCCGCGGGCCACGCAAAAGGCCTTTGGGCGGGCCACGGCGACGGGCGTGCAGCGCCCGGTCTTCACCAAGGCCGAGGCCGATCAGATGGCCCAGGGGCAATTTCACGACATGGCCCTATCCTACCTCAGTGGCGAAGGCGTCTGTTTTGGCCACCCCGAGGTGCGGGCCGGCGTGGTGATCCGTATCGAAGGCGCCGGCCGGCGGTTCAGCGGCCTGTACTATGTCACTGCCGTCACCCACACCCTGTCTGCAGGGCAGGGTTATCGGACCGCCTTTACTGTCAGGAGGAATGCGACATCATGGAGATAGATCTCTTTGGGGTCTCGGTAGAGACTGCTACGCCTCAAGGGCGGGTGTATGGGATCACCATCGGGCTCGTGACGAATAACCAGGACCCGGACGGCCTGGGCCGCGTCAAAGTGAAACTGCCCTGGCTTTCTGAAGAGGTCGAGAGCCACTGGGCGCGTGTGGTCACGCCCATGGCGGGGAGCGGCCGCGGCCTCTACTTCCTGCCCGAGGTAGACGACGAAGTGCTCGTCGCCTTTGAACACGGGGTGGTGGAGTTCCCCTATGTGCTCGGCGCGCTGTGGAATGGCAAAGACAAACCGCCGGTGACGAACGACGACGGCAAGAACAATCTGCGCACCATCCGGTCGCGCCAGGGCCATGTCATCACGCTGGATGATACAGAGGGCCAGGAAAAGATCATTATCCGCGACATGACAGGTAAAAATGACATTATCATCGATTCGTCCCAGAATACCCTGACCATCCAGGTCGAAGGGGATCTGACACTGCGCACCAAGGGCAAGATCACCCTGCAGAGCAGTGGCGGGGATCTGGCCCTAACGGGCCGGAATATCTCCCTGCAGGCCCAGCAAAACTGCGACATTCAGGCGAACCAGTCCTGCACCGTACAGGCCACTGCCAGCCTGGCGCTCAAGGGCACGGCGGGTGTCAACATCAACGACGGTGCGCTGGAGGTCATCTAATGCCTGGATTTCTCATGCATGCAGGGGCCACGGTCCTGTGTGCCCATGGGGGCCAGGCGCAGCCCGCGGCGTCCAACCCGCGCGTCAAAGTGCTGGGCCAGCCGGTGGTGACACAGCCCCTGTCGTATGTGATTGGCGGTTGTGCCAATCCCGTGCCCCCCACGAACACGGGGCCATGCGTGACCGCGCAGTGGCTCACCGCCGCCACGCGGGTCAAGGTGCTGGGGCAACCGGTGCTGTTGCAGGACAGCCAGGCGCTCTGCACCCCCACAGGGACACCGCTGACGATTACGACGACGCAGACCCGGGTGCGCGGGATGTAGCGCCAGGCGAGGAGACAGGACGACCATGGCTGACAACTTTCTCGGCATGGGCTGGCAATGCCCCGTAGACCTGGACGCGAGCGGTCGTATCGCTATGAGTCGCGGTGAGGAGAATGTACGCCAGGCCATCTGGATGATTCTCAGCACGGCGCGGGGCGAGCGGGTGATGCGGCCAGAATTCGGCTGCGGTATCCACGACCTGGTGTTTGCCCCGAACACCCCCGGCACAGCCGGGCAAGTTGTGCAGGCCGTGCAGGAAGCCTTGATCCTGTGGGAGCCGCGTATCGACGTCCTGGGGGTCGAGGCGCTGCAGGATGCCACGGAGCCGAACCTGCTGCGCATCGCCATCACGTACCAGGTGCGGACCACCAACAATCGTTTTAACCTGGTGTACCCGTTCTATTTGGAGGCATGAGCCATGCCGCCGCGGGTCCCCAAGATTGACCCTCGCACCTACGACGACATCGTCGCGCAAATGACCACGCTGGTGCGACACTACACCGGCTGGCAGCCGGTGCCTGGGGCCCTCGAGCCGGATGCTGGTACAGCGCTGATCAGCATCTTTGGCCACATGGTCGAGATGGTCATCGAGCACCTGAATCAGGCACCCGAAAAGAACTTCCTCGCTTTCCTGGACCTCATTGGCACGCAGATTATGCCACCGCGCGCCGCCCGCGTGCCGGTGACCTTCACGTTGGCCCCGAACAGCCCGACCGATGCCCTTGTTCCGGCACGCACGCAAGTCGCCGCGCCTCCAGAGGCAGGGGCAGAAACCGAGGTCATCTTTGAAACCGACCGCGACCTGGTGGTGACGCGGGCGCAACTGGTGGCTGCCATCGTCCACGACCCCCAGACAGATACGTATGCCAACGTCACCAGGCCGGCCACAGGCGAGGACGACACGGCCTTTGCAGCCTTGCGGGGCACCACTCGCATCGAACATAGCCTCTACCTGGCGCAGGATGCCTTGTTCATGCTGGCCGCCCCCAAAACTGTGACGATCGTGCTGGAGTCTCCGCATGCCGCCGCGCTGGGGACGCTGCCCATCGCCTGGGAAGTCTGTGATGGTGCCCAGTGGCAGCCGGTGCCGGTCACCCACACCGTGCAGGGGAACCAGTGGCGCGTCACCTTTGCGGCGCTGCCAGCGTTGGTGCCACGCACCATCCACGGCATCACCACGGGCTGGGTGCGCGCCCGTTACACTCAGTCCCTGTCCGTCGGCACGCAAGTCGATGCCAGCATCACCCGCATTACGGTCAGCGCGCAGGTGGTGCGGACCGGGCTGACGCCGGGACGCGGTTTCGCCAACAGCGTGCCCCTCGATCTGAGCAAAGACTTTTATCCGTTCGGCGAGCAACCGCGGCTCAACGATGCCTTCTACCTGGCGCTCCCTGAGGAGGCTGCCGCCCCTGGCGCCACCGTCACCGTCACCGTGACGCTGAGTGCCCCCGCGCCCGTGCCGGTGCAACGCTCCAGCGATCTCCAGGTCAGGTGGGAAGCGTGGAATGGCTCTGACTGGGCCCAAGTCGACGCCTTTACAGAGGGGGCTGGCACGTTCACGGCCACCGGGCCAGTGAAGCTGACCTTGCCGACGCCGCTGGCGCCACGGACGGTCAATGGCGAAACCGGCTACTGGCTGCGCGCCCGCATCGTGCAGGGACATTATGGCACCCCAATACAGGCCGTCTGGAATGACATGGCCAAACGCATAGTGATGCACGGCGGGTACAGTCCACCAGTCCTCGCCTCGTTGCGGCTGGACTGCACCGCAACCCGGAGCGCGCCGGTGACGGCCTGTGTCACCGCCAACGATTTAACGTATGTGAATTGCACGGCCGCAGTCAGCACCGGGGCGCCCCCGGTGCAGCTCTTCACCGCGCCGCTGGAGACCCGACCCGCACTCTACCTGGGGTTTGACCAACGCTTCGACAATCGGCCCATGATGCTCTACGTGCAGGTAGACCCGCCACAGCCGGGCGAAGTGGCCAGAGCCGTCAGCCAGGCGGTCCCCGACGCCATCTCGCCGCAAGTGATCTGGGAATACGCCAGCGGCGCCGAGGACTGGCGTGCCTTGAGCGCTGTGGACGAGACTGACGCCTTTGCCACCAGCGGTCTCATCCGTTTCCTGGGCCCACCGGACTTGAGCCAACGTCCCGCATGTGGCCAGACGTGGTACTGGCTGCGCGCCCGCTGGGACGCTGGCACCTTTCTCGTGCCGCCGCGCCTACGGCGGGTGCGCACCAATACCACCTGGGCCACGCAGGCCATCACGCTCCAGGACGAAATCCTCGGCTCTAGCACGGGTGAAACGCAGCAGGTGTTGCGCACCGTGCAGGCGCCGGTCCTGCTGGGCCAGCGCCTCGAAGTGCGCGAACCAGGGCTGCTCTCCCCGTCCGAGCAGGCTGTTCTGGAGGCCCTGGAAGGTCAGGATGCCATCACCATGGTGCGGGACGAGGCTGGCCAGGTCGACGCCATCTGGGTGCGCTGGCATGCCGTGGCCGATTTCTACAGCTCTGGCCCACGGGATCGGCATTACGTGCTGGATCATCTCACGGGCGAAATCCGTTTTGGTGATGGGCGGTACGGCATGGTACCCCCGGCTGGCCGCAACAACCTCCGCCTGGCTTCGTACCGCACCAGCGGCGGGGTGCAGGGGAATCGGCCGGCCGGGACGATCACGCAGCTCAAGACCGCGCTCCCCTATGTTGCAGGTGTCACCAACCATGAAGCGGCCACGGGTGGGGCGGACCAGGAGACACTCGCCGAGGTGCAGGAACGCGGTCCCAAGGCCCTCCGGCATCGAGGGCGGGCGGTGACGGCCCAGGATATGGAAGATCTGGCCTGCGAAGCCGCGCCAGAGGTGGCGCGGGTGCGCACCCTGACGCCGGAGTTTGATCCTATCACACTGGGCTGGCTGCCCACCTATGACCTGCCGGTGAAGGGGGCGGGCGAGATCAGCATCGAGGCCAACTGGGATAGCGGCGGCGCCTCACGCCTCACCGTCACCCTGCACGGGCCCGGGCAAGGCCGGCCCTACGTGCACCAGGACATCACCAGGGATCAAAAGGTATTGTACACGGTGACTGCCGAGCAATATCAGCCAGGCGATGTGTGGCGTGTCACCGTCATGAATCGGGTGGATGACCTCTCCAGTACAGGACAGATCACCATTACCTATCCAGGCGGCGGGTTGCTGCGCGTGCCACTCGACGTGCCATCGCAATCGTCGCATGCCACGGCCCCAGCGCATCGCCCGCCAGGCCAGGTGGAGATGCTCGTCGTGCCGCGGCGCCCCGGCCCTCAGCCGACCCCGGAGCTGCCGCTCCTGACGCAAGTGCAGGAGGCCGTCCGCGCCCGCAGCACCCCCACGCTCGTCTTGCGGGCCACGGAGCCCGCCTGGGTCAAAGTGACTGTCAGCGCTGAGGTTGTCCCCACGTCGCTCGACGTCGCGGAGACACTGAGGGCCACCGTGGTGGCCGCTCTGGAGCGCTTCCTGCATCCACTGACCGGCCGGGAGGATGGCCGGGGCTGGCCGTTTGGCCGCCGGCCTCATCTGTCGGACCTGTACACCCTGCTTGCCGCCGTGTCAGGTGTGCATCACGTGCGCACGCTCTCCGTGGTCAACGAGCCGTCATTAGTCAGCATCGATCCCACACAGGACAATGAGGCTGCCGAAGATGATATGCGTCTGCAGACCCTCGAAGCCATACAGCAGGATCGCTTCTTGATCTACTCAGGACAGCACAACATCAGTATCATCACGGCGCCCGACGGGACCCGCGCCTGAGACTCTTCGTTGGCCGGCAAGGAGGAAAGAGATGGCGCTGCCGCTGCCGCAGTTGGACAACTGGACCTACGCTGACCTGGTGGAGCAGGCGCGCGCGCGCATTCCCACACTGTACCCGGCGTGGACGGATCACAACCCGACGGACCCCGGCATCATCCTCCTCGAACTGCTCGCCTGGCTGACGGAGATGGTGCTCTACCGCGTCAATCAGGTCCCCGAGGCGCATTACCTGAGCTTTCTCCAGCTCTTGACTGGCTCCGTGATGCCGGACGATCCCGTGGCCCAGGCGTTGCCAACCTACCGCGCGTTGCTGCAGGCCCACACCACGTCAGCGCCCCCGGAGCCCACCCGTCTCCAGGCGGCTATCGCGGAAACCATGGTGTGGCTGCACACCCGCTACCGCGCAGTGACGGCGACGGACCTGGCCACGCTGGTGTTGCAGCAGTGGCCGCACACCCCTGAGGCGCAGGATCTGGGGCCTGCCGGGGTGGTCAAACGCCTCTTCTGCCTGCCGCAGCGCGACCTGGAACGCACCGGTGACGCGCGCCTGGACGTGGCGGCCGGGCACGTGAGCCTGGTCATTCTCCCAGACACCGCAGACCAGACGCCGCAACCCAGCGCCGCACTGTGTCGGGGCGTCTGGCGCTTTCTCGAGCCGCGGCGCTTGCTGACGACACGGCATCACGTGGTGGGACCTGACTACCTCCCTGTGCACATCCGTGCTACCCTGTACCTCGAAGCTGGGATCGCACCGCAGGGCGTGCAGCAACGCGCCGTCAATGACCTGCAGGCGTTCTTCCACCCCTTGCGCGGTCCCACAGGCCAGGGGTGGCCCTTTGGCCGCGCTGTCTACCTCTCGGACGTTTATGACATCCTGGCACACGTACCGGGAGTGGATTTTGTGCGCGCCGTCCAGCTCACGGCCCCCAGCCATACGGAGCGTGAGCAGGACCGCGATGCCCAGCAGCGGCCGCGCCGCATCGCCCTGGCGGCGCACGAACTGGTGGCGATCGAGGTCAGCCCCGTGAGCTTCACCACCATGGAACGGAGGGGGGGCACATGGCAGAAGAGCGCCTGAGCAGCTATCTCGCCCATCTTCCTGCGCTGTTACAGCAGGAGCCCTTCGTGGGCCGCTTCCTGCTGGCCTTCGAGCGCCTCCTCAGCGGCCTGCAGCCGCCTGACCCCACGGCACCCTACCCCTACCAAGACTCTCCAGGGCTGGAGGACGTCATTGGGCGGCTACACACGTATTGGGTACCGTATGTCCCAGGCGCCACGTCCCCTGCCCCGCCTGCCCCCATACAGGCCCGGCGGGAGTTTTTACCCTGGCTGGCCACGTGGGTACCGTATATCCCGGGCACCCCGCCCCCTGCCCTCGTGCAGGCCCCGCCGGAGTTTTTACCCTGGCTGGCCAGTTGGGTGGCGCTGAGCCTGCGGGAGGATTGGGGTGAGGAGGAAAAACGGCGGCTCATTAGCCGCATGGTGGACTTATACCGCTACCGCGGCACCAGGCGTGGTCTCGAAGACTTGCTGCACACCTATACGAATGAAGCTGTCGTCATCACGGAATTCGACGAGCCCGCCTATTATTTTCAAGTCGAGATGACGCTGAGTGACCCGAGTCCGGAGCGGCGTGGCCGTATCGAACGCATTGCGCGCGCGATCATTGACCAGGAAAAGCCGGCCCACACCTTCTATGCCTTACGCATTCTCACGCCGACCATGCGCATTCTGAATGCTGGGGAACAAGACAAGGCCCAGCAGCAGGGCATCTGGATCGGTAAGAGTACCTTCTTGGGGACCACCGCAGGAGGACGATCCTGATGGCCGACTATGACTTGACCAAAGATGTAGAAAAGCGCCTCCGGTATTTTGACGGGCAGTTTCTGAAAGAACAGGACTTCATCGACGAGCAGCGTTACTTCCTGGACCGGCAGTGGCGCTACGGCCGATTCCTCAACGTGACCGGCATCGTCGATGGCCTGGAAGTGACCCCAGGGACGGCACAGGTCACCGTCGCGCCTGGCACCGCCCTGGATCGCCAGGGCCGCCAGATTGTGCTGAGCCGCGACCGCCAGGCAGCCGAACGCTCGGTGCCGCTGGACGCCTACAAAGGCCAGACGGTCAACCTGGTAATCGCCTATCAGCAGAAAGAATCGGATGAGCAGCAGGTAGAAGCCGGCAGCGCCGGGGCCAGACGCTTCTGGGAGACCCCCTACCTGGGTCCCGACAGCACCCTGCCGTCCGGCGTCACGACGGCGGATACCGTCCTGCTGACCAGGCTGACCATTGACGCGAATGGCGCCATCACCAAGGATGACACGGTGCGCCTCTATGCCGGCGTCCACGTGCCCGATGGGACAGGCACAGGGCAAGGCCCAACGCTGCGTGTTAGTGGCACGGGGGCGTCGTTAACCTTCAAGAATGTTGATGCGAGTCAAGCAGCAAACGGGATCACGTGGTACACCACCACCCCCACCAATTATGGCATACACCGCACGGCTGGCACATGGACTGCACCGAATTATCAGCAATTACGGTTGGGATGGCTGACTGGGATCATTTTAGACCCGGGCACGCAATATGGCAAAAGCTACGTAGATATCCAGGGCAATGGCCTGCGCGTGACGAGCGGCAATGTCGGCATTGGCACGACCGGCTCGGGGGCGAAGCTGGAGGTCGCCGTGGCTGCTGACGATGCCAACACCAAGCCGTTGGTTGTCGGGAAAGGCACGTCGAACTACCTGACGATACTCAATGACGGTAAGGTCGGCATCGGCACGACCGAGCCCAAGAGCCCCCTGTCCGTGGCTGAGGGGTTAGCCGTGGGTGCCACCTACGCCAAAACAAATGCCGCCCCGGCGAACGGCCTGCTGGTCGAGGGGAAGGTCGGCATCGGCGCGACCAGTCCGGAGGCAAACTTGGAGATCAGCGGAAACGCTGATACATCTGGCCAGGTCTCCCTCCAATTGAGAAGCGGGAACAGGGCTACAAATTATGAAAGCAATCAGATCACATTTGGTTTCAACAACACCGCTCAGTACCGGCATACGATCAAAACGCGTCATCACTCGAGACAAAGAGCCGGTAACGCGATTGACTTCTATGTTTGGCAGTACGGGACGGAGTCAGGCGCCGCGGATAGGATTGGCGGTTTGCATACGATGACCCTGGACGGTGGCAACGTCGGCATCGGGACAACGGACCCTGGTACCGACCGCCTCAAGGTGGACGGGACACTGAACGTGACTGGCGCTAGTACATTCACTACTGTGCAGGCCACGGCAGTCACGACTACTGGCACCATCAAGAGCGACATGTGGCGCGTGACTCCTGTAATGCAGTCGGCCATGGGACCCCTTCCAAAAGATGGCACATTCGAGACGAGGGGAGGCACGGTATTAATTGTTGCGTCAGGGGCTGGCGATGCCGATCTCATAAGTTTGTTACAGCCAGTCGAGAGAAACGATCTGAGCACGATGGAGTCGACCATATGGGAGCATGGTCACGTGCCAATTGGGATGGAGATTTGGATTGATGACAAACCGGTGGGCACTGCCAGGGCGTTCACGCCAGGGAATTTCGCCGGCAACCCGTCTCCACAGGCGTTTACAGCAACCATTTACCTCAACCAGCTTCCTTCTGGATCACATCGTCTGAAGCTCAATGCGCTTACAACACGCCAGTATGAAAGCATGTCTAAGAGCATTAGTGGGTCGTGGTTCGGCAGAGCCCTCGACGTTGAAACGGCTACCGACGGGCACCAGTTTAATGTCACCATTATCGAATTTCCATTCTGAGAGGCTTATGGTAGCATCATCCACCTACTGCACTCAGAGGAGACGAGCATGCGCACCCAATTGCAGCAGCGGCTGCAGGAACTGCGCCAGGAGTTTCAAACGGGCCAGATACGTCTGCGCGACTTGGAACAGCAAGAGGCCATGTTACGCGATACGCTCTTGCGCATCAGCGGGGCCATTCAGGTGCTCGAAGAGGAACTGGCCAAAGCTGACGCCTCGGCGCCCAACGGGCAGACTCTAGTGCCCGAGGCCAACGCCGTCGTGCTTGCGGTCCCCCCGGCACCTGCCAGCCTACCGCGCTAAGGGGGCTCAGCGTCACCAGAGGAGGCATGGTTCATGTCGCGTCGCATCATCACCCCACAGCATCGTCTCGCTTGGGTCACTATCCTGGTCGTGCTAGGGGTCATAACGTGCGGAGTGACTTGTGACCGGGCCGTAGCAGCACCCCAGGCCGAGCAACGTGCCTTGGATTTTACGCCTGGGGATGCTGGGCAGTTATTCGCCATTCCCGACCAACTGTGGTCCAGTATCAATCGCTTCGTGTTCCTCATCGGCTTTGATTTCTATGCCCCAGATGCCACACATGTTGAGTTCGCCACGCGCGTGCGCCAACTGTCAAATTATGCTGAACTCCACACAGCGTGCCTGGTGTGGGGCAATGAGACCTTTGCGACGTTGCAGACGCTGGCCACAGAACTTGCCAAGGGTGATATCACGGAACTCCTCTCCGGCCTGCAAGCCACGATCCAGAACATGCGGAGCAACCCCAACGGCTCCCAGAGCACGTTCGAGCAGCAAGCCGACGCGCTCAACCGCCGGCTCACCGAGTTGAGCGCACTCAGTACTCGAGTCAATCAGCAGTTTATGACCCTCCACAATCTGGGTACGGCTGCCATCGCGGAATACAGGAAGCGCAATTTCCCGGAGTCTCGCTGGGTGAGCGTCAGTCCGCAGTTGGCGGATGTGCAGTCTGCGTTGGGGGGGATGGTAGGCCGATGGAATGCGTTGACTTCGGACGTGAACTATTTGCGGCAGCTCCTCGTCACAACCCCTGGAACTGCCACCACATCCAGGTTGTATGATCTCAATATCACAGTGGGCTTGACGGCCTGGGAGAAGGTGGCCCGGGACGCCGCGGCTTTCGTGACGAGTATGCCAGCGCAGCGCAAGTTCTTAACCGGGGAAAACTACTATGAGGAGTGTCCCCTCCGCGAGGGTGTCTGGTATGAGCTGCGCAACCAGTTCCTGGCTGACAAGGGGTATGTGCTCACCGCGCAAAACACCAACCTGCAAATGCTGCCGCGGACTGCCTCTGGGGCTGGTGGCCAGCAGTGGCAGTTCAAACGTTTTGGGCGGGGATGGTGGCGCGTCCTCAATCGCCAAAGTGACGCCTCCGCTTCCCTCGACGTGCTCAATGACGCGAGTATAAATTATCCCCCACGGATGGTATCAAGCGTCCCTGGCCAGTTCACCGGTCAGTGGTGGCGCTGCTTACCCACCGAATACCCTGAGTGGTTTCGATTTATCAATGCGTTTCTTGGTGAGTTCCGTTCGCTCGACACCTATAGCAATACCTACGAGGCCTTCATGGCCACGACGGAAAACCGCTCGGGGCAGTATTGGCGATTCGTGGAGGCGACGCAGTGAGGCGGGGGAGACACTACCACAACACCTCATCCCGAGCCAGGAGAGAAGCCAGGGAGGGCGCATGATGCAAGGCAATCGACACAGCCTACGGGCAACGGGGGGAGTGACAGGGGCACGCCGGCCGGCCAGGGCTGGGCGCATAGCCCTGCATTGGGATGGCAACGGTAGAATGTATCGCGGGGCAGGGCCACAGAGCACCGTGGAGCCCTGGCCTCCCACAGGACCCCTTGCCTGGCCTGTGACGCGGTCTCCTGCTGAGGACGGCCCCCCGGTAGTGACGAGCCTACCGCCACGCCCAGGGAGCATCAGACAGGAGACACCTAAGGTGTTGGCGGACTCCCCTCACGCCATGGATGTGGCACGGCTCGCGGCCCTGACGACCTTTTACCTGGAGCCGCACTTGCTCGGGGGCAGGTGCCATGATCCGCACCTCAAGGTCTCCGCCACTCTGATAGGGATACGCCAGCAGGAGTATAGTGCGGCTGAAGCCTCCGCCGTGCGTCCGGCCGTGCTGATCGAGGCTGGGGCACCGCCGGGCCAGACCACACACATCGAGATTATCCCGCACTTTCACGCCAGTGATCCTCTCCACGACCACCTGAGGCTGGTCCTGCAGGCCGCCAGCACTGCAGGGGGGGCCGCTGAGCGATTGTATGCCGAGATGCTGACCCACGCCCTCGCTATGCACTTTCTTCGACGCTATGCCCATGCCATGCCCTCCGAGCCAGCGACGACCGGAGGGCTCACACCCCACAAATTGCGCCATATCACTGCGTATATCCAGGCGCATCTGGAACATCCACTCACCCTGGTCGAGTTGGCCGCCGCTGCGCAGCTGAGCCTGGCGCATTTTGCCCGCCAGTTTAAGCAGGCCACAAGGCTGGCCCCCCATCAGTATGTTACCCGGTGCCGCCTCGCGCGCGCGCGAGTTGCTAGTCACCACGGCATTGCCCCTCATGACTATTGGCCAGCACGTCGGCTTTCAGGATCAAAGCCACTTCATCGCCGTGTTTCGCCGCCACGTGGGTGTGACCCCACGGGCCTATCGCGCCCAGGCCAACGAGGCGCTCGGGTAGGAGGTCCCCAGACATTGGGCGCAAGATTACTATAGCGTGCGCAGGAATTTTACAGAGAGGGCTCTCCCCTCTCCGCTATGCTTCTCAGGGGGTGAGTGGCTCGTGCAGGTTGGTACATAGCCGTAATCCTACAGCTCCCGCTCGCTCAACACAGCGTTGGGAGGGGGCAGGGAGTATTCTGGTACGGTTACACATCACACAAGGAGCATCATCATGGCAGAGCAAGGCGATGAACTCGGAACCCAGGGATTCCAAGGCTCAGAGGATGACCCGTTTCTGCTGTCCAAGGGGGAGTGGTATAGCCTGCAGCGCTATGTGACGAACGCGCTCCAGCTCCCGATCACGGAGCCGACCATGCGGCGAGCCTTCGGCATGCCGTCGGCCCTCGCCTTCGCCGACTTTACGAACCTCCTCCAGGGCTATCAGACCATCCATCCTCATGTGGCGAAATGGCGCGATCAAACCTTTCCGGCTACCGTAGACTTGGCGGCCGACCTCGTGCACTATAATACCGCTGTGCCAACGTACTACGGTGCCCTCAAGGACGCGCTCGAGGCGGTCAGGAAAAACCCACAAGACAATGACGCCAAGGAGACGCTCAAAGAAATCCTTGATGATCGCGCCCAGGTAGCCCAGGAGTATGCCCAGAAAGCCGCGGCAGTGTATGCGGACATTCAGCAGTTCGCCAAGGATACTGCGGACGACCATACGCTCATCAAGGGTCTGATAACAGAATATAAAGACAAATTGGGCGGGAGGAGTGCCAGGGCCCAGGAGTTGCTGGCGTCGATTGAGGCGGAACGCACCATTATCAACAATTCGACAGCGGATTATGAACACGAACGTGGCAGGCTGGAGGACGTCCCGAAATATATCTGGGTATGGCCTATTGGGACCATCTGGGGAGCGGTCGTCCTCAAAGAAGCCGGGGATGCGCTCGCCGCAGCAGCCGAAAGAATCAACCAGGCGAACGCCCGGATCAGGGAATTGGGCGCGGAGCAGCAGATGGCTGCTGCCCTGGTGGGGACCCTCCAGATGGCCGGTCAGAGTCTCAGTGACATTCAGAAAGATCTCGCCGAAGCGTTACCGACCATCCAGCATATCCAGGGCGTCTGGAATACGATCAGCACTGACCTGGGGGCGCTCAGCACCCTGGTCGGGCAGGGCATCCAACAGGCACTTCCACGCCTCAGGGGGCTGAAAGTGGATGAGGCCGTTCAGAAGTGGGCAGCCATTGCCAAGAAGGCCGATGCCTATCGGGCGAACGCGTTCATCACGCCTCCGGCAGAGATGCCGCTCGCTGCCTAAGGGCGGATGCCGCTCTCACTAGGGAAAGAGCAGGAGCAGGATACGCGGATGCAGGAAACTGCAGCTGCTTGGAACTGGGCGCGGTCCTCGACCGGCCCTTTATCGCCTGGTCTGTGCGTGTGGCCCACCAGAGTCTGATCACGGTGCTCACCCGGTGCGTCCTGCCCCTCTCAACCTGGTTTCCGGCCGATATGTGGACCACGTCACCACCACGGTAGGCGTGGCCAATGGCACGCCCGTGCGACACTGGTTGCAGGAGAAGAAGACCGGCTGGTACGCGATGCTCGCAGCCCCGCAGATGCCAGTGACTAGCACGCTAGTAGACCAGGCCCATAATACTATCGAGCCGCAGCAGAAGAAACGCTCCACCACGTCATGCGATGGAATGTGCTGTTTTCCGTTCCTCTTTTTGTTCTGCATCCCGTCAGGCAATCATCCCCTCATCGTGGCCGCATCTTCAAGCTGATCAAATTTGCGAATAACCTGTAACCGCCCTGCACGCCCGCTGGCAACTGCCGGTAGAAAGCATACGCTGCATAGATAAATATCCCTTTGCCATACTGCGCATACATCAACCCGCCCTTCTGCGGCGGCTGCTGGCGGTCGTGGCTTTCGAGCAGCGGCGTGTACCGCTCGTCC
>AR_comb_assmDRAFT_10178097_pt1 | contig 19413 bp, 15 predicted proteins | sample ArasoioldDNA_FD_10543 | JGI IMG/M metagenome (IMG submission 10543) | reverse complement strand
CGAGAAGTTTTCGTTGATATCTTAAAAAAAGCAGGTTACTCCGATACCTCATTTAAACCTATAAGCGCAGGAATATGTTGCATATATATTGGAAAAAAGCCGTAAAATTTGGTCTCGTTTTGCTGATCGGTTTCCTGCTGATCACTTCAAAGACATTTTCGCAAGAACAAGAGCTGTATCAAACCGAACACGACGCGAAGCCATATTACTTTGGAATTACACTCGGATTTAATATCGCCAGGTTTCAGATCGAACACCATCCCCGCTTCTTGCAATACGATAGTGTATATGTAGCGAGGCCACTAAATTCACCGGGTTTTCAATTAGGTTTGTTAGCCACCGCCAAACTAAGCAATCGGTTTGAACTTCGCTTTAATCCCCAGCTCCTTTTTACTGAGCGCAATTTGCAATACAAACTCAAATTTGTTGACCCGTTTGAAGAGTCGGATTCGGTCACTAAGAAAATAGAATCAGTAATCACTACTTTTCCGTTACAAATAAAGTTTTTTTCAGATCGCATTGGCAATTTTCGAGTATACATGCTCGGTGGTGTAAAGGCAGACATCGATCTTGCCAGCAACGCCCGGGCAAAACGTGCAGAGGAATTGGTCAAAATTCAGAAATATGATTATGGATTTGAAGCTGGGATCGGTTTCAATTTTTACTTTCCAAGTTTTATCTTATCGCCTGAAATCAAGATCAGCAATGGTCTTAAGAACATTCATAGCCGCGATGAAGATTTAAAATACTCCAACGTACTTGATCGCATCACTTCAAGAATGATTGTGTTCTGTATTCATTTGGAAGGATAAGCTCCTCCCCTATTGGTCGCAACTTAAGATCGCCCTTCAGAATTCGAATTCTCTCCTATGCATGTTCAGTCTTACTCCTATTGACAGCACGGTTGTTTTCTTTGATATCGACAGGGCAGCCACATCATATTTTCGGACATAGGCTGATACATCAATAAACAGGTTTTGCTTTAGCTCGTACGACAACAAGAAGGACGCGGTAATTGTGTTTGCTCGGTAAAGATCTTCTCCAACATCAAACCCGTTGTCCCGATTGCGAAGAGTATTTGGCAAAAAGATATTGCTGCCATAACTCACAGTTGTTGACGAATCGATTCCTTGTTTCCACCAAAACAGTTTTCCCAGTAGTAACCATTTGGGAGCGGGCTGGTAGCGCGCAACCCCTAAATATTCCTGGAAGTTAGCGCCTAATGGATGGGCCAAGGGTTGGTTGTAATGTGTATAATCTGCTACAGAATCGTTGTGCGAATATGTAAATGGTCGCACACGATTCGCTTCAAATTGCAGATCCAGATTTTTAATACCAAACGCGTCGATGTATTTCGCCCCAGCCTGGATGGACCATTTGTTTGTCCAGGAGCCGTTGTTCGCTTTTACATCGGACAAGACAAATTCATCAAACAATAATTGTCCATAAAGTTGTAAGGTGTGTTTTATATTGCCCTTTGCGTCAATACCCACTACGGCGTTATCAATGCTTCCATTTTGTTGCTCGATCGAACGGTAGAATATAATTGGATTCAGGTACCCGAATTCGAAATGATCTGGTCTCCCGAAAATTATGCCTTCAAATAACCCGATGTTCAGCGACTTGGTTACTTCTACATCGAGGTGGTGCATTGCCGCATATTTCTTTTTCAGCAACCTATCCGGACCTCTTGGCTCCGTAGCATTCAATTCCATAAACAGGTTCTGGTAATTTATCCGCCAGATCCTGGTATTCAATTTCAGGAAGAGAGTATTGTTTGCGAAATCACTTAGAAATAGGCTACGATATCCATTGCCGATAAAATTCTTGTCGTAACCAAATGTCACATCGATGTATTTGGTAATTCCAAATGTGAAGTATCCCCGCGCGTCGAAATAATCATAGCCCGTTGTCTTAAAATACTTGTAATAACCCTCGCCGGGTACAGACTTGTATTTGCTTTCCCATTCCTGGACATACAGAGGATCTCTTTCCTGGTTATCGGTTAAATACGAATCGAAGCCAATCTTATTGGCGATTCGCCCTCTCAGTCGGACGCCTCTCGAATTCAAAAAAAGAGTCTCGTCATAATCGTTCTGTTTTGCCACTTGAAATTGCAAAACCGGGTTTATGACAAGATCAAAATCCTTTACATGCACCTCGTACAGGTTAGCAGGAGTCTGATAAAAAGTTTTGCCCCAAGGTTTTTTACTTTTAAACCCGGAATAGTCATTATTCAGATGACTGAAATATTCCAAATTATTCAGCCAGAAACTGTTTAGATTATACCTATCGACTTTTGATAAAGGCAGGGAACTATCCGAAAAATTTATGCTGCTTTGAAAAAGTTGTCTTCTTGCAATCGGCTTCGTCTTCGAGAAATTCAACACCGAATCCCTTTGAGCCTTTATTTCCAGCCTGTCAAGCAGGATGTACGACTTATCACCTTGAGGTAAATAAGTAATTTGAGAACTGGCGAAGAATGGTGTGAGAAACAAAACTGAGAGAAAAATTTTCAAAAGGTCGTTAATATGTTTGGAAACCGATTGTTTAATTTGCATGCAAACAGTTTGGTTTTTTATAGTTGGACAAGTTATGCAAAATTACCTGATTAAGAATATTTCGATTGTCAATGAAGGTCGGATCATGGAAGGTGACGTGATGATCAAAAATGGACGAATTGAAAAAGTGGCGCCGCGAATTACAACGGATTCGAATTGCACTGAGATTAACGGTGAAGGGAGATTTTTATTGCCAGGCATAATTGACGACCAGGTTCATTTTCGAGAACCCGGTCTCACGCATAAAGCCACCATATACACCGAATCCAAAGCCGGGGTTGCTGGCGGTGTTACCAGTTTCATGGAAATGCCAAATACTGTTCCGCCCGCTTTCACACAAAAACTCCTGGAAGACAAATACCAAATTGCCTCTCAAACTTCCTTAGGCAACTACTCATTTTATATGGGTACTTCAAATGACAATGCAGATGAGGTTTTGAAAACAAGCGAAAAGAAAAAACACGTCTGCGGCATTAAGATCTTCATGGGCTCATCGACGGGCAATCTCCTGGTTGATAATCCGGTAACCTTGGACAAAATTTTTGCAGACAGTGAACTGTTGATCGCTACCCATTGTGAAGACGAGCGAATCATCAGACAAAACTTTGAAAAACTAAGATTAGAAAAAAAAGTCCTTACTGCGGAAGATCATCCCCGGATCAGGACTGAAGAAGCTTGTTATCAATCGTCATTAACTGCAGTGAACCTGGCTAAGAAGTATAACACCAGGCTCCATATCCTTCATATTTCAACCGAAAAAGAATTACAGTTATTTGGTAACATGATGCCGTTGAAAGAAAAACGAATTACGGCGGAGGTATGTGTACATCATCTTCATTTTACAAGCGATGATTATCAAAGATTGGGGGACCAAATCAAATGCAATCCAGCCATTAAAGCTCCGAACCATCGCGATGCCTTGTGGCAGGCGATGCTCGATAATAGGCTTGATGTTATCGCCACTGATCATGCTCCACACACATTGGAAGAGAAAGGATTTTACAGAAATGAAGAAGGGGTTGTTCTCCCCTCACCCATTGCGGAAGGTCAGGCCCGCGGCTCCCACGCAGGTCTGCCATTAATTCAGCATTCATTATTATTGATGTTGTATTACTATAAGGCAGGAAAATTGTCATTAGAAAAAATTGCAGAAAAAATGAGTCACTCGGTAGCCGATTGTTTCCAAATTAAGGAAAGAGGTTACATCCGCGAGGGTTTTTTTGCGGACCTTGTCATCATTAATTTGAACAAACCAACCACCGTTGCAAGGGAGAATATTTTCTACAAGTGCGGCTGGAGTCCACTCGAAAACATGACCTTTCCTGGCTCGGTGAGCCATACATTTGTAAATGGACACCTGGTATATGAAAACGGGAAATGGGATGAAAGTGAGAAAGGGCAGCGCGTGTTATTTGAAAGATGACACGAGGTAAATCCCAGAATACAAATCACAAATTCCAAATAAATCGTTATTGATTTTTGAGATTTTCTTATGGACATAGATAAAACAACTTTAAGCGACATATCTATTTCCCACCCGGAAGAAGAGTATTCTATTTTTCATAAATTGAATTTCACCCGCACCGCTGGCGGAAAAGAATGGCTCTATCGTTTTTTTTCTGAACCCCATGCTGACATAAAGAGAATACTCGGCACTCAAAAAATAATAAAAACACTTCTTTCACACGTGGATGAATGGCCGTCTGATATAACAAACGGAACCATCCTGGTGATGGACAAATTTCTGGATTATAATCTTGATCCCATATCCGAAAATCAGAATCCGGTGAATAGTCTCAGCTACAAATGGTTTCATCGCGAGGATTATTCCATGGTGAAATACTCAATGAAACACTTTGCTGATTTCTATCGTGGCATAAGGATCCTGGCAGAACAATTTGATGAAAAAGCTGACTTGCCGTTGTCATTCAAAATCTATATCGAGAGAATACACCAACTGCTGAGAGAGATGCCCCTTCAACGACTATCCGAAACGAAAAGAGCCGAAGCACTCTCACTTTCACAAAATTTATATTTCGCGTTTCATCTTCGCGGTCATTATAAAACGGATACACTCGAGCTCATCGAAATTTTTTACCGGCTTGATGCCTGGTATTCTATGGCTGTGGCAGTAAAAACTTTCGATCTTAAATTTCCTGAATTAGTAGAAACCGAACAACCAGTGATCCATGCAAAGGGACTCTACCATCTCTTATTGCAGCAACCTGTTGCATATGATATTGAAATGAACCCCGAGCATAATTTTCTTTTTCTTACTGGCGCAAATATGGCGGGCAAAAGCACTTTCATCAAATCGGTTGGTTCAGCAGTTTTCCTGGCACACCTGGGGATGGGTATACCTGCGCGGGAAATGAGGCTCACCGTATTTGATGGCCTACTTACCAATATCAATGTTGTTGACAATATTGCGAAAGGTGAAAGCTTTTTCTTCAATGAAGTGCAGCGGATTAAGAACACCATTCAAAAAATAAATAATGGTAAGAAATGGCTGGTGCTGATCGACGAGCTGTTTAAGGGAACCAACGTACAGGATGCAATGAAATGTTCGGCAACAGTCATCAAAGGACTCATTAAAATCAGGAACTCTTTGTTTATTCTTTCAACCCACCTTTATGAAATAGGTGACGAGTTAAAAGTTTATCCAAATATTTCCTTTAAGTATTTTGAAACAACGGTATTAGGGGATCAACTTGTATTTAGTTACCAGCTAAAAGATGGAGTAAGCAACGATCGCTTTGGATATCTCATCCTCAAAAAAGAAAAAGTGGTAGACATGCTTGAAAAACTATAGAACTACGATTTACAGCATTAAATTGATTTTAGGAAATAAGTATCGGCATATGTTTTTCTTACGATTCGCTTCTTTTTTTGTTCTTCCTGGCGTATTTAATTATTCATTTGGGCAAAGCAATATTGATGTTCAGCATTACCGGTTTGAAATTGAAGTATCTGATAAATCTGATGTGATCAAAGGCAGGGCCCTCATTGCTATACGATTCCTACAACCCACAGATAAATTTATTTTGGACCTTGTATCTGTTAACAAGAAAGGAAAGGGAATGGTAACTGAAATTGTCAGGCAAAAAGACGACATACTACCCTTTAATCAAAGCGATGAGCGGCTGGCAATCATGCTAAAAAGCCCAGCAGCCAAAGGTGATGCGAAAACCTTTGAAGTGATTTATCATGGCATTCCCGCCGATGGCCTTCTCATCTCTACGAACAGATATGGCAATAGAACTTTTTTTGCCGACAACTGGCCGAACCGAGCGCACCATTGGATACCATGCAAGGATGAACTTGATGACAAAGCGACGTTTGAATTCTTGGTGACGGCACCACGCCGATACACAATAATTTCCAATGGAAGATTAGAGGAAGAAAAAAGCCTGGCAGACGACAAAAAGCTTACGCATTGGACTGAAGATGTCGCCTTACCAACCAAGGTAATGGTGTTTGGAGCAGCAAATTTTGCCGTAAAGCATTTTGAAGACAGCCCGCCAGGCGTCCCTATTTCCGCCTGGACCTATGCGCAAGACAGCTCAACAGGTTTTCGGAATTATGCCCCGGCTTCGGCTATTGTTAAGTTCTATTCAGAATACATTGGACCTTACCCATACAACAAACTGGCAAATGTTCAATCCAGTACAAAATTTAGCGCAATGGAAAATGCCAGTGCTATTTTTTATAACGAAGGGTCTGCTGAAGCGCACGGGCCGATCGAAGACCTGCTGGCTCATGAAATTGCGCACCAGTGGTTTGGCGATATGGTCAGTGAAAAGAATTTTGCGCATCTCTGGCTAAGCGAAGGTTTTGCCACCTATTTCTGTAACCTCTACCTGGAGTCAAAATATGGCAGAGATAGCATGAACAATCGACTAAAAGAGGACCGAGGCAAAATAATCAATTTTGTAAAAGCGTCAGCGAGGCCAGTTGTCGATTCTGTTTCAAGTTCGATGGCCTTACTTAGTGCCAATAGTTACGAGCGAGGCTCCTGGGTATTACATATGTTGAGAACCGAAGTGGGCGATTCAGCCTTCCGGATGATCATCCGCAAATTCTATGATCAATATAAAGGGAAAAATGCAGACACGGATGATTTGAAAAACGTTGCTCGGGACGTGACGGGCAAAGATATGGACCAGTTTTTCAAACAGTGGTTATATAGCTCTATGATTCCCCGATTGGATATCCGCTCAATATACAATAAAGAAACCGAGGAAATTTTGGTTACAGTAACACAATTGCAAAAAGAAACTTTCAAACTCCCCTTACAACTTAAAATTGAATCACAAGAGGAAACACGAACCACCACGGTTCTGATTGAGAAGCAAGCCGAAACATTTAAGTTGAAAGCCAAAGGAAGATTCATTCTAACCGTTGATCCCGAAACTTCTTTGCTATTCGAACAAGTAAGAAAGTAGGCTGATACCACAAAGCCCTGATTACAAGAAATGAAGTTTTTTTGCTCTGATTTTTACCGTTTTTGACTTTTGACCTTTGACTTTTTACTTTTATATTTCCCATTTCCATTTCTTTAAACATTTCCTATTTTCATTCCATGTTAGTGAAAACCTTTGGCAGCGCGGTGTATGGTGTGGAGGCGCTTCCCATTACTGTTGAAGTGAACTGGATGGCAACCAATACCGGGATCGTGCTGGTCGGTTTGCCGGACAATGCGGTAAAAGAAAGTTTGCAGAGAGTGGAAAGTACAATTAAATCCAATGGTTACATGATGCCGCGGACAAGGGTTGTCGTAAATCTTGCTCCTGCCGACATAAAGAAAAGCGGAACTCCATTCGATCTTCCGATTGCGATTGGTATCCTGGCTGCTTCAGAGCAATTGGTTAATAAGCGAGCCATTGAAAGATATGTCATCATGGGTGAATTAAGTCTCGATGGAGAAGTGCGGCCCATCAAGGGAGCTCTACCCATCGCGATCCAGGCAAGAAAAGAAGGATTCAAGGGATTGATTGTTCCCAGAGCAAATGAGCGTGAGGCTGGCATGGTAAATAACCTTGACGTCTATGGTGTGACTCATGTGAAGGAAGTGATTGATTTTTTTGAAAACGAAGAGGAGGGGCTGAAGCCTGTGATGATTAACACACGCGAAGAGTTTTTTAATTCCCAATCCGATTATGAGATCGATTTTAGTGAGGTGAAGGGCCAGGAAAATATCAAACGGGCATTGGAAATCGCTGCTGCTGGTGGGCACAATGCGATCCTCATCGGTCCACCGGGCGCAGGAAAGACAATGCTGGCAAAACGACTACCTACTATTTTACCGCCACTAACTTTGCAAGAAGCGTTGGAAACGACAAAGATTCATTCAGTGGCCGGCAAGCTTGCCGAAAACTCAACACTTGTTTCTAAACGACCGTTTCGTTCGCCACACCATACTATCAGTGATGTTGCACTTGTAGGTGGGGGTGGAAATCCTCAGCCGGGTGAAATTTCCCTTGCACACAACGGTGTCTTATTCCTGGATGAATTACCCGAATTCAAAAGAACAGTCCTGGAAGTGATGCGTCAACCAATGGAAGAAAGAAGAGTTACAATTTCAAGGGCAAAGATTGCCATTGACTTTCCTGCAAGTTTTATGCTTGTTGCCTCGATGAATCCCTGCCCCTGTGGTTTCTATAATCATCCCGAAAAAGAGTGTACATGTCCACCAGGTGCTGTGCAGAAATATCTGAATAAAATTTCAGGCCCCTTGCTTGATAGAATAGATCTTCATGTAGAAGTTACGCCGGTTGCTTTCAGTGAACTCTCATCAGTAAGATCACAGGAAAACTCTGCAACAATCCGCGCTAGAGTTATAAAGGCAAGAGAGGCGCAGGCAAAAAGATATCAAGAAAATGCCGGCATTTATTGCAATGCCCAAATGAGTAGCAAACTGTTGAAAGAAATTTGTGTGATTAACCAGGTGGGACAAAATCTTTTAAAGACAGCCATGGAAAGGTTGAACCTTTCAGCGAGGGCTTACGATCGCATTTTGAAAGTTTCCAGAACCATTGCGGATCTGTCAGCCAGTGAAGAGATCAAGCCCGAACATCTGGCGGAAGCGATTCAGTACAGAAGCCTCGATCGCGAAGGTTGGGCAGGATAAGTACTTTCACCTTCAAGCTGCACTTCAATTCATTCTTTTATTGAAAGCCTGTCGAAGCATTTTTTCATTAGTTTTTTTGACCAGGGGGTTTGTTTTAGAATTATTCGTGGGATGCCCTTTTGAAATTTAATCATTTCTTCAATTCCAGATGGTAATGGCCCGCTGTAACCAGCCTCATATATTTGCTTCACATTTTTTATTTTATACCGTTTCAACATATTCCAGATCACATGAAACACATACTCATCTCTAAGAGATAAGTCCTGCTGATATTTGGCAAGCAAAAAGAAATGTTCAGGTAGTTCTATACGAACGTTCTTGTAATACTTATGTGTTTCCTGCGTGGAACTCTTTCCAATGTTTACCAGGGGTTGTGGAATATAATGATACCCCCGGTGAGCCGTAAGGTATCTTACATAAAAATCAATATCAAGCACCCAGTTGAAATTGGGATCATATTGTATCAGAGGATCTCTTTTATGCATGGCTACGCTCGGATGCCCGATAACATTTAAATAGAACAATGAGAAAATTGAATTGTCCAGCATTGATTTCTTCTCATCGGTCAAAAAATCCTCCTGCCTCTTGTGGGAGTCAAGCCAAATTTGCGTGGAGGCAGAAAAGATAAAATCCTTTCCTGAGTGCAATGCAGAATCGGCAAAAACTTGCAACGCATTGTTTGAACTAAACCAATCATCGTCATGCATTATTTTGATCCAATCTGCATTTGCCCTTTGCATCACTTTAATACAGTTATTCCCAGCGCTGACTGGCGGTAGATTCCGTTCATACGAAATGGGCAAAAAAGCAGTATATGAATTGGCCAGCATCTCTACTGATTGGTCCGGGCTGTTGTCATTAATTAAGATTTCAAAATCGGTAAAGGTTTGTTGCTGAATGGAATCTAAGAGTGTTTTGAGTAAATCCGGACGGTTATATGTTGGAATACAAACTGAAATGAAGGGTCTATTCATTTGACTTGAGAATAGGATTAAAATTGGTAATGTTTAAAAATTTTCGGTAGACATTTACATATTCATCGGCCGACTTTGTCCAGCTAAACTTTTTTGCCCTTTCTATTATTTTTTGCTGTGGATGAGTGTACTCGTAGTGATGCATTCCCTTGTCAAAAACTTCTTTCATACAGAGTGGATCAAAATTGCCAAAATAATAAGCAGCGTCACCGCCCACTTCCGGCAGACTCGTAAATTTTGACAAAAACACCGGCTTTCCAAAATACATCGCCTCCAGTACTGGTAAACCAAATCCTTCACCAATACTCGGGAAGACAAAAGCCAGGCAGTTTTTGTAGTACCATGATTTTTCCGCGTCTGAAACAGGTCCGATTAATTTTAGTCTCTCGCCTACGTCCAAGGTTTTTGCTTGTTCAATTACTTTTTGGGTATATTGAAAGTCGTTCATGCCTGCGATGACCAATTCGTAATCATTACCCACTAACAACGCCGGTAATACATGAAAATTTTTTCGGGAATGAAATTGGCCTATACTGAATAGAAACGGTTTGGCTGGAATATAATTTGGATCGTTTGTTACCTCAGCAGGAACATTGCAACCATTGTAAATAATACTGTACGGTTTATTTTCAAGGCGCAAATGCTCGAGTGTTTGCTTACGTGCAAACTCGGAAATAAATGTTAGATAATCGGCACGGTCAATCCGCTGTTGAATCAACGATAAATATCTTTTCCTGATTGGTGCTGTGTACTCTTCTTCCTGCAAAAAATTGAGATCATGCAGCGTGTAAATGTTCACGGTTCTGCTACCATAAGGCCTGTACCACGACAGCGTGGTGGCTACATGCCAAATGTCAAATCGGCTGGTCAGCTGGTGAAAATATTTGTGAAGGCTATACTGAGTTACATAGTCTACATTCTTTCCAAAGACATTACGCTGCGTTTTGGGAACATAAAAATGCAAATGGATATCCTCCGGAGCTTCCAAAGCAAGATGTTTACCCAACTGGTAACAGAAATGGTACAACCCGTTGTATGAATTGCCCCCTGTACGATGAAGGTCAACTAAAATATTGGACATGAGTTGGCTTAAAATCGGGTTAACAGACCTGCTAAGTTGTCATTTTTTTACGAACTTGTACGCCATTTGATTAAAGATATTTTTCACAGGTAGAATCCACAAAATAACTTTTTTCGAATTGAACTGTTATACCACATTGACTACGCATTGTCTTAAAACATCAAATTCCGTCATTTCTTTAGCTTAAAAGGATATCCCGCATGAAAATATTACTGCAATACCTGAAACCACATCGATGGCTTGTAGCATTGGTGTTGGCCCTGGCTGCAATCAATATAGGCTTCTCATTGGTTGATCCCATATTATTTGGTAAACTGATTAACCTTGCTAATGCCAAAGTCAATGACCCGGTCAAATTTGGGTGGGACCGCTTTTTTAATTCTTTTTCATGGGCCCAGCCGGGCGTGTGGTTTATAGTTATATGTTCTATTTCCGTGGCTATGATCAGCCGCATTTCAAAAAACTTCCAGGATTATTTTCTCAACGTCGTTATTCAGAAATTTGGTGCCAAGGTTTTCACGGATGGATTGCAACATGCCATGAAATTACCTTACGCCCTGTTTGAAGACCAAAGAAGCGGCGAAACGCTTTCCGTATTAACAAAAGTGCGTACAGATGTAGAAAAGTTCATTACCAATTTTATAAACATTCTTTTTGGTGTCCTTGTAGGGATTTTATTCGTATTTGTATACGCCGCAATTTTTATCCATTGGAGCATCCCGGTTGCATATGTCGTCGGAATTACGTTACTCACAGTCATCACAAATATGTTGAGCAAAAAAATCAAGACTATTCAAAAAAACATAGTGAGTCAAACAACGGCGCTGGCAGGTTCTACTACAGAGTCTTTGCGCAATATTGAATTGGTGAAAAGCCTTGGACTTACCAAGCAGGAGGTGGAACGGCTCAACAAGAATACTTATAAAATACTTGGACTGGAATTGACTAAAGTGAAACGCATTCGTAGCATCAGCTTTATCCAGGGAACTTTTGTCAATACACTAAGGCAAGTAATTCTTTTTATTTTAATGTGGCTGATCTTTAAGGATAAAATGGATGCCGGCCAGCTTGTGACCATGCAGATATTTTCGTTTTTCGTTTTCGGCCCGTTGCAGGAAATCGGCAATATCCTCCTGTCCTATAGGGAGGCAGAGGCATCGTTAAACAATTTTCACTCTCTTATGCAAAAAACACCGGAACTGGAACCGGCACATCCCAAGCCATTGGGAGATATTAAAACACTCTCTTTCAGAAATGTTTCATTCCAACACCAGACGGCTGCCCAACGAGCAATAAACAAGATAAGTTTTGATGTGCGTGTTGGAGAAACTATTGCATTTGTGGGTCCGAGTGGCAGCGGCAAATCCACTTTAATGAAATTGCTCGTTGGATTGTATCGCCCGCAGGAAGGCAAAATTTTCTATAACAATTTGGATGAAACAGAACTGCGGTTTGATGACCTCCGCAACCAAATCGGCTTTGTAACCCAGGATACTAACCTGTTCAGCGGCACAATCAAGGAGAATCTTTTGTTTGTAAACCCCGGCGCCACGGACGAGGACCTGACGAATGCACTTAATAAGGCCGCCTGTCAGAATTTGTTGGCGAGAGCAGAAAAAGGACTCGATACCACTATTGGAGAGGGCGGACTGAAATTGTCAGGCGGCGAAAAACAACGACTGTCTATCGCAAGAGCATTACTTCGTCACCCCAAATTGTTGCTATTTGATGAGGCAACCTCCGCTCTCGATTCATTGACCGAAGAAGAGATCACTGATACCATCAGGGATATTTCTAATGAAGGAAATCAAATAACCATACTCATTGCGCATCGGCTGTCTACTATCATGCACGCTGATCGCATATACGTGTTGGAAAAAGGCGATGTTGTAGAAACCGGCAACCACGACAGCCTGATTGATGAAAAAGGTTTATACTATGCGATGTGGCGCCAGCAGATCGGTGAAAGAAAATCCAAGGCGGTCGCGGTCTAAAAAAGTCAAAAAATTCAAAAGCCAAAATTCAAAAATTTGAGTTTCTTTAAAAATTGAATTTGACTTTTTACTTTTGACTTTTGCTTTTAATTATGAGTATCTTCTCCATACTTGGTCTTGGCAATGGTAAAGTAAAGGAAGCATTGCGGCGTGGAGCGGTTGTTATTGATGTAAGAACAGCTCATGAATTCGACCAGGGAAAAGTTCGCGACTCCATCAACATACCAATTGACAGAATTAATATTAATCTCCAGAGACTTCGTGGTATGCCTAAACCGCTCATCATTTGCTCTGCCTCAGATTCCGAAACTGAGAAAGCCATCTCAATGCTGAAAGCAAACGGCATTAAAGAGATTTATAATGGAGGTCGGTGGACCAGGGTACTAAGAATGACCAGGTCGATCTGACATGCCAGGTACTTCCGTTTGGAGCCAACCACACCTACTGGTTATCCTCTTTTCTTTTTATCAAATCAGAAAAAAATCCACCTGGCTCTTCAATATCACTCAATTCCAGTTCTAGCGCCCTGGTGCTCTGCGAAATTTCCACGAGCGAAATGATAAGTGAGGCCCCCAAGGTTAACAAACTAATCGCGAATTCATATTGCACTGCCACCATCCAATTCATATAAATTGTGTACATGGTTATTACGCAGCTTAAAAAACTAAACACACCCAATGCCTGCATGCTGCGCACCAATCTTATGCGACGCCGGAGGCTTCGAATCTGGTTGATGATAATTTTTGATTGCTGACTTGTTTTGTATTCCTCGTGCAGTCTTCTCACAAGATTTGCTAAGGCCACAAAGCGGTTTGTATACGCCAATAACAAAAGGCTAATCGCCGGAAAAAGTAACGCAGGAGTATTGAAGTTGATTTCCATACTTAAAGGTGAACAAAATAATCCACCTGCAAATAACCATGGAGGCGATAGTTTTAATAATTGACGCCTTTAATAGCGCCGTCCTGCCATTTGACAAAGAATAGCTTTTTATTCTCAAAATAGTCAAGTGTAGTGGTCTGTTTATTGACTACTGGCTGAATATCTAACTCCCGAAATATGTTGAATTCCTTGCGGCTTAAGTTTGAAGGAAGATCTTTACCGTATTTAAGCAATAATTTTGAAAACCGCCATGTTGCTTCATAGCCACGCAGAACCATATCGCTTGGTCTCGCATACATCTTTGAATTGAAATAACTGGTGATATCCTGGCTCACCTTATCTGTTCTTGGATTGTAGAACGGTGTACTGTAAATAATTTCAAGTCCTTTAAATGGCAGCTCTGTAAAATCTTTTGCAAGATTATCAAACGTGGGCATACCAATTAAAGTAAGCGGGTACTGCTTACTGATAGATGCAAGTTGAACAGCTAGTCGTCTTCCGAAATTTTCATCCAGGCTGCCCGCGATGCAAACGCTGTGTTGATTACTATCCAGTCTTGCCATTAATTGATGCACATTAAAGCTGTCAGTGAGGTCGACATATTTAATCTTCAGCGCAGCCGACGCTGTGTTTTTGCCGGCTTCATCGAACGACGTTTTTATGATGTCTTCCATCTGCCCTTTTTTGCGGAAAACAATTAAAGGGTTAAGAGGATAATTTTTTTGGATATACCTGTAGATGCGATCAATGTGCGTTTGAAGCGTCGAGTTAAGCAATACGAAATATGGGTTATTTGTCACTCCTGCATCATTCGGAAGATTGACGTTGATATATGGTATTTTTTTGTCCCTTGCTGCGTTTGCAATACTCCACGTTTCCTGGGGATTGGCATAACCAATAATCATTTCTGCGTCACTAATCGCTGGTTCACCTAGTTGGTTAGCCAATGATTCCTTTTCTGACCGTGTGTCATAAATAAATACTTCCAACCCCAGGCCTTCTTTCCCGAGGGAATCCAATGCCAACTGTACGCCTTCATAAAATTCGAGCCCGGGATTTATAAATTTTGGAAATTGTTTTTCGTAGCGATAGGTATTAAGATCATCAAAAGCAGAATCAAGGTATAAAGGAGCAAAAATTGCAATCTTATGCTTTGTGCTGTCCTGCGCAAACAAGGATATTGAAGAAGAAAGAAAGACTATACAAAAATTCAGGACGCCTTTTTTCATATAAATCCATTTAATCGTGTTAATCCTTGTTCTCTACTCCCACTCAATTGTAGCAGGTGGTTTACTGCTGATGTCGTATACTACCCTATTAATTCCCTTCACATTATTTATGATCTCACTGGAAACATTTGCGAGAAAATCATAAGGCAAATGGGCCCAGTCAGCCGTCATTCCATCTACACTCGTCACAGCCCGCAGGGCAACCGTGTATTCATAGGTACGCTCGTCACCCATTACGCCGACGCTTTTCACAGGTAAGAGGATGGCGCCAGCCTGCCATACCGTTGCATACAAATGATGATCTTTCAAAGCTTTTACATATATGTTATCCGCCTCCTGAAGCAAATGGACCTTTTCCTCGGTTACTTCACCTAAAATTCTGATTGCCAATCCAGGGCCGGGAAAAGGATGCCTGCCAATCATCTCATCAGGAATTCCTAACTCCTTCCCCACCTTTCTTACTTCATCCTTGAACAAAAATCTTAAGGGCTCTACTAAACCCAAATGCATTTTTTCAGGCAGGCCACCGACGTTATGATGTGATTTTATCGTCATCGAAGGACCATGTACGGAAACACTCTCAATTACGTCAGGATAAATTGTCCCCTGCCCCAGCAACTCAATACCCGCAATGTCCTTTGCTTCCTCCTGGAATATTTCTATAAAAAGTCTTCCAATTGTTTTTCTTTTTGCCTCGGGTTCGGTTTTTCCTTCAAGCGAATCATAAAACCGTTGCCTGGCATCAATGCCTTTAACATTTAATCCAAGTGCGGAGTAAGTAGTCAACACATTTTCAAATTCATCTTTTCGCAACACCCCATTGTCAACGAAAATTCCATACAAATTATCGCCAATTGCCCGGTGAATAAGGGTTGCAGCAACAGTTGAATCGACTCCGCCACTCAAGGCCATCACTACTTTGCGCTGACCTATTTTTTCTTTTAATTCGGAAACAGTGTCCGAAATGAAATGAGCAGCTGTCCAATCCTGGCTGCAACCACAAACATTGACTAAAAAATTATGCAGGATCTTTTTTCCTTCAATTGAGTGGTAAACTTCCGGATGAAATTGTAAACCATAAAGTGGAAATTCGCTCGTTTCATTCCCTGACTCTTTATAATCCGGATAGCTAGCGGGACCGGGATGTCCATTACCACTTCGTTGCTTCTTAAAAGCAGCTATCGGGATGGTTTCAGTGGTAGCAAGCAATTCAAATCCTTTCGGTAATTCCAAAATGGTATCCGCGTGACTCATCCAAACCTGGCTTTTTTCCATCACCTCCTTGAGGATCACGTCGCTTTTTTGTTTCTGGAGGAGCGCACGTCCATATTCCCGCTTATTGCTTTTTTCCACCCTGCCTCCAAAGCGTTTGGCCGTTAGTTGCGCACCATAGCACACACCAAGAACTGGCACCTGTTTTATAAATGCTTGCACATTGACATCTGGCGCCTTTTCATCATTTACGGAAAAAGGTGAACCCGAAAGGATGATACCTTTTAAGCCCGGTTCGAATTCAAAAGGTTTTTGGTATGGAATTATTTCGCAATAGACATTAGCCTCTCGTACGGCACGGGCGATTAACTGGGTATATTGTGAACCGAAATCGAGAATCAAAATTCGTTCTGTCATGGCGGCGAAGGTAAAAAAACAGTTTGAGCTTTGAAGTCCCGACGATAAAATGTCGGGATGCTTACTTTAAGCGTCATTTGAAGTTTGAGGTTCTGGTGGAAGTGAGATTGTGCGAACCTGGCCCATGTTGTTGACACCACTTTAACACTCAGCGTTCTATTCAACAAATTGTATTTTGCAGGATTAAAATTAATAACTCTCCGCCTTCGGCGGATTGGGGTATGAAGTACTATATCATAGCAGGTGAGGCGTCTGGTGATCTCCATGGCAGTAATCTTATCAAAGAATTAAAAAAACAGGATGAATCAGCTGACATTCGCTGCTGGGGCGGAGACCTTATGCAACAGGCAGGTGGTACGTTGGTAAAACATTACCGCGATCTTGCTTTCATGGGTTTTACCGAAGTAGTAAAAAATCTTGGTACAATTTTGAACAATCTAAAATTCTGCAAAAGAGATATCTTAGAATTCAAACCGGACGCTCTAATCCTTATTGACTATCCCGGTTTCAATCTGCGTATTGCCGAATGGGCAAGGGATCAACAACTATTTGCGCAAGGTGCGAAAATTATCTATTATATTTCTCCGCAGGTATGGGCCTGGAAGGAAAATCGAGTAAAAAAAATGAAGGACACCATTGATAAAATGCTTGTGATAATTCCTTTTGAAAAAAAATATTTTAAAACTAATTGGAATTGGGATGTAGAATATGTGGGACACCCACTGGTTGAAGTAATTGACAGTTATAAGTTAAAAGTTGCCGGTTACGAGCCAGTCCTGGAGGATCTGCCATCCAACATCATCGCGCTTCTACCCGGCAGCCGCAAGCAAGAGATCGCGAAAAAACTCCCGATCATGCTCGGGGTCAGCAAATTTTTTCCGGATCACCAATTTACAGTCGCCGAAGCTCCTTCGATAGAACATGAATTCTACCTTAATTATACCAAACCATTTTCCAACGTAACGGCAGTCAAAAATCAGACTTACAATCTGCTCTCACATGCAAAAGCCGCGCTCGTTACCTCCGGTACGGCTACCCTTGAAACCGCATTATTTGGGGTGCCAGAGGTTGTCTGTTACAAAGGCTCAACGATTTCATACCAGATTGCAAAGCGAGTTATCAAAGTAAAATATATATCGCTGGTTAACCTTATCATGAACAAACAGGTAGTAAAAGAATTAATTCAGCACGATCTTACCATCGACAATTTAAGACGCGAGCTGCAGGAATTACTGACAAATCGGGATCGAATAGCGGAAATGAAAAGAGATTATGCAGAATTAAAGAAAACGCTTAGTGAAAATAGCGATGATACTTATCGAAGCGCTTCAGCAAAGGCGGCAAGATCAATAGTTGATTTTTTATCGAAGTAACTTAATTGCAAGAATGATCATGCAAAGAATAAACATGAAAAAACAAATGCGATTGATCCAGTGCATGTAACCCACCCATTTTGTTTCAGGCTTATCCGGTTTTCTCAAATAAAAATACTGCGATATCTGCCTCCAGACTCCCATGTTGAATTAAGAATTGCAGATTCAAAGTTAGCATTTCCCATTAAGAGGTTTGGGAAAATCCTGCTGCCGAGAAAATGAATCATGTATCTTTCCCGATAATTGCAACTTCTAAACCATGCTTTATCACTTTCGTATTTATCATCTCGCATTGGTTGTATTGCCATTTGGAAGCCTGGCCCAAACCATCACGAGGATTGATAATAGCAAAATCACGTCGGTTCAGCTGGATCAAAAAATCGAGCAACTGATGAGGGATGGAAGAGTGCATGGTCTTGCGGTAAGCGTTTTTAATAAGAATAAGATCGTTTATAAGAAGACATTTGGATACAAGCGTTTTGACACAAAAGACACGTTACAAACAACCACAAACTTTTATGGTGCTTCCCTAAGCAAGGCCGTGTTTGCCACGCTGGTGATGAAATTAATCGAAGAAAGAGTAATTGACTTGGATCAGCCATTACAAGATTATTTACCTCAACCCGTTTATGAATACGGGAAAGGCAACAGCTGGAACCAGGATTATAGGGATTTAAGAGAAGATTCGCTGTACAAAAAAATAACAGCAAGAATGTGCCTTGACCATACAACAGGTTTCCCTAACTGGCGATGGGATAATCCCGATCAGAAACTTCGCGTTCTTTTTCAACCTGGCTCAGGGTATAGTTATTCCGGAGAAGGCCTATGTTATCTACAGTTCGTACTGGAAAAACGTACGGGAAAAAGTCTTGAACAACTAATGGAAGAAAAAATCTTTCATCCTCTTCAAATGAATAACTCTGCGTACACCTGGCAGTCCCGCTTTGAAAAAAATTATTGTTATGGCCATGACACAAATGGTAAGGTGCTCCAAAAAGATAAGGATAATGCACCACGCAGCGCCAGCACCCTTGAAACGACACCTGACGATTATAGTTTGTTTTTGCAAGGTGTATTACAGCAAAGGATACTAAAGTCGTCGTCTTATAAAACAATGTTCACTCCGCAATTGAGGCTCCGTTCCAAAGTACAAATGCAACCAATGGCCTGGCTTGATACAGCAACCGCAGATAACGACGACGTTAAACTTGGTTATGGCTTAGGGTGGGGTATTTTGCAAACTCCATTTGGTTTCGGCGCGTTCAAAGAAGGACACGGAGACGGATTCCAGCATTATTTTATTATTTTTCCCAATAAACAATCTGGGATTTTAATAATGACCAACAGCGATAATGGTGAAGGAATTTTTAAAGAGCTGCTTGAATTTGCCATTGGCGATAAATACACCCCGTGGCGTTGGCAGCGATATATCCCTTATGATCAGAAAAACTGAGACTCGCCCAGCATTATGATTTTACCTGAATCCACTACTTTTGCCTTACATGGGGATGTAGCTCAGTTGGCTAGAGCACTAGCATGGCATGCTAGGGGTCAGGGGTT
>AR_comb_assmDRAFT_10465413_pt1 | contig 19419 bp, 7 predicted proteins | sample ArasoioldDNA_FD_10543 | JGI IMG/M metagenome (IMG submission 10543) | reverse complement strand
AATTTTTATACTTATGCTAAACTAAAACCTAGCACAAGCATTGCATCTCTTACAAGAAAGATCCAGGATATCTATAAACGTAACGACAAAGAGGGAAAAAACGTTTTCTATACACAACGCTTAACAGATATTCATTTGTCATCAAATTTAAAATGGGAACTGGAGTCTAACAGTGATCGCTTATATGTATACGTATTCAGCCTTATCGGAATCTTTATTATAATTATCGCGGGGATAAATTATGTGAATCTTGCTACTGCAAAGGCGTCAGTTAGAGCAAAGGAGATCGGAGTTAGAAAAGTGGCAGGTGCGCTGCGCTCTTCGTTGATTAACCAATTCCTGGTTGAATCCGTAATTACTTGTGTGCTCGCATCTGGCGTTGCCATTATTATCGCACATCTCTTGCTGCCTGTTGTAAATGCGCTTACTGCAAAGCATTTAACCGTTCTGGGAAATCCGGCCGTGTTGGCTTATATGCTCTTGTCGGCAGTTTTTCTCGGGATTGTTGCAGGCATTTTTCCGGCGATTTACTTGTCGTCCCTTAAACCCATCCTTGTCCTGAAAGGACTAAAGCTAGGTGAAAAAGCCACCCTTGGTCTCCGCAAAATACTGGTAGTGGTTCAATTCACCATTTCAATTGTGTTGATCATTGGAGCACTAATCATTTCACAACAAATGCATTTCATTCAGTCAGCAAAATTAGGGCTGAATAAAGACCAGGTGTTAATTGCAAAGAATACTTTCAAACCACAAGAGAGGAGTGCGTTCTTAAATGAAATATCTCAATTGCCTGGTGTAAAAAAAGCGACGACGGCCGATGGAGTAGTAGGAGGACAAAATTGGACAAACGGCATGAGATTAAAAGGATCACAAAATTCTCAGTTGATAAATTTTTTGAGCGTCGGTTACGATTTCACTGATGCAATGGGAATGCAGGTAAAGGCGGGAAGAGCCTTCTCTGCAAAATTTCCGGCAGACACTATGAAAAGTGGCATTCCAAATGGACCGCTTGACCAAAACATTGGAAGTGTATTGGTAAATGAGACGGCCGTGAAAGATCTTGGCATTCCTGAACCCGCTGTGGGTAAACAACTTCTTTGGGGCAATGATAATGACACGATGTATTACCTTACCATTGTTGGCGTACTAAAAGACTTCCACTTCACTTCGCTGAAAAATCAGATAAAGCCTTTTGCTTTCATCAACAGCCCACGACGCCAATGGTACTTCACCATTAAACTTTCGACAGATAACATGAAGGCTATGCTGACTCAACTTGAAAACGTCTGGAAAAAATTTTCACATGAGCGGCCTTTCGAATACTCTTTCCTGGATGAAACGTATGCAAAACTATATCAGTCGGAAGCACGTTTTCAAAAAGTGTTTATCAGTCTAGTCGTTCTTGGGATTATCATCGCGTGTCTGGGACTGTTGGGGCTTAGCACATTTGCGGCACAGCGTCGTGTAAAGGAAATAGGTATTCGAAAAGTATTAGGTGCCTCCGCAGCGAGCGTAGTGGGGCTGTTGTCGAGGGATTTTCTGAAGCTTGTTGGAATAGCTCTGGTGATTGCCGTTCCGATCGCCTGGTTTGCGATGACTAAGTGGCTCCAGGATTTTGCGTATCGGATTAATATTCATTGGTGGGTATTCATCGCAGCAGCGGCCATTGCGTTACTGATCGCATTCATAACCGTTAGCTCACAAGCCATCAAAGCGGCGTCGACGAACCCGGCGAAATCGTTACGAACAGAGTGAGATCGTGAATCGTCAATGGCGAGTGGCTCATCATTGACAAAGGTCGCAAATTGACCATTCACCATTGGCCATTGACCATAGACGACAAAACTTTGAGACTATGATTAAGAACTACTTCAAAATCGCGTGGCGCAACCTGACACGGAACAGAACGTTTGCGCTGCTAAATGTCCTCGGGCTGACGATTGGCATCGCCGTTTGTCTTGTCATAGGGATCTGGCTGCAGCGAGAAATTAGTTATGATGACTTTCACCCTAACGCAAGGCAGATATTCCGAATCGCCAACACTTTTAAGAGTGAGAGCGAATCTTTTTCCCAGGCCGGTTCGGGTTGCGCGTTAGGAGCACAACTACCAAAATATTTGCCCTCGCTTCAATCCGCATGTAGAGTTTTTACGCAAACATTCAAAGTAAAAACAGGTAGCGACCAATTTATCGAATCAAACGCAATAATAGTTGACAGTAACTTCTTTAAGTTTTTTGGATTTCGTTTGAAAAAAGGCCAGCGGACAAGTGTTTTGACGCGGTTGGATCAGCTAGTGCTTTCGGAGAAACTGGCAGTAAAATATTTTGGCAATGCTGAGAACGCTCTTGGCAGAACGGTGGTCATTGATAATGACTATCCAATGTTGGTGACGGGCATTTGTGAAAACCCGCCCACTAATTCTCATATTCAATTTGACCTCGTCGTACCGTTTGCTCACCTCAGGCGCATCGCAAACGAGAAATGGAAATTTGACATAGATAACGCCTGGCCAGGTGGTTGGCCTTTCACCTATGTGCAGGTTGCGGATCCTTCTAAATGGAAGCAAGCAGAAAAACAGGTAAATGCGATCGTCGCACGCTTTTCAGAGAAGGAATGGAAAGAAAATAAAATGGCTTATACCTACTTTTTTCAACCCATCCATGACATTCACCTGAAATCACATTTGCGTTATGACGCGGCCAATAACGGAAGCCTTGCGCGCGTTAAAATATTTACTATAATTGGAATTATTGTTTTACTGCTTGCATGTATCAACTATGTCAACCTTACTACAGCAGGTTCAATCAAGAGGGCCAAGGAAACATCGGTAAGAAAAGTAGTTGGTGCCACCAGAGGGCTATTGATCCGGCAATTTTTTACGGAAACTTTCTTGGTCAGTGCGATTGCCGTATTGTTGGCTGCATTAGCTATAAAGTTATTGCTACCCGTATTTTCCCAGTGGCTTGGCCAGTCGTACAGTTTTACTTTTTCTCAAACAAACATTGAAATCATTTCCGGTTTCGTTTTGTTTATTTCTCTTGCGGCTGGAATTTACCCGGCTTTTATATTGTCGTCCTTTCAGCCTGCAATCTCATTAAAAGGAAATTTTTCACTAAGCAGCCGGGGAAATTTCATTCGCAAAAGCCTCGTTGTGTTCCAATTCACGATCGGTATTGCGCTTATTGCTTCGCTTATTATCATCACTCAACAAATGCAATACATTAAAAACAAATCGTTGGGATTTAATGGTAAGGCGGTGATAGAGGTTAAGTTTTTTGGCGAAGACGTGGTTGTCAAACAGTATGCTTCACTGCGCAATAAATTATTGCAAAGTCCATACATATTCAATGTAGCCAAGCATACGCAAAACCTGGTGGGCGGCTTAGGGAATGGATGGACAACAACGGAGAATCTAAAGGGTGAGGAAATATCGACCAGCTTATACGGGATGGGCGTCGACACTTCGTTTTTTGATACCTATGATATCAAGCTTGCAGCTGGTAGATTTTTTTCTGCGGCATTTCCCGCGGACACGGCAAAGTCCTTACTCGTGAACGAAGCGGCTGTAAGAACTTTTGGATGGGTGAAGCCGGAAAATGCCATCGGAAAACGATTCGGAAAAGGCGATGACCAACAGGTCGTGGTGGGTGTGGTCAAAGATTTCAACTTTGAAAGTTTGCACAAACCGGTCGAAGCGTTGCGGATTGGTTATGCAACACATGGGAACTCGCTGTCCCTGAAAATCGATACAAGGCATACGGATGAAGCGTTAAATCACCTGAAAAAGACATGGGCCTCCTCTGTGCCTGATTTGCCGCTCCAATACGATTTTGTGGACGAGAAAGTGAATCAGCAATACGGAAATGAAAACAAAATGGAGAGCGTGTTTTATGCCTTTGCCGGGTTATCAATATTCATTGCATGTTTGGGCCTATTCGGTTTATCTATTTATGTGGTCGATAGAAAAGTAAAGGAGATTGGCATTCGCAAGGTTTTAGGTGCAAGCGTTCCAGGACTTGTAAATCTTTTGTCGAAAGACTTTTTGCTCCTGGTATTGCTGGCAGTCATCATTGCTACGCCGCTTTCCTGGATATTCATGAACGAGTGGTTGAAGGATTTTGCGTATAGGATAAATATTACCTGGTTGGTGTTCCTGGCGGCGGGCTTATTGGTCTTGTTGATTGCTCTATTGACGGTAAGTACCCGGGCGATAAAAGCGGCAGTTGCGAACCCGGTTAAATCATTACGAACGGAGTGAGTACTGACTTACCGCCGACTGTGACGTTGGGGGCGAAGAACCTGCCTGCAGAATAGTGAAATGCAATGCTGAAAATTAAAACTGATTAAACAACATACTCATATAAGAGCGTATCGATATTAATTGAATCAAACATTCGCCATGATAAGAAATTTTTTGCTCATCGCGCTTCGCAACCTGAAAAAAGATGGATGGTACAGCCTGATAAATGTATTAGGACTTACTATCGGTATCACTTTTAGTTTGTTCCTAATCTTTTATGTAAAAGATGAACTGAGTTTTGATAAGCACCATAAAAATGCCAACCGCATATTCAGGATCAATTCTTACATACATGAAAAAGATAAAAACACTGACTGGGCACTATCCCAACTTCCTCTTGGCCCGACCTTGAAAAAAGATTACCCGGAAGTGCAGGAGATGACAAGATTCATAAACAGGGAACGAACGCTCTTTAAAAATGGCGATAATAATTTTTATGAAACCAAAATCTATTATGCCGACAGCACCATTTTTAAAATATTTACACACAAGTTTATTGAAGGCAATGCTGCTACAGCACTGAATGCCCCATTTGATATTGTAATAACAAAGACGTTAGCGAACAAATATTTTGGTAAAAATTCAGCCATTGGCAAAACGCTCAGAACGGTGTACGATACATATAGAGTCTCAGGAGTAATTGAAGATGTTCCGAGAAACTCCCATATACGTTTTGACATGCTTATTTCCATGTCCACATTCCTTAAAAACATTCAGCAGGGCGGCCAGGACAACTGGGGCAGTTTTTTCAATTTCACCTATGTGTTGCTTAGGCCAGGAACAAATGCGCAGGCTTTCGATAAGAAATTAGAGAGCGTTTACAAAAAGTTTGTTGAGCCAGTTTTTAAACAGTTCAATGTAACGATGAGGTATGACGTGCAAAACATCAGGTCCATTCACCTGCATTCAAATTTGCAATATGAGCCCGAGGAGTTAGGAAGTATGTCATACATCTGGATCTTTTCTTCTGTTGCTTTCTTCATGCTGGTGATTGCCTGTATTAATTATATGAATTTAACAACCGCAAGATCTGCAAGACGGGCAAAAGAGATTGGAATCCGTAAAGTGACCGGCTCGTCAAGAAAACAACTAGTATTCCAATTCTTAGGAGAGAGCTTACTTACTTCCTTCACTGCGGTGTTATTAAGTGTTTTACTTGTGACGCTTTTGTTGACCATGTTTAACAGCATCTCAGGTAAAGCATTTACAATTCGAACATTATTTCAACCGACCAACATACTCCTACTTTTGGCGGTTGTTTTATTCACTGGCTTGGTTGGTGGCAGTTATCCGGCTTTCTATCTCTCAGCGTTTAAACCGGTATCTATACTAAAAGGGGCGTTATCAAAAGCGTCAGGCAACATCAATCTTCGTCGCACGCTGGTAGTGCTGCAGTTTTCCATTTCGATGATAATGCTTATTTGCACCTGGGTGGTGTATGCTCAACTTTCCTATCTGCGCAAGAAAGATTTAGGCTTTGATAAGAACCAGGTAATGACAGTAATTGTGAATACGGGTCAGGATGAACGAAGTAAGATATTCGCTATGAACAATGAATTCCGTAACCTGCCGGGAGTAAAAGATGTGGGCACGGGCAATTCCTACCCGGGTGCTCCCAATGTCAATCTCAATTTATTTACCGTAGAAACGAAAAACGGTTATGTTGACAAAGCTGTTGAATGTTACAATGTTGATGAACATTATTTTTCTACGCTGGGAATAAAAATGATAAAAGGTCGGAATTTTTCAGGACCGCCTGATACCCTGCACAGCATTGTAGTTAATGAAGCGATGGTAAAACATTTTGGTTGGGATGAACCAATTGGAAAACGTGTCAAATTTCCAGGTGATACTTCCGGCAACTATTTGGAGGTTATCGGGACATTTAAAAATTTCAATCAAAAATCATTGTATAATCCAATTGCGCCCCTGCTTCTGTTTTATGGGCCAAACGGAAATATTATACAACTGAAAATGAATGCCACGAATATGAAAGAAGCTATTTCAAAAGTGGAAGCGACGTGGAAAAAATATTTTCCTCAATTACCTTTTGAATACAAGTTTTTAGACGAAGATTTTAATTCTCAGTATGCTGCTGATCAGAAACGCGGAAAAATATTTGCAGCGTTCTCCATTCTTACGATCATTATTACGTGTCTTGGTTTGCTTGGCCTTACTGCATTCACCACGCAGCAGCGACAAAAAGAAATAAGTATCCGGAGAGTGCTTGGAGCATCCACTAGAGAAGTAGTTGGTATGATCACAAAGAATTATTTGTGGCTGTCATTAATTGCCTCCTTTATTGCATTCCCCGTTGCCTGGTATTTCATGAACAGGTGGTTGCAGATATTTCCTTACAACACGGGGTTGTCATTCTTACCTTTTGGGCTATCTGCTATATTTATTTTACTTACTGCGGTTGCTACCGCAGGTTTTCATTCCGCAAAAGCTGCCTTAACAAAGCCTGTAAAAAGTTTACGAACTGAATAAGCAATTAATCATGATTAGAAACTATTTTAAAATAGCCTGGCGAAACCTGAAGAAAAACAAAGTTTTCTCGGTAATAAATATTCTTGGATTTGCAATTGGGCTCACGTGTTTCACGTTCATCGCCGCCTATGTTTATAATGAGTTGAGTTATGACACCTATCCAACTGAGGCAAAAAACATTTACAGGTTAAATCTTTCCGTTGTCGGCAATGGGGATGTTGCGGTTTATCCTGACGTTGACGTGGCGGTCGGGGATGGAATAAAGAATGCCTTCCCCGAGGTGAGAGCGTTTACAAGATTTTTTCATGTCACGGATTTTGTGAAATATAAAGAGGCTCAATTCAAGGAAGATCTCGCATTTGCGGACGCAAACTTCTTGCAAATGTTTTCTATTCCGTTCATCGCTGGTAGCGCATCCACGGCTTTGATCCAGCCAAACAGCATCGTGATTTCAAAACAATTCGCCGATAAGTATTTCGCAAATGAGGACCCTATCGGTAAATCTCTAATCATCGGCGCACGCCAGGCACAATATAAAGTCACGGGCATAATCGATAAGATCCCTCAGAATTCACATTTCCATTACGACGCGTTTCTGAGCATGTCTACTCGAAAGTATACAAACCTCACCTGGAGTAATCTCGGATGGTATACCTACCTCTTGTTGAACCAAAATGCTGATGCAAAAAAACTCGAGACGCGGTTCCCTGAGCTCGTTGCGAAATACGTTGTGCCCGAAATTCAGCATGACATGGGAGTCAGCCTGGCCGAAGCTCAGAAATCGGTGAATACTTTCCGTTTCTGGCTGATGCCACTTAGAAGGATTCACTTGTACTCAAACACTAAATATGAACTGGAGGCCAATGGCGACATAAAGTATGTGTACATTTTCTCGGTACTTGCTGTATTTGTACTATTACTCGCCTGTGTAAATTTCACCAATCTTTCTACGGCCGCATCCATTAAACGTTCCAGGGAAGTTGGCATTCGAAAAGTGTTAGGTTCAGTAAAAAAGCAACTGGTGTGGCAGTTTCTTTCTGAATCCTTGTTATTTACTTTTTTCGCGATGCTCATTGCCTATGTGTTGGTGTTTTTGCTGCTGCCTTATTTCAATCTGCTTGCGAATAAACACCTGGATGTAAATTTCTTTCTCCGATATCAGACGATCATTGTAATTCTTGGTGTAAGCCTTTTCGCAGGCTTATTGGCGGGCGTGTACCCGGCTTTCTTCTTATCATCGTTCAACACCATTAAAGTCTTAAAAGGATCCTCATTAGCAGGCAGCCCGCAAAGAAAACCATTTCGCAGCAGCCTGATTGTATTTCAATTTGTCGTTTCGATTGCTTTGATCATCGCAACCATTATTATTTCCCAACAGTTGAGCTACATGCAAAATAAGAAGCTGGGATATGACAAGGAGCACGTTTTGTTTCTTCCCGACGCAAGATTACTGGGCAATAATCAGCAAGCTTTTAAACAACAATTGTTGGAAGACAGTCGCGTCGCCTCAGTCAGCATGTCCCGATCGGTACCGGGCGGTGACATTATGGACGGAACAGAGGTATATCCGAAAAACGAAAACTCGAACGGAACCGAGATTCATGCCAATATATCACATGTTGACTACGATTATCTCCGCACGCTTGGTATTAAATTAATCCGGGGCAGAAATTTCTCGACCGAATTCCCGACTGATTCTTCCTCGGCAATAATCATCAATGAAGCTGCCGTTAGACAGCTTGGATGGAATATCAATAATGCTGTAGGGAAAACCATTGTTCGATCGGGTCAACAGCAGTTGAGTGTGATCGGGGTGGTTGCAGATTTTAATTACGCCTCACCAAAACAGGAAGTTGCTCCAATGATGCTTATGCTCGGAAACAATTGGGGTGGATTAATAGTAAAAACGAAAGCGTCAGATGTCAAAGAGTTTTTGGCCGACTTACAAAGGAAATGGGCTGCATTCAATCCGCCGGGACCGATGGAATATAGTTTCGCTGACCAAACATTTGCCTCGTCGTACGCTGCGGAGCAACGAACGCAACAGATATTCTCAGTTTTTACAATCCTTGCGATTATTATCGCGAGCCTGGGGTTATTTGGACTTTCAGCATTTGTGATACGCCAACGAGCAAAGGAAATTGGTATTCGAAAAGTGCTCGGTGCCTCAATTCAACAGGTATTCCTTATTGTTTCGAAAGAGTTTTTGATACTGGTGACGATCGCATTTTTGATTTCGGTGCCTATATCGTTGTGGGCGATGACTAACTGGCTACAAAGTTTTGCCTACCGGATCACCATAGATGTAGGTGTGTTTTTAATCGCCGGGGCGATTGTGACTGCTGTCACATTGGCGACAATAAGTTTCCAGGCTGTAAAAGCCGCGATTGCAAACCCTGTGAAGAGCTTGAGAACAGAATAGTGAATAGTGAATAGTGAATTTTCCTCAATTGTCTGAAAGTTTTATTGACAATTGACAATTCACAATTCACAACAAAATCAAGAGTCATGATAAAAAATTATCTGAAAACGGCATGGCGGAATATCAGCAAAAACAAGCTGCACTCATTCATTAACATCGCGGGGTTGGCTTCAGGAATGGCGGTTGCCATGGTCATTGGGCTTTGGATATATGATGAAGCTTCAGCCAACAGGCATTTCAAAAATTATCAAACGATTTATCAAATAATGATGAATCAGACTTTTGATGGTGTTCGAGGGTCGCAACAGGCTTTGCCATTTCCACTGGGTGAAGAATTGAAGAGTAAATATCCCGACTTCAAGGCGGTTGCCATGACCGATTGGGGCCAACATCGTTCGCTCGTCTACGGCGAAAAAAAGATCAGCAAGTATGGGCATTTCATTGGACAAGATGCTGTGAAGATGTTTTCTCTTGAAATACTGGATGGTGACAAAGATCCTTTGCATGATCCTTATTCAATCGTATTAACAAATGAAACTGCGAAAATACTTTTCGGAAATGAAAACCCGGTTGGTAAGATAGTGAAGATGGATAACCAAACAAATCTGAAGGTCACAGCCGTTGTAGCGAAACAGCCCAAAAACAGTTCGCTGACCTTCGATTACCTGGTCCCATTTCAGTTGGAGGAAATTATCCATGACTGGGTAAGGTTGTATCACAAAACAAATTGGGCAAATAATTCATGGCAGATTTTTGTGCAGCTAAACGACAATGCCACCCCCGCCATGGCAAATGCAAAAATCAAAAATGTAGTTCTCTCACATTTCACCGATGAAAATATGTTTAAACACATCAAGCCCGAATTATTCATTCATCCAATGTCAAAATGGAGATTATACAGCGATTTTGAAAATGGAAAGAATACCGGGGGTTTCATCAAATACGTGAGAATGTTCGCGATTTTGGGATTTATTGTTTTGTTGATTGCCTGCATCAATTTCATGAATTTAAACACGGCTCGTTCAGAAAAAAGAGCAAGAGAAGTCGGTATTCGCAAGGCGGTCGGCTCGGGGAGAAAACAACTCATTAACCAGTTCCTCGGCGAGTCTATGTTTATTTCAGCACTTGCGTTTCTGCTGTCATTAGGAATTGTTGCCATCGCATTACCCTACTTCAATAAGCTCACGGACAAAGAAATGAGCTTGCAAATTGCAAGCCCGGTTTTTTGGACTATCATGATCGCATTTACCATTATTACGGGTTTGCTCGCCGGCAGTTACCCTGCATTTTATCTTTCCTCTTTCAATCCGGTCCGGGTACTAAAAGGTAATTTCAAGGCTGGGAAAAGCAGTTCTCTGCCACGAAAAATACTGGTCGTGCTTCAATTTGCGAGCTCGGTTGTTCTCATGATCGGAACGATAGTCATCAACCGGCAAATACAATTTGGAAAGAATCAGCCAATAGGTTTTAGTAACAAAGGATTGATCACCGTAAACTGGTCGGACGATATCGGGAAGCACATCGATGCCATTCGCACCGAGCTGCTCAATTCAGGCGCCGCGATTTCAATCTGCCAAAGCAATTCACCTCCCAGTGAGATTTACAGTAACAACAACGGCTGGGAATGGAAAAACAGTCAGCCGGTTGAAAAGTCAGTTGTCTTCTCAACGATTACTACCACTTTCGATTACACAAAGACATTAGGTATCAAACTGCTTGCAGGGCGGGATTTCTCGAGAGACTTTGCCGATTCAAACGGTGTTATCCTGAACCAGGCGGCGGTGAAACGGATGAGGCTTGAGAATCCTGTTGGAGAAATGCTCAAATGGAACGACAAACCGATGGTGGTTATAGGCGTGATACCGGATATCCAAATGGAATCTCCCTTTCGCCAAATTTCGCCACTTACAATTGTGTTTAATAAAGATTGGGTGGGCTGTGTGGACATCCGCATGAACCCTGACATGCCGGCATCAAAAGCACTTGGTTTAATTAAACCGATTTTTGATAAATATAATCCGGCCTTCCCTTTCGAATATCAATTTGCCGATGAAGAGTATGCCAAGAAATTTAATTATGAAAAACTGGTTGCAAATCTTGCATCGATCATTGCGATATTGGCAATCTTTATTTCATGTCTTGGACTTTTCGGTTTAGCATCTTTCACCGCGGAACAAAGAGTGAAAGAAATAGGAATCAGAAAAGTGCTGGGCGCAAGTGTATTGGGTTTATGGCAATTGCTTTCGAAGGATTTTGTCCTGTTGGTTTTGATTTCCTGTGCCATTGCAATTCCCGTTGGCTGGTATCTAATGAACAATTGGCTGAAAAACTATCAATATAAAACGAGCATAGGAATCGGCATCTTTGATGGTGTGGTAGCAATATCTCTTGCAATCACATTACTAACCGTAAGCTTTCAGGCAATAAAAGCAGCGATAGCGAACCCGGTGAAGTCGTTGAGAACAGAGTGATGTCGTGAATCGTGAATGGTGAATTGTCAATCTGTTTACAATCCGCGCGAAGGCGTATTCACAATTGACAATTCACAATTGACAAAAAAATTTAGAGCGATGATAAAAAATTATTTCAAAGTGGCATGGCGGAATCTTGGTAAAAGCAAGATGTATTCCTTCATCAACATTGCCGGCCTGTCTATTGGCATGGCAGTAGCCATACTCATTGGCCTATGGATGCATGATGAACTTTCATTCGACAAGAATTTCAAAAATTATCATCGCATTGCGCAGGTAATCCAGAACGTGACCAATAATGGCGAAGTGCAAACGTGGAGAGGGGTTCCTTATCCTTTGGCCGACGAACTGCGTAAAAATTACGGCAGCGATTTTAAACGCATCGTAATGTCCGTCGCGTGGGACGACCATATGCTCACTTATAATGAAAAAAAATTAAGACAAGCGGGCGGTTATTTTGAAAAGGGCGCGCCCGAAATGTTTTCGTTAAGAATGGTCGCCGGTAACTGGAGTGGCCTGGATGATCCGGCATCAGTCTTTCTCTCGGAATCTGCGGCCAGGGCCTACTTTGGAAATGAAGACCCACTCAATAAAATAATTAAAATAGATGATAAGCCGCCAGTAAAAGTAACAGGTGTTTATAAAGACTTTCCGCATAACTCGACATTTGCCGACTTGAATTTCATGAGCACGTGGGATTTTCTTTACAAGAATGATGAAGGTTTGCGAACCATGGAGGAACCCTGGAGACCAAATTTCACAAGTCTTTTCGTGCAGCTGGCTGATGGTGCGAGTTTCAGCAAAGTGTCTGCAAGAATCAGGGATGCTAAACTGAAGAGAGTAAATCCGCAACTGCAAAAAAAGAAACCGGCGTTGTTTTTAGATCCGATGAGCAACTGGCATTTATATTCAGAGTATAAGAATGGAGTGAACGTGGGCGGTGCCGTTCAATATGTTTGGATGTTTGGAATCATCGGCGCATTTGTTCTGCTCCTGGCCTGCATCAATTTTATGAATCTAAGCACCGCACGCAGTGAAAAGCGTGCCAAGGAAGTGGGCATTCGCAAAACCGTTGGCTCCCTGCGCCGACAGCTAATACAGCAATTCTTCGCAGAATCAATATTCACTGCCGGGCTGGCCTTTGTTTTGTCGTTGCTGTGGGTGCAACTATCTGTCTCATTCTTTAATGAGATTGCTGGGAAGCGCATATCCATCCCCTGGATTAATCCATTCTTTTGGTCATTGAGCATTGGCTTTACTTTTTTCACTGCATTGATCGCAGGCAGTTATCCAGCATTTTATTTGTCATCGTTCAAACCGGTTAAAGTTTTAAAAGGAACATTTAAAGCGGGACGATTTGCTGCTATTCCGCGCCAAGTGCTTGTGGTGGTCCAATTTACCATTTCGGTTACCTTGATCATTGGAACAATCATCGTTTACCGGCAAATTCAATTTGCAAAGGAACGCCCGGTGGGGTATTCACGGGAACGCCTCGTTAACATTCCGACACCAGATTCATCCATCCATCAACATTTTGATGTGCTAAAGGATGAACTGATGAAAACAGGAGTGGTTTCGTCCATTGCCGAAACGGGCGCTCCCACGACAAGTATTTGGGGTAGCAGTAGTGGTTTTAGCTGGACTGGAAAAGACCCTAACCTTTCTATTGATTTTGGAACATCGAGAGTGACCACTGAGTATGGAAAAACGATTGGTTGGCATATCAAAGAAGGTCGCGATTTTTCAAAAGATTTCTTAACGGACAGTTCCGCGATAATCCTAAATGAGGCTGCCGTACATTTTATGGGACTCAAGCATCCCGTCGGAGAAACGATTACGTGGTTTGACAAACCCTACCTGGTGATCGGTGTGATACATGACATGCTCATAGAATCTCCATATGACATGGTAAGACCCATCATTTACTATTCATCTAACGAGCCTGGAAATTTTGTGATCATAAAAATAAATCCCGGTGCAAGTGCGAAAGAAGCGTTAAGTAAGATTCAGCCAATATTCAGAAAATTTGATCCTGAGCAGCCATTCGAATATCAGTTTGTTGACAGTGAGTACGCCAAGAAATTCGGCGACGAAGAACGCATTGGCAGGTTGGCAACTCTGTTCGCCGCACTTGCTATTGCTATTTCATGCCTTGGTTTGTTTGGATTGACCTCCTTTGTTGCAGAGCAGCGCAAAAAAGAAATTGGAGTGAGGAAAGTTCTCGGGGCGTCAGTGTTTAATGTGTGGAATTTACTTTCCAGGAATTTTGTGGCGCTCGTCTGTCTTTCATTCCTGATTGCTGTACCACTGGCTTGGTTTGCGATGCACAAATGGTTACAGGATTTCAGTTACAGGATCAACATCAGCTGGGAAATATTCGTGCTGGCTGGAATAATTGCGATAACTATTGCTCTGGTAACGGTGAGTTTTCAGGCGATACAGGCGGCGGTTGCGAATCCTGTGAAATCGTTGCGAACGGAATGACATTGTGAATTGTAAATGGTAAACGCACTCGCTTACGGGGAGAGTTCGATTGACCATTGACGACAAATTTCAAAAAACCATGATAAAAAATTATTTCAAAATAGCGTGGAGACATTTGAAGAAACAAAGGATGTACTCTTCAATAAAGATCGGCGGGTTTGCTTTGAGCATTGCGGCTTGCCTGTTAATTGCCCTTTACATAAAAGATGAACTGAGCTATGATAGGTTCTATCCGACAACCAAGCGGATCTTTCGCATAACCGGCGAATATAATAATAATGGTAAACTGGAAACCGGCGCTGACTGGCCACCGCCGATGGCGAAAGCGCTGAGAGAGGATTTTCCAGAGGTAGAAAAATCCGGGCGCTTAATGCCCCACCCTCTTTTTTATTGCGCTGGCAGTAACCAGGTGAGAACAGTGGACCAGGAACAAAATACTTACGAAGAAGGATTCACGTATGCCGACCAGGATATGCTTGAGATCCTGCAACTCCCCATGATCTATGGAGACAGGTCGCACGCGTTACGCGAACCGAATACAATTGTTCTTACAAAAAGAAAAGCCGATAAATATTTCCCAAATCAAAACCCTGTCGGCAAACTCATTATTCTTAACAACGACAAAAACAGAATCTATAAGATCGGCGGTGTTATACAAGATTTTCCGACTACTTCTCATATCAAGTATGATTTCTGGCTGACCATGACCGGGTACGAACTGTGGAAGGGCGAACAGGCGGGGTGGGGATCCAGTAATTATTACACCTACGTGTTACTAAAGCCCGGTGCCGATGTCGGAAAATTTCAAAGCAAGTTGAAGCTGATCCTAACGAAGTATTACCTGCCGATGTTGTTACAGAATGGGAACAAAGAAGCAGACCAGTTTGCGAAGAACGCAAGGCTGCTTGTTCAGCCGATCACCCAAATTCATCTTTACTCCTATAACATCGACGACGGGCTGGAAAAGAGTGATGTCAGATTTATTTGGTTATTCGGCGCCATCGCGTGTTTTATTTTGGTCATTGCATGCATCAATTTTATAAATCTCTCCACGGCAAAATCAGCCAATAGGGCAAAGGAAGTCGGTCTAAGAAAAGTAGTTGGATCAAATCGCATTGGTTTGGTAAAACAATTCCTTACGGAATCACTTGTTTTTAGCATTCTGTCGTTCATACTGGGGATTATGCTCGCCGCAATATTTCTTCCCTTTTTTAATAAACTGTTTGCAAAATCACTGAGCATTCCCTGGATGGTATGGTGGTTAATACCGGTTATGATCGGTTCGGCAATCGTGATTGGCGTAATTGCGGGACTTTATCCCTCATTTTTCCTATCATCGTTTAAGCCGATAAACGTACTAAAGGGACAGTTAAGTCGCGGAAGCAAGAACTCCGTTTTGAGAAACGGCCTGGTTGTCTTTCAGTTCACTACTTCCATCATACTTATAATTAGCACATTGGTTGTTTATAATCAAACACACTATATCCTTAATAAGAAAGTTGGATTTAATAAAGACCAGGTTTTACTGATCCAGGGCGCCAACACCCTTGGCAACAAAACGCTGAGCTTTAAAAATGAGTTACTGGGATCATCAGAAATAAAAAATGTTACCATCAGCGATTACCTGCCCGTTTCCGGGACGAAGCGTGACGGAAATACCTTTTATAAAGAAGGCAGAATAAGAGAGGATATCGGCGTGTTCAGCCAGAAATGGAGAGTAGACTATGATTACATAAACACAATGGGAATGAAGATCGTTGAAGGGAGAAATTTTTCAAAGGACATGGCCTCCGACTCATCCGCAACGATCATAAACAAGACCATGGCAGCAAAGCTCGGGTTAAAAAACGCAATCGGGCAACGCATCGCAAATGGATGGGAAACCTGGACGGTCATTGGTGTAATGGAAGATTTCAATTTTGAATCGATGAGACAAGATGTAAGCGCCCTGTGCCTGGTATTAGGAAACAATACATCAACAATTATTGCAGCAAAAATAAAAACGGCAAATACACAGTCTGTTGTAAGCTATATAAGTGCCGTGTGGAAGGATTTTGCACCAGATCAGCCTATTCGCTACACATTCCTGGATGAAAGTTTTGCGAACATGTACGCTGATGTGCAGCGAACAGGAAGCATTTTTACAAGTTTCGCTGTGCTTGCAATTATCATTGCGTGTCTTGGATTGTTCGCGTTATCGTCCTTTATGGCTGAACAACGGAACAAAGAGATCGGTATTCGCAAAGTGCTTGGCGCAAGTGTTAGTGGCATTACTGCGATGCTGTCAAAAGATTTTGTAAAGCTTGTTATCATTTCGATACTGCTGGCGTCACCAATTGCTTATTGGGCAATGACAAAATGGTTACGGGATTTTGCCTATCGAATTTCGATAACCTGGTGGATGATAGCTGTTGCAGGGTTGACGGCGATAGTGATTGCATTGATCACGATAAGTTTTCAATCTATCAAAGCGGCGGTGGCGAACCCGGTGAAGAGTTTGAGAACAGAATAAGGATCGAAATCTGAAATTCGAATATCGAAATTCGAAAGGGTTTCGCGGAAAATAACGGAAATAAAGTAGTCAATAAATAAAAACAAAGTCCATGATCAGAAACTACTTCAAAATCGCATTCCGGAATCTATGGCGGAACAAGATCTTTTCCGTTATAAAGATCCTGGGATTGAGTGCGGGTCTCACTGTCTGCATGCTCATTTTCCTTTACACAAAGGATGAGATAAGTTATGATCAGTTTCACAAGAACAAAGCCGGGTTGTACCGAATTATTCAAACAATGCAGATGGGGGAGGCTCCGCCGGAGACCATGGGCATTACAAATGGTGTTGTAGGCGAAGCTTTCGCGAGGGAAATTCCTGAAATACGCCAATTCGTTCGTATTAACGGCGATGCGGTTACGGTGAAAAGAAACAATGAAGTGTTCACAGAAAACCCCCTGTTTGTTGATGATAATTTCTTTACCGTATTCACTTTTAGAGTGCTCCAGGGGAATAAGCGAACGGCATTAAAGGACCGCCATTCGATTGTGGTTTCACGCGACATGGCAAAAAAATACTTTGGAACTGAGGATGCGCTTGGTGAAACGATGCAAATCAAACGAAACGGCGAATTTGAGAATTACACCTTAACTGCGATTACTGAGAATCCGCCGCAAAATTCTACCATAAAAGCGGATATGTTCCTGCCCATCAAATACTACCTTGAAAATCGAGGCAGCGAATGGTTCGGCGGCAGCTTGAATACGTTCCTGTTGCTTTCACCGCAGGCGAACATTAAAACAGTTGAAGGTAAGATGCAGGCAATCTTTGATAGCCACACAAAAGATATGATTGCGGCGGAAGAAAAAAAGCAAGGGATCACTTTCAAAGCTACCCTGGGACTCCAGCCTTTAACGGATATTCATCTCAGCAAGAAAGCGGGGCCTGATAATGGCATGTCCGGCGGGAGCAAATCTACTTACTCTTACATTCTTACCTGCATTGCCATTTTCATCCTGGTTATTGCGTGCATTAATTTTATCAATCTTGCAGTTGCCCAGTCATTAAAAAGGAGCAAAGAGATCGGGATAAGAAAAGTTATTGGAAGTACCCGGCGTCAACTCATCAAACAATTTCTCACTGAGTCTTTTTTTGTTTCTCTCATTTCGTTTGTCGTCGCCATTATTTTGACGATAACAATTCTTCCTTTCTTCAATGAATTGGCTAATAAAAAACTAAGCCTCTCCTATCTGTCCGACGGATATTTGTATGCCGGATACCTCCTGCTTTTGCTCGTCACATCATTCATTTCTGGTTTTTACCCCTCCCTTGTTTTGTCCGCATTTGAGCCTGTAAAAGTTTTATATAGTCGGCAGAAATTAATGGGCAAGAATTATCTGACAAAGAGTTTGATCGTGTTGCAATTCGTTTTGGCGATTTTTTTAATCATCGCCACTATTGTCATTAACTCACAGCTGCATTACCTCCTGCATAAAAACCTTGGTTACGATAGCAAGAACCTCGTTGGAATTGATTTGCCCTTTGGCCGAGCGACTGATAAGCTGCCGGCTTTATTTAAGAATGAAGTGGCTAACCAAAGAAACATAATCAGTGTCGCAGCGCGAAACCGCGGTCGCAGTATGATGGGCGTCAAAGCCAACGGAAAAAATATTGTAATTGAATACAATAAAATTGATGACCAATATTTATCAACTTTTAAAATTCCAATAATTGCAGGGAGAAATTTTTCGCCGGACTATCCCTCTGATACCATGCATGCAGTTATTGTCAACGAAACCTTTGTAAAGGAAGCAGGATGGAAATTGAGTACAGCGGTTGGGCAGGCGTTAAATTTTATGGATGACAGGACCAGGCAGGCAACAATTGTTGGTGTCGTTAAGGACTATCACTTCACTTCCCTAAAAGAAAAAATTACGCCCGAGCTTTTTTCAATGGATTCAACCGCGACCTTTTATGGACAAATATGGGTAAAGATTGGCCAGGACAATGTTCCTCAAACATTGTCGCTCCTGGAAACCACATTCAGGAAACTGGTTCCGTTGTTTCCTTATTCCTATCAATTTATGGACGATCTGAATGCCAAGAATTATGAAGCGGAGGCCAAGTGGAAACAAATCATTAGCATCGCATCGGGTCTGTTTGTTTTGATTTCATGTATGGGGTTGCTGGGACTAGTTATCATTTCTATTGAACAACGTACAAAAGAAATAGGCATCAGGAAAGTCCTCGGCGCCGCGGTATCAAAAATTGTTATCCTTATTTCAAAGGAATTTGTTATCCTAATCTCGATCGCATTTGTAATTGCCGTGCCGGTCGCTTATTATTTCGCGCATAAGTGGCTACAAGATTTTCCTTATCGAGTAACGATTGGTTGGTGGATGTTTGCGCTAGCGGCGGCGGTGGTTATTGGGACTGCGATACTAACGATGAGTTTTAAGGCAATTAAGGCTGCCATTGCCAACCCGGTGAAGTCGTTACGAACGGAGTGAAATAGTGAATCGTGAATGGTGAATGGTGAATGGTGAATACGTTCCCTACTGCTGAAGATTATTGACCATTGACCATTCACCATTGACGACAAAATTTAAAGTCATGATCAAAAATTATTTCAAAACCGCCTGGAGAAATTTCTGGAAGCACAAAACTTTTTCAGCCATCAATCTATTTGGACTGACCGTTGGGTTGACCTGTTGCCTGTTGATCGGTTTATATATCCAGCATGAACTTAGCTACGACAA
>AR_comb_assmDRAFT_10066828_pt1 | contig 19429 bp, 21 predicted proteins | sample ArasoioldDNA_FD_10543 | JGI IMG/M metagenome (IMG submission 10543) | reverse complement strand
ATCCGCAATCATTATCGGGAGCTCACACTTCAGCTAAAAGATAAATCCGGTTCAGGAGTTTTGGTGAACATCATTTTTCGTGCTTTCGATGAAGGCATTGGATTTCGTTATGAATTTCCGCAGCAGGAGAAGCTAAACCACTTTGTGGTAGCGGCTGAGATGACGCAGTTTTGCGTGGGAGCGGATCACACTGCTTTTTGGATACCGGGTGATTTTGACTCCAATGAATTTCCATACAATCATACAAAATTGAGTGAGGTGGATGCAAGCAACAGCAAAATGACCTCGGAGATTTATGCGAAGTTCTTTTTTGATAAGAATGCAGTACAAACGCCATTGATGATGAAATCCGCTGACGGTTTGTACATCAACATTCATGAGGCGGCACTAGTGAATTACCCGGCGATGGACCTGGTAATTGATAAGTCAACGTTCACCCTAAATTCTCAGCTTGTTCCCGACGCAGTCGGTAACATGGCTTATCTGCAAACGCCTTCGCGTACACCATGGCGAACGATAATTGTGAGTGACAAGGCTCCCGACATTCTTGCATCAAAACTGATCTTGAATTTAAATGAACCATCCACGGTACAGGATCCATCGTGGATCAAACCACAAAAATTTGTTGGCGTGTGGTGGGAAATGCACATTGGGAAGTCAAGTTGGGATTACTCCGGGGGACAGGTCGGTTCCCAGCAAGCAGCTAAAGTTCCTCATGGCGCGAATACTGCCAATGTAAAAAAATACATCGATTTCGCCGCGAAATATGGATTCGATGCAGTGCTTGTGGAGGGATGGAATACCGGTTGGGAAGATTGGTTTGGCGAATGGAAAGAAAATGTTTTTGATTTTGTTACTCCCTACCCCGATTATCATATTGACGAACTGACGGCATATGCAAAATCAAAAGGAGTAAAAATCATTTGCCATCATGAAACGTCTGCTTCGGTTACAAATTACGAACGGTGGATGGACACTGCGTACCGTTTCATGCTCAATCACAACATGAATTCTGTGAAGACTGGTTATGTAGGACATATTATCCCCCGGGGCGAACATCACGATGGGCAATGGATGGTCAATCATTACGTACGTGTTGCCGATAAGACGGCGCATTATCACATAATGGTGGACATGCATGAACCTGTGCGTCCTACCGGTTTGCAAAGAACGTATCCCAATTGGCTTGCGTGCGAGGCAGCACGGGGGAACGAATTTAACGCGTGGAGTGTTGGGAATGCTCCTGACCATGAAACCATTTTACCCTTTACGCGGTTGATGGGTGGCCCAATGGATTATACTCCTGGCTTATTCAGGATCAAGCTGAATCAATTCAATCCCAGCAAAACCGAACAAATTCATACGACCTTGACCAAACAGCTGGCTCTGTACGTCACCATGTACAGCCCTTTGCAAATGGCAGCCGATCTGCCCGAAAATTATGAAGCGCATTTGGACGCTTTACAATTCATTCGAGATGTCGCAGTGGATTGGGATGACACAAAAATTCTGGACGCCGAACCAGGCGATTACATTATCGAGGCACGAAAGGCAAAAGGCAAGGGCAGTTGGTTTCTGGGTGCCATTACTGACGAAAATGCGAGGGCTTTTACCGAGACATTGAGTTTCCTTGATGCAAATAAGAACTATGTGGCAACAATTTATCGTGACGCTGACAATGCAGACTGGAAAAATAATCCCGAGGCATACACGATAGAAAAATTTCTTGTTGACAACAAGACTAAGCTAAAGTTAAAGCTTGCTGCTGGCGGCGGTACAGCAGTTAGTTTCGTCCCTTCTACAGCACAAGGGACGAAGCCATTGAAAAAGTACAAATGATATCTTTAGCCGGAGATTTATTAAACACATAGGATCATAGGCACATAGGATCACATAAAAGTTCTATGCGTCCCTACGTTTCTATGTGCCTATGTGTTTATGGTACATTTGAGTTTATCTAGCATGATCAAGAACCTGTCATCGTTCATTAAACTAAAACCAGTGGTGGCCGTCGGGTTCTTGTTTGCCTGTTCAAGTCTTGTGTTCGGCACATGGGTGGCAGCGATCCCGGGTATCAAGTATAGGCTTGGATTTACTGATGCCACACTGGGCCTTTCGCTTTTGCTTTCGCCGTTAGGGGCATTGACGGGCGTGGCGCTTTCAACAAAAATCTTCAGCAAACTACCCGTGGGTAAATGGATGATTCTGGGGTATGTGTCACTTTGCATCATTATGATTCTCCAAATCAATTGTGTGAACCGCTTGATGTTTTGGATCTGCTTGTATTGCTTCGGAATGAACGGATTTTTGAATGGCGTTTCTGTGAACACCACTGTTGGGTTCTTGGAAAAGCAATACAAACGAAGAATGATGAGCACCTGCCACGGTTTATACAGCCTAGGCGGCGGCGTTAGTGCTGGTCTTGCGACAATTTTTTTTGCATTGCACCTCTCGCCAAGATGGCAAATCGTTTTTGTGGCAGTGGCAATATGCATCGTTCTTTTTTTCAATCGAAGACAGCTTCTAGCGCAAAATCGCATTATTCATTCGGGCTCCGGATTGAAGTTTCCATCATTATCCATTTTAAGTATTTCCTTTTTATGTATGGCGCTATTTATGTCGGAAGGCTGCGTGGCGGATTGGAGCGCCATCTACTTAAGAGAATCATTGCACGCAACAAAAGAAATAATGGGACTCGGCTATGCGGGTTTTTCTGCCGCCATGACCATCGGCAGATTCAACGGCGACAGCATCATCACAAAATTTGGAAGCAAAAATGTAGTGATCACGGGAGCTCTTCTTGCTTCAATAGGTTTTTTAACGGTGGTTGTCGCGCCTGCAGCTACAGTTGCGATTTTCGGGTATATAATGGTAGGCTTTGGCTGTTGCTGTATTGTACCGGTGCTCTTTAGCGCTGCAACCACTATTCCAAATGTAAGTGCCGTCGAAGGATTTGCCATGGTAACCACGGGAGGCCTGATTGGATTTCTTACGGGGCCTTCGTTAATTGGATTTATTTCCGAACAGATAAATCTTTCCGTCGCTTTGTCGCTGCTGATTGTTCTGATGTTGCTTGCGGCACTCGTTGCCTGGAGAAACCGGTTTTTAGAAACAAACGCTGCAAGTACTTCGGAGATGCCTTACGATGAACAGCTTTATTGAATATCGAATGGTGAATATGGAAAGTCGAACGATGAGGTGACTTTACTTCGAAATTCAGCATTCTGTGTGTCTAGTCTCGATGTTCAAAAGCCCGGATAAAATACCCGGGCTTGACCAACACACACTATCCCTGTTGCTCGTTAATAAATTTTCTTTGTTTTATAAATTCTCCTGTTACTTCCGTACTTCCTATCCTTGTGCCTTCCTAAAAGATAACCACCAGCTCCTCCGACAACACCACCAACAACGGCTCCAGCAGCATGGTGTTTACTTACCAGGGCACCGGTTACAGCCCCGGCACCGGCACCAATAACTCCGTACTTTTTCCTGTGACTCCAGCCCTTCTTATGTTTTACAACCACTGTTTGCTGTGCCTGCGTTTCATCAAAAGCACCTGAAACCATTGTAAGTCCAAATGCCATCGTTGCAATTAAAAGTAACCTTTTCATAAAATACAGTTTTGATGATTCAATTTTTGTTACTACTACTACTACTAACGCCACTCTATTTCAAACAACATTCAAGCCAATGCCAAATCACGGATCAAAAGGGTTAAAACAGAAAAGCTTTTGAATAGCATTATTACACATATGAGGAATGAAATCCCATTTATTTTCAATTAAAATCTGCATCCAATATGTAGTATGCTGAGTGAATAGTGAAACGTATCTGGAGTGAAAATTCGAATATCGAATGTCGAAACTCGAAAGGCTTTCAATTCAAATTTGGCTTTCACTTTAATCGAGCCTATCGTTCGAAATTGGCACATGAATAGATACGTTTCGAATTTCGTCATTCGGATTTCGGTTTTAGATCAAAAAGTTACTTGGGAAGCAAGAATCCCAACGTAAAACTTTTCTTTACTCCCATCAATAATGATTGCAAAAAGTAGTAGGAAACAAACCGTGTGGGATCTCGCACGTAGTCCACGTTGCCCGTTCGCTTTTTCTCTGAAATTGAAGCGTCTTTATTCAATGGGATGATGAGATGACGAAGCATGAAAGATGCGAAGTCTGCGACGTTTTTTTCATCAGTGTGCTTTTTCAATTGTTGGATGACGAGATGATGATACGCGCCAACAATTTTACCTGTAGATCTTTGTTCAGTCATGGTGAAATCAAACGATAAGAAATCGAGAAACCCGGATTTTATGCGGATCTTGCCAAGATTCTCTGAGGAGGAATTCAATTTTGTAAGCTGCAATCTTTCTATTGCCCCTTTCATATAGTACGGTTTGTTTTTAGCAAGTGGCATCAGTACCGTGCTATGCACAGTGCCCGAACCCATGATTGAACCCGCTGCGTTCATTGTCAAATAACGCAGATCTGATGCCCGAGGATGATTGATCAGCGGCGAGAGCGTAACTTTTGCGTTCTTAATGATTAGTACGCCGGTCTGTCCATAGCCTGACCTAGGGAATTCTTCATACTCCACGGTTGAACTGGCGAGCGTAAAGTTTTGTACTCGTATGTCAAATGGAATTTCCTTAAGGGATTCAACAGGCAATGGTAATACTTTCTGTGGCCTAGCCAGTCTTCTATCTCTGAAAACGTATACCCGGCTTTGCCCGATGAGGACTTTTTCGGCCCAAAGCGTGTCGTGCAATAGTCCTGTAATATCCGGCTTGGAAACTTCAACTGCTGAAATGTTTGCGACGATCCAGTCGGCCTGGTGACCCAACTTTCTGCCGAGTTCATATTTGCCAATTTTGGGAATAATGTTTATGTCGACCGCACGCAAGTATTGTTTCTTACTGTCCATCTCCACTTTTTTTATCCGTGCAGTTTGATAGTCATTTCCTGAATAATGAATGTCAGATAGGGTTCCTCTTACGGAACCGAACTGGAAATCTTTCTTATCAAAGGGTTCTCCCAAGCGAAGTTTGCTGAGTTCAATATTCGCATTGAAACTTGTGCTGTTACCACTCCCTTGATAGTTTACAAATGAATTCCGAATCTCGAAAACATCCGCATGAATTGTTTTTAGACCAGGATGTACTCTAACGTCATCATTGGTCACATCGATTTTTCCATTGTCAAGCTTAATTTTCTTGCAGATCAACACTCGTTCATCAAGGAGCTTCGATATTTCAATTCCTGAGATATTGACTGAACCAAATCTTACCTGGCTCTGTTTTTTTGAGAGGTGAAGCGAATTTATCGCTAGGCTTTTACTGGTGCTACTTAACTGCACTCGCAGGATTTGGACTCTGAAATCGGCAGACGGATAATCAACATCTGATAAATCGATATCGAACCCGGAAAAAACCGGGGTGTTGCCAGGTTTATCTATGGCAACATCACGCAAACTGCCCTTGCCTTGCGCCAACAATTCATCCTGGTGTGCGGCCCGCAAAAAAAAGTTGCTTTGTCTTAGTTGAATACGACCAAGGGAGAGATTTCTAAAAGGCCAGCTTAACTGCCTTATCATTTCCGTTTGAGCTGAATCTCTCTTCTCGAGTAGTGATTGACTAATGCAAATATCACCGCCGGCAAGCACTAGGTCGGTTGCGACAAGTTTTTTGTGAAACAAGAAGCTTAGAAAACGAACCCCTTGTAAAGACACATTTTTGAAACGAAATACATGTTGTTCTTCCTGGTGATTTGCATACGGTATGAAATTTATTTGCAGGCTGTCAAAAGTAACTGAAGAGGAGAATACATGACTTCTAACGCGAGAAAATCTTATTTGTAAGGCCGGCGAAATGTTTGAGAACTGACTACCGATTTTTTTCTCAATAATTGTATCAGCGGAAAAAAGAGCCACGATAAAGGCCAAACAGATTCCAACAATGATTACCAGGCCGGCCTTTATCACTCTTCTCCCTTTCACTTTGTACTTTTTTAATTAATCGGATGTAAGCACTAGTAAGTTGCCAGTAGAAGAGACGCGACTGCGCAAGCCCAAAAAAGATACCACAACGGCTAAGTAGGAATAATTATTGCTGAAATAATCAATACCAGTCGTAAACCGTTATGAATGTGAAACGAATCTGCGTGGTTATTTTGTTATTCGTCTATGCGATTCAGCCTTGCAAAGCTTATTCCGTGTTGACCCATGAAGCGATCATTGATGCCAATTGGGAAAATATTCTTTTGCCCCTATTGAAGGAAAAATTTCCGGGTAGTTCTGCGGAAGCCTTTAAAGAAGCACACGCGTACGCCTATGGAGGTGCAGTTGTTCCTGACATGGGTTATTACCCTTTCGGCAGTAAACTGTTCACCAACTTGATTCATTACGTACGCAGCGGCGAGTTTATTGAAATACTATTTAATGATGCGCAGAACATGAATGAGTTTGCTTTTGCTGCTGGCATCTTATGTCATTATTATGCCGATGTGTACGGTCACAAGCTTGGAATAAATGTGAGTGTTCCGCTGATCTATCCGCAGATGAAGAAAAAATATGGTGACACAGTTACTTTCGCTGAGAATCATATTTCGCACGTGCGAACTGAGTTTTCCTTTGATGTGCTACAAACCGCAAGGGGGAATTATGCGTCTACCGGATATCATGATTTCATCGGTTTCCAGATCGCGCAATCTTTATTGCAAAGAGCGTTCATGGAAACATACGGGTTAGACGTAAACGAATTATTTGGCAATTTTCCTCACGCAGTAGCCCGGTTCAGATGGACAGTGATCAATCTCTTGCCTTTTTTCACAAAGGCTGCCTGGGCCAATAAAAAGAACGACATAAGAAAATTACAACCGACAGCTACAAGTCGAAGTTTTATTTATAGAATGCGGCGTAAAAATTACGCACACCAATTTGGCGAGAAGGAGCAACCAAGGTTTTTTGCTCATGTTGTGTCGTTGCTAATTCAAGTGATTCCAAAAGTGGGACCGCTTAGGGTATTGAATTTTGAATCGCCGACCGCGCAGGCTGAAAGGCTTTTCGTATCAAGCTTCGACGTCGCTTCTACTTTTTACGGCAGCGATATTACTGAATTGAGAAAGAACAACGCGCAGGTGAAGAATATGGATTTTGACACAGGTATAAAAACTTCGAAGGGGGAGTATGTGCTTGCCGATGAAACTTACTGCAAACTCGTGGTCTCCTTGAAGGGCAAGAATTTTAGTACAATTACACCGTCTTTAAAACAAAACATTTTATCATTCTATGCAGATCGCGAAGGTGTAATGCAAACTTCGCAACAAAAAAAAGCAGCAGATGCCATTGCGGAACTAAAAATGTTTCAACCTGTGAAGGTAAACTAGTCTACTTCTCAAGTTTCTGTTCCACAATTTCTCTTCTTTTCATCCACTTATCAATAGGGTCTGGGAAATGGGGTTGTTCTGTCTTTGATCCAGTTTTCTTTAAGATGGCGTTGCTAAGGAGTTCTAGTTTCTTTCCGTCTATGTGCCGGGATAATGTTTGTTTGAGATGTTCTTTGAGGCTATGTTCAAATAAGTCGATGCCGCGGATGATAACTCTTAGCTCGTCGTTGTAGTCTTTTTGTTTGCGGTAGATGATCATCAATCTTTCGAAAGCATATTCGTCGGCATAGTCTTCTTTGATATTTTGCTCATAAAGCTTTATCGCTTTTTGCAGGTTACCCGCCTGCTCAGCTTGCCTTGCGTCATTGTTTCGCTCTTGAACTTTTAAAGCCAGTCTATAGTTTTTTGCCATGAAAGACCTCAACAAAAATTTATGCCAAACAATTTACACTTCAAGAACCAAAGTAGCTTGCATATCCGGTGTTTTTTGTTTGGCCGATTGAGCAATTATTGTTCAGGTGTTTTTCAGAGTATCGCTCTATTTTTTCTTGAGGATATCACTTAGCTTCTTGAAGCTTTCGTAGGGGCCTTTGTCAGCAAAAGAATTCACCAGCCAAGCGGGAAGGCTGCCGCCGGGGTCCGCCTCAAACGTATAAACTATACTGACTGTTTTTGTAGTTGGCATTGTCACGTACCAGCTAGTTAAGTAATAGACGACTCTTACTTTTCCATCCTTTTCGGGAATTATCCTGTTTTCATTCGTAGCAAGGATTTTCATACTATTCTGAGAACTGTCCCTGGCGATCTTCAGGTGTACCACCACATCCCGGTTGGACATGGGCCATGGAATGGATATATCAGTGTAGTAATACAAATCATATGCTGAAATCTTTTTGATGACGTAAGACGACTTAGTATTGTATACCCAATCCTTGAGATGTTCAATGTCGGTTAATACAGCAATCAGCTTGTCGAATGTTCCCGGTAGTACACATTCGACTCTAATACTCTTAAATTTTGATTTTGGATTTTCTGCCTGGTAGACTTTAATGCCATCCTTATCCTTGCTTAGTTTCCATTTATTCTGGCTGAACCCTGCTAAGACAAGGGAAGAAAACAAAATGCCCCATAGGATGTGTGCAATCAGTCTCATCAAGCTTAATTTCGTAAGGCACGAAGCGCATTTATTGCTATATAAACGTTTGAAAATAAGATTTATTTGATTACAGTTTGCGTTGGACCAGCATATAATTATCCAGGTATTTTCAAACCGCGGCATTTCAATCATACTGGCGGAATGCCGGTCCTTATTAAATCAAGGGTTCGCCCTACTAAATTGGTTAACAGTGGCATTAAGATGTTTTACCGCGCTATGGTACCTCATCGTCAGCAGTCCCTGACCGTCTTGAGTCATAGTAATGCAGTTCGATTATTCGTTTAAGCGTAATATCATGTTGTTGCCTTGCGGAAATCTGTCTCTGGGTTGCTTTGACAGGAAAGCAAGCCGGTATGGAACAGCAGGTTTTTTGAACAACATTGGGGTTAGTTTACGGCGAATCTTATTAAATATGGGTGGTAAGGAAAAGTTTTTGCAGGTCATCTCACCGCCTTCTTAATCGCCTCTTTAGTCTTGTTTTCACTTCCTACAAAAATCTCATCATTGAGGATAATAACGGGCCTTTTTAGAAAAGTGTATTCCTGCAAAATATGTTTTCGATAATCTTCCTCGCTGAGCTTTTTATCTTTGAGCCCAAGCTCCTTATATTTCAGTGCTCTCCTGCTAAAAAGTGCCTCATAGCTTCCGATCATATCCTTCATTTCCTTTAACTGCGCTGGAGTTATTTTTTCAAATTTGATATCCTGCATTTCGAATCCCTTCTTGTCAAGCGCCATATCCTTTATGATACGCTGACAAGTTGTACAAGTGCCGAGATAATATAATTTCTTCAGCATATTTTTTTTGCAAAGAAACGGATTTGACGAAGACTGTTCTTTTGCGCGGTGTTTTAGCGACTGTGGTAGTCCAGGCTCCCAGTTGAGAAAATGTTCAATATTCAACGAACAACGTCAATGCACCTCGAGATCCGGGAGGCACGCTCAGAATTAATCATCGCGCATCACGTATTGCGCTTCATTCTTCGAAGACAGCAACGTTTATTAGCAAGAGCTTTGCCTATCGGTTCGGTCTTTCACACTAAATCTCTTTCTGATATCGTAAACTTTCATTGGGCTATTCTTGTTATTTTTGCAGTCGGCCATTTGAGGTCGCATCGACTTTTAAAGCCAACCAAAAAGTAATCATATGATTAAAACAGGTAATCCGATAATCAGTATTTACACTGAAATGACCCCGAATCCGGAAACGATGAAGTTTGTAGCAAACAAGCTGTTGTATCCCGGTAAAAGCATTGACTTTCCAGATGCATCAATGTCTGGACCGTCTCCGCTTGCCTCGGAGCTATTTGGATTTCCGTTCATAAAAGCTGTTTTTATTGCAAGCAATTTTGTGACCCTTACCAAAACTGCAGAAACGGAATGGAGCGATGTGATTCCGGCTATCCGCGAATTCCTGAAGCAGTGGCTCGAAGAAGGGAAAGCTGTCGTAAATGAAGAAGAGATTGCCACTTTGAAGACTGAAAGCAGCAACCAGGCAACTGCGGACGATACGGACGTAGTCAAACGTATCAAAGAGCTGCTTGATAATTATGTTCGCCCGGCGGTGGAAATGGATGGAGGCGCCATTCAATTCAGGAGTTATGACGATGGCATTGTGAACTTGATGTTGCAGGGAAGTTGCAGCGGATGCCCTTCTTCCATGATCACTTTAAAAGCCGGAATTGAAGGTATGATGAAGAGAATGATACCTGAAGTAAAAGAAGTGGTTGCGGAAGCGGAGTAAGGAACTACGATTTAAGATTGAACGTTTGATAGGATTTGCCGCCTCTATTGAGGCGTTTTTCTTTTTGTGAGAATGTCAAGAACGCGTTTCCCTCGTACCAACGGTCATTCGCGATTTTACTAATGGCTTGCAATCCACAATTGTATTCTGTAATTTTCATTATTCAAACGACCGCCATGATCTTCGTTTTCCTTTTCATCGGGCTTGTCCTTGTTATACTGGTAATCTCCGCGTTTATGCCGTCTCGTTACCAGGTGGAAAAAACGGCGATAATAAACAAGCCAGTGACAATTGTTATGGACAAAGTCGGAGACCTGCATCATTATGCTGCGTGGAATCCCTGGCAGCAAATGGACCCGTCAGCTACAAAGACAATTACGGGTACGCCAAAAGTGAGCGGTCACAAATATTCATGGCACGGGAAAAAAGTCGGTGTGGGCAGCCTCACTATTACCGGCATTGATAACAAACACATTCATTTTGATCTTGAATTCTTAAAGCCCTGGAAGAGCCATGCAAAGGATAATTGGTTATTTGAGGATTGGGGTACCTCGGAAACAAAGGTCACTTGGCAAAATTCAGGCGAGCTCCCCTGGCCGATGGCAAGACTGATGGGACCTGTGATCAACAAGAATCTCAACCATCAATTTGAAAAGGGATTAAGCAATTTGAAAAAAATGGTAGAAGAGTCTTGAAGACAGGAATTTTCGCCATGATTCATTTTTGGAGAAGGATGGTAAGGTTCAATTGCTGACTTAATTTGGAAGGTTAACCAATCTTCTCCCAATTCACTCCTCTGTCCTTTAAATAATCGATTACGAAGTCAAAGCAGGGCTTATCCTTTCCAACCAATTCAGGAGGGTAAACGCCTTTTTCTGTAAAAAGTTTTTCCGCCATCAGGTGGACGAATGCTGTGCAGGCGTAACCAGTTGTACGGCTCATGGAAGATGTTTTGCTTTTGTCGTCATATCTGTCGAGCAAATTGTACTCGATGCGTTGAGACGACCCGTTTTTATTTCCTTCTACAATCACCTTCATCACGGTCAGTTCTTCTTCGTCAGGTTCGAGTTTCCAATTTTTGAACAAAATTTTGGACGAAAAATTCAACGGCGAAATGTTTGTCCCATCAACAGCAATCTGCTTCTCGTCGAAGAAGCCAGCATCTTTCAGTGCGATAATCAATTCCACATGGCCGGGATAGCGCAATGTCTTCTCTTTCATGTTTGCAACGTGGGGCATAGTAAACAAAAGGCTACGTAACCCATCCGTGTTAAATGCTTCAAGGGTCCCAACGTCGTCGAAGTCTCTGTACTCTCTGTCGGTTAATGGTGCTTTGACAACAATCCGTCCATTCTCTCTCAAACGTGCAGGTCTCAGGTATTCCTCTATCACATCGACAGGCGAGAAAGGAGCCTTGTATTCAAATGGCTTTTTCCTCGTCTTAGGTAAGCCGCCAACGTAACATTCGAAGTTATTGACAGTAAACTCTTCGTTATACCTGCCCAGAATCAGGTTGCTCATGCCCGGTGCGAGTCCTGCATCGGTGATAACGGTAACCTGTCGTTCCCTCGCAAGTCTATCCAATTGCAAGACATCCTCAGGAAAAAAGGAAATATCGGTCACATTTTTCCCGCAATTAATCACCGTTTTTAACACGGCAAAGCCCATAAAACCTGGAACGGCGGTAACGACAAGGTCAAAAGGATTTAGCCAACTTTGGTATTGTTCAAAACTCGTAAGGTCAGCCTGCTGAGTTTGTATTGATGAATTTTTTTCGCGGAGTAATTTAAAATTGTGTTCGCTCAGGTCAAACGACGTCACTTCAGAATCGGAAGCAAGATCAACAGCAATAGCTCTTCCAACCATGCCTGCGCCCAATACAGCTATTTTCATTTTTCAGAAAAATTTTGAGCAGCAAAGATGCAAAAGAAGGTTGAGGTTAAATAAGAGCCTGCAGATTTTTCCCATTCAAATGGCTTAAAACGGTTTCAAGTCCTCGACCCCTTTTGGAGCATTAAAACTATTTACACCGTTTGAAGCAGGGCAAGGTGAACCCGTAGCCTATACCGGCGCTTTAAACCTACATTCCTACGGGTTGCAAGATGCCGTGAACATTCCCATCAGGATCTTTGAAGTAACAGAACTTCCCGATGTTCGGAATATCCATTATTTCAGACGTGAGCGCGCCGCCATTAGCCACGATGGTTTTCCTCGACTCTTCAATATTGGCGACTCCAATTGTGTTTTGCACATGATGACCCGCGTTTTCCTTTTGCATGATGGCTCCATTGATTCCCATCTCATCATCTTTTCCCGTTGTGCAAAGCCAATATGGCTGGTCTCCATATTTGTCTATTTTCCAACCAAAGGTGTCCTGGAAAAACTTTACTAAAGTGGCAGGATTCGAAGCGGGGATCTCGAAATGAATGACTCTTGATGACATAATAGATATTTGTGTTGACGTAAAAAAAGGTTAGTGCTGAGAATTTCATACCATCATCAGCTCGTAGCTCATCGCTCGTAGCTCATCGCTCACTTAAATCTTTTGAAGTCGATGCAGGGTTCTCTCATCCTCCACATTGCCCGTGTTCAAGGTAGAGGCTGGCTCAAACAGCATCACGTCACATTCTTCTTTGGCATTAGGGCGGTGCTCCACTCCACGTGCGACAATGATAAACTCCCCTTCGCTAATGGTCACCGTTGTGTCCTCGAATTCCATATCAAAACTCCCTTTGACCACGTAAAACAGCTCATCCTCGAGGTCGTGGTGATGCCAAACAAAAGGGCCCTTGAATTTCACCAACTTTACCATTTGCCCATTTAACTCGCCGACAATTTTCGGCTTCCAGTGTTCTTTGAACAGAGAAAGTTTTTCCGCAAGGTTTATTTTTTCCATTTTTAGAGATTGAAAAGTTGAATAGAGGTACGAGGGCGAACCGCAGCAGGCGCTTAATAGAAGCCCGGATGCCGGTAACTAAAAACAAACGTCCCAATTTCCGCGGTTCAGGATATTGGGACGCTCACTAACCCTAATTGTTTAGTAGAAGAACTGTTCTTTTACAACCTTTCCATCTTTTACTTCGTAGACCGCAATTTCGTCCATTTTCTGCCTGCCCATTCCTTTGTAAGTGCAATCCATACCCATAGCAAAAGCGATGTGGTTGCCGGCTACAATTGGATCGGAAACATAGCCTCCATGCATCTCTTCAACCATGTCGTTGAACTGGTCGCCCTTTTTCTTTATAGCATCTAATCCCTTCACGGATTGCATGCCCTGTGATTTTGCCGGCTCAACGCTTTCAGCATCGCTAGTGAAAAGCTCTTCCTGTGCCTGCTGCCATTTGCCCTCGTTAAAAAGTTCATGCAAACGATTGGCCACATCCTGGGTTGTCATAACTGCTTCTTGTGTTGGCATAAAAAAAATTTTTGGTTAAGAAATTTGGACGGAGAATCTACAACATTTGACCGATTGTAAAAATTAAATTATTATGAACATGGAAATTTTTGTGATGAAGTTAGTTTTACCCAAAATTGTCATTCCAAAATGATGAAGCTTGTCTTATTGTGTTGTCTTGCTGGTGCCGGTTGCGCAGCCAGCAAAAATCCCCTTCGCCGGGAGGTGAAGTCGCTTCAAAAAGGAATTATTAAGGATGACACCAGTTATGTATATGCATTGCCTTATGCAAAGAATACTTCCCACCGCTTGGTGCAGGGCTATTTCGGTCATTTTTCGCATAAGGAAAGGGCGGCCCTGGATTTTAAAATGAAACGGGGGACAAAAATCCTTGCGGCAAGAGATGGAATTGTGGTACGGGTGAAACAAGACGGCAACAAAGGCGGGTGGAGCAAGAAATATCGGCCATATGGCAATAATGTTGTCATCCAACATGCGGATGGATCGAGGGCGGGGTACTGGCATTTGAAATTTAATGGTTCTTTGGTAAAAATTGGCGACTCAGTTAAGAAAGGCTAAGCGATCGCCCTTAGTGGAAAGACGGGCTACGCGGCAATCCCCCATTTACACTTCCTCGTGTGGACATTTAAAAATAGTGGGGATTGGCAACAAGTGGCCACGCGTTTTCAAACATCAAAAGGAATCAAATACCTGCGAACGATGAGAAAATATCGCAGCACAAATCAATACTTTTAATAAAATTCTTTTTTGTCGCTCCACGACATATATGTGCAATTTGTTGACGGCATGAAACACACCGGCTGGCTTGAATACATAGCAGTATTCACAGGAATTGCCAGCGTGTGGTTCAGCCGTGTTGAGAATATTCTGGTGTATCCTGTTGGATTGATCAACACTATTATCTACATCTACCTTAGTTTCCATGTTGGTCTTTGGGGCGAAGGCAGCGTGAATTTTTATTACACGGTTATGAGTGTATATGGGTGGGTGCTGTGGGCAAAAAGGGATCAGCAACAACATCACGTAGTCACTATAAAGAATTCGTCCGTGAACGAATGGGTGAGCCATCTTGCCTTTTTTTCTCTTTTTTACCTGGTCATTTTCTTTGCGTTGAGTTGGTTGAAAAAAGGTGGCAATGCCCCTCAGGCTATTCCTTGGGCTGATGCGTTTGCCAGCGCAACTGCTTACACAGGCATGTGGCTGATGGCAAAGAAGAAAGTGGAGAGCTGGTACTGGTGGATCGCTACCAACATGGCCTCTATCCCGCTGTATTTTGTCAAAGGATTGGTGTTTACCAGCGTTTACTACATTGTACTACTCGCAATGGCTGTATTTGGGTTATTTGAATGGATAAAAAGAGCAAGACTCGAAAAAGAAAAAGGTGATGAATACTTCACCACCTTTTCCAAAACTCCCTCAGGTTAATTAATCAGAATCTCCTGCGACGTCGACTCCTTGCCCGGCACAATTGGCAAACTCACTTGCAACACGCCGTCTATATACTTTGCGGTGATGTTGGTTGTATCAACGCTTTCATCCAGCGTGAATGACCTCTCAAATGCACCGCGGCTGTATTCTCTTCGAACCCAATCGGGTCTCGGAAAACCTTCGGGCGGCAAATAAGAAATCGTGAGCTCGTTGGCCTTGACGTTTAGATGAAAGTTCTCCTTGATTCTCCCTGGAGCGAATACAAGCATTTCATAACTGGTGTCTGTCTTGTAAATGTTTACAGCGGCTCTTTGCATGGAACGGATAAGCTGGTGCTGATGCCGGCTTCCGGGATAAGCGCCTGTTGCGGCTTCGTGGGCTATGGCACTACGATGGCCCCCACATGACTGGTTGTAATACATGTTCTTTGTTTTTTTATGAAAGAATGTAAAGACAAGGCTTGCCTTGACTCAAGGTATGTCCTGCCCGTACCGTTACCTAAGGAAGGACGTACGAACGCGCCAAATATTTTATGCGTTAACTTACATGCCCCATGTTGAAAAAAATAGCCATCATCGGACCTGAATCGACGGGCAAGAGCACTTTATGCGAGCAACTGGCCGAACATTATCACACTTTGTGGTGCCCGGAATATGCGAGGGAATATTTGTTAGACCACGGGATGGATTACAGTTATGATGATTTGCTTACTATTGCTAAGGGACAAACGGAACTTGAAGATAGATATGTTGAATTGGCAATTGGCAATTGGCAATTAGCAAAGGGAGTGTCCCCTCTGTTTATTGATACCGAGATGTACGTGATGAAGGTGTGGTGCGAATTTGTTTTTGGGAAATGTCATCAATATATCTTGGAGCAAATTGCTGAAAGAAAATATGATTTGTACTTTCTTTGCGACGTTGACTTACCATGGACCCACGATGAGCTACGTGAGTACCCGGATCTTGAAACCAGGCAAAAATTGTATCAGATCTACAAGGACACTATGACCAACCAAACGGTGCCATGGGTTGAAATAAGCGGAGACAGCGAAGAAAGGTTCAAAATGGCTGTTCTAGCAGTCGATGCCTTACTAAAAATCTAACTCACTATTTTCGCTTTTGATGAGATTCTTTTTGCCAAAAAATCACCGGCGGCTTTTCTATTTAACCTGGCTTGCCCTGGCGATCATTCAGGCCCGTTACACAGAGTTACTTGATGACGAAGCCTACTACTGGGTGTATTCAAAATTCCTGGACTGGGGTTACTTCGATCATCCTCCCATGGTTGCGACTCTGATTAAAGCAGGATATTTTCTTTTCCACAATGAATTGGGAGTACGATTGGCTTTTCTGTCGCTAAATACTTTTTCGTTGCTGTTAATCGAGCAGTTACTTGATAAAAAAAATCCACTTCTTTTTTATGGTGTTGTGTTGTCGTTGGCAGTGTTGCAACTCAGTGGGTTTGTCGCTGTACCAGACACTCCTTTGATTCTTTTTACCGCGCTGTTCTTTTGGTGCTATCGAAAATTTCTTGCTCGTCCTTCGTTGCAGTATACTTTTTTGTTGGGACTTATTACAGCGTCGCTGCTTTATAGCAAATATCACGCGGTGCTAATTATTTTCTTTGTGCTGGTGTCGAACCTAAAATTATTTGCCCGTTATCAAACATATATTGTTGGCGTAGTGGCCTTGGTTTGTTTTGCTCCTCACTTATGGTGGCAGTACCAGCACGATTGGGTTAGCTTTCGTTATCATTTGTTTGAAAGTAATGTCAATCCGTACAGGATCTCTCATACGCTTGACTATATTGTTGGTCAAATTTTGTTGGCCGGCCCTTTTGCCGGAGTCATTCTTTTACCGGCAGCTTTTCTGTATCAGTCAAAAACTGTTTTTGACAGATCGCTAAAATTTACTCTCATTGGAGTCTACACATTTTTCCTGCTGAGCTCTTTTCGCGGAAAAGTGGAAGCTAACTGGACATCGCCCGCTATTGTTCCGTTAATCATTTTGAGCCATAATTTTCTTTCCGACAAAACAAGATCATTAGCCATCAATTTAGAGAAGTGGTTGTTCCGCATTCTGCCTATAACAGTGATTCTTGTTCTTTGCGCCAGGTTAGCGATGATCTTTGACTTAGTGCCAATAAAACAAATCAAACAGCAATACCATGGCTGGCATCGCTGGCCTCAAATGATGAAAGGAAAAACAAATGGTCTTCCTGTTGTGTTCGAAAACTCTTACCAGCGCGCATCCAAGTACTGGTTTTATTCCGGGCAAATGACCTATTCGCTAAATTGGTATCGCGAGAGGAGAAACAATTACAATTTCTGGCCGATCGAAGATTCGATCTTCGATAAACCCGTGTTCATTTTGGACATACATAATCTGGATTCATTTCAAAGCAAAATAGAGACACCGATAGGAATGGTGGGCTATAAATATGACTCTGCTTTCTTAAGTTTTGCTAAGATAAAATTCACTACCACGAAAAAGGAGACTATTGACGTGAATGAAAAATTGCAGCTTTTGGAAATGACGGTGAAGGCTCAGCTTCCGGCTAAATATTATGCCTATATCGCAAATCATCCAGACCTTGAAACAAAAATAGTGGTAGGGCTGTTTGACAAACATGGATGGGTCGAGGATCTCCCGATTGGCTACACACTGAATGAAATGATCCAGCAACCGCAAACGCTGCGCTTTCTAAACTTGAATTTGCACAGCAAGAACTATTATCTTGTTTTTTCCATTTATCAACCCGGCACAATTACCGGAACTCACAATAGCGATAAAATAAGACTCGTGGTTCGATAGTCACTTTTTAGAAGCGGGAAGAACAATCCGCTGAATATCGGCGTCATACTGCAGGTTATTCATTTGGCGAAGTACCCAACCCGATCGAATGGATACATACCTGGAAACGGGTTTCACCGAATATTTTTGTGGGTTTGGCAAACAGGCCGCAATCATCGCTGCTTCCTGTCTGGATAGATTTGAAGCATGCTTATTAAAATTCCTTTGAGCTGCCTTTTCGATGCCGAACACGCCGTTACCCATTTGGGCAACATTCATATAAACGTCGAGAATTCTTTTTTTACCCCAGATCTTTTCGATCATAAATGTAAAATACACCTCAAGTCCTTTACGAATCCAACTTCTGCCTTGCCATAAGAAAACATTTTTTGCCGTTTGCTGGCTGATAGTACTGGCGCCATGTAGTGATTTGCTTTTCTGATTATGCTTCATGGCCTTTTCGATTGACTTAAAGTCAAATCCATTGTGATCGGGAAACAACTGATCCTCGGAGGCAATAACGGCAAGCTTTGCATTGGTTCCAATATTACTCTGGTTGACGTAATCACGTTTTAGTCCATGGCCTGTGAATAGACTGGAGAGTTGCGTAAGTGTTATAGGTGGATCTATCCATTTTAATAAAATTATGTAAACGAATTGAGCGACGAAAAGAAATAGAAGAAGACGTTTGATGAATCTCCAGGCTTTTGGGAAAAATCCTTTGGTTTCCATTTAAGTGAAATGAACCATAAAAAAAATTATTTCTGGCCAGCGCAGATATTTTTATGGTGAATTCTGTGTGACGTTAAAAAAATGAAGCGTAAAAATAGTTATTTCAATTTATCTGCATAGGCCAATAATCCCCAAATCAAAGCGAGGCCAAACCCCATGAGGATAATTCCATTGACGCGGTTAATGATGTGGATATTGTGCGGAGTCAACTTCTTCCGGATCTTTCCTGCCAACATCACCTTAGCAATATCGGCGGAAAAAACTATGGCCAGACAGATCAGAAACAAGACGAGTTTCTGTTGAAGAGTATGGTTGATAAATGTAGTGGATGCCGTAAACCAAAAAAGAAAAACGGCAGGGTTTAGTGTGTTCATAAAGTAGCCTGAAAGGGCCAGCCGGGCATAATCTCTTCTGCGAAAAGGGACATATATCTGTTGACCTTCCTCATTGACCTTTATTTTTTTGAAGAACAAAAAATAGATGCCGACGGAAATAAGAAATATACTTCCAGCGATGGCTATTTCTTTTTTGTGCGAGCTAAGCATAGCGAACAATTGGGTGAATACATTACTGATAAGCACCATGGTTATGTCGCTGGCAGAAACCCCGATAATAAAAGCCAATCCACCGGTATGACCATTGTTGAGGCTCTGTTTAATGATTGAGAACATCACGGGGCCGACAGATATACTAAGCAAGAGCCCAAGTGTAATTCCTTTCACTAATGCTTCAACCATAATGGGAAAATACAAACTATGAATGAGACCTGATTTTCAAC
>AR_comb_assmDRAFT_10222584_pt1 | contig 19438 bp, 22 predicted proteins | sample ArasoioldDNA_FD_10543 | JGI IMG/M metagenome (IMG submission 10543) | reverse complement strand
GCCGCGAGTCCGGGCCTGAATGCAGTCGAGCACCCGGTTTATGACGTCTGGATCACCGCCTGCAAAGGCGGACAGAGCCCAACTGTCGCAGAAGCGCCCGCGGAAACGGCCAGACAGCCGGCCCGGCAGCAACAGCAGCAGCGTACTACACCACAGCCGGCACCGTCGCCTGCGCCGCAACGCATGCCGCCAGCAGGCTTTTTCCCGCCGCCGCGCTAGCAGTCAGCTGACGCGACCAATTTGCAGTGCACAAGCCCATATCCGCTTTGGGTCAACAGCAGTCATACGCACTGCAAGAAGCTATGTCCGCTTTACTCCCGAAAGCGGACATGCGCGGTGCAACCCGTCATGTCCGCTATGGGCCAATAGCGGACATTGCTACTCGATTAGCTTGGCCGAGCTTTGCTTATTTGGCCGCATTTTTGATCGCGGTCGGCAGCGTCTGTGACTTGTATTTTTTGCAATACGCTTTGACCTTCGCGGCATTCCTTTGCAGGCGATTGTAGTCCAGAACCTCGCTGTTCGCGGCGGCGTTGTAATAGCCGCTCATCCAAAATTGCACGAAGTTCTGACCGTCCGGCGCGTAGCCAAGCCAGTCACGGCAGGTGATTTGATTCATGTTCAGATTGACTTGCGCTGCGGATGGCAACGAGATCAACACCAGCGCTGAAGCAGCCATGAGGATACGGTAGTTCATACCAAAGACTCCGCAGTCGGAATTTGCTGACTATTGCCCAGTCGAGTTCTTTAAGCCGGACATGACGGTTTCTTGCGGGTGATATTGGCACCAGGCTTTCACGTTCGAGATGTTTTTTTCATGGGTGGCGAGATCTATCGTTGTCTTATTAAGCTGGTAGCTAAACCAGCCGCTCATCCACGCGGAGAAATCCCGCGACTGTGCCGGTGGCATGCCCAGATATTGGCTGCACGTAATACTGGCCATATTAATTGTAAGCTGCGCGTTTGCAGCGACAGGAAGAGACGCGATCCCAAGCACCGCGCCGACTAATCGGACTTTCATGAGCTTCGTCCTGTGTTTATAGAGCGCCATTGATTCCGCACTTTGCCTGAGAACAGACATAAACTCGCAGATCGAGCCGTTCACACTGTGGTCCCACCTTCAGCAAAAAGCCAAACACAAATTTGTGCTAACAGACTAGGCCCGTCCGCTTTGGGTCAGAAGCAGACATTTGCAGTGCAAAAGGCGATGTCCGCTTTACCCTAACAGCGACCGCGAAAGCGGATTCCGCAAAAAGTCATGTCCGGCAGGCATCTTAATTCCTATGCCGTGAACGCAAGAAAGGAGTGCGAAGCCTCTTATCCGAACCAATCCTGCTGACACCGGCCCTAGATCACATAGATCCGATCGGGCAACTTGTGGCGGCTTTCCTCGGTCCGAGGAAAGTGCCGTGCCAGCTCACGTCCGCACAAGTCTATGGCGGCAACAAAACCGTCGGCGATGTGGCCATCCCGAATGTGCGCAATAAGGACATCAACCGCCTCCTGCCATTCCCGTTGGGGGACACGACTGGCAATTTCATCGTCAGCAATGATGCGCGCATAATGTTCCGCAAGAGAAACGAAGATTAGAATCCCGGAGTGATCTGTATTTCCCGCGATACCGCGGCTGATGAACTGCTCCATGGCAACGCGATGAGCTACGGCGCGACGCGCCTTACGCGGCATAAGCGCGACCCGTACCCGTGGCAAACAAAGAAATACTAATAGGACCAAAAAAACGACAACCTGCAGCGAAAGAATGCGCTGAACCGTCATCATGGTGAAGGCCATCAGTAGCCAGGGCATCGCGAGCGCGGCCACCGCCGCGATAAACACTGGCAACGCTGTGACAGTTGAGGAGGTCTGCGCGAGCACGCAAACGATTTCGCCTGAGGTCTTTGCCTCGGCAGAACGAATGGCGCTTGTGATCCGCTCTTGATCTTCTTTCGAAATGCTCATCACCAGCTCCCCGAAGCGCCACCACCACCCGACGAACCCCCGCCTCCCGAAAAGCCCCCGCCACCCGAAAATCCGCCGCTACTAGTCGATCTCCCCGAACTGATGAGGATATTCAATACGACGTTTAGGAAAAACCAACGGAACCCGGGCGAAACGACGAGTAAGGTGATGAGAGCGATCAGCGCTGCGATAAGAATCCAGCTTATTGGATCGGCTGTCTGCTGATTATCAAGCCGTAGTGATGGTCGCTGCTGCCACTCTGAAGCATCGGTCGTTAATACAGTAATGATGTCATCCACACCGTGCGAGATGCCATCACCGAAATCGCCAGCTTTGAACCGCGGCGTCATGGCATTGGCAATGATTACCTTCGAGAGTGCGTCGGTGAGCGTGCCCTCCAGTCCATAGCCGGCCTCAATTCGGACGCGCCGCTCGTTCGGCGCAACAAGCAACAGCACGCCATTGTTTTTCGTTTTTTCGCCGAGTTTCCAATTGCGGAACAGCTCGTTTGCGTATGGCTCAATCTCCTGGCCCTCCAGCGAGGGCACAGTCGCAACGACAAGTTGGATGCCGGACTTTGTTTCGAGATCAGCGAGCTTCTGCTCAATCGCATTGCGCGTCGAAGGCTGAACGATATTTGCCTGATCGACGACGCGACCGGAAAGCGAAGGAAGATTAAGGCTTAATGCAGTTGCGATCGTACAAAGCAACGCTGCAAAGACGATCGCCACACGCCATCCTCTTCTACCATGAGCAGAAGGGGTACCGCCCGCTTTCATGTCGATGCCTATATATCGCGGCAGCGCCTCAGAACTTCACTTGCGGTGGCTTGTCGGCATTTTCGCTCGCTGTGAACTCTGCCATCGGCTTGTTGGAGCGGAAGAAAGTCGAGGCCCACAGAACTCCGGGGAACGTCCTTAGCTCGGTATTGTAAGCGCGCACCGCTTCGATGTAGTCGCGTCGGGCGACTGCAATGCGGTTCTCCGTGCCCTCGAGCTGCGACTGGAGCGCAAGGAAATTTTGATTGGACTTGAGCTCCGGATAGTTCTCACTGACGGCAATCAGCCTGCCGAGCGCGCCGCTCAGCTGGTTTTGCGCATCCTGGAACTGCTTGACCTTGTCGGGATCAGTGAGCTGCGAGACGTCCACCCGCACCTGTGTCGCCTTGGCACGCGCCTCGATGACAGAAGTCAGAACGTCTTTTTCCTGTTTGGCATAGCCTTGAACGGTAGAAACGAGATTTGGGATTAGATCAGCGCGGCGCTGATAGTTGTTTTGCACGTCCGCCCATTTTGCTTTGGCCTGCTCCTCGTAAGTGGGAATCGTGTTGTAACCACAGCCAGCGACTGTGAGCCCAAGAAGCGTGGCAGTAAAAATGCTGCGAACGCGCGCCATTGACATATTCATTGAGACCCCCTGATCAAATCGAGGCAATTGGCCTTAGCTGACGCGAAGCATTTCATCGACGAGACAGTCTGTTTGCTCGCACCCATTTTCTGACCACGCCGACGATTTTCTAGGCGACAGCGTTGCTCTTGTGGACCGCGGCAGCGCATACAAATGTCCGCCAATAGCGCAAAGCGGACAAATCACGTTCATTTGAATCGGCTCAGTTGCACCAGTCCATGACAGATTTGCAGCCAGAGCGGCTTAATCAAGAAAGCGAAACTTATATTGGTAACCCTTTTAGGGGCGTCGGCGCTTCAGGGTCCGATGTCCGCTTTGGGTCAAAAGCGGACATCAAAATATGCGTGGCTAGCATTCAAAATCCGCGCGGTGGCGGTCTGTAATATCCCTGAGATCCATTGTAATAGGGTCCGCCAAACGAGCGCCCGAAAAAGCCACCGTTCCACTGGCGCTGGGCATAGTAATTGTCGGACTCATACCAGCCGGCACCCGCCTGACCGTAACGGGGTTCCTCGGATCTCGCGGCCTTATACTCGCCGCCTGGAGTAACGCCGGTCAGTACAACCTCGGTATTCTTTAAGCCAATGTTCTTCACCAGCGCATATAGCGTTGCAGCATTCTCACGTGAGATACGCACGCAGCCATGCGAGGCGGGCTTGCCGAGATACTTTGCCTCATAGGTGCCATGGATGGCATAACCATCCTTCCTAAAGAAAATCGAATGAGGCATAGGGGCATTGTCCCACTCTTTGCTGTACCAAATTTCGTTCATAGAAGTGGCAGTATAGTTTCCTGATGGAGTTGAATATCCTGCTTGACCAGTTGATACCGGCCAAACGTATTTTTCCGCCCCGTCCAAAAAAACCGTCATTTTTTGTTTGGATTTGTCAATGTTGATGAGGACGGCGCCGACGTTTTTGGTTTCGGAATTGGAACTGTTCTGCGCGGTCGCAGGAAAGGCGAGCATCATTGCCAAAACAGGGACTATCACCAAGCCGTAGGAATGAGTAAACGGTGAGAACTTGCACATAATCATAAATGTTTGTTCGCTTCCGCATGCGTAGACCGCGCGTCAGCGCTTGATTCAAAGGTGAGTGTCGCTGGTGCCCCGCGGAAGTAGTTGAGAACGAAAACCCGAATTTCCGACGATAGATTGATACCAGTGCGATCGCGCTCGATTTGCTCAACGAGCGTGTTCACGCGTGTCATCTCGCGGTCAGCAATCTCACGCAAGCTGATCCAAAATTCATCTTCGAGGGACACACTCGTCTTGCGTCCACGAACGACAATCCCGCGCTTGACTACGGCTGACTTCAGAGTGTGGCTTGCCAAGGCTCGTCTCCCAAGGAAATCCTAGGCCAAGCTCACAATCACAGTCTGTAAACATCATCGTGATCTATAATTCTACGTCGCCACTCGGAAAACGCCTCGGGTCATACAGCAAATATTTACCGGCTCGCTGGTTGGCGTGATTTAGGACGGGTGTGCTCCCGAATAATTGATCATTCTTCGCGCCGGCACGGTGATACCTTGGGCTTGTCTGCATGAGCGTGCGGCCCCTACCCCTCCGTGTCAGAGAGCGGGCTGACTATTGGCAAATGTTTGGCTGTGAGTGAGTGATCAAATATGTCAGGGCGTAAACTACTGACCCTCAGCGGAAGATGAGACTGATAGCGGCCTTTCTTATTTTGGCGCTCGCAGAATGCACAACAGGTGACCTTTTTCCTCGGAACGAGCGGCCAGTGGCGGAGCCGATCACTCCACAGACTGTCCCGCCACCAATCAGTTCTTCCGTCCCTAGTCCTCCTTCGTTGTCTTCACCTGCAGCGAGAGCCGCTGCGTCGCCTGATGCGACCGTGAGCGGTAGCGGCTTGCTACCCTGCGAGACCCAATCATGCAAAATCAATTGCTCCGCCAAAGTGCCAGCACGTGCGCGCCCGAAATGGTGCGCGAATTTCGAGGCTCCAGTTGAATAAGTAGGCTTTTCTCCATTCATCCAAATAACTGCACAGCAGCAATGTTCCCGTCAGCCTTAAAACAGTCACAGGCCGTGTTATTCTTTTTCGCCACCAAGGGGGGCCAACTTGTTTTCATTTCCAAAGACTTTGACGCGACTCTCAAATCGGTCTTTTTTTGTTGTCTGCGCAGTTGTAGCAATCTTTATCGAAAGCTTTATAGCACCCGGCACGGCTGCTGGTACGCTCGACGATATTCGATCAAGGGATAAGTTGATCTGCGGTGTCAGCGAAGGACTCCCAGGTTTCTCTGAAAAGGACGGATCGGGCGTTTGGCGAGGCTTCGACGTTGATTTTTGTAAGGCTGTCGCTGCAGCTGTGCTTGGCGACACTGCAAAAGTAGAATATGTGCCACTGTCGGCGGATTCTCGCTTCAATGCACTGACGAATCACCGCATCGACCTTCTGTCTCGCAATAGCACTTGGACTATGTCGCGCGACCTGGAGCTGGGGATTGAATTTGTTGGAATCAGTTATTTTGACGGGCAAGGATTTCTTGTTCCCGCTTTGCTTGGAGCCACCAGCGCTCTTCAACTCAATGGAGCTAAAATCTGCGTCGGCAGTAGCACCACATCGGAACAGAACGCTACAGATTTTTTTCAAAGCAAGAAACTTAAGGTGTCGTTTCTGCGATTTACAGAAGGGCCAGACGCCCGCGCAGCTTACGCGGCCGAGAAGTGCGATGTGTTCACTGCTGATCGTTCTGCGTTGGCTGCAGCACGCTCACTGCTGCCGGTGCCTCAAAATCACATCATACTGCGTGACGTAATTTCCAAGGAACCTCTAGGGCCTGTAACACGCGAAGATGATCCAAAATGGACTGGTCTGGTGCGCTGGACACTTTTCGCACTTATCAATGCAGAGGAGCTCGGGTTGAATTCGAAATTGATTGCGACAGATCAGCGACAGAAGGCGATCGACCTTGGCGCGCCAGCAACAAGGTCACTGGGATTGGCAAATGATTGGCTCGTCATGGTGATTGTCGGCGTCGGCAACTACGCCGAGATATTCGAACGCAATCTAGGAGAGAACACGCCCATCGCTTTAAGCCGTGGAATGAATGCACTGTGGACACAAGGAGGGCTGCTGTATGCGCCACCAATGCAGTGACCCGGCTCGAAAAGATATGGTCGCAAACGGGCCACGGTTGAGCGTCTCAACTAGACCAATGAGTCGCGTTTTCGCATCGGCCATTCTACTTTTTATCTCCCTGGCCCTGCAGGTTTCTGATGCCCCGGCCCAGATTGTCAATTCCCCCCGTGAACTCGCTGTTATCCGGATCAATCTCCTCGACCTGCTGGCGAACGAACCGAACCTGCCGCTTCCAATAAGGCAGCGTCGCGAGGCATTGGAGGCCTACTACCAAGCTTTCGGAGGCGAATTGATATGGCTGGGGAGCATCCGTGCCAGCTCGTTCATTTCGCGACTAAAGAATGCCGAGACCGACGGCCTCGACCCAAACGATTATCCGAGTAAGCAGCTCGCTACTCTCAGTGCGACCGGACCGTCTGACAAACGCGGGCTTGCCATTATCGAACTGTATTTTTCCTCGGCATTTCTTGAATATGCCTCGGACCTCAAAGTCGGCCGCTTCCTGCCGAGCAAAATCGATCCCAATTTTTTCATCGAAGGTCGCACCATCGACCAACTTGCAGCACTTAAGACACTCGCACAGTCCGATAGCCTTGATCGCTTTTTCGATGCCTGGCAGCCGACAGGCCAGCGCTACGCTGCACTTCGCACGGTGCTTGGGAAATATCGGGCACTTGCCGCCAAAGGTGGCTGGAGCGCGGTCCCGCTGGGAGATTCTATACGGCCTAGTATGACCGACCCGCGTATTCCCGCCATTCGTGCCCGACTCTCGATGAGCGACGGCGCCAGCACCGAACTGGGCTCAACCGAGGGACAGCACTACGACAATGCGTTAGTCGAAGCGGTCAAGCACTTTCAAGCCCGCCAAGGCCTCGATGTCGACGGAGTTATCGGATCCACGACGATCGTAGCCATGAACGTACCAATACACGAACGTATTAATAGTATCATTCTGGCTATGGAGCGTTTGCGATGGATGCCTGAGGATCTGGGACAACAATACCTGATCGTAAACATAGCTGGCTTCGAACTTCGCCGCGTTAACGCAGGCAAAATCGAGGAACGCATGGCCGTCGTTGTTGGAAAACCCTATCACCGGACACCCGTATTCAGTGATCGCATCCGGTTTCTCGAGTTCAACCCATATTGGAATGTGCCGCCTGACATTGCAGTCAATGAGGAATTGCCAGCGCTTCGAAAGAATCCGGCGGGGCTGTCAGCACAAGGTTTTGAAGTGGTGCGGGGCAACCAGGTGTCTGATCCCACTTCAGTTGATTGGTCTGCCGTTGGAGCTGGGCACTTTCCATATCAGCTGCGGCAGCGGCCGGGACCCAACAATGCACTCGGTTATGTAAAGTTCATGTTTCCAAATCCACACAATGTCTATTTGCACGACAGCCCCGCGCACAATCTTTTTGAACGTAACGTGCGCGCGTTCAGTCACGGCTGTATTCGTTTGTCCAGGCCTCTCGAACTTGCCGAACAGGTTCTTCGCGTAGGCGGTGTACAAGGATGGACCAAGGATCGGATCAATGACGTTGTTGCATCGGCAAAAACCACTGTGGTCAATTTGCGCGAACCCCTGCCAGTCCATATCACCTACCTGACTGCCTGGGCCGATGACGGTGTTGTAAATTTCCGTCAGGATATTTACGGACACGACGCCAAGTTACTTGCCGCCCTAGAAGGCAAGTCTATCGCGTGGTGAGAAAAGACGCGGGCCATAACACATCGTTACGCTCGGCTGCAAAACCTGGGAGACCACTTGTCCGGCCTGCGCATCTACGGCATCGCCCGCACCCGCGCGTTCCGAGCGCTCTGGATGGCGAACGAGCTCGGACTCGACTATCAGCATCTGCCGATTGAGATTGGCACTGCCGGCGCCCGCTCGCCGGAGTTTATCTCTATCAATCCAAACGGGCGCCTGCCCTTCATAGTAGACAACGGCTTCGTGCTGTTCGAATCGCTTGCGATCACGCTCTATCTCGCCAAGAAGCACTCCAATGGCACCCTCTATCCCGGCACGCTCGAGGGCGAGGCTAGGGCTTGGCAGTGGAGCTTGTGGGCTGTCACTGAGGTCGATCGGGGAGTCAACATCTGGTCGCTGCACACTATTCGCCTGCCGCCGGTCGAGCGCGATACCATCAAACGCAACGAGGCCTTGAAGGTTTTGGCGGCCCCGTTCAAAGTTCTCGACGCAGCGGTGACCAAGCATGAATATCTGCTAGGCGACGACTTCACGGTGGCCGATCTCAATGTCGCTGCGGTCATTAGCCGCGCAGTCGACATGGACCTATCTGCGATACCGAACCTCAAAGGTTGGCTCACGCGCTGTCTTGATCGCCCGGCTGCCCGAAAGGCCCTGGCGCTCAAGGCGAAGGCCGACAACGAAACACCGGCCGAAGTGACCCGACACATTGCCAAGATCAACCGCCTGTGAGGTCTGAGCAAACCGTTCGACTTCGGCAATCGCAGCCGTGAATAGTCTCCAACCACATCATCTGGAACGGGTCGGTCAATAACTGCCACGGCAGTCGATGTCCGCTTTGGGCCAAAAGCAGCGCACAAGCCCATGTCCGCTATGGGCCAAGAGCGGACATCACAAAACAGAAAGACCGCCTCGCGGCGGTCTCTCCGTAATCTGGCTAGTTTGTATTATTTATTAGCCTTTGGTTTGCACCACCGGCGCTTTGCCCTTGCCAACCGGAGCCTTGCCTTTGCCTATGCAACCAGCAAGCCCAAAGGCGAGTACTACAGAACAGATTACAACTAACAATTTTCTCACGGGCACCCCCTCGAGATAGCGGGAGTTGGTATCGTCATTATTCTTGAATTCAAAGCTAGTGCAGAAAAGCCACACTCTTTAGTATTATCTAGATAATTGGCGCTCTTTAAGCAGCGGTACTTAATTACATTCTGCGCCCAGCCGCTATCGTCTACACTCTCAGTTTCATATTGATCGAAAGTTGTGGGGGGAAGTTTTCTAGTGCATCAGGTACTGTTGACCGTACTGTTTCTCTTTGCACTGGCTTCAGGCGCAAGTGCCGAAGTCAGGCTGACGTTCTATTCGCACCACCTTGGCCTTTACGGGGCCGGCCTCACATTTCCCCACGCCCACATTGTGTTGAGCGGAACGACCAAAGCGGATGCCAAACCGATCAAGGCCAATTTCGGCTTCACGGCCGAGACGCTTTCGCCCTCCATACTGTGGGAGTCGGTCGAAGGCGCTGTGGTCTCGATGCCAGACGACTATATCGCGATGAGCCATCGGCATTTTTCGATCCCCATCAGTGATGAACAATATCGCACGGTGGTTGCAATCGTGAACCGTTGGCGGAAATACCCTCAGCCATCCTACAATCTTGATTCGCATAATTGCGTCACATTCGTGAAGGAAATCGCTATCGCGCTTAAGCTTCCTGCGAGCAACGACCCAAAGTTCGTCCGCACTCCGAGGGAGTTCCTAGAAGACTTGCAATTGCGGACGTCCAAGGCCAATCGGGGCGCCGTCGCAACAGGGACGCCTCAACGGCTCATTCCGAGCGCGCAATCGCATACCGATAAAACGAAGACAGTGAGGACGGAGGATTGACGGCTTTGCCCCCGAAAGCGAACATTCGTTAGATCAGATCGTTACCCGCCCGCACCGGGAATGAAGCATCTGATCTGTGTCCTGCCTTCGTAGTCTTTGTAGGGCCATACCACGGTCAGTCCGAACCTGTTTGGTACGGTTACAAGCGCATCGGGCGGTACCTCGATCCATTGGCCGTCAAGTCGGACTCGATACTTTCCATCTTTTGTATCCCAATCCACATCCTCAACGCTCTGGCCATCAGTGACGGAGCAGCAAGGCCCCCTCCGGCTTGCAAGGGTGTCAAACCACTGTTTGAGAGGAGAGTTGACATATTTTCCATCGAGGTCGCGTGTGAAAGCTAAGCCAGGGAAAAACAGCAATGAGAATGAGAATGCCGCGCAGCAAATCACGCCAAGGTAGACCGATAATGGAGCGGGGTTCCTCACGCTAAATTTGACCATATCGCCAAGTCCCGTGGCATTGAGCGAGATCAAAAAACGCAAGCAGGTGGCGGACGGATTTCAAGGCGGAGACAAGGCTACAATAAAGAAGGGCCCCAGGTGGGGTCTGGGGCCCGTATGGAAATTACGCTACACAACAATTACCACTCGGTACGGACAAGACTGTACACCTCAGCTCTTTCCAAAAACTAAAAGTTCCGCGGTAGGCCGCTGTGGTTTTTAGTCTGCTTATTGGCAACAACGTGGCATCACAATGTCGGCAATTAGTTGTCCGCTATTCGATTACCCGTATGCGGGAAAGTCGCGAATCAATTTCGGCTGTGCATGATTCTCCGCCAGATCTCTAGGCAGTCTTTAGTCTGCCGTCCTCGACATGCGACAACCCACCGATCGCAACCCGGCTAATAAGATCGGACAGTTCATCGACGAACCGCTCGTCGATAGTCATCCGGAATGGATCTTGCGCAAACAGATCGCGGTTTCGCACAAAAACGCTGCATTGCCCCATTAAGCATATTGCTGCGCACAGAGCTGACCGATCTTGTGTGTTCGGCGGCAGGAATCGTCGTACAATATCGATTGCGGCCGAAAGGTATGAGCTTGTATTCGTCGCTATGAACTTCCGAAAGACCTTTGACGGATGCGCGCTTTCCCAGGCAAACATCCGTATGTAGCGACTCATTTCATCCTGAAAAAGCAGCGGCCGCAGCTGGTGGCGCACGAAACGCCGTAGAGCCTGTTCGCGTGAAAGAGACTTAAGCTCCTCCCTATCAAGTCCCGCATCCTCCGTTAGTGTTTTGAAAGCGATTTTGAGAACTTCGAAATACAAGCCATCCTTACCTTTGAAATGATAATTGATGGCAGCTTGGTTGACCCGCGCCTTCGTGACGATGTCACGCACGCTCGACCGCTCGAAACCCTTTTCCGCGAACAGAGACACTGCGGCTTTTATAATCAGGTCGCGAGTATATTCTGCAGGACGGGCCATTGTTCTCCTCTGATTCAAACACTTGTTTGAACCAAGTCTGTAGCCTTTGCTAGGCCAAAACGCAACTTTTCTTCACAGAACTGGAGTTTTCAGGCGGCCATTATTCTGCCTAAAACGACCGTTTGAATAATAAACGATCGTTTGAAATGGTCGTTTGCTAGCGAAGCGCTCAACGATTTGGGGCTTTCCATGCTGAAACTGACATCGCGGTTTGTTCTGCAAGTGCTGCCGTATCTGCTTATAGCCCTGGCTGCGGTAATCCTGCTGCCAGTGGTTACTGATTCACTGATAGCGGCAACTCTCCGCGACGCTTCATCTCCACCCCACGAGACTGAGTCGATGTTTGAGCCCTTCGGCCATGGACAAACGACGCTTGACCTTATTCGTCAGGATCATGAGGCGTTTCCACAGAACGGTCTCCTCCGTGAAATCGCAAGAGCCGCCGATCTTGAGGATCGCTAACGCAAGGAGTTGCGCATGCGTTCACAAAACGGAATGCCAGATTTGTCTCACAATGCCGCTTGGTGGGGTCTGGTTCGGGCATTAAGGACCGCAATTTTCTCCTGTTGGCCGGAACCACGCGAGAAACGTTATCGACCCGAACGGCACTACATGCGGGGACCTGGGCCGAAATGGCGCGCAAAGCACGGCCATTTTGGTTGAGGAGTCGATTTGCGCTGTTCGAAATCGAGTTATGTATTTTGTCCGCTTTGGGTCAAAAGCGGACATGTGCGCTGCAACTAGGCATGCCCGCTTTGGGCCATTTGCGGACATTGAGAGAGTTCGACCTGTCTCAGATACCGATGAGTATGTAACGTCTTTCACACTCCTAATGACTTGAGCGCTGATACAAAGCTGCATTGGAGGCGTAGCGATGCATTCCAACGGTCAGATCATAAGGCAAGCGTACGACGCGTTCGGTCGCGGTGATATGCCAACAGTCTTTGGCATTCTGGACAAGGGAATAAAGTGGCATGTACCCGGGCAGAGCCCACTTTCTGGAGATTATCGCGGCCATGACGAAGTGATGGGTTTTTTCAAGAAGTGTATGGACCTTTCGGAAGGCACGTTGCGCATCGACCCTCGTGACATCGCCGCGACCGAAACCAGTGTCTTTGTTTTGTGCACCGTCAGCGCCAACCGAGCCGGTCGGCACGCCGAGTTTTTAGAGGTGCACCTTTGGCGGATGGCCAATGGTCATCCAGTGGAGTTTCGTGAGTTTCAGGGTGACGAATACACTGAAAACAAATTCTGGAGCTAATTGAACTGGCGTCCGCTTTACCCCCAAAGCGAACATGTGCAGTGCAATCAGGGATGTCCGCTATGGGCCAATAGCGGGCATTGAGTTATGTTCGAGCCCTCCTCCTAAAGGCCGAGGTCACTTAGTGATGGGTAATCATCGGGGCGGCGACCGAGCGGCCACTTATATTTGCGTTCGGTGTCCTTGATCGGTAGATCATTAATGCTAGCGATCCGTCGCCGCATTAGACCATCTGTGTCGAACTCCCAATTCTCGTTGCCGTAACTGCGGAACCAGTTACCAGAATCGTCGTGCCATTCATAAGCAAAGCGCACGGCGATCCGGTTGTCGTGGAGCGTCCACATTTCCTTAATCAACCGATAGTCAAGTTCTCGATTCCATTTACGTCTGAGAAACGCCTCGATTTCCTGGCGGCCACGAATAAATTCGGAGCGGTTTCGCCAGATGCTGTCAGGAGTGTAAGCGAGAGCCACTCGGGCGGGATCGCGACTGTTCCAAGCATCTTCGGCGAGTCGGATCTTTTGTGCAGCGGTTTCCGCTGTAAACGGAGGCAATGGTGGACGGCTCATGAGCTGATTCCTCCCTTGTTTGAACGATGCAGCTACCCTCAAAGAAATTGCCCAAAAGCGAACATGTGCAATACACGTGTCCCCGTCTGCTTTGGGCCAATGGCGAACATCCTGGCCTGCTCTCTCAGTTAAGGCTGAACGGATTTTCTGGCCGGCCTAGACCGCTACCTTGGCGAGAAAGTTAACGACTTTGCTCCGCAGATTCGTTGCAGCCTCTTCTACACGCTTCGACGCTGTGAGCACGGTTTGCGCCGATTGCTGAGTATCTGCGGTAGCATTCGCCACCTCGTTCAACACCGTACAGATCGTTGTCGCGCTGTCGGCGGCACTTGCAACATTTTGCGAAATCTCACCCGTCGCGGAGTTCTGCTGTTGTACCGATACGGCGACGGCGGACGTATAGGTATCAATCTCTCGCATCCGACTGGTAATCCGCTCTATCGCGCCTACCGCCTTGCTGGTTGCCTCTTGCACTTCCACAATCTGAGTGGAAATGTCCTCGGTAGCTTTTGCAGTCTGTATAGCGAGCGACTTCACCTCGGACGCGACCACGGCGAAGCCACGGCCTGCCTCGCCGGCGCGTGCCGCTTCTATCGTTGCGTTGAGCGCCAAGAGGTTGGTTTGAGCAGCGATGCTCTGAATGAGTTTGGTAACATCGCCAATCTTTTGAGCGCCCTGAGCGAGCGCGCCAATGTCCTGATTTGTCTGCTGCGCTTCACCGACAGCGACCCGCACCACTTCGGCGGTTTGGTTGAGACGTTGACCGATTTCGGCGATAGAATTTGACAATTCGTCAGCCGCAACCGCGGCGGTCTTGGCATTGGTCAAAGCTTCATTTGACGTCTGCACCGCACTTTCGGTTCGCTGAGAAGTATGTCCGGACTTATCGAACAGGTTGCCTGCCGTCGAGCCCATTACATTCGCACTCTCTGTCACCGTGCCCAAAAGAGTTTCCGCGTCACCGCGAAATTCAGATATTGCATTCTCGATTATGGCGCGGCGTCCTTCCTGCTGTTGCATCGTGTCGCGTTCCAGCTCGGTTCGCCGCCGCTCAGTGATGTCTTCGTGCGTGCCAATCCAGCCGCCACCCTTCATTGGATGGTTTGTCACCAATAAGAGACGGCCACCCTTGGCTTTGACCTCATGCACGATCGTGCGGCCCTGGCTTATCCCAGCCAGAAATTCTTTTCTGTATTGTTGAGGGTCTCGCGAAAATGTGCCTTTAGTGACTCGCTTTGCCAATACCTCGGAAAGAGTGGAGCCAGGTTTAACGTCGCTCAAAGCCAGTTCGTACATTTCATAGTATCGCGGATTGCAAACGACTAACCTCTCTGCACTGTCGAACATGCACAGTCCTTGCGACATACTATCGATGGTGGTGCGCAGCTGTTGGTTTTCACGGCTTTGATGCCGCGCAAGGGCGGCGCCGACCAAGCTCATCACGAACTGCGCAACGATTACGGCCACAAGCCCCGTGAATACAGTCTCGGAAATGTTGGGAACGACTGCCGTAGTCCAACCAGCAGCAAAAAGCATTAGCGCGCCGAAGCTCGCCGCAAATGTAACAAGACCCAGGGAAGCGACTATCCACAAGGCGCGCTGGTAGGAGAGTGAAAAGAACATTTGCAAAATAACTCTGATACACTCTTCGCTCGTGCAGCATTATTCCTCACTCGATTTTTTTTGACGTTAATTACGCGTAAGTAAATCGTTAATGGCGCAATTGTCGCAGATATCGCCTCGGCGTTGTGCGGTGCACTAGCCTATGTCCGCTAAGGGCCATAAGCAGACATTTGCGACGCAAAGACATGTCCGCTTTGTCCCCAAGAGCGGACATCAATTCGTTCGATTGAAATCGTTACATCCTCTCAAACGAAGGGACCGCTGCGTGTGGCATTCACAGCGGTCCCCCACGAAGTCCCGAACGCTAGGGGACCACCTATCTGAACAGGTGATTGTTCGGTGCCTCGCAACCTCACCAACACCGCTAGTCGCTTTTAGGCTGTGCGATACATCGGAAACGCCATCGGATTGCGCTTTTTTGTGATGGTCGTCACAAAAACCGGTGCATTTGGAAATCGTCAACGAAAAAATAAGGTCGGGGTGCTCTCTCGCCACAAGAGCGCGGCCCCGACCTTCTTCGCCCCCATCCCCTCTATCCCCAAGGGAGAATGTCGGGGCCAGACTTTTCTCACGAGAAATTACTTTTCCTTTTTCTCGTTCTTTTTATCTTTCTCGTTCTTTTTGTCGCCAAGGGGCCAGAGCAATCCTACCGCCAAACCTAACATTACCAGCAGTAGTAAAAACAGAAATTCCAGCGGGCCATTGCCAAGCGAAATGCCTAAGAAATTTTCCATAGCGCCCACAGTGCTGCACTATGACCGGCAGTCGGTTGACCTGCATCAAAAACAGTTCGCGTCGCGTTGTCATTTGCGGCCAAAGATTTGATGATTGAGGACAGAAACGCCTTATCCCAAAAAGCGGACATAAGCAGTGCAAACTAGTCACGTCTGCTAAGGGCCAGAAGCGGACATTTGCACCGCACGAGCGCATGTCCGATTTACACCGGGCTGCATTAATGAAATCGGTCGTCAGGACATGCACATGCGGCTGAATCAGGCTATTTTTCTGCCGCACCGGTCACGTTTGAGCAGGAGCACCGCCATGCTGCTTCGCCTCCTTCGTCTTTTTGTTTTAGCTACCGCCCCTGTCATCCTCGTGGCCTCGCCGGCATGCGCCGCCTCCGAAAAGGTTCAATACGCCGGCGATGCTAAGCCCGGCACCATCGTAGTACAGACCGGGGAACGCAGCCTCTATCTCATCACCGGCAAGGATCAGGCACTGAAGTACCCGGTCGGTGTCGGCCGCTCCGGCGAGCAATGGTTCGGCACCACGCGGATCGCCAGCAAACACATCAAGCCGGCGTGGAAGCCACCTGCGTCGCTGCGCGGCAAGCGTTCGCCGGATTTCTATATCGAGGCTGGCTCGCCGCGAAATCCAATGGGCGCCGCGGCGCTGGTGCTAGTCGACAACGAACTCGCCATCCATGGCACTAACAATCCTGGCTCGATCGGCGGCCTGGTGTCTGCTGGCTGCATCCGCATGCACAACAAAGACATCATGGACCTGTACGGCCGCGTCCATGTCGGTACGCGGGTGGTGTTTGCAAAGTGAGTCGCCCTCGCAATCAATAGCCCTAACTCATGTCCGCTATGGGCCAATAGCGGACATCGCACACGAACAAACAGAAAGACCGCCTCGCGGTGGTCTTTCAAAATTCAATCAGGTTTTTTGATCAAGCTGTTGCTTGAGCTTTCCGCTTCCTCCGCCACCCAAGCAGGCCCAGCGCACCTAGTCCCGTGGCGAAGAGAGGGAGAGCGGCGGGGAGTGGCGTTTCGTTGCCGGTGGAGCTGGCACTCAGAATGAGGTCGGAAAGGTCTGTGAACGAGAGTAGACCACCCGAAGTCGGAACATCCGTGAATGCAATATTAAAGCCAGTGGGCGCACCAGTAAACGAATTTGAGCTGGTTAAAGCCGTGAAATCAGAAGGGCTAAAGAGGAGTTCGAGTAAATTCGCCCCACCCGCCTGATAGCCAAAGAAAGCAAAGTCAGGGCCAAAATTTAATCCGATACGCATGGGGTTCGAAAAAGTATTGGGTGAACCACCAATAGAAACGTTTGCTGTGGTTAGATTGACCACGTTTGAATTGCTGTCAGGTCCTACCAGAAAGATATCAAAAGGGACGCCTGCAAAACCGGATCCGTCGAGAGTACCCGAGCCGTTTCCCGTAATTTCCACCGTTACGGTCCCGGAGCTGGCTGAGCCAACGCTCAACATTGAAACAAGGACAACCCCGAATAGAGCCGACAAGAACTTCATAATATGCTCCCCCGTCCACAACAGTTCACTAGCTAGTACGCCGTCATTGAAGTCAACGACATTGTGTCCCAGACGCACACCAATATTTCCCATCTGTTCCCGAAACGGCGTGAACGACGGCGGCAGATTGTGGCGCGCCGAATGGTTGCTACTTCACAGACCGGCCAATGTCGCTTTGGGTCAAAAGCGGACATATGCAATGCGCCAACCCCTGTCCGCTCTACCCCCAATAGCGACACTTATTGCGTAACTCGCCCATGTCTGCTTTGGGCCAAAAGCAGACATTGCGCAGTGCAATCGTGCCCTGGTAGCGGCGCGAGTTCAGGCGGCAATGGAGTAATTTGTAGGTGGGTACAGACCTAGTGCACCAAGTGTGCCATGGCTTTGGCTGACAGCGTCGGTCGCTGCGCCGCCTCTGAGATAGCAACGCTAAGAGCCGTCGCTAAGCAGCTGTAGCTCCAGTCATTCATGTGTAGTCCGTCAGGCGACACAAATTTCTTGAACGCTATATGATCGATGTCGTGCCAACGTCGCATCATATCGAAACGTGGAAATCGATTTATATTCTCACGCTTCGCGGTGGCGGCGATCAAATCGACCATGCGGGCGGCTTCTGATTTCACGATTACCTTTGGCGCGAACTGCGGATCAATCAAGACGATATCGGCACCGATCGAGCGGATCTTGGCAATGCCCTCACGGATCGCCGTGTCATAGTCGTTGAGCGTATCGCTGCGAATCACCGAGTTAGTGCCGAGCTGCCAAAGTACGAGGTCCGGCTTAGCTGCGATCACGTCCGTATCAAAGCGCTTGAGCATATCGTCAACTTCTTCGCCCCCAACGCCGCGGTTAAGCACGGTGATCGGCCGGTCAGGGAAGCGCTGCGTCAACTCGAACGCAAGCCGGCTTGGATAGGTTGCGGCCAGTGAACTGGCACCAGATCCGGCGGTTGACGATGACCCGATCGCTACAATGGTGATTGGCTTACCGCTTGTAAGCTCCTCTACCATATGCGTCAGTGGATTAGTGAAGCGGATAGTGGAGAAAGGCGCATCGCAGGTCGGCGTGGTATTTTCGCCGCGCGCAGCGAAAGGCAAAGCGACCATTGCCAGGAAAGCGGCCACAGCAAAAAAACGCCTGGGTGGATTAGCAAATCCAATGGGGAGCAAGACGGTTTCCTTTGGACAGGTAAGTAGTTGCACGCCTGCTTAACGCCGGGTTAACCGTGACGGTCCGCCGGAAGCATCAACCCGATGGGCTTCCAGATGCGCATTTAAAAACTGTCGGATTTATATGCCGGCGGCTCAGCGCCAGCTTTAATCTAGATCAAATTTGGTCAACTCAGTCTTGTCATTTCGAGACAAAGACTTGGCAACTGTCGCCCGACAGAATCTCTTGCTTTGGGTCAAAAGCAGACATTTGGAGAGCAAAAACCGTCTGTTCGCTTTACCCCCAAGAGCGGACATGCGCGGTGCACTAGCCTATGTCCGCTAAGGGCCAAAAGCGGACATTGGGCGCTATTCGATCACCTCGTCGGCCCGGGCGAGCAGCGTCGGTGGCAGCTTTCTTACGCTACAATTTTCCATCGTTGACGAGAACGAAACAAACAGTTTTGCTTTTAGCCGTTGTGTCTTCGTTAGGCGCAGGAGGCGATCATGGCAAAAGGCGACCCAACTTTTACAGGCATGAGTGACCTGATGACGCAGAGTTTTGAGCAAACCCGCAAGGGAATGGAAAATTATCTTGATCTGTTCAAAATAAATATGACAGCTTCGCCTTTGTTTACATCATCTGATATCACTAAGAAAATGCAAAGTTACGGCGATCAAAATATCGCTATAGCTACTCAGTTTGCGAAAAAATTATCTCAGGCTAAGGATTTCCAAGACTTCTGGCTAATTCAGACCGAGTTCATGCAAGCGCAATGGAAAGCGTTCAGTGAACAGACAAAGGATCTTGGAGAAACAATTACTAAAAGTGCGACGGGCGCACTCAAAGGTTCTTCTTCTTGAGTTGTTCGCCCACCCTGCGTGATGTCCGCTTTACCCCCAAGAGCGGACATGCGCGGTGCAAACGCGGATGTCTGCTTTGGGCCAAAAGCGGATATGCCGACGCAAACAAAAAGACCGCCTTGCGGCGGTCTCTCCAGCGGCCCTGCTAGCACTGAACGAATGTAGATAGGCGCATACGGCAGCAGGGGATTTTCGGTATTGTCACGCAACGCTCCCAGAG
>AR_comb_assmDRAFT_10060237_pt1 | contig 19462 bp, 14 predicted proteins | sample ArasoioldDNA_FD_10543 | JGI IMG/M metagenome (IMG submission 10543) | reverse complement strand
GTGGTGCTGTTTTCCATCATCCTCGGCATCGCGGTGATTGGCCTCGACCGCAAGGCAGTACTGCTCGACCTGCTGCACGTCACCAGCGCCGCGCTCTCGCGGGCAACGAGATTCATCGTCCAGCTGACGCCGTATGGACTGTTTGCCATCGCGGCTACGGCGGCGGGCACGCTGAGCCTGGAGCAACTCGGGCGCCTGCAAGTGTTCCTGATCTCGTACGTCGGCGTGTCGCTGCTCGTCAGCCTATGGGTGCTTCCGGGGCTGGTGGCGGCGCTGACCCCGATTCGCGCTCGCGATATCTTCGCGCTGACGCGCAACGGCCTGATCACCGCCTTTGTCGCCGGCGATCTCTTCATCGTGCTGCCGGTGCTCATCGAATCGAGCCGCACGCTGGTGGCGAGCGCCGGCGTCGACGAGTCGCAACAGCAGCTGCCCGACGTCATCGTGCCGGCGTCGTTCAACTTCCCGCACACCGGCAAGCTGCTCTCGATCAGTTTCGTGCTGTTCGCTGGTTGGTTCTCTGACGCCTCAGTGCCAATCATGCAATATCCGTTGCTGGCGCTGACGGGACTCGTGACGTTCTTTGGCAGCGTCAACGTCGCCGTTCCGTTCCTGCTCGACATGTTCCGCATCCCTGCCGACACGTTTCAGCTGTTCATGGCCAGCGGCGTCATCAACGCGCGCTTCGGGACGTTGGTCGCTGCCATGCACACGCTCGCGGTGGCGCTCCTCGGTAGCTGCGCGATGGCCGGGACGCTGCGATGGGAGCGCCGGCGCATCGTACGCTACCTCGTGATCACCGCGATTCTGACCATTGCCGTGATTGGCGGCGCGAGGATGCTTTTCGGACGGGCGCTCAACCGCGAGTACTCCAAGGACAAGGTGCTGGCGGGCATGCACCTTCTTCACAAGCCAGTCGATGCGGTCGTCCATCGCACGCCGCTGGCCGTCACGACGCGTGAGACCGGTCCGCGACTGGACGGGATCCGTCGCCGCGGCGTGTTGACGATTGGCTATTTGAACGACTCGCTGCCGTATGCGTTCTTTAACTCCAATGGCGATCTCGTTGGCCTCGACGTCGATCTCGCGCACCAGCTCGCCGCCGAATTGCAAGTGCGCCTCGAGTTTGTCGCGATTAGCCGGGACCGGTTGTTCGACGCGGTCGAGGGCGGCGAGTGCGATCTGGTCATGTCGGGCGTCGTGGTGACCACGCTCAGAGCGAGTCGGCTTGTCTTCTCGGATGCGTACGTCGACGAGACGCTGGCGTTTATCGTCCCCGATGCCAATCGTGGCGAGTTCGCGACCTGGGAACAGCTCCGCGCACGCCCGGGGCTCCGGCTCGGCATTCCCGATATGCCGTACTACGTGCAGAAGATCAAAGAGCGGCTGCCGCAGGCCGAGGTGCAGCTGGTCACGAGCGTGACGCCGTTTTTCGTTACCGACGATCAGTCAGGGCTCGACGGCTTGGCGTTCGCCGCCGAACGCGGCTCCGCCTGGACGCTGATGTATCCGAAGTTATCGGTGGTCATTCCCGAACCTGACCTGGTCAAGGTGCCGCTGGCGTACCCGATTGGCGGCGGCGATCAGGCGTTTGCGCGGTTTATCAATACCTGGATCGAGCTGAAGCGAAAGGATGGTACGCTCGACGGACTCTATAAGTACTGGATTCTGGGTCAGGATGCTGCGCCGAAGCAGCCCCGGTGGTCCATCATGCGCAACGTGCTGCACTGGACGAAGTAAGGGGCAGCGCGACCCTCTCATTCACAGGATTAGCGATGGCCACACCGCAAACGAATCACCGCTCGCCGCTCGACCGGTTCCTCGGCATCTTCGCCGACGTCCACGCCGGCGAGGGCGTGACAGCGCTGCTGCTGGCGCTCAACGTGTTTCTGATCCTGATGGCGTACTACATCCTCAAGCCGGTACGCGAGGCGCTCATTCTCGGCCAGGGCTCGGCGGAGCTCAAGACCTACATGTCGGCCGGGCAGGTGATCGTGCTGGCGTTCGTCGTGCCGTTGTACGGCCGCCTGGTGGCCAGCCGTCCACGGATGCAATTGATCAACACGGTGACGGCGTTCTTTACCGGCTGCCTGGTCGTTTTCTACTTTCTGGCGCAGGCCGGCGTGCCGCTGGCGATTCCGTTCTTCATCTGGATCGGCGTGTTCAGCTTGATGATCGTCGCCCAGTTCTGGTCGTTCGCCAACGTCATCTACGACAAGTCGGAAGGCGAGCGGTTGTTCGCGATCGTCGGCTTCGGCGCGTCGCTCGGCGCCGTGTTCGGCGCGCGGATCGCCGATCGCCTGATCGAGCCGGTCGGCGTCAACGAGCTGCTGCTGCTCGGCGCGGCGGTGCTCGGCTGCCAGGTGCTGCTCACCAACTACGTCGACCGCCGCGAGCGCGCGCACCAGCTCGCGCGCAAGAAGACGCTGTCGGCGTCGAAGACCGAAGGCGCAAAGCACGGCGAGTCCTTCAAGCTGGTGTTCAGGACCCGGTATCTCATCCTGATGGCGGTGATGCTGATGCTCGCCAACTGGGTCAACACCACCGGCGAATACATCCTCAGCAACATCGTCAAGCACCACGCCGACAACCTCATTGCCACCGGCCAGGCGGTGGGCCTGACCGAAGGCCAGATCATCGGCGACTTCTACTCGAAGTACTTCACGTATGTGAACGTGCTCAGCTTGGTGATGCAGCTGTTCCTCGTCTCGCGGATCGTCAAGTATCTGGGGATCGGCTGGGCGGTGATGATCCTGCCGTGCATCTCGCTCGGCGCCTACAACGTCCTGGCGTTCATCCCAACGCTCAACGCCGTGTTGATGGCCAAGGTCGCCGAGAACTCGACCGACTACTCGCTCAACAACACCGTGCGCAACATGCTGTTCCTGCCGTGCACGTACGAGGAGAAGTTCAGCGCCAAGCAGGCGATTGACTCGTTCTTCGTCAGGATGGGCGATGTGCTGTCGGCGGCTCTCGTCTTCTTCGGCACCAACATCATGCTGCTGGACGCTCGGAAGTTTGCGGCCGTCAATGCCGGGCTCGTGCTGATCTGGCTGGTTCTCGCCTGGCAAGTTGGCCGGATTTACATGCAGCGCACGGCCGCGCAAGCGAGAGCGGCGTAGGGCTCAAAATTTCCTCCCGAGCGCCCTGCGAATCAGGAGCGAGGTGCCGACCAGCACCCAGGCGATCGTCCGAACTTTCCTGACGATCGCGAGCGTGGCGCCGAGCGCCGCGCCAAAGCCCAGCATCTGCGTGAAGCTGCCGGTCGTCAGTTCATCGACGCCGGTCCTGAGCGGCACGAACTTGAAGAGCACCTGCACCAGCCGGTTGGCACCTTCGACGATGAAAGACGTGAGGAGGAGCGGTGGCGCGCCCTGGATCAGCCACCAGGTGACGTGCACTTCGAGGACGCCGAGCGCATGGAACATCGCCTCGGCGGCCAGAATCGGCACCAGCACAGCTCGCCGGCGCACGGCGAACGTATAAATCTGCTCTTCGAGCGCGTGCAGCTGGCCGACGCGCTCCTGCAGCTTCGACTCCTTCGGCACGACGGTCGACAGCGCCCGGCGGACGAGCGCCGGACGCTGCCAGAGCACGATGGCAGTGACGACGAATCCGATGCTGATGGCGACGAGCGCCACCCACGCCGCCTGTCGAATCGCGCCCGGCAGATCGAACGTGACGAGCAGCGCCGCGGTGGAGAGGGCGATCATCGCCGCCGCCGACAGCGTGTAAAGGATGTTCTCGATCGCCAGCGCGGTTGCGGCCGGGCCGAACGCCACCCGGTCGCGCACGTAGGCCGCTTTCGCCGGCTCGCTGGCAAACAGGCCGAGCGGCGTGAGATTGCCGACGGCGTCACCGGCGACGACGGCGGCAAAAGCGGCGGTAAATGGCAGGCGGTGGGGCGGCTCGAGGCAGAGCAGCCAGGCAGTCGCGCGCATCGCGAATCGCAGGCCGGCGAGCGCGATGATGATGACGAATCCCCAACCGACCTCTTTCAGCCCCTCCCAGACCTCCGAGGGGCCGACCTGGCGGACGAACCAGGCGAACAGGGCGACGCCAAGGACGCTCGCAACGATGCCAATGACATTCGTGCGCGGCGGCGCCGGAGCCGCCGATCCGGATTGGGGAGGCACGCCGTGATCATATAATCGGCGGCTATGCTCCCAGCGTCCTTCCAGACGCCTGCAGCCATCATTCTGCTCGCCGGCGGGCTGCTTTCGTGCTTCGCCGGCTATCGGGTGTTCCGAGTCGTTCTCGGGTTTTTCGGGTTCGTCATCGGCGCGCTGCTCACCAGCTCGATCATGGGCACCGACCAGACGCTCTGGATGATCGGCGCGGCGATTGTTGGCGGCATCGTCGGCGCGCTGATTCTGGTCGCAGCGTACTTCGTCGGCGTCGCCTTGATCGGTGCCGGCGTCGGCGCGCTGGTCGTGAATGTCATCTGGGCCAGTCTCGGCCGCGAACCGCACATCGTCGTCGTGATCCTGTTTGCGATTGCCGGGGCGCTGGCAGCACTGGCGTTGCAGCGCTACGTCATCATCGGCGCCACGGGTTTAGGTGGCGCATGGACGGCAATTGTCGGCGGCCTCGCCCTGATGGGCGATAAGATGGCCGTAGAAGCCACCGCGCGCAACAACGTGTGGCTGGCGTACCCAATGAACCCTGCCCCGGGCGAACGCTGGGTCATCATCGCCTGGTTGGCGTTGGGCATAGTCGGCGTCGTCTTCCAACTGGCTGTGACGTCGAGAGAGTCTAAAGGAAAGAAGTGACTGACGACCGAAGACCGAAGACTGGAGACTGATAAATGGCGGAATTTTCTCGTAGTGTAACGGTGGACTGGGTTGGCGGGCTCATGGACGGAAAAGGGCAGGCCAAGGCAGGAAGCGGAGCATTCACGCTCCCGGTGACATTTCCTTCACGCATCGGAGAGCCGGCGGGCCAGACGAGTCCCGAAGAGCTGGTTGCCGCGGCGCACGCTTCCTGCTTTGCGATGGCGCTGAACGCGACCGTGGGCAAGAAGGGCGGGTCGATCGCGCAAACGCACGTCACGGCCACCGTGATCGCCGACAAAGGCGACGCTGGCATCAAGCTCACAACGTCGAGGCTGAAGGTCGTGGCGGAAGGCCTTCAGGGGATAGACAAGGCGCAGTTCGCCGAAGTGGCAAAGGAAGCCGAAGGCAAGTGCCCAATCTCGAACGCCCTCCGCGGCAGCTTGCAGATCGAACTCGAAGCCGAAGCCCGCTGATCCCTACGCACTTTCGCGGCGCACGCCGTCGATGATGATCTCGATGAGTGCCGCATCCGGCAGCCGTTCGAGTGCCGTTCGATCCTCGCTGCTCAATCGGTAGTCGACGATGATGTTGGCGAGGTGCCATCCGGAGAGGGCGAGAAGCTGACGCCTGAGCAGCTCCTCGCCCTTTCGATACACCGAGAATGGATCGAGGACGCTCGAGGGCTGATCGATCGGAAGGGGAACGGCACGTGGCGCCGGTTCGTCGAACGCGGGAGCCGTTGCCGTTGCCTTTTGGGTTGTCCGTAATGGCGTCTTGGCGCGAGCGAGCGCTCCCTCGAGGTAGACGGGAGTCAGGCCTGTCGCCCAGTATTCGACATCAGTACGGTTGGGTTGGGTGGTTTCTCGCGGCGACCGCAGTGGACGCCTGCCGCCCAGCGGTGTGAACTCTATCCACCCCTGCCAGTTGCCTCCAGGCATTTCCGACGCGACTGCACGCGCGGCATACACCCTTCCATCGGCATCGCTGACCCGGGTTTGAAATTCGAGAACTGTTTCGGCCACTGACTTCTCGTCGAGGTTCCGCGGGCGGACGTCTTCCATGCGGTTTTACCTGCAAGAAGACGTCCGCCCGAGGCTCGTCTGTTGACGAGTCGAGGAGTCACCGCGGAGTGGAATCAGCGTTCGCGCTGTTCGGTGATGGTTACCGGTTCTCGTAGCGTAAAGCTGAGGCGCGACTCTGCGCCGATGACTGCCGGGTCTCCGTGCGAGGCAAGCACGGCACCGGTTCCAGCCGCGCCGCCGACTCCAGCGCCAATCGCCGCACCCTTGCCGCCGCCGGCGATCGCGCCGACCGCGGCGCCGACTCCGGCACCAATCCCGATCTTCTTGGCATCCTTGCCCTTGGTCGACTTGGCTTCACGCTGGAAATGCGACGCCGACAGACGCACGGTCCTGCCATCGGCGAGCGTCAGCGAATCGAGGCTTACCGTGAGCGTGGCGACGTCCTTCACTTTGCCGCCAGGATCAGCATCGACGATGACGCCTTCGACGCGCGCGCCCTTCTTGGCGATCACCCAGTCGTCGTGCACGATGGGCTCAGCGAGCGTTGCGCTGAACTTTTCCCCCGACTGATTGGTCTTGGTCGAGAGCGTCGCGGTTGTGTACACCGAGATCGCCCGACCTTCTTTCAGCGTGTACGTACGAGGCGGAGGTGGCGGCGGCGGAGCGGGCGCGACAGGGGCGGCGGGCGCTGGGCCCGTTGCACCGGCTTGCGGTGTTGGCTTTGCAACGCTGGCTGACGGCTTGGCTGTCGAGGCAGGAGTATCAGCAGGAGCCGTCGCCGCGGGCGCCGCGGACGCGGGTGGTGGTGCCGATTGCTCGGGTGCAGGCGAGGAACATCCAGCAGCGATGGTGGCGAATGCGATCGCAGCGAGGCCGACGCAGATCGTTGAAGTTGTACTCTGACGAAGGTTGTTTTTCACGCGCACATTATAGGCTCGCCGGGTGCGCCGGAGGCTTCGGCTCGGGCCGTACAGTCGAGCTGGCGCTCTACCAAAACACTCGCTGAAGCCCCGCTCGGTTCTTCCGCCGCATCGTCAAGTAGATGATGAAGCCAGAAACGGTAAGAAAGGCCAGCGTCGTGCCCCACATCATCGCGAACACCAGGCCGCCATCGCCGAACGCTTCGCCGCTGTGGATGCGGTGGATGAGCGGTTTGTCAACGTAGGTATCGGTTCGGAGCAGCGCGCCCGAGGTCGCGTCGAACACCAGCCGGCGATCCTCGCCGCCGCCGCGCTTTCCCAAAAAAATATCGACTGTCGGTTGTGGTCCCTTGAACTGCACTTGAATCCGATCGATCGGCGCGCCGGCAGCCGCGGCCCGCGCCCGGGCCATCGCGCGCTCGATCGGCTGCTGCCAGGCGCCTGGCTGCGAGTCGGTGGTGATCGGGCTGACCATGCCGCGCGTCGCCTCGCGCAACGCCTCGGCTTCGCCGAAGAACTCGAACATGGCGGTGAGAACGCCGGTGATGGCGGCAAAGAGAAGGAAGAGCGCCGCTGGAAACGCAATCCACCGGTGCCATTTTCGCCAGAACGCTGGGTTCATAGGTATGTGTGCTGGTTGAGTATCAGGACCTTATCGCGTGATTCTACTGGTTGCTCGTTAAGAGGGCGGCTCGCTGCGGGCGGTTCGCTGTTGCCAACCCAGCGTCCGGCTTGGCAACCGCCAGCCGCGAGCGGCCCTTTGGACGTAGTCACGTCAGCCACCACACGCCGAAGAGCAGGGTCAGCAGCGTCACCGGCACGCCGACTTTGCAGTACTCCCAGAACGTGATCTCGACGCCGTGCCGGCGCGCGCCTTCGAGGACGATCAGGTTGGCAATCGAGCCGACCAGAGTGAGATTGCCGGCCAGCGTGCTCGACATCGCGAGCGTCAACCACGACGTGTGCGGATCGGGCAACTGCGGAACGAGGCGCGACAGCAGCATGACGGCCGGCACGTTGCTGATCACGTTGGACACGATGGTCGTGACGCTGCTGAGGCCGGCGATCGTGTGAAGGCCGACGGGCTCCAGCAGAGCGAAGAGTCGTTGCGCCAGGCCGACGCGCTCGACTCCGCCAATCACGACGAAGAGACCGATGAAGAGGACGAGCAGGTCCCAATCGATCTGGCGATAGATCTTCTGCGGGTTGACGCGCCGGGTGATGAGGAGCGCGGCTGCGGCAATGGCGGCAACGATCGCCGGATCCTTGCCGAGCAGAAACGCGATGAGGACGAACGCTGTCACGAGCAGGCCTTTGATCGTCATCACCCGGTGGATCGGCCGTGGCGCCGGCCCTGCGGATTCGAGGGGTCCCGGCCGCAGGTCGGCGCGGAACATCACGGCCAGTACGATCGCGTCGAGCGCGAGGCCGAAGAGGGCGACCGGTCCAAGCGCGGCGAGGAATGGGAGGTAGCGAATCTGAGACACGCTCGCGATCAGCATGTTCTGCGGGTTGCCCGTAATTGTGGCGACGCTGCCGATGTTGGCGCCGGTGACGAGCGCCAGCAGGTAGGGGAGCGGGCGATGGCCGCGGGCGCGCGCCAGCTCGATCAGGACCGGCGTGAAGACGAGACAGATCGTGTCGTTGACGAAGAGCGCCGACAGGGTGCCGCTGACGAAGACGACGGCGACCAGCAGCATCGTCGGTTGTTGCACGCGGGAGGCAATCCACTGGACGGTGGCGCTGAAGAACCGCGCCATGCGCAGGTGCGCGATGAGCACCATCATGCCGAAGAGCAGCACCAGGGTGCGGAAATCGATATGCCCGTATGCCTCGTCGAGCGAGATGACGCCGGTCGCGATCATCAGCGTCGCGCCGACGATGGCCGCGCCGGTGCGATCGATTCTGAGATACGGTGCGCGGCCGGTGGCGAGAACGAGATAGGTGAAGAAGAGGATGGCGCCGGCGACGACCGACAAGAGCATGCGGCGTCATCGTAATATCGGGCGTGGAGTTGCGCCAGGTTCGGGCTATCCGTTAGACTTGAGGTTTCCCTGACGGCGATGCCCGTCACTCGAAGAGCGGTTCGCGCTCAGTGTTCCTCAGTAGCTCAACGGTAGAGCATCCGGCTGTTAACCGGAGGGTTCCTGGTTCGAATCCAGGCTGAGGAGCCAGCTCCGTAAGCCAAGCAAAATCAGTAACTTACGGGCCTGCCTGATTCGGCCTCGTCTAAGACATTGTTGCTCAATACTTTAAGGCGGCATCGGCCGCACTGGACGATTTCCGCAACTGGGTGCTGATCCCGGGAAGCAGCCTCGCACGGTCGATGGGCGCGGCGACGACTCACCTTGAAGCGATCCAATGACGCAGTGCTTGTCGGACCAGCCGACATCGGTTCAACCTCGCCCGGTTCGCTTCGGATCCCCGCACTGAAACGAGTGTCGTGCGTCAGATGCTAGACTCGCATGGTGTCGCGGTTCGTCTTCTCCATCATCGTCGGGTTCCTGACGTTCAGCGCCTCGGGGTTGCCGACTCTGATCGCCGGCGAACCCTGCACCGGCTACGAACAGCCGGGGAGCGAAGACGCCGCGTGCCCGCCCACATGCGTGACATGCGGTTGCTGCGCGCAGGCCGTTGAAGCTGCCGTGCTACCGGTGACGAGTTCGTTCGAGGCTCCCGTCGCCGACGTCAGTCCTCTCATTCCTCACCTCGCAACAACGAGTCCGCGCGACATCCTCCACGTACCCAAGCCCTTCAGCGCGTAGTCCTCTCGTTCGATCTCGTTTAGCTCGGACCGACACGGGTCGGTAGAAGGAATTCGCATGCGCATGGGTACGAGAACCCTCGCGGTGTGCGCTGTCGTGTGCATTCAAGCCGCGACCGCCTCCGCTCAGGGCAGAAAAGTGACGCTCGCGGAAGTGTTGGCGCTGGCGCGCGAGCAAGCGCCTCAGATCGTCAGTGCGCGCCTGGCGCTGGAGGAGGCCCGCGGCCGGCTGCTCGGAGCGTCCGTCCGATCTCAGGCCAACCCTGAGATCGATGCGTCGCTCGGCAATCGCAATGCCACCGGCGTCCGATACACCGACTTCCAGCTGGGTCTGGGTCAGAGCTTCGAGCCGGGTGCCCGCCGGTCCGCTCGTGTCGACGGTGCCAACGCCGCCATCGCGCAAAGCTCGGCCAATATCGACGAGGTGACACGGACGGTGCTTCGCCTCGCGGCATCGGCGTACTACCGGGCGGTGCACGCCGATGACCGGGTCAGGCTGTTGATTGCCACGCAAGAAGTGGCGCAAAGCGTGTATGCCATAGCCGATCGTCGCTTCAAAGCGGGGGACATCGCCCTCCTCGACGTGAACATCGCCCGCGCGTCTCTTGGCCGTGTTCGCGCTGAGCGTGAAGGGGCAGAGGCATCGAAGGCACTCGCGCTCGGCGAACTTCGTCAACTCCTTCGACTCGAGCCGAATGTCGGCGTGGAGGGCTCGCTCGTGCGCCCAGGCGATGCCGACCTGAACGCGGCATTGCAGTCGGCGTTATTGCGCCCTGAGTTACGCGGACTCGAAGCCGCTATTCAGGAAGCAGATGCCGAACTTCGGCTCGGCCTCAGCTTCTCGAAACCGGAATACGGTCTCGGCCTTCGGTACTCGCGGGAAGAAGGCGATCAGATCGTCACCGGCGGCATGACGGTGACGTTGCCCATGTTCTCAAAGGGACAGGAGCAGCGGGCGGTCGGTTCCGCTCGCGCAGCCAGGCTTCGGGCCGAGCTCGATGCCGCTCGGGCTCGCGTACAGTTGGAAGTCCGTGCGGCGTTCGAGGCGTATGGCCGCAGGCTCACCGCTGTTCGTATCCTCGAAGCCGAGGCGATTGCTGGCCTCGACGAGAACGAACAGCTCACCACGAGAAGCTTCGAGGTCGGTCAACTGGGTCTCCCCGACCTACTGCTGATCCGCCGAGCAATCTTCGATACCCGTTCCGAATATCTTGCTGCCCTCCTGGAGGCAGCGTTGGCCCGGCTCGATCTGGATGCCAGCGCCGGAGTACTACGATGACTGTGAAACCCTTCGTGATTCTCGTCTTCGCGTTGGTGCTCGCTGGCTGCGGCCGTTCCGATGACACCGCGAAACCCGCGCCGGCAACGCCGAATGCCGCCGCACCCGACGCCCACACGGATGCCGCCGACACGGTCGAAGTGGACGAAGGCATGCTGCGCGACCTTCGGATTACCACGCGCGCGGTCGAATCACGCGCCGGAGGTGAACTCGTCATGCTCCTCGGGGAGCTCGCGGTAGATCAGCGCGCCTACGCTGAAGTCGGCACACCCGTGGCCGCGAGCGCCACGCGACTGCTCGTCAATGCCGGCGACTCGGTTCGCACCGGCCAAGCGCTGGCAGAGCTGACAAGTCCCGAGCTCGGACGCGAGCGCGCAGAGTATCTGTCGGCCAGCGCACGCCTGAAGCTGGCCGAAGCTGCACTTGAACGCAAGCGTGACCTAGCCGCAGAGAAGATTGTCCCGCTGCGAGAAGTCCAGGAGGCGGAATCGGCCGCGGGCGAAGCCCGCGCGGCCGTGCGCGCGTCCCGTGCCGCGATCGCCGCGTTCGGTGTGGAGCCACCCGCGAACGAGACTGACGATGGGACCTCGTCGGCCTTCGTGCTGCGGTCGCCTGTCGCTGGATCAGTCATTGAGCGGAGCGCGGTGGTCGGCCAGATGTTGGATCCGGCAATGGCGGCGTTCCGAATTGGCAACCTCGCAACGCTGTGGCTGACGGTTCACGCCTTTGAGCGCGACGCCGTCCGCATCCGCCAAGGCGTCGCCGCGCGACTGTCGTTTCCAGCGCTTCCGGGACAGGACTTCGCCGGCACGGTCACGGTAGTTGGCCGTCAGGTGGAAAGCCAATCGCGGACTGTGCCTGTTCGCATTGACGTGAAGAACAGCGGCACTCTCCTTCGTCCTGGCATGTCCGCCACCGCGACACTACCCGTGGGCGAGACCGGCGCACCCATCCTGACCGTCCCAGTGGCGTCGGTTCAACGCGTGCGCAACGAATGGTGTGTGTTCCTGCCCAAGGACGCGAACCACTTCGAGATTCGGCGCATCGGACGAGGCCGCGATCTCGCCGGTGAGGTCGAGATCCTCTCCGGTCTTCGGGCCGGCGAGAACATCGTGGTCGATGGCGCGTTTCTCCTGAAGGCGCAGGCCGAGAAGGGCGAAGGCGGTCACGATGCGCACTGAGACACGCCATGATTAGCCGCGTCATTCGCGAGTCGTTTCACGCGCCGCTGCTCACCGCTCTGTTGGTCGCAGCGGGGACGACGATCGGTGCGTTCTGGATCCAGGATCTTCGGAGAGACGTCTTCCCCGATTTGTCGGCGCCCGTCTTCAATGTGATCACGCAGAACGCCGCAATGGGTGCCGAGGAGCTCGAGACGGCCATCGCGATACCCCTGGAGGTCGCGCTTGCTGGGTTGCCCGACGTGCGGCGCGTGCGGTCGAACTCGCAGCTCGGGGTCGCCCAGGTCACCATCGAGTTCGAGCCGAGCGCCGACTACTATCGCTCGCGACAGTTCGTCGCCGAGCGGGTTGGCCAGGTGGCCGGACAACTTCCACCCGGAACCGATCCGCCTCTGATCTCCAGCCTCACAGGCCGTTTGAACGAGATTTTCGAGTTCACACTCGAGGCTGACCCGGGCGCTGCGGATCTCATGGCCCTTCGGGATCTCGCTGAATTCGAGGTGAATAACCGGTTGCTGGCAGTGCCTGGCGTCGCGGCCGTGGAACGGCTAGGCGGCTATCTGCGGCAGTTCCAGGTCCAGCTCGACCCCGAACGCATGTCGGCGCGAAGAGTCAGCCTCGACGAAGTGATGCACGCCGTCGAGGAGTCGAACATTAACGCCTCTGGTGGAATCGTCGCCCAAGGATCGATCGAATGGACCGTCCGCGCCATCGGTCGTGCGCAAACCGTGGACGATCTACGCCGCACGGTGGTGACGACCAAGGGTGATGTGCCGGTCCTCCTCGGCGATGTCGCCGACATCCGGGAAGCCGCGGCGGTCAGACGGGGCGTCGCGCATCGCTTGAAGGGCGAGGTGGTAAGCGCGCGCATCATCAAGCAATTCGGCTCGGATACGGTGACGGTTGCGGCCGGCATCCGGGGCGCTGTGGAAGACATCCGCCGAACACTGCCCAAAGGTGTTCAGCTGCGCATCGTCTACGACCAATCGCAACTCGTGTCGTCGGCATTGAGCGGTGTCGGCCGCGCCGTGATGCTGGGCGGTGTTTTCGTCGTGCTGGTGATTCTGCTGCTCCTGGGCAACGTCAGAGCCGCGTTTGTCGTGACGCTCACGATTCCGCTGTCCATCGCGCTTGCGGGATTGCTCCTGAGGCCGCTCGGCGTTGGTTTGAACACGATGACGCTCGGCGGCCTGGCCATCGCCGTCGGCCTGCTGGTCGACGCCGCGATCATCATGGTGGAGAACATCCTGCACCGGCTGGCGGGCGCGACGTCTCGCCGGGAACGCCGGGAGCGTGCACTGAGCGCAGCCGTCGAGGTCGCTCGCCCGATCGCCTTTGCCACGCTGATCGTCATCGTCGTTTTCCTTCCGTTGTTCGGTATGACCGGCATCGAAGGCCGCATGTATCAGCCCTTGGCAGCCGCCGTCATCGCGGCGATGGTTGCGGCGCTCATCCTGGCGGTCACGCTGGTACCCATCGCGGCAGCGTTGGTCCTGAGGCCGACGAAGGCCGGGGCGGACGAAGACGTCCTGCTCCTCCGAAAGATCAAGCAGTGGTATGCGCCGGCATTGGATCGGTGCCTCCGCCATCCCGTTCTTGTTGGTCTGGTCACGCTACTCGTGGCGATCCCGAGCGCAGCCCTGGGCCTGCGCATTGGGAGCGACTTCATGCCGCAACTGGATGAAGGCGCGTTTCTGTTGCAGACCGTCCTGCCAGCGGAAGCCGCCTTGGACGAAGTCGATCGGCTGAACCACCGCGTCGAGGACGTGTTGCGACAGGTACCCGAAGTCGAGGACGTCGTGCGCCGCACGGGTCGGGCAGAACGCACAGAGGATCCGATGCCACACACGGTGTCGGATGTGCTGGTGGTTCTCAAACCCGATCGTTCTCGTGCGCTGGAAGAGATCGAACGCGACATGCGGGAGCAACTCGAGGGAATGCCCGGCGTCGCCGTGCTGTTCACGACGCCGTTGGGTATGCGTATCGACGAGGGCTTGGGCGGGACGCCGGCAGATCTCTCCGTCCGAATCTTCGGGCCGGATCTCGACGAGCTGGCGCGACTTGCGGAGCAGGCTGAAGGGTTGATGCGCGGCGTTGACGGCATTGCTGACCTGCGGGCGGAGCAACTTACCGGCCTCCCGCAGCTGCAGATTGCGGTCAATCGTGAGGCAACGGCACGGGTGGGGTTGGCGCCGGGGGATGTCATTCGAGCCATCAGAATCGGGCTGGTTGGTGAAGAACAATCACAGATCTGGATCGGACAGCGTCGTTTCGATCTCGTCGTTCGTCTGCGTGACGATCGGCGGGATACGTTCGATGCGATTCGCACGCTGCTCATTGACGGTCATGACGGCCGAAAGATTCCGCTCGGGCAGCTCGCAGAGGTGACCCAAACCTTCGGGCCGGCTGCTATCAGGCGCGAGGCTGGCACGCGCCGAATCGCGGTCGAAGCATCGGTCAGCGGGAGGGACCTCGGCAGTACCGCAGCGGAGGTCAGACAAGTTCTCACCGCGCAGCTCAAGCTGCCTTCGGGCTACTTCTTCGATCTTGGCGGCAGGGTCGAAAGTCAGGCACGCGCCTCTCGTGCACTCAGGCTGGCCATCGGTGCGGCACTCTTCGGGGTGTTTGTCCTGCTGCTGGTGGCGCTGGGTTCTGCCGTGGAAGCGGCGATGATTCTAGGGACGGTCCCGATCGCGTTTGTCGGCGGAATCTTCGCGCTGCTGATCGCGGGCGAGACCTGGAACGTCTCGTCGCTCGTGGGTCTGATCGGGTTGTTCGGTATCGCCGTTCAGAACAGCCTCGTCCTGGTGACGCAGACGCGGGGACTGCGCGCCGAAGGCCGCAGTCTGGCCGATGCGGTCCGGGAGGCGAGCATTGGTCGGGTCCGGCCGAAGTTGATGACCGCCGGCACGGCCACTCTGGGATTACTTCCGTTGTTGGTTCTGCAACTACACGGCACTGAGATCGAGAGACCGTTGGCGGTGGTCATGATCGGCGGCCTCGTCACGTCGACGCTCTTCACGCTGCTCGTGTTGCCGACCTTCTATCTGCAGGTGCATGGGTGGCTCGAACGCCGCTCGCGAGCAAGTGAGGCCTCAGCGTGAGCAAGCCGCACGATCACCAGCACGAACACGGTGGTGACGGCACCAACGCGCGACGCCTCACCCTAACGCTGGTGCTTGTACTCCTCTACATGGGAGTCGAGGTCGTAGGTGGTCTGCTGGCGGATTCGCTCGCGTTAATCGCCGATGCCGGGCACATGTTCTCCGATGCCGGCGCGCTCGGCCTGACGCTTTTTGCCATGCGGTTCGCACGCCGTCCTGCGACGGCGCAACGCACCTATGGCTCGTATCGTGCGGAGATTCTCGCGGCGCTGGTCAACGGCGCCACCCTCGTGGCCGTGGCGATGTACATCTTCATCGAGGCATTCGAACGCCTGCGCACGCCTCCCGAGGTGCAAGGGGGCCTCATGCTCGCGGTCGCGAGTGGTGGGTTGCTCGTCAATGCCGCCGGCCTCTGGATTCTGCATACCGGGCATGACGCCAATCTGAACATGCGTGGCGCGTGGCTCCACGTGTTGACCGATGCGCTGGGAAGCCTTCAAGCCATCATCGCTGGAGCGTTGATCTGGGCGTACGGTTGGTACTGGGTTGATCCGCTTGCGTCGGTGCTGATTGGCCTGCTCGTCATCTACTCGTCGTGGTCGCTGATTCGGCAATCGGTCGCGGTGCTGATGGAGGGCGCTCCGGGCCATATCGACGTTGACGATGTGCGCTCGGCGCTCCTCGCTCTTCCGCACGTGGCGAATGTCCACGATCTCCACGTGTGGACGATTACGAGCGGCTTTGTAGCCCTGTCAGCGCACGTAACGTGTCCGGGCGACCACAACCACGACTCCCTGCTGAGCCAGGCCCAACGCATGCTCGCCGAGCGGTTTGGTATCCGTCATACGACCATCCAGATCGACCGCGATTCGGCTTGCGAGGGGACGAGCCATCCGCCCTTCAATTGATGACTGAATGATCCGTCCCTCACACCCAGCCATAGACAATCGCCGACGCTTAGTCCTTTTACTACTGCGGGCACTGTTGCGGTTCGAATCCCAGACAGACCTTCTGTCACGCTACTCCAGCTCGTCGCAAACGTCGTCGGAATCGAACCGAAGGGTTGATGTTGCGAACCTCGAGAACTCTTATCTGGTGATGCGCTACCGCGGTTAGGAGCGGAGTCTGTCAGTCAGGACGCGTGCGCACTGGCGTGCGACGACTGGTCATGAATCGAGCCGCCAACAGCACTCCAGCGCCCAACAGGACATAGTCCGTTGGCACGTTGAGGAGCAGTGCGGCCGACCCACCGATGAATCCCCAGAGAACCGGGACGATCGTGAGAAGCAGTGGAATCCCAGCGCGAGCTGTCAACAGGACCCCTATTGTCAGAATCACTGTCGGACACGGCACCCCGAACGTCGGCGCCGCCGGATATCGATGACCGAGTGCCATCGTCAAGAATGGGTACGCGAGCGCATAGATGACGAGGCTCGCGCCAACGCGCGCCACCACACCGTCGGATGAGAAATACTCGATTCGACGACGAGCACCAACCCAAACGAAGAGCGCCGCCTGAAAAGCGAAGGCTGCGCCAAACAGCCACGCGGCCGGATTGATCCTCGTGAAGAACCACACGTGATACGCGATAGCGTTCCAGGCCCACAGCGCCGCAAGCAGGTACGTGAGCGCCCGGCTGTAGCTCGTGGGCTTCCGCCACGTGGCGACGAGTACACCGAGGCTCGCAAGCCAGAATCCGATTACGGCTGGCCATAACGCGTCGTTGTACTCGGCGAACACGCCGAGGAACTGCTCCGGCGTGAAGGGCAAGTTCACATCTCGCTCTCCCGACCCGATGTGGGCGTCCCGGGACGTCCGTACCTCAGGTACATCGTGGGCACAACCACCATGTTGAGCAGCGTGGAGGTCATGAGCCCGCAGAGAATCACGATCGCCATTGGTGTCTGGATCTCGCTACCCGCCTTCCCGCCACCAAAGGCCAACGGAATCAACGCGAGTCCAGCGGCCATCGCGGTCATCAAGATCGGGATGAGCCGCTCGCGTGCGCCCCGCTCAACGGCTTCTCGGAAGTCCAGGACGCCTTCCTCCCGCATCAGATGCTGAATATGTGACACGAGCATGATGCCGTTCCTGGTCGCGATGCCGAACAACGTAATGAACCCGATCATGGAGGCCACGCTCAGCACGCCACCGGCAAAGTACACGCCTGCGACACCGCCGATGAGCGCGAGCGGCAGATTCACCATGATCAGCAGCGCGTCACGCGGCCGGCCAAACGCGAGAACCAGGAGCATGAAGACACCCGCGACGACGCCAACGCCCAGCAGCAGCAATCGACGTGAGGCGCTCTGCTCACTCTCGAATTGCCCGCCGTACTCCACGCGATAACCAGAAGGGAACGGCACCGCCGACGCAATCGCTGTGCGCATGTCTTCGACGACGCCACCGAGATCCCGGCCCGCGACGTTGCTGGAGATCACGATCCGCCGTTGAACGTTCTCTCGCAGGACCATATTGGGACCCATCTCGCGACGAACATCCGCGAGCACCCGAATAGGCACGGGGCCGGCGTTCGGCGTGTCGATGGGCAGCGCCGCGAGGCGCTCGAAGTCGGCCTGCGATGCCGGATCGAACTTCACGACGAGATCGAATGCGGTGGCTCGATCAAAGATGCGACCGACCGGCGCGCCGGCGAAGCTTGTTTCGACGGCTTCGGCGACGTCATTGGGTCGTAGCCCGTACCGCGCAATCGCCGGCCGATTCAGCACGAAGCGCACCACCGGCACTTCCGTCTGCTGCTCGAGCGACACGTCCACGGCTCCCGGAATTCCGGTCATGACAACCCGAACGCGCTCACCGAGGCGGCGGAGCGTCAGAAGATCGTCGCCGAAGATCTTGACGGCAATGTTGGCCCTGGTTCCCGACAGCATGTGGTCGATCCGATGCGAAATCGGCTGGCCGATCGTCACGTTCGTTCCCGGCAACGTCGAAAACCCTCGACGAAGGTCGGCGAGCAGCTCCGCCCGCGGACGACCCGTCGCGCGCAGGCCCACATCGATCTCCGCGGCTTCGACACCCTGCACATGTTCGTCGTACTCGGCGCGTCCCGTTCGGCGTGCAGTGGCCACCACCTCCGGCTGCGCCAGCAGGATCTGCTCAACCCGCCGCCCGATCTCGTCCGATTTTGGCAGCGACGTGCCCGGCAGCGTGTTCGCCTGGACCGTCAGCGAGCCCTCATTGAATTCGGGAAGGAAGGCACTGCCCATCCTCGTGAGGGCCGCCAGGGCCGCCACGAGCAACAACCCCGAGGTCAGCATGACCAATCGGGGATGGTTCAAGGCGATCGGCAAGTCCTTCGCGAACCGCGCTTTGAGCGTGCGGGCGAGCCAGCCGTCGTGCCCGCGGAGGATCGACTTCGCGCCTGGCAGAAACGCGTACGCCAACGCCGGCGTGACCACGATCGCAACCGCCAAGGACGCCAGCAACGCCACGATGTACGCGAACGCGAGCGGCGTGAGCAGCCGGCCTTCCACGCCGGCGAGGCCGAAGATGGGCAGAAAGACGAGCACGATGATGACCGTGGCGAACACGATCGACGTGCGGATCTCCAGCGTCGCGTCGCGGACGACGGCGGCGGCGGGTCGCTGCTCGTCCGGCGGCTTCGTCGCGTTTTCGCGCAATCGGCGGACGACGTTCTCGACGTCGATAATCGCGTCGTCGACCAGTGCGCCGATCGCGATCGCCATCCCGCCGAGTGTCATCGTGTTGATCGTGGCGTCGAACGCGCGCAGCGCGAGGACCGCCGCCGCCAATGACAAGGGCATCGCCGTCAGCGTGATGGCCGCCGCTCGGAGGTTCGCGAGAAAGAACACGACGATGACAACTACCAGCAGTCCGCCGTCGCGGAGCGCGGTGATGACGTTCCGGATCGCCACCTCGATGAAGTCCGACTGCCGGAAGATGCGGCGATCGATCGACATGCCAGGGGGCAGCTCACGTTGAAGGGCATCGAGCTCGCGATCGAGTCTGGCAGTCAACTCAACCGTGTTCGCGCCGGGTTGTTTCTGGACACCGACGATGACGGCGGGCTTGCCGTTGCGCGAACCCTCGCCCCGCTTGAGCGCGCCGCCTTCACGCACGTCAGCGATGTCTCGCACCAGGACAAAGCGGTCCCCTCGCAAGGCGACCACGGTATCCGCGACCTCGTCGGGCGTGCGCGCGCGCCCAATCGTCTGTAGCAGGTATTCCTGTGGGCCCTCCATGTAGATCCCGGCCGATGTGTTCTGGCTCGCACCACGCACCGCGTCCAGCAACTCATTGACACTGATGCTGTTGGCGCGCAATTGATCCGGGTGCGCCACGACCTGGAATTGGCGCTCGGCCCCGCCGATTGGGGTCACCTGCGAGACGCCGGCGACTGCGAGCAACCGCCGCCGCACCAGTGTGTCGGTCACGG
>AR_comb_assmDRAFT_10064356_pt1 | contig 19477 bp, 17 predicted proteins | sample ArasoioldDNA_FD_10543 | JGI IMG/M metagenome (IMG submission 10543) | reverse complement strand
CAGCCCCTTTTACAGGAACACTTGCCGTTGTACTTCGCAAATTTTCACCAATAACTTAAAATGCAGGCACCGTCCCGATGTCGACTCTACGGCGCGAAATCGCAACCTGATTTGTGAAATCTTTACTTCTAGCAGTCTTAGCGGCCTACATAATCGCCGCAATTCATTCGATTCTGGCGTTCATCAACAAACGACGCTCAGTTCAACGCGTGGCGGAATGGTCCATGGCCACCGGGTTCATCTTGCATACGGCTGCGCTGATTGCAGACTGGGCGGTCGACGGTCACTACCCGCTTTTCTTCCTTAGGGAAACTCTTTCATTTCTGGCTTGGGCGCTCGTGGCCGGATACATGCTGATTCTGTACAAATATCGAGCTCAAGCGCTGGGTGTCCTGGCGATGCCACTAGTCTCAGTTCTGACATTCATCGCGCTGCTGATCAAATCGGGTCCGCAAGATGCACCGGCTATTTTCTCTGCGACGTGGTTATTCCCCATTTACACAACGTTGCTCCTATTTGCCTATGCCGCGTTCTTTATAGTTTTCATGGCTAGTGTGATGTACCTGCTACAAGAACGTGAACTCAAACTCAAAACCTTCGGTGCAATCTTTCACCGGCTGCCGTCATTAACGACCGTCAACCAGCTTGCGACAACGTCGGCGATCTTCGGCCTAACACTTCTGACATTGGGAATCGCTACTGGAATGCTTTGGTCATCCGCCAGGGACGGACACATCTGGCACAATGACCCAAAAGAAATCTTTGCTGTACTTACCTGGCTGCTCTATTTCTTGCTGCTGATTTACCGTTCGAGCGCGAGTTGGCGAGGGCGCAACGCTGCATGGTTAGGCGTTGCAGGATTTGCTTTAGTACTTTGCACTTTCTTTGGAACTCGTCTCCTGGGTGGTTATCACGTTTTTGGTTTGAATTTACCAACGAGCATCACCGTCTCGTTGAGGAAGCATTAACTCATAAATCGATGTCGATCGTTTTAGTAGGAGTAAATCACAAGACCGCACCAGTCGAGGTGCGTGAGTTACTTGCGTTTTCGGACGAGGCTTGCGACGAAGGACTGCGTCGACTTGTAGACGGCGATGTCGTTCGCGAGGGCTTGATTGTCTCCACCTGCAATCGGGTGGAGATTTTGAGTGCGACTACTACGGAACAAATCGCTGACGGTACTGAACGCATCACTGAATTCCTAAACAGCTCACGCACACTTCCGTCAGGCTTCCTCAGTCAACATATTTATAGTCATACAGATGAAGAAGCAGTCAGGCATTTGTTCCGCGTCGCGTCTTCACTCGATTCGATGGTGGTCGGTGAGCCGCAGGTTCTTGGCCAGGTTCGTCGCGCATACTCGGTCGCCGTTCGTGCTGGTACAGCCGGACGAGTTTTAAATCGGTTGGTTCATCACACTTTTCGAGTTGCCAAACGCGTGCGCAACGAAACCGGAATTGCGGCGAACGCGGTATCGATTAGTTACATGGCCGTTGAACTCGGCAAGAAAATTTTCGAATCGCTGAAAGATCATTCAGTTCTCCTGGTTGGAGCTGGTGAGATGGCCGAACTTTCCGCAAAGCACCTCATCAACGCCGGCGCTTCGCGAATAAAGATCACAAATCGCACAGAATCACTTTCGCAAAAACTCGCCGAAACATTTGATGGCGAATCGATTCCATTCGATCACTTAGAGCTCGCCCTGGCGGAAGCCGATGTAGTCATATGCTCCACTGCTTCGCCTGAATATCTCATTACCGAAGAGATGACGAGGAAAGCCCGGGAGAAACGACGGAATCGACCGATGTGCATGATTGACATCAGTGTGCCGAGAAACATCGATCCGAATGTCGCCAAGGTTCCAAACATCTTTATCTTTGATATTGATGATCTTGAATCTGTGATTTCTTCAAACATCCGCGAGCGTGAACGCGAAGCTGAGCGGGCCGAACTGATCGTGCAATCTGAAGTCATGCAGTTTCAGCAATCGCTCCGATTAATGGACGTGGGTCCGACCATCGGAGCGCTGCGAAACAAAATGCAGGATGTGGCGCGCGCTGAACTGGAGAAACAACGTAAAAACCTGGGACTGCTGACGCCGGATCAGGAAGCCGCGATCGAGCACCTGCTGATGTCTACCGTCAATAAACTCTCTCATCCAGTTCTCAATCAAATGCGCCGCTTTTACGAAGCTAGTGATCCAGAAACTATGCAGGAACTCGCCGAAACGTTTGGGCCAGAGGAGTAGGTCCAGATGAAGAGGTGTCTGGTCATAGGTTCTCGCGGATCAAAGCTAGCTCTGTGGCAAGCCAATAATGTTCAAACGCAACTTCAGGCGATCACTCCCGAACTCACGGTCCGAATCGAAATAATCAAGACGACCGGCGATGTAAAAACAGAGCCGCTTACGGTGATTGGCGGAAAGGGTGTCTTTACGAAAGAGCTCGAAGACGCGCTTCTTGATCGTCGAATTGATATCGCTGTTCACTCGCTCAAGGATCTGCCGACCATATTGCCAGACAACTTGACGATCGCGGCAATTTGTAAACGTGAAGATCCGCGTGACGCGTTGGTGTTGCGAGAAGCTAAACAAATCAAGTCTCTTCACGACGTGACTGCGAATGCTGTAGTCGGCACTTCCAGTCAACGACGGTTGGCCCAGTTGAAATCCGCGCGGCCGGATCTGGTCATTAACGATTTGCGAGGTAACGTTGATAGTCGAATCAGAAAATTAGACGAAGGCCTGTATGATGCAGTCATTCTTGCTTCGGCCGGGCTAAAACGTCTCGGCCTGAGTGAACGAATAAGCTATTCAATAACGACCGCAGAAATGCTACCTGCGGTGGGCCAGGGTGCTATCGGAATTGAAACGCTGAGGGATGATGAATTCACCGTTCAGACTGTAAAAAAATTAGAACACGAACCAACCCGCATTGCTTGTCTCGCCGAACGAGCACTGCTTCGCAGTCTCGGTGGTGGTTGTCAGTTCCCGATCGCGGCCCACGCCATAATTGTTGGAGAAAATCTTCGACTCGACGGTCTGGTTGCGACCCCGGATGGTACCACGATTTTGAAGGCCAGCCTGTCAGGTTCTGCAATTGATCCTGAGCGACTAGGAATTTCAGTTGCTAATAAGCTCAAAGAGCAAGGCGCCGAATCACTGCTAAGCCAACGTTAGTCGTATGAACCTGCCACTCGCCGGACGTACTGTTGTGATCACTAGAGCCGCAGCGCAGTCTGACGAATTCATCGCCGCATTAGAAAACTACGGCGCGACAGTCTTCAGTTGTCCAACAATCGAGATAAGAGAAGCGGAAAACTACGAGCGGCTCGATGAGGCAATCGATCATCTGTACGGCTACGATTGGGTGATTTTTACGAGTGTGAACGCCGTTGAATTCTTTCTAAAACGTTTAGCTCGGCACAACGTCACGGCGGATGCTCTTGATGAAATTAGTGTCTGTGCGATAGGCACTGCTACCGCGGAGAAACTTAGCGGCGCCCACGTGCACGTTGATGTGGTGCCAACGGAGTCAAAAGCTGAAGGAGTATTTTCATCTCTGGAGGAATTTGTCGGTGGCGTTGAGAATCTTCAGGGACTCAACATTCTGTTGCCACGTGCTGCAGTGGGGCGAGATTACCTTCCCAAAGCACTCGAGGATGCTGGTGCCAGGATTGATATCGTAACGGCTTATCGAACAGCAATTCCCGAAAATCTCGACCGAGGCCGGTTGACGGCGATGCTCGCGGGAAGTGCCGATTGCATAGCATTTACCAGTTCGTCGACCGTTCGAAACCTGGCCTTACTTTTCGATACTCATGATCTGAGTTCAGTTCTGCTGGGGTTATCGGTTGCCTGTATTGGTGACGTGACGGCAACAACTGCAGAAGAATACGGCTTGAGTGTCCAAATCCAACCAGCTGAAGCTAATGTCATTGAGCTGGCTCGCTCGATTGCAAATTTCTACGCCGCACCAGGTCAGCTCGAACTAGCTAACTAAAAACTGTCTATCCGCCATGTGCTAAACTGATTTTGATGTCGTCGCGAAGCGTTCTCATCTACGAAAGAGATCGGCAAAGCGGATCCTCACTGCGTGACCTGCTCGCGACCTGGGGGTACCAGGCAATCGTTGCCGATGATCTTCTCAGCGCGCTCAAAGCCGTTCATGAATTCAAACCTTCCTTAGTTGTCGATGGTGGCTCAACCCATTCAGAAGAAGACTTCGAGCTTGTAAGAAAAATTCGGCTGACTGACGAGGCGCTACCAGTGGTCCTGTTGACTGATCAGGGTTCTGTCGAAAATGCTGTGCACGCCATCCAGCAGGAAGGCGTTTATCACTATTTCGAAAAACCGATCGATCCACACAAGTTGCGTCTCGTTCTTGATCGAGCCGTTGAACTGTCTCAAGCGAAGCGTGAAAACGAAATGCTTCGTCGACAGTTGCAGGACCGCGGCGCATTTGGAGAATTAGTCGGTAACTCTGATGCCATCCGAAAAGTTTACACACTGATAGAACAGGTCGCGCCTTCATCAGCCTCCGTGTTAATAACCGGCGAATCAGGCACTGGAAAAGAACTTGTCGCCCGTACGATTCATGTGATGAGTCCACGCAAGGACAAGCCGTTTGTTGCGATTAACTGTTCTGCAATCCCCGAATCTTTGATGGAGTCAGAACTGTTCGGTCATGAGAAAGGCGCCTTCACTGGCGCTGCATCCAGGCGCCAGGGATGTTTTGAGTTGGCCGATACCGGAACGTTGTTGCTTGATGAAATCGGGGAGATGCCGCCGTTACTCCAGGCAAAACTTCTTCGTGTGATTGAAGAGCGAGCTGTACGACGTCTCGGTAGCAGAAAAGAGATTACTGTCGACGTGCGATTGTTGGCGGCTACTAACCGCCAGCCTCAGCAAGCGATGAGCGAGGGGAAATTGCGTAGTGATCTTCTTTATCGGTTGAACGTTTTCGGGATTCACTTACCACCGCTCGGTGAACGTAAAGAAGACTTGCCGTTGTTGGCTCAGCATCTCGTTACTCAACTTGCAGAGAAGCATGGACGGCCTGCGCGATTTCTGAGTCCCTCAGCTGTAAACGCATTGCAGTATCATGCGTGGCCCGGCAATGTGCGGGAACTGCGGAATGTAATTGAGCGCGCAGTAATTATTTGTTCGGGCGAACAGATTGAACGTCATCACTTCGCGCCTTACCCAATCGAACAACGAGAACGACTGCGCAACGAAGACACGTTGTCTCTTCCCGTCGGAACCCCACTCGAAGAAGTTGAACGCCAAATGATCATGCGGACTCTTCAAAAAACGAAAAACAATAAGACTCGCGCGGCCGAGTTACTCGGGATCAGTTTGAAGACACTTCACAACAAACTTAATTTGTACCGCGAGCGTGGTTTACTTCATGACGAGTGAACCATCAGTTCTCCTATTCTTTATCGACGGTCTGGGCATCGGTACAAGGGGACCTCACAACCCGCTCGACAACTTAGACGCGACTCCACTCGCGGTCTTCCAAAATGAAAATGCGACAACTTTTCTTGACGGCATCGTAGTACCCACCGACCCGCGTCTGGGTATCGAAGGGCGCCCCCAAAGCGCGTCGGGCCAAACAACCATTCTAACGGGCGTTAATGCACCAGCCGCGGTTGGTTATCACAAACAGGGCTTCCCGAACAAAGCACTGCTCGAGATTCTTGAGAAGCATTCTATTTTCAAGCAACTCCGTGAAGCTGGAGTTGAGCCGGTAACTTTTGCAAACGCTTATACGAGCGGTTTTCTCAAAGAACGTCCGAGATGGGTTTCAGCGACTACTGCTGCGGTGGAAGCTGCTGGTCTTAAATTCAGAACGGTCGCTGATCTGCAAAACGACTCGGCAGTCTTTATGGATTTCACCAATCGGATTTTGATTGAAAGAGGTGAAGAGGTTACAGAAAGAACCGAAAAAGAGGCAGCAACTGTGCTGGCAAAGCTGACAGGTGAGAATCGGTTCACGCTTTATGAATACTTCATAACGGATAAAGTAGGTCACTCCCAGGATATGGAAATGGCGAAGGTCGTCCTATCCAGTCTTGCTCTTTTGATTCGTGAGCTGTTGGGAAAAGTTGATCTGAAACGCACTACGGTTATACTCACGAGCGATCACGGAAACATTGAAGATTTGTCGTCACGCAATCACACGCTGCACGCAGTACCAACTATCATTTGGGGTGCTCACCGTGAAGAGTTGGCAGCTCAGATCAAAACCCTTGCCGACATTACGCCAGCCATTGTCGCGCTCTTAACTAATAAACAAGTCACAGATGAACTCAGCACAAACTGAGCTTTCAAGTAATTCCAATTCAAGTTCAGACAAGAACGATCCACGCGAGATCTTCGGTTGGAAAATGTACGACTGGGCCAACTCTGCCTTTTACACAACTGTCGTCGCAGCTCTCTTCAGTCCTTACCTAACGCGCCTCGCACAAACGGCTGTCGGCGAAAACGGTGTTGTGCTCAACCTGGGATTTCTTGGGGCCGTTACTGCGAAGTCTCTGCCTAGTCTGTGTGTTTCTATTTCGGTGGGAGCGCAGGTATTTGTGTTACCCGTCTTGGGGGCATTGGGAGATTATTCAGATCTGAAAAAACGGCTGATGGCTTTGTTTTGTTATGTTGCGGTCGTCGCAAATTGTCTGATGTTCTTCATTCAGGGTGGACTGTACATCTGGGGTGGCGTGCTCTTCATAATTGCAAACGTTTGCTTTGGTGCTTCGATCGTTTTCTACAACGCTTTCCTTCCTGAGATAGCAACCGAAGATCAGGCTGACAAGGTTTCCAGCCGTGGGTTTGCCTATGGATATCTCGGCGGCGCAATTCTGTTGACGCTGAATTTGTTGTTAGTGACAGAGGCTCCACGGTTGGGTATTTCGACCGGCCTCGCGGTGCGCCTTTCCTTACTGTCGTCGGGATTGTGGTGGGGAGGATTCGCGCTTATTACTTTTGCACTACTGAAATCCCGCCCTAAAGTAAAGAACCTTCCACCTGGCAAAGGCTACATAACTGCCGGCTTCATCGAGATATTTGCCACCGTTCGGGAACTGCGGAGACTTCCACTTACACTGCGCTATCTACTCGCTTACCTCGTCTATAACGATGGAATTCAAACAGTGATATTTGCGGCTAGTGCCTTTCTTGAGCAGGAACTCTTTCCGCAGGGTAACCCGATCTTCCTCCTCAAGATATTCCTGATGGTCCAATTTGTAGCGGTGTTTGGAGCACTGCTGTTTGAAAGACTGGCCTATTTAATCAAGACGAAGAACGCGATACTCGTGTCGCTCGTGATCTGGGCGTCAATTGTCATTTACGCATATAAGTTTCTACATACTGAGCCCGAAGCGTGGGTCATGGCAGCTCTCATTGCGATTGTTTTGGGAGGTTCGCAGGCGTTATCGCGTTCGCTCTTTGCGCGCATGATTCCTGACGGCAAAGAGGCCGCATTCTTTGGTCTGTATGAAGTTTCTGAACGCGGCACATCATGGATGGGCCCACTGCTGTTCAGCATAGTAATTGCGCGAACGGGTTCCTACAGGCAGGCTTTGTTATCGCTAATTATTTTCTTTGTTGTTGGATTAGTGGCGCTCTGGCTGACCGACACAGATCGTGCGATACATGAGGCTGGAAATGTCGTGCCGAATGAGGTGAATGCGTAAGAAGGTGAAATAGCGGAATTTTGCCAGAAACTAACCGGCGAGTTTTCGTTCTTTCGGTTCTGACTTCTTTTCAAGACACTCGGGTGAACAGTAGACAGTCATTCCCTTTTTTAGATTCAGTGCCCGACCCTCGGGAATCCACGTTCCACAACCCGCGCACCGCACTAATCTGTTTTCACCTGGGGCAGTTCGCGTTTGAGCGACGGGTGCACTACCGACCGATGCAGATACGTTCAATGAGTTCACTACTTTTCGGATCAGTTGCAGATACGGACGAATCCGCGAATACACCACAACGAAAACTAGAGCAGAGATAGTCGCTATTAGTAAGTACTTCACGTGGATTAGATGCGATGAAACATCAGTGAGTTCGGGTCTGAATGCCGGATCTATCCGCGTTCGTCATCGGATCTATTGCCGCCGCTTCCGTACGCCTCATCGTTGGCTCTGCGTCTGGGCATCGGGTCAGTGGAACGTCGGCGAGGTTGAGAGTCCTTTACGCGGCGATCAATGCTGCCGGGTGGTAGTCCGCGTCCATGCACTGCCTCTTCAAGAATCCTCGTAATTTCCTGAGACAAGGTTCGATGTTCGGCTGCGGCACGACGACGAAGAGACTCCTTTAAGTGGTTGGGAACATAAGCTCCAATGAAAACACCTTTCCGATTGGCCATCTAGTCGGGACGCTCCTTTGTTTTTTTTCAACCCTGCAATTATGGAACAGGTCTATAAGCCGAATTCTGTATTCCGACGATGCGGAACGGCGATCATTCATCTAGGCCAATCGTTGCCGATTGGCTCGAGCGACCTACCCGGAGGTCGTATCCCGATTGCTCAGGATTCGGGCGGGCAGCCCTTGACGCCTCCCTATTTGGTCTTGCACTGCGAGGAGTTTGCCTGGCCACGCGTGTCACCACGCGTGCCGGTGCGCTCTTACATTAAGCCCTGACGGGCCGCACCGTTTCACCCATCACCTCGATAAATCGCGGCTGGTCTGTTCTCTGTTGCACTTGTCGTCGCTCAATAGTCGAAACCATTGAGCGCCCCGCCGTTAGCGGGCTCGCTGCCCTTTAGTGTTCGGACTTTCCTCTCCCGGATTGAGAACAACAAGTAAACTTGCGATCTCAGATGACCGGCAGCGACCGCCCGACCTGTTCGCTTGCAAGGCAGCCAGAGTATAGCAAACCGGTGTTCAACGGGTATAGCACCGGTGCTGACGTCTTTAAACGATAGGGTTTAGCCGAAGAACTTAAAACCAACACGCAGGCTATTGGTCAAATTGGGAGGAAGAAAAACAGCCAGGGCAATGGAAGAGAACGCGTGCGAGAGAGCAATGGCGTACAGATTGGGCCGGCGCTGATATACGTAACTCCAGATTGCGCCGCCGATGAACGTTAACAAAGCCAGAAGTGGGTTAGGGAGATGAACAACCGCGAAGAGCAGACCGACAACAACAACACTGGACCAGCCGTTACCCAGCCACATCTGCACGCGACGGTTGATATAACCCTGGAGCACGAATTGCTGAAACAAAGCCCAAATTGGAATTAGCACAAACCTCAATCCTGGTGAGCGAAAGGTCACACCCGAAGTAAACCACGCAATTGCGAGGATCAACAGTATCGTTCCCAGTGTCGGAATAAGCAGGAGCTTGAGGGCCGGAAGAAAGTCCTGGAAAGTTAAACCGATTTCCTCCAGCGACTCTGCATAGATCCGTTGAGAAGAAACGATCAAGACGCAAGCGAGAACTACAGGAATGGCGAGTATGAATTTGTTGGGCCCGGCCAGTGAGAGCAAGAACCACTCGGCGAGTAGACAGGAAACGAGCACTGAGACAACTTCCCAGAAAGCGATCAGGCGCGGGCTAAACTTAAGCGATGTTTCTGATTCACTCATCACTATTCCGATTAACAGCTATCTGATCAAAGCTCCGGCTTCAGTTATTGAGAAGTCAATTGGATCACCCAACAGTTGAAGAGTGTAACGAGCGCCGCCCCCGCTCTTGTGAACGGCATAAACGCGAGCAACATGCTTACCGGGATTAGAAGCACTCACTTGAAAGTTGTAACCATGCCACTCGTCGTTGGCCCAACCCGCATCCCTCACATCTGTTCGGGAAAGAGCGGCTGATTGATTGGCTACGAACTTATCGTCAATGAAAAGCTGGACTTCAACGCGTTCCCATGGCGACGCATTATTCACGGCCCACCCCGCGACGGAACGGGTATCGCTGACCGCTTCGCCCCAGCCATGAAACGTCGGGGGAAAAACACTGAAGTTGAACCAAACCGCAAAAGATCCAACGAGAACGGTTTCAATTATTGCCTTGCCGATCAGAATGTTGATTAGTTTCGAAGAGGGCTTCGTCATTGAAGGATGGCGACTGATAAGGGTCGTCGGGCATTATAGACTTTTTAAGTGATTGTGCGTCGAGCGAGTTGCAGTGGCAACGAAAGAAAAAACGCGGCTACGTGCTCGTACTGGTCTAGGTTTTCTCGAAGATTAATTGTCGCCAAGTTCGGCCGAATCCTTCCGTTTTACCGGAAGAGCTCTTGCTGGAAATAATTCGGGCCAACGCTCCCGAAACTCAGTTCTAACTATCTCCTCGACTTCGTCAGCCGTAGCACACTCCAGGCACTGCGCGACAAGTTCGTTAGCTTCGGCGGTATCAACTTGCGACAGTGTCGACCGAACTCTCGGGATCGACGCTGGTGTCATACTCAGATCGATCGCGCCCATACCTGTAAGCAGAACTGCGTAAGCCGGGGTTGAAGCCATCTCGCCACACACGATCGCGGGAATGTTGTGGGCGCGCGCAATTTGCAAAGTGTGATTGATACCAAACAACACCGCCGGATGAAGCGTGCGGAACCAATCCGAGACGTCATCATTCCCACGGTCAACTGCCAACGTGTATTGCACCAGGTCGTTCGTTCCGAGCTCAAAGAAATCAACTTCGGCTGCGATTTTATCCGCGGTAATCACGGCGGACGGAATTTCAATCATTGCACCTATTTTTACTCTGGCATGATCGATACCGTCTGCCGTCAACAAAGCCAGTTCTTCAGCAATAATTCTCTTAGCTCGTTTCAAGTCGCCGACGTCTGCAACCATCGGGATCACAAGTCGTAAATTTCCAAACTTTGCAGCTCGTAGGATTGCACGGACCTGAGCCCGCATTATTTTGTCGTGCTTAAGACCAAACCTAATAGCACGCAGACCAAGAGCGGGATTGCGCTCCGGACGCTCCGACAATTCGAAACCAGTTTCTCCCCCTAGATCGAAAAGGCGGATGATTGCACCTTCAGAACCTGCTGCTTCAGCGAGTGCACGATATGAACCAAATTGTTCGGCCTCCGATAAAAGGAGACCCTGCCGCGAAAGGAGGAACTCCGAACGAAACAATCCCACGCCGCACGCGCCAAAGTGTTTGATTGCTTCAAACTCAGTTGGCAGCTCTATGTTCGCTCGAAGCGCAATCTCGACGCCGTTCTTTGTTGTTACTGGGCCAGAGGCACCACTTGGTGTGATTTGTAACGGAACCACTGAAGTCTGCGCGGTAAACTCGTAGCGCCCAACTGTTGTAGATGTAGGGTTAAGTATTACTTCGCCCCGTCCTGCATCAACAATTATCTGATCGCCTGTTCGAGTGCGTTGATAAAAATCACGCAACCCAACAACTGCAGTTAGACCGACACCGCGGGCGATGATTGCCATGTGCGAGGTCCATCCACCTGCGTCAGTAGCAATCGCGCGCACGTGACCTAAATCCAGTTCAGCAATAGTTGATGGCAAAATATCCGGGGCCACGATAACTGCATCTTCAGACAGCCTCGGGTGACTGCGTTGCTCGCCAATGAGGTTCGCGAGCAATCGTTGGATAACATCTTCAATATCAGAACCACGCTCCCGCAGATATTCGTCATTGATTTGGGTGTAGATCGAAAGCAATCGATCGCCGACAACTTTCGCGGCCCATTCAGCATTTGCCCGCTCTTTGACAATATAATCTTCAACGTCGCGCGTGAGCTTTGCATCTTCGAGAAATAATAGATGCGCGTCGAAAATATAAGCATGGCCTCGACCGAGTTCTTTCTCTGCACGTTCTTTGATAGCCTCGAGCTGCCGACGTGACAGTCTTACTGCCGCTCGAAACCTTCGCCGTTCACGTTCGAGATCAACATCATCTATCTCAGCTCTATAGACGTCACGTGTTCCATCCTGAAGGCGAAGCACATGACCGATAACCACTCCTTCCGAGACGCCGAGACCTTTACACCGAATTTCTTCCTTAACTAATCTTTGTCGCTGCTCAACAGCTTCGGGTTCATCAAAATTTCTCGCGAACAGCTTCAATACGCCATCGAGGGCGCGATCTTCGTCGGGCCCAATCGCAGCTACGCGTAGCTCAGTTCCACGACTGGCGGCCAACATTAAAATACTGAGGATGGATTTAGCATCCGCTTCGACGGAATTGTCGAGACGCTGCAAACTGATGCTGCTATGGAATTGATTGGCTACTCGAACAAGGTTTGCAGCCGCACGCGCGTGAAGACCAAGACGACCAGTTACACGGATGTTTCGCTCTGCCACTTCAATCCGCCCCACCCTTGGCAGGCGGCGCAAGTAGAGCGCCGGCGAGATAAATACCTTGGCGACCTTGATCGCAAATCTTGCGGGCAAGCTCCGAAAGAGAATCCTGACCGGTGTAAGTAGCCAGCTTAATCACCATCGGTAAATTAACCCCGGTGATGACTTCCACTGATCCTTCATCCAAAAACATCGATGCGATGTTGGTTGGTGTTCCCCCAAACATATCGGTGAGGAGCAAAATTCCACGGCCTTGCGAGACCCTCGTAATCGCTCGTTGTACCTCATCACGCGCTGCATCGACGTCGTCGTGCCAACCAATTGAGACGGCCGCGATTTGCGAGACGGGACCGATAATCATCTCTGCTGCCGCCAATAGTTCGCCGGCGAGTTGGCCATGCGTCACAATAACGCCAGAAACTTTTTTTCCGTCTCCCCCTTGTGGCGATGACTGTTGAGAACTACCACTCATCTTCGCCTCCAATCTTGAAGAACCAACCTCACACCTTCAATAACTTCGATCGAAACTGTGAGCTGTTTACTTTACGAACGTCGCGGTGCTTGGCGTGCGCGTCAAAACCTGCGCGTCGCAATGCTCGCGTAAGTGCGTTGGCTATCATCACCGATCGATGTCTTCCACCGGTGCATCCGATCCCAACCGTAACGTACGACTTCCCTTCTCGTTTATAAAGCGGCAAAAGGTAAGTTAGAAGATCGGTAAACCGATCCAGCGTCTCCGTCACTTCCACATGCGATTTTAAGTACTTCACAACGCGGCTGTCGTGTCCTGACAGCCTTTTCAGATCAGGAACGAAGTGCGGATTTGGTAGATGACGAACGTCAAACAGCAGTTCCAGATCGCCGGGATTGCCGTATTTGTGCCCGAAGCTGAGAACTTGAACACGCATCGCTGCGCCTTTTCGATCAGGGCTAAATCGATCGAGCAGGAAACTACGTAGCGTGTGAACGGTGTGCTCAGAAGTGTCGATGATTTGATCGGCGAGCGAACGGATCTTAGCCATCGCAGCTCGCTCTTTACCGATTGACGACGGCAGTCCTTTGCCTCGTTCGGCGGGATGCGGACGACGTGTTTCGCTGAATCGATGCTGCAAAACGTCATCAGAAGCTTCGAAGAAAAGCACTGTGACTTTCAAACCCGTCGCACGCAACGCGGCGAGCTGTTTTTCGAAGTCAGCGAGAAAGTCACCCTCTCGAATATCGATCACAAGCGCAGCGCGTCGAATTCCCTTTTCGTCTTCCTCCGTTGTTACCAACCGAGCAAACGGTTGAAGCATTGTCGTCGGCAAGTTATCGACGCAGAAGTATCCGAGGTCCTGGAAAGCATTCGTGGCTGACGACATTCCGGACCCACTTAAACCAGTTATGATTACGATGTCAGGTGCGTAGCTTTCGGAGGCGAGGTCAGTTGTTTGCTTGCGGGGCATTTTTCAATAGGCGGGCGAATCAGTAGCCGATTCAGCAGGAACAGCAACTTGTCCGTAGCTGCTCCTGCTTCGGCTCGTGGGCTTATCACGGTTCGATCAATCCGTAATTCCCATCTTTTCGTTTATACAGAACTCCCAACCTGCTCGTGTCAGCATCTCGGAAAAGCAGAAACTGGGCCGTCTCACCCGAAAGCCGGAGGGCCGCTTCTTCGGCTGTCATCGGCTTAACGGAATAACGTCTAGCGGCAACTATTCGAGGCGGACGTGGCGTCGCTTCCAGATGACCATCCGGTTCGGGCGCAACTCGCGCGGTTGAACGAGCCCCCTGCTTTCTATCAATGATCTTTTTCTTCAGCTTGACTGCTTGTTTCTCAATCTTGGCAATCGCCCTCGTTAGGGCCATATACATATCCGCGTTTGTATCTTTTGCAGTGAGGGTATGATCACGCCAGTAAACTATGATCTCACCGATCTGACGATTTTTTTCTACTTCGATAATTACGTGTGTTCGTAAGGGTGTGCCATTAAAGATGTGATCGAGTTTCTTAAAGTGACCCTCTACATGGCGGCGAATTGCGGGCGAGACTTCGACATGTCGACCGGTGTATTCAAATTTCATCAGCCAAATCCCTCCTAGTAATATGGAATAACATCCGCACGCGCGATCGTACTCGGGGGTCGGCTAAGTTAGCACCAATATACTGATCACCTAACTCAGGGCCGCGCCGAAACCATCTAGACAACAGCGCGGCGTTCGCGTGAACCGGGAATCTGCATCTGGTCGCGATACTTCGCAACGGTTCGACGCGACAACTTAATTCCGTCTTTTGCCAAAATCTTTACTACCTGATCATCAGTGATCGGGCTATGAGAATCTTCTTCCTCAATAAGCTTCTTAATCTTTAGCTTGATGATGCGAGTGGAGATTTCTTCGCCGTCTTCATTCAACATTCCTTCGGTAAAGAACCGCCTTAACTCAATAACACCTTGAGGTGTGTGGGCGTATTTTCGATTCACCACACGCGATACTGTTGACAGGTGCATGCCGATATCTTCAGCAATGTCTTTCAACATCATCGGCTTGATGTGTTGCACTCCATGGTCCAGAAAATCGCGTTGACGTTCGACGATTGACTCGACGACTTTGTAAATCGTCTGGCGCCGATGCTCGATGTTCCTGAGGAGATCTACTGCGGAGCGCATCTTTTCCCTGATGAAGCTCTTGGTCTCATTGCTAACGCCTTGACTCAGCATCTGTTGATATTGCTGACTCACCCGCAATCGGGGACTACCATCATCAGCAAAATAAATGATGTAATCGTTGTCATTTTCGTCGAGCTTCTCGATGTAAATTTCAGGACTGATCAGAACAGGTTCTTCGGAAGAGTATCTGCGACCCGGATAAGGATCGAGCGTCTTGATAAACTGAAGTTCACTCAACAGCACTTCAACGTCTACGCCGATCTGCTTTGAAAGATTCGGCAGTTTGTGCTGTTGCAGATCCGACAGGTGCTCGCTGATCAGTTTCGACGCGAGCCGATCGTTTTCCCCTAGAACTTCGAGTTGTACCAGCAAACATTCTTTTACGTCGCGAGCGCCGCAACCAACCGGATCGAGTCGCATCAGCGCCTGGCGCGAACGCTCAACTATTTCTTCCGGCCATGGTCCCATCTCACCAATCTCTTCATTCGTGGCAGTCAGGCGACCATCAGCATTCACGTTACCAATCACCGCTATCGCCGCATCAGTCACCTCGGGATCGAGCGAACTCATGTGCAACTGCCACTCGAGGTGTTCGGCAAGTGATGGAGGTCGGGTCAGAAACTGTTCGAAAGTTGGAGCGTCTTCTTTGTATTCGATTTCCTGAGTCTTGTAACCTGGATCAAGATAGTCCTGGAATTCACGGCCGAAATCGATCTCCTCAAAAGCATCACGTGAACCCTCTTCCGTGAAGCTCTCTTCGGCAAGCCCTTCCTCAACACCTTCACCGCCCGTCAAACTCTCGATACCATCTTCACCGCCGGCCAATGATTGGACCGCGTCCGGATCGCCGGAACCGTTAGTCCCGGGACTACCTGGCTCAGGCGCTGCTGCTTCGAATGACGAGTCAGCGTCTGCACTGGCAAGGTGATCGAGGACCTTTTCTGCTAGTTCCTGAACCTCCTCCTGGCTCGGAACTTCTTCAAGGACAGGGTTCTCCAGAAGCTGCTGCTGAATGAGATCGGTTAACTCCAACGACGTCATTTGGAGCATCTCGATCCGCTGACGCAACTGTGGCGTTAGTACTAGTCGTTGGGAGAGGCTGGTAGTGAGTTTAAGAGACATTCTTAAATCAAATTCGCTTATTTATGTTTAATTATGCGCAAGTTGGCGCAGCGCGATTATAACCGATCAGGCAGGGTTTGCGGGTAGGCATTCACATTCGGAATTTTTCGCCGAGATAAAGTCGACGGACTTCTGCGTCGTCTGTCAAGTCTTGTGGTTTACCAGATCTAAAAATCTTTCCCTCCGCCATGATATAAGCCCGATCAGTTACACCAAGGGTTTCGCGGACGTTGTGATCAGTAATCAAAATGCCGATGCCACGCCCCCGCAAGTAAAGTATTACGTTTTGAATATCATCGACCGCTTTAGGATCAATTCCGGCGAATGGTTCATCGAGGAGAATGTACTGCGGCTCCGTTGCAAGTGACCTGGCGATCTCGGTGCGTCGACGCTCGCCGCCGGATAACGCATCACCACGCGTATTTCGTACGTGACTGATACCAAATTCTTCGAGCAACTCCTCGAGTCTCTTCAACTGTTCGCGACGACGCAGACCAAGTGTTTCTAGAACCGCGAGAATATTCTGGGCCGTAGTCATCTTGCGAAACACGGAGGGTTCCTGAGGAAGATAACCGATGCCAAGACGGGCCCTTAAATACATCGGTAGTTTTGTAAGGTCTCTTTCACCTAGTAAGACGCTGCCCCCATCGGGACGTTCCAGACCGACGATCATGTAGAACGTCGTGGTCTTGCCGGCACCATTCGCACCCAAAAGCCCAACAACTTCTCCTCGATTAACCTGGACACTAACGTCGTCAACTACTCGTCGACGCCCATAATTTTTCACGAGCGAAACACTTCGAAGAGAGTCTGTCGACGTTAAATCAAGCGATCGAAGCAGACCCGACGCTTCTGTTGGTTTTGTTTGATCTTCGATCTGTAATTCCTCTATTTGCATCCTATTTAGTCGGGGTCCGCCGATGCTTACATTACAGACCTGCTACTGGAATTCGACCAACTGGAGTTTAGCGGAGATTAGTGGGAGTGCGAAGCGGGTAGTTGCCAATTTTACGGATTCAACAGAGATTGCCGGGAAGAGGCGAACCAGGGTGAATTGGAAACACGCAATTAGTTCTTTGCCGGAGACTTTAAGGTTTCTTGATCTTATGGGTTGTGCGAACCCGTCCGGGCGACAACGAACCGCGTGGATCGTCAGCTGTGATTTTGCTATCTCTCATTGATAGTGTTAGACGAGCGCCTTCCGTATTTCCCTTTTCTGTGTCTTCAACACGCGCCGGATTACCTTTCAGTACTGCCACTTCATCAACCGAAGTGTACTGGACCCAATCCCCAATCCCTTTCCGCATCGGTTGAGTTAGGACCACATTGCGCTGAGCGATCGTTCGATCCATCTCATTCGATTCTTTTAGCAGGTAGACATCAGCTACTCCGCTCGTGATTCGATCAGTTCCCTGTTTGATATCCACATTCCCTTCGTAATGAATCGTTCGGTTCGGATCCGAGTAGGCAAATGAATCGGCGGAAGCGAAGACTGGTACCACGGACGAGTTGCCCTCAATCTTCCGTTTGGAGTTGTAGAGGCCAGTCTGCACATGACCTGTAGCGTCCATAGTCTTATCGTTAATGTATAGATTCAACTTGTCGCCGCGAACGAAATTATCGTCTTGCCAGGCGCGCGCATTTCCGGTGTATGTTGCAACGCCGGTGTCGTGATTCAACTCTGCGCGGTCGCTGACTACGTAAACTGGACTCTTCACTTTTGAAAACGGAGCTGCGCCGTTTGTCTGTTCTTGACTGTAATAAGTAGTGGAGGTTCTACCGCGGCTATAAGAAATGTGGTTCGCCAAATCAGAATCAAGCTCGACAGCTTTTGTGCGCCCACGCGAATCCCATACGGTCGGTTCACCGCCTCGTAGTTTTACCGTTTGCTCCCTAGCTAAATATGAAACGGTTGACGCGATCCCATTTCGATCGTTCTCATTGAACTTCGCATCGCCCTGTGCGTCGAACCGATCAACGTCCTGGGTATTCGGAACAAAGACGGTCGTCATCGTTTGAGATGTAAGCGTACGAGTTCCGCGCTTCGGATTCGATTGGACCGGTTCCACGATAGCCTTCGCATTTGAATTAGCGACGCAAACTTTTACGAGGTTATCTTTATCGTAAAAATCGCAGTTGAAACTTTGCGCAGTTATGGTCTTCCTATCACTGTCAGTACTTCTATCTATCGGATCAACAAACAATTCGGCATTACCGTTTGCCTCCGCCTTTTCTAAATCCTGACCCGACGCTCGCCAGAATAGTTTCACCTGGTCCGCAGTCAAACGCTTGTTGGCCGCACGCTTGTCATTCGCTTTCGATTTCGGTGCGGACATGGTTATAACGGAACGTCCGGTTGTATCCAGCTGCTTGAGAACGCTTTGTTTATCCTGGGCCTGAAACTTAACCTCAGCTGAATTCGACCCGGACAGGACCACATCAGAATCTGCGTTGAGCGTTCGTGCCGTCACATCTTCAAAAGCGATCGCACTTTCCAGAATTTGATCTTTATCAAGATTGAAGTCCATGTTCGTAGAATGAACTTCCGCGGAATGCCCCGGCTCCATCGTACGCAGATATGAGTTGCCTCTTAGTTCGCCTTTTTCCAGATGCTTATCTTTATTTAGCAGCGCATACAGGCTGTCGCCGCTCATTACACTTGTTTCTTGTTCAGCAGTTACACCTCGAATAAACGAGAGTTTCATCGTTTGCTGCTCGAACACTGCGCTTCCGGATCTGATGGTGACGGGCCGGGATCGCGCAGACGGCTTTTCACCGGTGTTACCGCTTGTGCTCGGAAGCACAGTTATCTCAACCTGTTGCTTGAGCTCAAGCTTCTGCGATTGCTGTTCGACGACCGCACCGATTGATGTACCGGAAATATTCTCTCGCTCAAAAGCGACCGGGCTGTCGGTTTGCGCGACCTTGCTGTTTTGATCAAAAGATAACGCTTCCGTCGTAACCTTCAGCTTGTCCTTTGTTTCGATCTTGACGTTACCCATGAACGAGATGAGGGAGGTGTTCGGCTGGTAGATGCCGCGCGCCGCTGAAATCTCATCGGGCACATCCCCTTCGGGTGGATAAACAGCGACGCTAACGTTCTCCAGTTCGTGATGACTATCCGAATAAGTAATGTCTCTGGATGCTTTAACCAGCAGATACAAGCGGTCGTTCTTCATCATGCGCTGCTCGTATCCTTCCATGATTCCTGTGACATCCTTGGAGAGTTCAGCGGGTTTCTTGGACGCGATGAACTTCTCCTGGTTCCGAAGTTTGTAATAGGAGACTCCGACGAATCCGATTCCGGCGGCCAACAAAACAAACGCGGCGATACGAGCCAAAAGCGGAACCCGCGCCCTTAGGCCGATTCCAATCGCTTGTCGTCTGGTTAGTTCTTGCATATCCCGAAGCTGAACTTAGTGCCTGGT
>AR_comb_assmDRAFT_10027361_pt1 | contig 19478 bp, 11 predicted proteins | sample ArasoioldDNA_FD_10543 | JGI IMG/M metagenome (IMG submission 10543) | reverse complement strand
GCAGTCTCGGGACTCTTTTCCGACGGATTCCACTGGTGATTCTCCGAAGAACTCAACCACACGTTCATCTGCTCGCTGGGGTCCAGTCCAACGTTGGTCAATCCCAGAAGGATCGCCTCATAGTCGAACGTCTGGGTCATGCGCTCGATCAGAGAAGGGAAGTCGAGCGTCACCACGTTCACGCGGATCCCGGTCTTCTGCAGGTCTTCCTGGATCATCGTCGCCATGCGCTCGCGATATTTGTTTCCGGAATTTGTGATGATCGAAAACACGACCGCGTTTCCGTCCTTGTCCTTCAGCACTCCGTTTTCCAGGCGGAATCCTTCGCCTTGCAGCCTCTTCTGCGCCGCGTCGGTCGAATACGCCTCCGGCTTTAGCCTGGAGTTAAACCAGAACTTGTTGGCCGGAGACACCGGGCCAATCGCAGGCTGTGCGTGTCCGCGGAAGACGATCCTTGCCATGTCGCCGCGGTTGATCGCTTCGGAGATCGCGCGACGAAAGCCTGCCGACCGAAACCAATTTTTCTTGTAACCCGGTAGCGGGGCCTTCGATACCTCGTTGAACCACATCTGCTCGCTATCGAGCGATGCGCCCGCATCGTGCACCAGTTGCGGCGAAGTAGCACCGATCTTGTCGAAATATTCACTATCCAGCGAATTGATCAGATCGATTTCCCCGCGTTTGAAGCGGAGCATCTCGACGTCTCGGTTCGGCTGAATGTCTAGCTGGATCTCGTCAAGATAGGGAAGCTTGTGTCCTTGAGAATCAGACTTCCAATAATTCGGATTGCGCTTCAGTAAGACCGACGATCCGGCTTTGTAGTCTGCCACCATGAATGGACCCAGGACGGCCATCTCCTTTTTCGGTGAGTGCGACGAAAGGATCGCGACCTGATCGAACTGGCGGTCCAGTCCCGCGACGGGCGCTGGGAAAGTGATCGAGATCAGCGTAGGGGAGATGACTTTGGTCTCAGTGCTTCCAGGACCAGAGCGAAATGCGTCGCCGGTCGCGGAGTGCAATGCGGGATCCATCAACTGCTGGACGGTGTAGGCGACGTCTTCGGCGGAGAACGGCGTTCCATCGGAGAAAGAAATTCCGCTGCGAAGCTTGAATGTAATCTGTCGCCCGTCTTTCGATACCTTCCACGATTGGGCGAGTTCCGGCTCGAGCGTTTGGGTCTGGCGGTTCATCCGGGCAAGTACTCCCCCAGTGAGATAACGGATTGCCACGGATGCGTCATCTTGCACTTTGAGGGGATCAAACGTTTTCGGTTCTGACCGAAGGCAAAAGCGCAGTTGTCCCTGCGCCGCGGCGGTGCCGCCAAGCATGGCACAGAGGGCAGCAATCGTGACTATCTTTCCCCACTTCGTCAACATGGACGACAAACCTCTCCGGCGGCTCATGCCGCCACCTCATCCCGATTGCCAAGCAATAGTTGAAACGACGTGACCACCACCGCCAACAGAATCAGCGGCACGAATTTCCAAGGCTCTTCGCCAACCGAAACCAGTCCTTCCAGTTCCTTCAACAGACTTCCCCACGATGGCAACGGCTCTGCGACCCCGAGTCCCAGAATTCCCAGATTCGCTTCGCTCAAAATGAAGGCCGGAATCGAGATCCAGAACTGCGCGTACAGCACCGGCTTCAAATTCGGTAGCACATGAACCCAGAACAGGCGCGCGCCTCGGATTCCCGAAGCACGGGCCTGGCGTACAAAATCCGATTTTCGTACTGTGCCGGCACTGGCACACAAGACCCGCGCCGCACCGGTCCAACCCAGCAGTCCCAACAACAGAAATGTCACAGTCACCGATACAGCTGGTGAGACGTTCAACGGCATCAGGGCCCGAACTGTGATCAGCAGGAACAACCACGGCAGCGACAGGAACAGATCGGTCACTGCCATTGCTGCGCGAGCCCAACTGCCTCCGAGGTATCCAGCCAGGCCGCCGACCAAAGCTGCCATCAGCGTCGAAAGCAGCGCGGCCGCCGGGGCCAGCAACAACGAAATGCGGGTGCCGTAAAGCACGCGCGCAAAGCGATCGCGCCCAATCTCATCTGTCCCGAGCCAGTGCTCGTGCGACGGAGGTGCACCTGCAACTTCTCTGTACTGCTTGGCATATCCCGCGGGAGCTAGCCAGTTCGCGGCCAAAGACACGCCGACGACGAGCAGCAACACCCCACACGCCACCCCACGCCAGAAGCTCATGCCTGCTGGCCTCGCCATACATGTCCGATTACATCGGCCCCGGAATTGGCCAGCAAGGTTACTAGAGTCACCAGGACCGTGATATTCATCAAAAGAGGCAGGTCACGGGCGAGCGCCGCCTGCCAAGCGAGTTGCCCGACTCCCGCCAGTCCGCAAAGAGCCTCCACCGGAATCGCCGCACCCACTGCAAGGCTGACGGAGACTCCTGCTACTGCCAACAACTGCGGCCCCGCAATGGGCAGAACATGCCAAAGAAGAATCCTCAACTCGCTCAATCCTTTGGCTCTCGCCGTCACGATGTGAGGCAAGGTATAAGCTTTCGCGAGCAGATTCCGCGTGTAGCGGTAATCCCGAGGAAAAATGATCAAGCCGATGGCCAAAGCTCCGGGGACGTTCCACAAAACCGAGAGCAGAGCCAACACCGCAGCTGGAATGCAAAGCAGCGTTCCGCTGACCACCGTCGCCAGCGTGTCATAGGCGAATTTCCGCAACCAGGCTGCGCCGAGTGCCATCGCCAGAACTGCCGCCCAGCTCAACAGCAGAGCAATTCCAATCAGACGCAACGTCAACGGCAGCCGCTCGCGCAGCAGGGAAGCGACGGGCTGGCGTAAAGAGATCGAGTTTCCCAAGTCCCCATGCAATGCTCGCCGCAAGGAATGAACGTAGAACGTAAATATGTTGTGCTGGTCCGCGCGCTGTTGCCGAAGTGCGTCGATGCTTTGCGAACTCAGATGCGGATCAAGCTGTGCTTCATCCGAATCGAACCCCGGAGCAAGGCGTACGAGGGTGGCCGAAAGGAATCCCCCCAATAGCGCGGTGGCGAACAGAGTGAGTCCATGCCGTGCAATTTTCCGCGCAAGCATGGTCGAAGGTCTCCTAATTGGCGGTCGCGCCGAGTGTTTTCTGTTCGCGGGCGGCTGCTTCCGCGTGATGCACTTGCTTCATCGAGTACATCCGGCGGTCCGCCTCGGCGAGCAGGCGTTCGACGTCGTAGCCATCCTCGGGGCAAAAAGCCATGCCGACGCTGAGCGTAATGAGCTCGCGGCCGCAAACGTGCCGCCCCGACTCGATGGCCGCCTGGTTCAACCGCTCCGCTTTTTCGGCGGCCGCTTCTGCAGTTAAGCCGGGCGCCGTGATCACGAATTCGTCTCCACCCATTCGCGCAACGTAGTCGTATCCGCGGCAGACGTCCTTCAAACGAGTCGTGAACTCGCGAAGCAGCTTATCTCCCTCCAGGTGGCCGAAGGAGTCGTTGATTTGCTTGAACCCGTCGATGTCGCATACCAGCACGGCAAGAGAACTCTTCATCCGGCGGCAACGGGAGACTTCTTGTGCAAGATGGACGAACAACGACCTCGCATTCGGCAATCCGGTGAGATAGTCGGTCGTCGCAGAACTCTCCGCCTGCTGATATTTCAGGGCGTTTTCGGCGGATAGAGCGACTTTTGATGCCACTGCCAGCAGAATTCGAAGATGATCCGGCGTGAAGGCGTCGCGATTTGCCTGGTACATCGCCAGCACACCCACCACTCCGTTCAGACCCTCCAGAGGCACCACCAGAGCGGATTGCAGCAACGTCGTGTGCTTGTTCGAATCAATCGCATATCCGGCTTCCACCTGCGGATTGCCATTAACGATCGGCTTGCAGTTTTCCGCCACCCAGCCGCACAGTCCCTCGCCGACTCGGATCTTCAACGACGAAAGGGCGCGGAAGTTTTCTCCACTGACCAACTCTGGTAGCAGCCAGCCGTTTCGATTAACGAATACAGCGATCGAGTCGTACGGAATCATCTTCCGCAACCGCATCGAGAGCACAGATAAGGTTTCGCTCAGACTCAGAGAGACGCCCAAGTCCTGGCTCAGTTCGAACATCGTCTGAGCCTCCTGCCGCGCGGATGCAATCGAGGTCAGGAAGTCGGCGTTGTCAAGAGTGCCGTGCGTTGGCTCTGTCCTTTCAAAACCCGCGGCAGGTGCGAGTCCGCGCTCCACGCGAACCGAGCGTGAAAGTCCCATGGTGATCGCCGTGTCTTCCGACATCTGGGCCAGTCGCTCCAATTCGATGTAGCGGGTCTCGAGAATCTCCACAATGGTTGGATCGAACCACGTTCCGGACTTCTCTTTGACCTTCTCCATCGCTTCCGCCAGCGGCAAGGCTGGCCGGTACTGCCTGTGTGATGCCAACGCATCGAGGCAGTCGACCGCACCAAGGATCCGTGCGCCAATCGGGATGTTCTCTCCCGACAATCCTTCGGGATAACCGGTTCCATCCCATCTTTCGTGATGCGAGCGGACGATCGGAGCGACCGGATAAGGGAAAGCCACACGTTCGAGGATCTCTGCGCCCACGATTGGGTGAACTTTCATCTTCTCGAACTCTTCCGGTGTCAGCTTGCCGGGCTTGTTGATGATCTGCTCCGGCACCGCAAGCTTTCCAATGTCGTGCAGTAGCGCGGCCGCACGGAGTGCTTCAACTTGCTCTTCTCCCAGATGCAACTGTTTTGCAATCTCGATCGCATAGGTTCGTACGCGCTGCAGGTGGGTATGTGTCGTGTGATCCTTGGCTTCGATCGCCAGCGCCAGCGCCTCGATGGTGCGCATGTTTAGCGAAGCAATCTGTTCCACATGGCGCTTCTCGACTTCAACGCGTTCCTTCTCGGCTTCCAAACGCCCGAGGTAGAGACGATACGAGCGGTATACCCAGTAGATGAGTGGCAGAACCAGCAGCGACGTTTGCCATCCCGCGGTTCGATTGACAATCCCAACAAGCCCCACCGCGGCAGCGCCAACCAGATAGTAGGGAAAAGACCAGAAGTAGCACTCGGACCAGACCTTCCGGCTGGACTTGCCCTCTGTCAGCGCGATCACGATGGATATGGGCAAAGTGTTTGCGAAGAAGAAAACCAGCGCCGACACCATCAGCAGAATCGGTTTGTTCGCAACGAATCTTCCCGTGAGCGCGTGATAGCTGAGATAAGTGAGGGCGCTGGCGTTGGCCATCATCCCAGCGACATTGAACAGGATCTTGATGGGATCCGGCCGCGAACGCAATTGCCACACACTCTGCGCCAGGCTCGCGGTGCAACCGATGACCAACGTCTCGGGAAGGCTCAGTTCCAGCACGCCGAGCAGAATGAACAGAAAATTCACTGACATCGTGCCGTCGATGCCAGGGAGTTGTACCTTCAGGCCCGAAGCGAGAATCGCAACCGCCAAGTAACAGGCGAACCGCATGGGATCTTGCGATTGCCAATGCATCAAAGCGTAGCCAAGCACCACCACGCCCATGAACGCAGTGATGCCGACGAAAGCCTTGGTCTGGACCGACAAACCGTCCGCTTCAGGTTTCATGTACGCCTTACTTGACTGCCGCTTGCCAGCAACGATGCGACCACTGCGGATCCAGCGGCCTCATGGATTCGAAGTCGTAGAGGCCATTGCTCGAAAACGGTCTCCTTGGGTGATGGGGGTCACACGGGGACTCTCGCGCTAATTCGAGCGTCGTTCGAATCGTATTGCAGAGATTGGGCTTTCAGAAGCTTACTTTGGTAACCGTGAGGGCATCGACCGAAGGTGCATGGCCTAATTTTAGGATTGAACACACCCCTGCCCGATCTCTTCGCCGTCGTCAAATCGCGTTACCTTAGTTATCTCCATCAGGACACACCTTCTGGGCTATCCCCTTCCACTGTGTCAACATCGTCCCCAAACGTACCAATATGCCGACTTCGCGCTATAGCTCGGAGCAGTTCGAGCCACCGGCGGCCTCTCGCACCAATGGTGCGGCGACTCCGGAACGCGCTTCCGCTCAACTGGCTGTCTTCTATGCGGATCTGCAAGGTGAGTTCAAGGCGTGTAATTCTGCCTTTACCACCCTGCTGGGATATCCAACGCGGGAACTGGTGGGGCGGGAGTTCTCAGCTCTATTCACTCCTGGCGGAGCTGTAAACGGAAAAGATAAGGAGCATCTCCGCAGAGCAATTCTGAACGAGACATCGTCTCAAGGAGAGTACAGCGCGCAATTGCTGGCGCAACCGAAAGCGGGCGGAAGCTTTGCGGTAGACTTCTCAGCTACACTGCTTCGTGATTCGTCATCGGCGCCCGTAGCGATTGTGGGCGTGGTGGTGCCCATCGGAGCCAAGCCAGCAGCTCCGGGTTCAACGAGCGAGAATCAGAAAGCCCGCGGCATCGTTTCCAGGAAAATCGACGACACCGAATTTATCCTCGCCAGCCCGGCCATGCACAAGTTCATGGGCCTGGTTGATCGTGTTGCTAGCCACACCGAAACAGTTCTGATCACAGGCGAGACCGGAACGGGCAAAGAACTCATCGCACGTACAATTCACGAATCTTCCAGCCGCCGCAACCGTCCGTGGGTCGATATCAACTGCGCCGCACTGCCCGAAAACCTCGTGGAAAGTGAACTGTTCGGCTACGAGAAAGGCGCGTTCAGCGGTGCCGATTCCTCCAAGCCGGGCTTGTTCGAGTTGGCCGACAAAGGCACGCTATTTCTGGACGAAATTGGCGAACTGCAACTCCAAACTCAAGTTAAGCTTCTGCGCGTGCTCGACGGCCAGCCCTTCTACCGCCTTGGGGGACATCGCAAGATTAGGGTAGAGGTTCGAATCGTCGCAGCCACCAATCAGGATCTCGAAGTCGCCGTCAAAGAAGGCCGTTTTCGTCAGGATCTGTTCCATCGGCTGGGACAATTCCAATTACGCGTACCGCCGCTGCGTGAGAGGCCCGAAGACATCGTCGCCCTTGCCGAATACTTCCTCCGTCTTAAAGCGCCCGGCAAGAATTTCTCCGAACAGGCAATTTCCGCGTTGATTTCGCATCCCTGGCCGGGAAATATTCGAGAACTGCGTAACCTGGTAGCGCGCATGGCGATGGACTCTCCCGGCGCCGAGATCGATTTCTCCAGGCTTACCGTCGCGTTAACCGGCGAGCCTTCCTCGCTACGCCAGACCGCTTCCATGCCAGTAAGCAATCTGGACAGTATGGAAGAACAAATGATCATCAAGGCCTTGGAACGTACCGGGGGACAGCGCACCTTGGCTGCCGAGCAGTTGGGCATTTCCCGTCGTACCCTCAGCCGAAAGCTGAAGGAGTACAACATCAGCTTTGCGCCAGGAGACGCCACTGCCTCACTCGGCTTCATTAGTAATGAGCAGCAGAAGTTCTTCCGCGCCCGCGTGGAAATTCCCGTCACGATCAGGAATTCCCACGGCGAAGAGATACAGGTACAGGGAATCAATCTCAGCACCGGCGGCATGGGACTGGACGGCCTGAAGGAGCCGCTGCGGTTCGCAGGGATGGTTGATATTTACTTCACCTTGCCTGAGAGCGATGTCCGCTTTCAAGCCAAGGCCCGCCTCATGTGGGTGGGCGATGAAGGACGCGTGGGAATTCGTTTCGCCGTGATTGAACCCGCTCTGTTCGAGCAACTCCAGCACTGGACCAACCGAAAAATGAAAGAAGAAGGTTGGGAATTCCCCGCCTGAACGTTTCTCTTCCGAATCTCCCGGTGTGCAAGAATTTTCATCCTTGACACTCTGTAGACCCGAACCCAGAATGAGTGCAGCCTTTACCAGCGATCTGAGCGAGTTTCCCGGTTCCCCCACCTAACAGACGAGAAATAAAGGACCTTGCAGCGATTGACCTCCCACAGTGCGGCCTCGACGTTGATATTTTGTGGCTCTGACGGCGCACACTCGTGTGGTGGTCGCTAGTTCGTGATGTTGCGATATCGGAGGCTGGATTTTATGCAGTCGTTGACCCGCCGGATTGTACTGCTCGGCATCTGTTCTCTCCTGACCCTGACCGCGGCAACCGCCTTTGCGCAGACGACCGACATCTCTTCGAATCCCGCTTCTCTTTCTTTCGCCAACACGTACATCGGCAAAGCCTCCGGAAGTAAAAGCATCACGATCACCAATCTGACGAGCACCGGCATTGTGATTGTCACCATTGCCTTCGACTGTCCGGGATTCGGGATCTCGTCCGGAGTCGCACCGTTTTCGTTTGGTTCGACACAGAACATTACGCACTACTCCATCTTCTTTCAGCCTACCGAGGCGAAGACTTACAACTGCAACTTCGTCCTCACCCTCAACGACGGAACCTTCCTGAACGTTCCTTTGACTGGCACGGGGTTAGTCAGCAAAGGCATAGCGAATGTCAGCCCCACTACGCTGAGTTTTCCCAATCAGCAGCTAGGATCCACCAGCGCGCCGCAGACCGTGACGATCACCAATACCGGTACTGCCGGGCTGGAAGTCGACGCCATTACGCTGTCGCCCTCCGGATTTACTACGAATACGATCAGTCTTCCGTACACGATCCCCACCCAGCAGAGCTTGCCGGTGTCGGTCTACTACACGCCGAATCGAGTGACGTCAGAAACGGGAGCGATCGATTTCACCTTCAAGAGTGTGCCCGACATGGGAACGTCGCTTACCGCGAATGGCGTCGCGGCCAGCACACTCTCGGTAGCGACCTCTCCCACTATGCCCCAGGCGACGCAGAATGCCGTATATCAGGCGACCTTGACGACCAGTGGTGGCACAGGTCCATTCAGCTGGGCGCTTGCCAACGGATCATCCTTGCCACTCGGATTGAGCCTTTCCAGCGCAGGGGTAATCAGCGGAACGGTCGACCCATCCGTGGCAACGGGGAATTACTCTTTCACCGTAAAGGTCATCGACGCAGCCAACAGCGCGACTGCTAACCGCCTGATGACGATTGGAGTCTTCGCAAATCTTGGCGACAACTGCAATGACATTTCCTTCAATGTGCCCAACACATCCAATCCAATGGTGGCACTGAACGACCTTGGAACTGGAACCTATCAGGGTGAAGAGGGAGGGTTGTATCCGAATGGCAGCAACGTCCGACCGTCGTCGCACGATGCCGACGGCGTCGCGTTTGCCAGAGCGATCGTGCCTCTCGATAGCAATGGCAACTACAGCCCGACAGGGAAAATGGTTCTGATGGCGATCGGTGAGTCAACCGCGCAGAATGAATTCAACCGCTTTCTGCCGATTGCGAACTCCGACCCGACGAAGAATCCTAATGTCTTACTCGTCAACGGCGCGCAAGGTGGCGCTACCCCGAACAACTTCACCGCGCCCGATTCGGTGTACTGGTCCACGGTTCTCAATAACTATCTGCCGCAGAATGGTGTGACCGCCAATCAAGTTGTCGCCATCTGGATGGAAGACACTGATGGTATAGCGACGGGAACCTTCCCGAGCGACATCGCAGATCTGCAATCACAGTACGAGACGATGATGCAGACCATGCACATGCTGTTTCCGAATTTGAAGTTGGTCTATTTTTCGTCCCGTACATACGGCGGCTACTCCAACGGAGTCGGCCATCCTGATAATCCGGAACCGTATGCCTACGAAGTCGGCTACGCCGTGAAGTGGGCCATCGCGGACCAGTTGAACGGAAACTCAAATCTTAATTACGATTCGACCAAGGGAGCGGTCGTCGCACCCTGGATGTCCTGGGGACCATACTACTGGTCCAACGGAATGCTGGGCCGCAATGACGGCTTTGTCTGGAATTGCGCCGACTTCTCGGCTGACGGCACGCATCCGTCCTCACAGTTCGGTCAATTAAAAGTCGCCACTGCGTTGCTGAATTTCCTGAAGACGGATAACACCACGATTCCCTGGTATCTGGCTCCGTCGCTCGCTTTGTCGGTAAACGGCGGAAACAATCAGACTGGCAATACCGGGACTGTTTTGCCTGTACCTCTCACGGTGCTGGCAACGAACCTCAACGGAGGCGCAGTGCAGCCTGGCGTCACCGTAACCTTCAGCGATGCCGGCGCCGGCGGAACGTTCGGCACTCCTGTCGCCACAACGGACAGCAACGGGATTGCGTCGACGACCTATACCTTGCCGTCAACGGCAAAGACTGTGACGGTTACCGCCACAAGTCCTGGGGCTACGTCTGCCGTGTTCACCGAAACGGCCACCTCGGCCTCGCAAGTCCTGGCTGTAACGGCGGGCAACAACCAGACGGGCAACCTGGGAGCGACCCTGCAGAGCGCGCTCGTTGTATTAGCCACGAGCAATGGCAATCCTGTTTCCGGTGTTTCCGTAACGTTCAGCGATGGCGGAGCTGGTGGATCTTTCGGTACTCCAGTCGCAGTCACCGGCAGCAATGGAAAGGCATCCAGCACCTACACGCTGCCAACCACCGCGAAGAAAGTTACAATCAACGCCACCAGTCCGGGATACTCATCCGCGACGTTTACCGAGAACGCGGTTTCATTGGTGACTTCGCTGACCCTGGTTTCGGGTGGAAAGCAAACCGGAACCGTGGGAACCACGCTTCCACTGCCGATCGTGGTTCGGGCCAAGAACGGTTCCGGGAAAGTCGTCGTTGGAGCTCCGATTACATTTAGCGACGGTGGAGTGGGGGGATCATTCTCGCCCAATCCGGCTGCGACAAACTCGAATGGACAGGCGAGTACGTCATACACGCTGCCTACAGCCGCCAAGTCAATTTCAGTAACGGCAGCGGATGGAGTTGCTACTACGGGTGCCAGTGAAAAGTCGGTGGCAGGTCCACCCTCGAAGATTGCCATCGTTGGCGGAAACAAGCAGTCAGGAAATACCAACACGACCCTGCCCAAGAAACTGATGGTGCTGATCAGCGATCAGTACAGTAATCCGGTCTCGGGTGTGACCGTCAACTTCAGTGACAATGGGGCGGGCGGATCGTTCTCCAACGCCAGCCCAGTGACTGGCACGAACGGCCAAGTCTCGGTGAGCTACACCACTGGACCGACAACAGGCACTGTGACGATTCCTGCCAGTACTTCGACTCTGGGTCCAGTAAACTTTACGGAAACGGTGAAGTAATTTTCCGAATCATACGGATGACGCCCGCCTCGGGCGTCATCCGACCTTCCACACTGTATCAAGCACTGTGCCATCGACCCACTTCACGATGGCCACCGGACGTTCGCTCCGCTGTGGACGGCGTGGTTTTCCACCGCAGATTCTCTCCACTTCTTTCTTGATCTCTTCCAGCGGACGAATGGGAAGACTCGATCCTTTCACGGCATCGATCAGATCTTGACGTCGCGGATTGATCGCGATGCCGCGCTCGGTAGCCACGACGTCGATCAATTCTCCAGGGCCGCACAGAGTTGTGACTTCATCCACGATCACCGGGATGCGGTCGCGGAACGAAGGCACTGCCAGGATTGTGCACCCGGAAGCCAGGCAATTCTGCCAGCCCCCAATGCCGTGCAGAAGGCGCCCATCGGAATGCGTCACAACGTTGGCATTGAAGTTCATATCGACCTCTGTCGCGCCCAGTATGACGGCGTCGACCATCGATGCGAAATTGCCTTTGCCGTGGTAGTTGTAGGACGTGAACGGCGAAGTGGCAAGATGTCGGGGATTGTTTGCGATTGAGCGTACGCCGTCGAGATCGAAGGTCTGGCCATCGAGGATGTAGTCCGTCAGCCCTTCTTCCAATAGTTCCACCAGATACTTGGTGGAACCTCCGCGCACAAAGCGAGCTTTGACGCCCGCGTCCTTCATCATCTGCTTGAGATAACGAACGAAGGCCAATGCGATCCCGCCGGAGCCTGCCTGAAAGGAAAAGCCATTGCGCATGATGCCAGCATCACGCAGGAACCGGGCGATGAACTCCGCAATACGCAATCGGTCGGGAGAACGCGTAATCTGTGTCGTCCCGGAAACAATCTTGGCGGGATCGCCGATTGAATCGACCTCGACGACATAGTCGACATTATTGCCCTGGATTTGCCACGGCACACAAGGGAAGGGAACGAGGTTGTCGGTCACGACGATCACGTGGTCAGCGTAAATCGAGTCGGCCAGAGCGAAGCCGAGAGATCCGCAGGCCGACTTTCCATGTGAGCCGTCACAGTTGCCGAATGGGTCGGCCGTTGGAGCGGCAATCACGGCAATATCGATGTGGACTTCACCATCCTGAATCGCCTGCCAGCGTCCGCCATGCGACCGCAACACACCCATGCCGCGCATCTTGCCCTGCGTGCAGTAGTCGCCGAGGGGCCCATTCATGCTGCCTTCGATGCGATCGATGACGCCTGCTTCCATCAGCGCGATGGCGCTTTTCTGGGATGGGAACGACGCGCTCGGAAACCACATCAACTCCTTCGCCCCGATCAGCGACGCGGCTTCCAGAGCCATCAGGGCAACACGATCGCCGTCGCGGAGATGATGGTGCGTGGAAATCGTCATGCCGTCGCGCAGCCCGCACTTCCGCAGAGCAGTCTCAAGATTCATGACTCTCTTGTCGCCGTTCGCGGGATAGTCCGCGGCCGTGCGTATCGGCGGCGCGGCTTTCCTGCCCATGGGTTGGTATTTCCCCACCCCCATGTAAGCGGTTTGCGGGCGTCCATTCACGATTTCCGGAACAATGCGGCCGGCCGCGTTTGCGATCAACTCCAGTTTTTCCAGGGTTGGCATAGAGATTCTCAAGTCAGCGAATGAGCAAACTGCTCACTCGGTTACAAAATCCATGGCTCGCGCCCGGGCCATCAGTTTCAAAGCGCGTTGCACTACGGGTGGATCGATCATCTTTGATCCCAGGCTGACGACTCCCAGCCCCTTTTCCTGCGCCTCGTTGTAGGCGGAGACGATCTTGCGGGCTTTTTCAATTTCGGCTGCCGTGGGGACAAACGCTTCATGAATCACAGGGATCTGCGCCGGGTGTACGCATCCCATCCCTTCAAACCCCAACGCGCGGGAGTTCAAGCCCCAAGCCCGCAGCCCGTCCATGTCGCCGACGTCGCCGAATACCGAATCGATGGCTTGCACTCCAGCGGCGCGGGCTGCATTCAGAATGCGCTGGCGCGCGTACAGAGATTCGGCGCCCATCAGAGTCTTTACGACACCTAGATCCGCCGTATAGTCCTCGAGTCCAATGGTCAATGCGACGATCTGTTTGCTTGCTGCGGCGATTTCGAAAGCCTTCTCAATTCCGAGCGCAGACTCGAGAATCGGCATGAGCCAGACCGGACGATTGATTCCATAGTTCGCATCGATTTCCGCGATGCGCCGGTCCGCCTGCACAATCTGTTCGCTGCTCTCGACCTTCGGAATCAGGATCAGATCCGGAGACTCTGGGATGATCTCGTCGAGATCTTCCAGTCCGAGAGGAATCTGGTTGATGCGGACCATCCGCTCGCAATCGAGGAAATCGATGGCACGCAGCGCATTGCGGACCAGCAGGCGCGCTGCGTCTTTCTCGCCGGGATGAACGGAATCCTCAAGGTCCAGAATGATGCCGTCAGCCCCGTGCAGCGCGGCATTAATGAAATACTTCGGCTCGGAACCGGGAATGTATAGTCGAGACCGCCGCATGCGATCGCGGGCGGAAGGCTTTGGCAATCGGACGCGGTCTGGCAGCACTCGCGTTCCCTCGCCAAGTCCGGCCCGTCGGGCCGCGGCTTCGATGCGGGCGGAGATGACAAAGGGCAGGGCGCCTTCATCGTGAATCTCAACTCGCGCATGTCGAACGCCCAGCGATTCCAGAACTTCCTCGGCCTGCCGGCGGATGGCCTCCCCGTAATACGTCTTTACGCGCGACTCGATTTCAATCTCGATACCACCTCGCTCTCGCGGTTCGATTTGTACACGTAGATCGGAGCGGATGTCGGGGCCGGAGTGTCCGGCTTCGCCGAAAGAAAAAGTCTTGTCGATTACCTGGTTCATGGCATCAGCCCTTGTGGTTGCCTGACTTCCTGAAGCCGTTCACGCCCTGCCGCGTTCCCAGCCTGCATATGCCAACTCGCTCCGTGCCTCGATCTTTGCTAACACGGCATCGGTCATCTGAATGGTGCTGGCGGCGCCCTGTCGGATTGCACTCGCCCCACCGGGAATGCGCATCATGTCGTAAGTGCGAACCTTACCTTCTTTGACGACGGCCGCGATTGCGTCACGAATCTGACGCGCCTTTTCAACTTCGCCGATATGCTCCAGCATCATCACCGCGGAGAGAAACATCGCAATCGGATTCACGATCGGAGGATTCAGTTCGGCGTACTTGGGCGCCGAACCGTGAGTAGGCTCAAACACGGCCACCTGGTCTCCGATATTCCCCGACGCCGCAAAACCCAAGCCGCCGATCAGCCCTGCGAAGGCGTCGGAAATTACATCGCCGAAAAGGTTCGAAGCCACCACCACGCCATATTCTTCCGGATTTTTCGTGAGCCACATGGTCTGCGCGTCGATGTTCGTGGACCAGAGCGCAATGCCCGGATACTCCTTCGCCACCGCCTTGGCCTCGTCCTCCATCATTCCTGATGTTTCGCGCAGAACGTTCGGCTTCTCGCAGATCGTTACCGACTTGTATCCATACTTCTTTGCCCAATCGAAGGCCGCTTTGCAGATCTTGCGTGCGGCGTTACGGGTGATAATGCGCACCGAGATGGCGATGTCGGGTCCGGGAACGTGAGCAAAAGGTTTGAACTTCGAATGGGTCGCCAGTCCAGCACGAACTGAATCCGGCGGATTCGTCCACTCCACGCCGGCGTAAAGGCCCTCGGTGTTCTGGCGGAAGACAACTACGTTCACAAGCGGCTCCTCGAAGCCGCCATCTGGACGCTTCCGAATGAAGTTCAGCGGATTGCCCGGGAACGAAATGCAGGGCCGGATGCAGGTGTCGAGACTGAACCGCTGCCGCATCGTCACGATCGGGCTGAAGTACGAATACCCCTTGCCCTTCAACTCAGGCGCCAACTCCGATTCGGCCTGCTTCTTCGGCTTCGACGTAATGGCGCCGAACAGTCCCAGCTTGTGCTTCGCCAGCAGGTCGACGGTCCGTTGGGGCAGCGCATTGCCCTCGCGGCACCAGCAATCCCAGCCGATATCCGCGTGAATGTATTCCGCGTCAAATTCGACAGCGTTGAGAACGCGCAAGGCCTCGGGAAGCACCTGGTTGCCGATTCCGTCTCCGGGCATGGTGACGACAGTATGTTTTGCCATGATGGTTCAGTCTCCTGACGCGACAACGGGTTCTGGATGTTCCTCTTTGTGGGCAAGCCCCAGCTTTCTTGCGACAACGTTTTCTGCGCCGCCAGCAATCACCAACGACTGCGGAACCGCGCCGAGGGGCGGAAAAACGAACTTCTCTCCGCGCCATGTAACCGTGCTGCCCGTGAAATCAATATTGAGCTTCTCGCCGGGAATGATCGTTTTCTCTTTTTTCGCAGTCTCTCTTGCGAACTGTTCGCGAAGCCGCTTCACCATCGCCGGGACCTCAATGCAGAGGAATCCGTTGTTATAGGCGTTCCTCAAATACGTTTGGGAAAAACTGGCCGCAATCACCAGCGGGATGCCCTTCGCCTTCAGGCACGTGACAGCCTGTTCGCGGCTTGATCCGGTGCCGAAGTTAAATCCTCCGACGATGACATCGCCGCCGTGAGTGCGCAGCGCGAACTGCGGATCGTAATTTTCCATCACGACGCGTGCCATCATCTCGGGCGTCATGTCGTCGCGATAGGTGTAGTCCTTCCCGTAGATCGCGTCGGTGTTGACGTTGTCCTGTGGCATGAGCACAAGCCGGCCCTCGATGCGCTCGGGGAATCCCGGGAGGATTTCAACCCGCTCGGCCGAGTGCCCGTTCGTTTCGAACTCCAGATATTCAGTTGTGAGCGGGGCATCCGGAAAATGCCGCGGCCCCGTAATGTAGCCCGCGACAGCCGAAGCCGCTACCACTTCGGGGCTGGCCAGATAGCATTGAGCATCGCGCGAGCCCATGCGTCCTTTGAAATTGCGATTCGTAGCCGAGATACCGACTTCGCTCTTCTCCAGCAATCCGGTGCCAAGACCAATGCACGGCCCACAACTGGGCGGCAACGCAATCGCACCCGCAGCAAGCAACGCCTGCCAGACGCCGCGCTTCTCGGCCTCCTGCTGCGTCCACGCACTCGCTGCGCCCACATACAACTTCACTCCGGGAGCGACCTTCTTCCCGCACAACACCCATGCGGCAGCCTCGAGATCGTCGCTGCGTGAATTCACGCACGAAACCAGATATGCCTTCTGGATCGCGACGTGCTTCCTCTCGATCTCTGCGAGCGATTGCATCGTCTGCACAGTATCGGGCCCGGAGACATGCGGTGTGACCTGGCTCAGATCAAGAGAAATGCGAGCGGCGTAGGAAGCATCGGCGTCCGGTCGCGGCGGAGTCTCACTCCAACGGTCAATCGCGCTCTCGGGGAAGCGCTCAACGCCGATTTCAGCGAGGCGCGCGCGCACGCGCCGGAGGTAGCGGATCGTGACTTCATCCACGGGAAACCATGCCGCAATCGGCCCCCACTCCGTGCTCATGTTGGAGATGGAGAACCGTGCGTCCATCGGTAGGCTCACCACGCCCGGCCCGGTGAATTCGATTGCGGCGTTCAGTGCCTCATCGCGGTTGTAAGAGCCGCATAATGTGATGATGACGTCTTTGCCGGTCACTCCCTCGGGGAGTCTGCCTTCCAGCACAACTTGAATTGTGCGCGGAATCTGCCACCAGAATTCACCCGTTGCCCACACCGCGGCGGCATCTGTCCGGACGATCGGCGTTCCGATGGCTCCTAGTGCTCCATACATATTGGAGTGCGAGTCCGAGGCGACTACAAACGATCCGGGGACAACGTATCCGCGCTCCACCATGAGCTGATGTCCAATGCCTGAGCCCGCAGGATAAAAGTCGACTCCGTGCTCCTTGGCGAACGCCTCGATCGAGCGATACTTCTTTAGGTTTGCCTCATCCTGATTCTGGATGTCGTGATCGAGAGCGAAGACGAGTTGCGACGGCTCGTGGACCTTCTTCACGCCGATCGCCTTGAACTTGCTCATCACCGCCGACGTGTTGTCGTGCGTCATGACATGAAACGGCCGGATCGAAACGAAGTCTCCCGCACGGAGCGGACGCTTCGGCCCATCCGCTAGATGGGCTTGCGCAATCTTTTCGACAATCGTTTGAGGCATGGAACCTCCTGGACTGCTGGAAACGCACTCGCGCGGCAGACTGCTTATGCCAGCACCGTCCTGCGCTTCCGATCCTTGCGGACACGACTCTTCCCGCTGGCCTTCACGGGCTTCCCGCGACGAAGATCTGACTTCATCAAGGCCATCAATTCACTGACCGAACCAACGCGCTCCAGTCTCCAGACCGCATCCTTCACCCGTTTCTGCGCGCTTTTGGAGAGCACGCCGTCCGCCAGTGCGGCGAATTTCTCTTCAATCTCCTGATCCGTGAGCGGGTTGCGCGGATCGCCCTTGGGAAAATCAAGCTGCCTGTGGAACGCGCGTCCATCTCTGGTTTGGATTTGCACAATCACCCTCTGTAATGCTGGAAATACTTTCTCGATCTCGGGATCTGCGATCACTTCGACTTTGTTCAGCTGCTCCCGAATCTTCGGGTCCATGATCTTTTCCATCGTGAACTGCACGGGAGTGACTTGCCGCTCAACCAGCGCGGCTGCGATGACATAGGGCAGGGAATGATCCGCAGTCTCTTTCGTGCGCGGATCGTATTTGCTGGGATCCGAAAGAATGTCGGCCGCGCGTGCCAGAGAACGAATCTGCACCTTCGCTACGTCGTCCGGACGAAGATAGTTGTTCTTGACCAGATCGAGCACCGCTGAGATCGGCGTATGCGTCAGAGCTTCAGTCGGGAATGCCTTCATTCCGCATTGCGTGATCCGCCATGATTCGCCCAGACCCTCCGTCAGCAGGCCGAGTTTCCATTCCGGCTTGAAGACGTGAGTCAAGCCTTCCTTGCCGTCGATGACATGTTCGGGTCCTGAGTAGCCCTTTTCCGCCAGCAATGCAGCGAACACGCCACTCTGCGTGGCCATGGGATCAACGGTGTTTTTCATCATTGTCAGCTTGCCGGCGGTGACGGCTCCCAGCGTGCAATGGCGGCTGGCGGAAATGCCGATCGCATGCTGGATTTGTTCCCAAGTCAGGTGCAGAGCGCGCCCGGCAACGATCGGCGAGACGAATGCCGTCAACGTGGCGTGATGCCATCCACGTTCGCGGATTCCAGGAAAGGCCGCCTCGCACAAACGCATCTCAAACTCATGGCCGAGCACCAGGCCAAGAATGAGTTCTTTCCCATTGCTGCGCGCGCGCTCGCAGCACGCGATAGCGGCGGGAAAAATGTCGGAGGGATGGGAAGGATCCTGCTTCCAGTAGATGTCGTTGTAATCCATGCAGCGGATCATCAGCGCATTCGCCAATGAAGCGGAGACAGGATCGATGCGTTTGCCGGTGCCTATGACCGTCGCGCGGCCGGGGCCGGCGATCTCATCCAGAATCTCGAGCGCGATCTTTACATCGTGCTGCTGATATCCGCCGAGGGCGCAGCCGATCGAGTCGAGCAGAAATCGTTTCGCCTGGTAGATGGCCTCGGAGGACAGGTCTTTGTACTGCAACGTCGCCGCAAAGCGCGCCATCGTGGCGGTGACATTTTCCTTCGGCGTGGTGGTTGGATTCGTCGCGGACAAAGTCGTCTCCTTACTTAGCTTGCAGCTTGATGTTCTTCGGGTTCTTGAACGGAAGAAACGCCATGAAATCGGCGTGATGCACAATGAACGCTTCCGTCGTGCGCTTCACCAGATCGCCTTCAGCCGCGTGCGCGGCGATGATGTGGCACACAGAATCACGCACTCCACATTCGAGCGCCAGCGCGACTCCAGTAAACGGATGCCGTAGCGCCTCCCCACGCTCGCTTTGCCGGCTATTGCCATCAGGCCCCAGTTCGTATTCGAGCAACTTGCCGACGTCGGCCAGGATGGCTCCGGCAATAACCGCATCGATGTCGACCGGCAGGGCTCGTCCCATGAATGCCTGCATCGCCATGGCGCTCTCGCGCGCAATGTGGACCACGCATCTCTTATGCTCCATGAAGGTGATCGGGCAGTTTGGCACCAGGAGCGTGAAGGGAATCTGGTTAAGGTCCGCCGCTTGGAGTGGGCTGCGCTCGAGCGCCTTGATCCAGGTCTGTGTAACTTGTTCTCGTAATTGGGGATCTTGAATCCAGTCGATCTCCGGCCAAAGGCGCTTTACGGTCTCTCGCATACCGGCATCCGGTGGGAACCTCTGAGGCTAGCGTGCCGAGAAATACGAGGCCGCGACTGGAATCACAAGCGTCTGTGATTGCAACACTCCCGAGATCGGTCTCTCAAGATCAACCCGAAATGAAACTAAGCCAACGACTGACAGCCAACAGGTGTCTACCTCAGATCCAAAGA
>AR_comb_assmDRAFT_11303862_pt1 | contig 19487 bp, 15 predicted proteins | sample ArasoioldDNA_FD_10543 | JGI IMG/M metagenome (IMG submission 10543) | reverse complement strand
GGCGAGAAGGTAATGATGGACTTGAAGGCGGCGAGGGTAATGATATGCTGAATGGAGGTCCAGGTAATGATATGCTGAATGGCAGCGAAGGTAATGATATGCTAAATGGTAACGATGGTAATGATACTCTTAATGCAGGTCCAGGTGATGACATACTTGAAGTAGCAGATAGTAACGATATTGTTGATGGAGGTGAGGGGGATGACACTTTTAATGGAGGTCCGGGTAATGATACTCTTAATGCAGGTCCAGGTGATGACATACTTAATGGGCGAGAAGGTGATGACATACTTAATGGGCGAGAAGGTAACGAGACGCTAGAAGGAGGAATGGGCGACGATATACTTAATGGGCGAGAAGGTAATGACACACTTAATGGAGGTCCAGGTAATGATACTCTTAATGCTGGTCCAGGTGATGACACACTTTTTAGCGAAGGTAATGATACTCTAATTGCAGGTCCAGGTAATGATAGACTTTATGGTCAAGAAGGTATCGATATACTAAATGGTAGCGAAGGTAATGACAGGATTTTCGGACGTGGTGGTAACGACAGAATTGACGGGGGTCCAGGTAATGATTGGCTTAGTGGGGATGGTGGTAACGACAGAATTGACGGGGGTCCAGGTAATGATACTCTTATCGGGCGTCAGGGTAACGATACGTTCATCTGTGGTCAGGGTAGTGATAGGATAACAGACTTTACAACTAACGATACAAAGGATGCAGATTGTGAAGTGTTCTAGTTTTATTCGTGGAAATACAATAAGGTATAAACCAACCAATTACAATTAAATGATATTCCCTAATTCAGGATGACAGTTGCCTATATAAATTCAGTTATTAATTCGATCTTTTTCTAAAAGCAACTCTCTAACTCAAAAAAAAAGAACTAAAACTAAGTAATTTGTTATGAAGGAGGCTGTCAAGGTCATTCATAATTATTTTATATGCCTTGAGTTACTAATTTCTCCAATGATCCAGAATCCATATATATAAGGCAATTAGTATTAGAAACATGTCTAATAGTAATACTTTGAAAGAGCAAAAGCAAAGCCAATTATATTGTAATCATGAAAATGGAACGTGGACATGTACCGGTAACGTGGGTGACCGACCTGGAAACATTCTTAATATGAAATGTAGCCAGTGCGATCTTAGTTTTTCCTATAAAGTAGCTTGGAAAATAACTAGGGGCGGATGGAATGATCTGAAAATTGAACCTTCAGAACCATCTAAATGACCTAATTTGATGATAATTAGGAATCAATTAAATGCTTACCTGAACACTACAAACAGTTAACAAAATTAGCAACTGAAAAATTAAAAACCAAGGGTAAATTCTTGAATGCAATAAACAAATAATTTTTCTATGGTTATTCAATGATCAGTATTTGAAACGTAAGTATTGTTTAATAATAACTAAAAATAATCTCTTATGAAATGGTTGCTTCCAATAAAGGAATTTCTAAAATAACAAAAAATTATTCATTGAATAGAGTTCGAGAAAATCATTCTTATTGCATTGTTATCGCTTTAAGCTTTGTTGTTTTTATCCTGTCGTTAAGTACAACGGACACGTCTGATCCAATTCTTCCAATAGTATCAGCACAAGGAACATCCTCAGACTCTTGTCCAGAATTACCAAATGATGGAAGACCGCAGCCGAAGAACGGAGCAAATACAGATTCGAAAACATGGAAAGTAGTCCCAATGAAAAAGGACCCAAATGGATTCAAGGTTGTTGACAGTGATGGCATTAACGTTGCAGACAGATTCGACAGCAAGGCAAATGCAGAACAGTATATTGCCCACTTTGTATGTAACACATCACAATCACCGACAGAAACAGGCACCGAGGTAGGAGGATCACCATCACCTAACGACGACGCAAAAGGATCAACTCTACCAACGGCAGAGAATCATACATCTGAACCAGGGCCTACATCGCCAGACAGCGATGCTGGAAATCCACCAGTGCCAGACCAACTCCAATTAAAGATTATCGTTCCCCAGAAGTGTGTAGAGTACGAACTATTCGAACCACCTACAGTGAAAGCAAAGACTTGCGCACAAATAGTCGAGGACCCCCTAGCTCCAAAATATAAAATTGTTGCTTCCGCTCAGCAGTGGGTCGATGGCAATAAAGTTTACGACGATTCCTTCCCAAAAGATCCTGGCCAGGCTGACTGCCCAACGCCAGCACCTTGCCGTATTAAAGGCCAAGAATTTAACCCGACCGTATTCAAAAATGTCATTGGAGACTCTGAAGTTACGCTCTATTTGAAATTAGACACTGATCATGACAAACTTGATTTGGAGTATAATAAATGTCAACCTAACAGTTCAGGAGGTAAGATTTGTGAGCCGGCGACTACAAAGAATATACTTACATGGGCCTCATACCTTACTAAGTGGTTTTCGATGAATGTGAATGATATAAAAGTAAGGTATCAAATGAAAAATCCAGGTACTATTCAGGAAATAGAACAAAAATTAGAAACCTACTTGAATGAGGACATCAAGAAGTACATGGATAACATAAATACATTATATGGATCAAAGGGTACAGAAATCACACCAGATAATATTAAGATCAACTTTACTAAACCCAGGCCATAGAAATACTTCAGTAACTTCCAAGTCATGTGACTCCATCATCTTGTCAAAACTGCGGAGTGGAATAATTTTAATAGTTCAATATGTGGGAAGTATGGTGAAATAAGCAAATAAGATTTTTACTTACGAATGAAATGATGATTTTCTTCACCTGATTTTTTGGTAATTCGCTTATGGATTGGTATCGTAAAGAATTTTAATATTTTCCTCACCATATCGACGTTTCGCTTCATCTATTTCTCAATCTGAAGTTAATGTGATTACTAATGAAGAGCTATTTCCAATTGTTGATAATCGTACACAAGTATAATTAACAGAATTGATACGCGATGGGCATCTACCCTTAAGAAGGGTACGTAAATTAGTAAAAAGAATTGCTGCCAAGAAAATTGATAAAGTTCTACATGCATTTATTTTAAAAACACTAGTGACTACGAACGAATATGTAACTCACAGGACAAGTCGATAATTGCGCTAATAATTGCAATCAAAAAAATGTCGGCATTAATTGAAAAAGTTGAAGAGAATTGGATGATCTACGATATTATAATGCAACACAAGCATATGTTATATCACCAAGTAGCTTCACTAATTAATCAAAAGATCAAATACAAAAAAAACTATTTGCGATTCCGTGCAAGAGATTAAGATTAGAATAGATTAAACGCAATAATGCGTTCATGTATCTAGGGTTGGTAAGTGATCTAAGAAATAATTCTAGTCAGAATAGGACTATTGTTGGATGGAAAAGCTCATAGAAGGTTTTCAGAAAACGAACTCTATGATTTGCTAAGTGGGTTCAATTACATTGAGGACCATCCATAACAAGTTTCTTGGTTCCACATCAAGTTACGTTTTAGCTTCTCTAGCGTCCAATTAATTCATGCTAAACTTGACTTTTATATTCCTATGTTAATTGTCTGAATGCTAAAAAGGCAAATTAAAAATGAAGATTCAATAACTAACGTAAACTAATTAACATAAATAAATATTGTCCGACATTTATGTACATTATTGTGTAGACCAAGTTAGGAAGTGATTTATGTTCCTCCATAGGGATTCTTAGTTGTTCCATTGTAATGAATCGTCAGGATCAGGGCATTTCGGAACCCTGGTACAGACGAAGGCCAATACTGCAACACCCCCAAAATCATAAACTTCTGTAGTTACCCTTTGGCCTGGATTAAGCATCAGTCCCGATGTAATATTAGATCGTGGGGTTTTTATTGTACTTCTGTTATAGTTAGCTGTGGTATATTTTCTAATTTGATTTGTCGTAATCTTAACAGCTTCTTGTCTATTGACCACTACACTAGTAGTATTTGCTTTCCAATTTCCAACTAAAATAGGAGTTTTCGTGATAGTCACAGACTTGTCTACAGTTTTTGATGGTCTGGGTGTTGGGATTCGTATGACAAGGCGTTTGGCTTTAAATTCTTGGATTGAGTTTTTACCTATTAGTTTTAATGTAGTAGGTTTAGATGCATTAGATTTCTTCTTGGTAATCTTTATTTTTCGTACAACTATCATACTATCAATGTAAGCAGGAACCTTGCCACTTCTAGGAAGATTCCCATCAGAGATAACAATATCATCAGGTAATTTCCAATACCTTGAAGTGAAGAATTCCGGCTTTAACCATGGACGAGAAATAACTACATTAGCGTACTCCAGAGAAATTGATTCAATCTCATCACTGATATCAAGTTCTCCAAACAGTTTACTTAGCTCATCAGAAGAACTTTCTTTTAGAGAAATAATCTCTTCCTTAGTAAGGGATATCGTCATCCATGGTAAACTTGTGTCAAAAATATCAAATGGACTAAAGAATGTAACGCAAAATTGGGTTCCTATGTCATTAAGGCTTGATAATCCAGCAAGACTAATCTCGTTTAAATATGCATCTCTATATAGATTAAGATATTTCTTTGGCTCAAGTGTCTTCCTTAATCCTTGGTATCGTTCAACCTGTACTTTAAAACCAAGGTTAATCCATTCCTGCTCAGCTTTATCGACAAGAGAGATCAATTCCCGTTGTCTAAATGTATCCCATTGCTCTTTAAGCGCCTTCCCTTCAATACCGTTTGAGTTTTCAACCGTAATTTTCTCATCGAGGTAAGTCGTCATTGCCATATTATAATTTTCCATATATTGATAATACTTTACTACCTCCGGTGAGTTAGTACAAGTTTCGGTATTATCAGTCTGCTTCTGGATGTCAGTTAAAAAATCAATTGCCTCATCGAGAAGATTATTGTCTTCCTGACTTAGCGTGCTCTCCGCAAATATGGCATTATTGAGCATGCTCTTGACCTCATTCCATAATAATCTGTTCGGATCGGGTGTCCACAGAATATTGTCGTCAGGAATAATATTCATATATGTTGAAAAATCTGCTTGATAGGCCAATTGCTGTTGGACCGTTAAACCGCTTTGTGAAGGGTCTTTCATGAAGCTTAGATTCTCATAGGAAAAACTTAGACCTAAAGGAAATGCGAGGAAGTTATCTTCACTTTCGAAAATCAATTTCAATTTTGCGGCAAACGCCAACGATATGTTCGATTCCGAGTTTAATCACTCCACGAATTGTTTTTTCAATGAAATATTCTTTTCGAAATGATCAGGTATGTGGCTCCCCGACAAAATCGGTAGGTTTGAGTGAAGGATCAGGGTTTGGACATTTAGGCACGAAATTATTTATGAATCCTATAAGTTGCAACCCGGGTATTGAATAACCTCCGTCTATTTTCTTCACTTGGGTATCATTCGAGTCTCCGCTACCACCACTGTAATCCCCTCCTAAGAAGAATGGTCCAAAACCAACGGCCCCGCCGGCGGAGATAGCACTGCTGGCATATTTAAGGTGTCTTTCAGCTTCATCGTAATAAAAATTAACGTTTTTTACAAATAAAGCTGATACTGGATAAGCAATCATCCTACCTTCCGGTCGCGGTTCTTTCCCATCAGAAACTTTGTCGTTTGGGTCTTTGAAATTTATATACCAAAGGTCATCCAAAGTCCATCCCCTCATTGAGAAATAGCCAGGGTCAAGCCAGGGTCTGCAAATTGGAACTTGAACAAACGACAACGTTGCATGAAAGTTTGACACTTTTTTGTCCATGCTCATAGAATAATCCGATCCACCCTCAGAGCCCGCAAATTGGAAGAGCCCGAATATACCTGCACCTTCAGAGCTGCTCCATGAACTCGCCTGAGATTTCCAATGGTAATCGTAATCGAAATTGTCGAACCTGAAGGTGTTCCATCCTTGACTAGTCGCGAAATTTCCAGGTAATAAGGTAGTGTAATAATATCTAGCAGCAGGGCCATCAGTGCTAGAAGTGTATTCAGCTTTTTGATATTTGTCCAGAAGATCTTGTTTGTATAATAGCATACTATTTCGTGTGGCTTGATCTATGTAGGCGTTATACTGCTCTACCTCATTTTTATAACCCTCTGATACCCAAGCAAACTCGGCTGCTTGTAATTCTTTCAGATAAATTGGATTCTTATACGAAAAATCTTTAATCCTTTTTATTGCCTCAGCATCGTTACCAGTTGCACTTGCAGCACTTGTTACTAGATCATAGTATTTATCAGCCGCAGTCATGTACTGCATCATTTTTTCATTATATTTTTCCACCATTGGGCTTGGTTTAGTCTTGGTTTCCATTTCTCCAGTATCCAGATTTTCTCGTTGATAAGTGGTTACTAGCTTGTCTCTTATTTTCTGTATTTTTGCCTTCTCAGTTTCGCTCAATTCTTTATGAACCACCCTGCTATAGTTCAATATATCGCCATATACCTTGCTAATTCTATCCCCACCCGCAGCATAAATTACTTGTAACATTTTTCTGGTATTTTTAAATTGATTATCACCATCAGTAAGCTCCGGAAGACCTGGAATGTAGTCTAACAACATTGACAGAACAAATGCCTGATGTTCCAATATGTGGGTATTATCTGTTGCGCTACGCTCTAGCACATTTCCCTGTCGATCCTTTTCTTTTGTCGGGAAACCAGTTAGTCCCACTTGGCAATACCAGAAATCCTGAGGAGTGAAGGGAATTCCAGGCATTAGCCAAGTAATGAATTTATTTCGAGGAATCTTAATATTAAGATCACTTCCTGTAACTGTATCATACAGTTTTTTCATGAATGTTCTCATCAGATCCGTAGTAACATCTTTTACCATACGCTTACAATACATCTCTATTTATTAAAGGATCTGGTTACAGAAAATGCAGAAACTAAAGACCTTAAACTTTAGTCATATATCTTGATCTTAACTAACGTTGGCGAGTAATGTACTTAGAGTTTGTGATAAATTGTAGAAGAACTCAAGTCTCCTTACTAGGATCATCAATAAAACAAAGCACACTACATGCGGATCAGAAAAAATATATAAAATTAAATTATTCTAGCATGAATCTCAATAACATCTTTTTTTGAAATGACAATATACGGACTTTACTAATAGGTTATACTTTTAAAGCATCATAAGATCTTAAAAACGCATTGATCAGTGTCGAAATCGTGTATCTTCTGATTCTCCAATTTTTATATTCCTTTCAACACGTAGCTTAAAGTTTTGAGTTAGCTTTTTCATCTTTGATCTATCCTCTGCTCCCAGTTTCGACTTATCAATTTTCATCGTCACACTTCGTAGGATTTCATCCGTGTTAGCTGCGATCAAGCTTGTGTCTGGCAATCCATCTTCATTTATAGTTGTGTTAAGTTTTTCTCCTCTTTGTCGTTTTGTTAATATAGGTAGAATCATACTCATTTCACAGGCATTATATTACATTATTAAACATAATGATATATGAGGTTTAATCCCTCGAAAGATAAAGATATTGATTAAAAGTGAGGATTCAAAGATTGATTAAATAATCTAAATTAATTGAATATGAACAAAAAGACTATTGACATATCATCTACCAGATTGTTACTACCAAAAGTAAAAAATAGGTGATTTGTGTTTTAGTGTAAAGATTCTTCATTATGTCATTCTAATGAATCATCAGGATTACCAGATTTTGGTATGCTTTAAAATATAGAAGCTAAGCACAACACGATAGTCATTCATTTTCCAATTATGCAAGATTATGAAATTTTAATTATCTAAACAAAGCTTTTAGGATCAAAGTTTGGATCTGGATCTGGAGATTTGGGAGTAAGTTTGTTTATCGCAGCAATGAGTTGAATACTTGGAATTTTGATTTTTCCGTCTTCAATAAAGTATTGAAAATTTCTTTTTACACCTAAACGAGAATAAGGTCCTCCCAAGAGTATTGGACCCCATCTAATGGATTGGTTTGCTTTAGAGCAGTCATCCATATACTTGTACAGACTCTCTACCTCTTCTAAAGCTAGAACAACATTTCTTACAAATATAGCCGTCGTCGGATAGGCAATTAGACTCCCTGAGGGCTTGGTTTGACCGTCCGAGATTGGTTCTGTCCGCTGGTTATTCCAGAGGTCACCCAGCCTCCATCCCCTCATTGTGAAAAAGCCAGCGTCAAACCATTTTCTTTCAATAGTAACCGGCCTGAATTCAAAGGTTAAATTTAGTGAGGTAAATTTTAGATTATTGTCAATATTAATTTTTGATCCAAAATCCAAACCTTTTGAATAAATCCCCAGTGAAATGTCATCCCGTATCTTCCAAGAAGTCATCGTTTCGGAATAGTAACGATCATAGTCGCCGTCGTTGAACATAAATGAAGGCCAGCCTGCATCTGTAAGATTCGGTGGGTTTAACGTAGTATAGTAAAAAAACTCGTCTTTACTAGAAGTGACGATACCTTCATCAAACTTTGCAATTAAATCGTTCTTGTATAGTAGCATGCTATTTCTATTTACTTGATCTAAATAGGCCCCAATTTCGTCGACTTCATGCTTGTATCCCATAGTAACCCATTCCTGCTCGGCTATCCTCAATTTCTTTTCGTACATGTTTTTTTTAAATTCAAATCCTTTGATCATTTCTATAGCCTGAGCATCATTCCCAGTTGCTGTTGCCGCGCTTGTTAATAGGTTGTAGTATTCATCTGCTGCAGACATGTACTGCCCCATTTTTTCACTGTACTGTTCCATCATTGGGCTTGGTTTAGTCCTGGTTTCCATTTCCCCAGTAACCAGATCTTCTTGTTGATATGTGGTTACCAGCTTATTCCTCATCTTTTCTATTTTCCGCTCTTCTTCTTCACTCCTTTCTGAATTGTATACTTTGCTAAAGTTTAGAATATCCTTATAAACAGAACTTACTGTATCTTGAGGAATTGTAAATTCAGTTGTCATCATATCGTCAGTGTTACTAAATTCATAAAATTCATTGTTATCTTCGGGGAAGTGTGGTATAAAGTCAAATATAGTAGAGACAAGGTGTGCCTGATCCATTAACATTCGCGTGTGAGATTCAGCATCAATCTGAATTTCAGTTCCATTAGTATTTTTGATTATATGTGGATAACCAACAAGTCCGATCTTACAAAATTCAAAATCAATTGCCTCAAATGGAATACCAGATATATACCATGTAAAGAAATTATTTTTGGGTATCCTTATGTCAGGATAACTACTTGTGAAGGCGTGCTCAGTTTTCTTAATTAATGCCCTCATTAAATAATCTGGAGAATCTGTAGCCATACCTTAAATTAACAAATTAAGATATAAACTTATCAATCGAGCGCTATACTATCAAGTACTCTTTTCATTTGGTTACTGGTGAAACCAACATTGTCTGTCGTCTGTTCTTTATAATACGCCTAGAATCTAGGATTTTATATTAGTAACGGTAAAGGTTGACTTTAATATCAATACGGTCAGGGTATATTGAAATTCTTCACATATCGTACATTTCAGAATGTCTAGCCAGTCAGATCATTTAACACAATAAAACGATTAGTGAGCAAGAGTAGTGGACAGATTATCTAGAAGCCTGATTGAAGGAGACGATCGGAATATCTATTTACTACAGATTTTGTCTTTGTTACTGTAGCGAGTTAAACCTAAAATTTTCGGCGCCGAAAAATTTAGTATTAATGTGGATCCCTGAACTTTAAAAATCATGTTAGCAATTACATGGAGCAGTACTATACCTCTGATTTATTAATAACGCCTATTGTATAGGGTAATCACTTAAATCCTTCATAAGGACAGAATAATATGCGATTGACTCGGTATTGTGTTAGGTAGAATGTGAAACTACTGACTAAACAAGTAAGAAAGTAGACGCACTTACTAATTAAAGCTGATTAAAGGGAATCCTCTTTGGGATCGAGTCATGTCAGCAAAAGTTATAAATATTAATAAAATGAATATTGGGTATGAAAGGTAGATGCTCGTCTTTCTATCTAATTGTTTTAGTTATTTTGGCAATGGCAATATTTACAATTAGTGGTTCAAATAAAACACTAGCCTCCGAAACGGCCAATAGCACGAATATGACGAATATGACATCCAAGACCCCAATAGATGTAGTTGATGTGATTAAAACTGGCGAAAAATCAATTAATACAGAGCTTGATAAGGCCCGTCAAGCAATTCAGGATAACAATTCTTCAGAAGCATTAAAGATCATCGAAGATGCTAAGCAACAGGTAAATACCCTCAGTATATGCGCAACATCTGCTATGAATTAATATATTGCAGTCACAATTATATTTGTTCGCTATCAAATTCACCTATTAATTGTTACCTTGTTTGGTCACAATAATATCTGTTAATTTTGTACTTACTCTATTGGTCTAATGGGATATGAATAAAGAGTACTTCTATATCTGGGAATATCACGATGGGAATGGGAATTAAGCTATTAGCATTTCTTACAGTGATAATTATTGGTCTAATTGTAATACTTTTTTCGGTTCACGTTACTGCAACACATACTTCAAAGCCTGTCGTGACTGCAAACAATACAACATACATGCTAGGACACAATATCATCATAAAAGGATGGGTAGACTATGTTGGCCATCCTATCTCAAATGTGCTCCTTGATGTGATGTTAAGGGCACAAGATGATAAGATAATTCTCAGAGAAGGAATAAGAAGTGACCCTGAAGGGTACTTTGAAATCAATCTTACGCAACCAAAGTATATTAAACCTGGTCAATATAGCCTTTACGTCATTAGTGAGTGCAGAGATGAGCATCGCGATATTTGCATGAATCAGGATGTTACCGTTCCAATTACCATACTTAAGAAAGATGGTGGTGAAATGAATAGCGCCAGTCCTAGCACAAATATCTCAAGCAAAACTGCTAAACCGTTTAATATTCAGAAGCCTCTAAATAACACGTCTCAATCTGGAGTACTATCATCAAACATTACAATCTCCGACCGTTCCAAATCGGACGGCCAGAAGATCATTTGTGGTGGACAGAACGCGATGGTTCTCGGAACTCAAAAGAATGACGTAATGGCAATCTCTAATAGTAGTATCACAGTTCATTCAATTGGCGGTAACGATTCACTAACTATCAGAGGCAACGGAGATGTTATTATCTGTAATGGTGAAAATAACGATGTAACTCTTGACAATAGTCTAGGTAAGGACACAATTTACGGGGGCAATGGGGATGATACAATAGGTATAATTGGAACAAATAACACAATTGACGGAGAGGATGGTAATGATATTTTGGTCGATTTAGGTAGTGGCAATAACATAATATATGGTGGCAATGGGAACGATCTCATTATTAATAGTGGTCATGGTAATGATAAGATATTTGCAGGTATCGGTAATGATATAATATATTCCAGTAGCAATAGTGATTTTGTACATAGTGGATTTGGTAACGATACTATGTATGATCTGTCAGGGAATAATACACTTTATGGCGATCAAGGGTATGACTTGATTCAAGGCATAAGGGGTAAGGGCATAATTGATGGTGGTAATGGTTTTGACGTGTGTACTAATGCTTATGTTACCAATAACTGTGAGCTAATTAAGCACTAAAAAAGTGGTACTTGAGTGATCTTAAGCCATCTGAAAGTTATTGGCTTTTGATCAGAAGGAGAGATTTCTAATATCATCTCATTTTATCCACAAATTACATTATTCTTAATTGCAATTATGTAAAGACAACGATACCGTCTGGTAAAATATTAAGGGTAATGGTTACGGTATATTAGTACGTATTTACGTCAGGAAATTTGGTAAACTGGGTGGAGGCAATACCATATTATATTTTTCCAGATCAATCAAGCACGGTGATTAATTCTAATGGATATCATTTTTTTATTCACACATGCCAGAAACTCCATTCCTTAAGATCGAAAACGAAAACTAATATGAGCAGATAAAAGTTAAATGCTTTCATGTTTACTATAGTAAGAGGATGGCTGAGCAAATGAAGATAACTCTACCTCTCAGACGATAACAACAAGAAAACAGGGGGTTGAGTGCTACTATAAAAGAAGATGATCAGCCAGAGACTAGTTTGGCCGCAGGCAACACAGATGAAATGTTACGAAGTATTGTCTTGAGAATTGAGAAGAGTAAAGTGAGCTCAGAAGATAAGTCAAGGATGAAAACTGTGACTCAAAACTTTATGCAACGGGTTAAAAGCGATATGAAAACAGGATAATTAAATAAAATAAAAAAACTACGGGTATGCCTTTGTTGGGGTTTTGGGCTATTTTTAATCTGTGTGTGCTGGTAGCACTCATATACCATTAAGACGGTCTCTGCAGTAATCAATTCCACTTTCTATTTGATAGTAATTAAGAGCTAATGGGTAGCAGGATATGTTTCATTTTGATATTACTAAAACTGATTTAAAAAATAAGATATACATTAAAACATTAGAATTTTTTTGAATGTTGAGTATAAATCAGAACAGGATTGTGGTAACAATGAATTTAAAATGTCTATTGATTCAACACTATTTTAAGTAAGATAGAAATGACGGTACCCTGCTTAGCGGTTTGACAAACGTGACCTTGTTTGAAATTGTCCATATCTAGATCATCATCTATAAATAAGAATTCTAATTTTTTTATTAAGGCTGTCATGAGACTAGAGGGAGACCCTTTCACAGCATAACTATGTGAGATAAGGTTAAAAAATTTTGGTTATTACAAATTATCGATATTTAATAATTATATGACACTGAATCCTTTAAAGGATTACTCAAAAGGCTAGTTTTTTCGGCGCCGAAAATTTAGTTTTAATACATGCAAATAAAAGGAACATCCGAATTTTTTACTTAGTTTTATATTTGATTATTGTGAAAGAGTTGCCCCTTTTGAACCCTGAACCGATCCTAGCTCGGTACGCGATTTTGGCGGTACAGTAATAGGGATGCGGTCAATGATTAATAAAATATTATCAATGCCTTTTCTAATGTGTTTTTGAGCATAATTTAACGCATACCACCTGGGTGTTCATTTGCAAAAGAAATCCAAAATGTTCTACACCTGACAAAAATTTGGCATCGCAATAAAATATTGATCATATAAATATGATCACTAAATTGGAACATTTCCCATTCATATTCGTAACTTTTTATCGATAGTTAAATATCATGAGAATTAATTAAATTAGGATTGAGAATTTATATCTCGGTAGCAAAGTCAAATGTTACGTTTTCCACCTCTTCAGGCAGCGGGATGTGTGAATACGTCATATAGGTATCAGCAAATGGGTAACAATCTGCTGGTGATATTGCCACTTCCGGAAACTGTCTATTTACATCGTTTTCTCCTAACCCTTCTGGGATGCCACCCCTTGGAATAAAAGAACCCCAGTAATAGCCAGAATGACTGACGTATGCCTGATTGTTTAGAATATTTATAGTAGGACAGCCTTCCGAACTAGGAATAACAAAAAGCCTCGCTTCCCATTTGGCTAACTTGTCTGGATATCCCATCTTCCATGAGACTCCAACGTTACCTTTACCCTCTGAATCCATCCCACCACTAAGTGTCCACTCTGCATTCGCGCCTCCTGCATGAGTAACACAAGCTACCTCTGCAAGCTCTCCTGAGGTACCAGCGTCGTCAGTCCATTGGAAGTTTCCAAACTTTATGTCTGCGATAAAACTTTGGTCGCCATCAGAGCCAGCGTATGCCTGATTAGTTTTCAGGTAATAACTTAAATTACCATCATCACCTTGATTCACTGCTAAATTCCATCTAAAAACTCCCACACAATCATCGTAGTATTCGTCTTGCCACACCGACCCTAACCCGTAAACTTGTCTTTGCACAAATAATTAATTGGCCTGTACTATATAACAATTTATCAGATAAATATCACGTAACGAATTGCATTCCTTAGTCTAGGTTAAGATATTCTCCTATAAGGATAATTCTGATTTTTTAATTAAAGCTGTCTTTAAATCTCTTGAGGAAGCTTTTGACGTGGGTTTAATTCAGGTACTGGTTAGTAACATTGCTATTAATTCTTACCTTGGGTATCAACATAATGTGGTTAAGTCTGGATAAAATAGGAGGAAACAAAGTTCAAAATAAATTGGACAATATCTTTATCTATAACGGTCGGGCACTAGGTAACATGTATATAATAAAATGTTCTTCATACGGAGATATGATCATTGGTATTATGGTGGACTGAATAACATCCAAACATAACCTGATAGTTTCGAATCCCACACTTGGATTCGGTTCTTAAATTTAAGGACTCTAAACGTACAGTAATTTGATTGCATAATTGGAAACATATAATTATTTTCAACCAGTTTAACAGATATAGCTGCAGGCTCTGTTACATAGTATTCAATGTTTTCATAAATTATTAGCGATTCTGTTATTTACTAAAATCATTTCTAGTTGAATCCAATAAACTAATCCCAGGGTACATAACTGAAGTCATGTAGTTACTAAAACCTTTTCCAATTTCATATCAGCATTTTTCGGCGCCGCCGAAAAATTAATTTTCTAATTGAGAGCAACATATTATGATATTACATATTATGGAATCGATATATCACTATATTTGGCTTCGGTGGGATTCGGACCCTCCATGTCTGAGGGTTATGTTCATGGTCTTTACTTTTATTTCCAAAGATCCAAATTAAATTGTACAGAACCCTAAATTATTGATGTTGTTAAAGGAGACAAATTTTTTATATAGTAGTTTATTTATTAAAAGGCGATTAAATATGACAAAAAATCCCATCTTCTTTGGTATAATATCTGTGATTTTGGTTCTGTCAATCTGCAACGTCAGTGTGTTGGCACAAGTTAAAGTAGGAAATACATCAGAAAGCCAGTCAGGAATTGTGGAGACTAAGATGAACGGTACTGAAGTATCTAGCAATGTTACGGATATTATTAAGTCTTTAAATTTTTCCTGTGATATACATTTAAACTGCTTTGATAAAAAAAATCAAGTTGAACTGGTAATACTAAATAGTAATGTTTCTAAGATAAAAATACCAAAAACTCACTGCGGTGATCGAGAACTTGTTACTGATGGGATTTTGTTGATCCCACATGTTAACGGTAGTTTAAGCGGTGAAAAATTTGATTCTTTAGGAATTTTTGTGGATAGAGGATGTCAAATTAGAGGTAGTGACATACTATCAGGAATTTGGTCTGTGCGTGATCCTGTCTCGATTGAGCAAATTTTCGAGACAAAGAATTATAGCGTGCCTGACGGGACTATCCTAACTATTAATCCTTCAGAAATAAATTTAAGACAGAAGACATGTGCAAACTGGTGTGTCAGGTGACGTTTATCCTCATATTGTGCAGACCACAGCAAACAATGCTTTCAAACAAAAAGCTTCTATTTTTGTTGGAGCAAAAATTCCCAAAATTGAAATAGGCCATAGTCTTGTTCCTCAATATAGTATTGATTGGAACGGTTGCAATAAGTGGGTAATGCCACATTTAGATTTAACTAGAGGCAAGATTCCGGGTCACTGGGAGAGAGCAAGAGTGGGGGATTTTGATCTTCACTTTGGTCCTTGGCATAAGGACTCATCACCATCTGGTGATGTCGTCATTTACAATTCTACAATTGAAGGCTCTTTTCCAGTTGGTAATACGACAATGAGTTGCACAATACAATCTAACCAAATTTGGCCTGCAGAATTTACAGTCTTAGTAAATACCGGTAATACCACCCCAAACATCACAAACAACACTTCATTTGGAAACGCGCAGAAGAGTGTGGAGAAATAAAACAAATTATGTAACCCATAAGATATTTTAGCTTTTGAATTATCTTCTTTTCAACCTGATTTACCGAATCAACTGTAGAATATATCTGTTAGCTATTAAGCGGGTGGACGTATCATTAATTATTGGACAAACACTTCAGCAATATGACATCTATTCGCAGAAATTCACTGTATACACTCATCTTTTGGTAGTCGTTATTTATTGTTCCTGCAAATTTACACCCTTGAGTTAGATATTGTGGACTACAATCGTGATTGGTATCCGAGACAAATCTGGATAAAACTGATATCCAATAAGATTCTAATCGTCATAGTATTTTGTGACATTCGTACTTTAAGTAACACTAGCAATAATCTAAGGCAATTCCCCAATCCAAATATTAGCCGAGAATCTTCCGTCTTCAAAGCGTCCTGATGAAGTAGTCAGATTTACACAGTGTGATATTTTAGAACCAAAAATAACCAGCCTATCGTTCTCAGGCTCGATCCTTGTACTCTTACTTCCGCTAGAGAGCTTGCCTTTATGAACCGTACCATCCGAAAGAAATAGTTCTCCACCACTAAATCTTTTTGGAATTGCATGAACATAATAAACTAGAGTTATTTGCCTATTATTGTTACCTTGATCATCCTTATGCCAAGTATAAAATTGGTCTTCCCCATACCTGCTCACCTGTATTTCTCTCCTTTTCAAATTATAAAACTCACGTAGGGGCGCAGGAGCTGACTCTATTAGATCTTTTATAGAATCCGTACTCAAGAATTTGTCAATTGCTCGAAGGAGAGGAGATTTCCAACGCAGCTCTTGTTGCGTAAGTGTGAGTTGAGCGGCATCAATAGTTTTAGGACCAGGAACTCTGTAAAGTGATTCTATGAAACAAACTTGATTAGTTCTGTAGGTAGGGAACATAATATGTTGTTTGCTAACTCCTGCCGTCCTATAATGATTCTTTAATGATAGGATGTGTTGAAATATCTCAGAATTCACGGCTCTGCCAAATATGTTATCAATTATGATATGAAACACCGGATCATATCTTACTTGGGGTCGGTTGAGCATAAACTGTAATAGGATTTTTGATACATAAGGTTTTTCTTAACAGCACTGGGTAAAATATGCTCTGATGTCACCCTCACCTACATTAATACTAAGGGGAACTTGATAAGTAGTAACGGATTTTGATTGACTGAATTGCTCTGCCATGCAAAGCAATCTCTTATATGAATGACTTCCTATATTGAAGATACGAAGTATGCACGCAAGAGACATATTCAGATTAGAGGAGTATCTGGTCGTCCCACTTTTTTTTGAAACTAAGGACCTGTACGAATATTCTAAGGAACTCTAAGAAATCGCGAATTGGAGATAGACAAGTATCTGGCACCCCTGTTGCCTACCGTGACCCGATTATGGAAGAGATCTTGGTCAAATTGTTACCAAATGTTGAAGGGCTTGTAGGTCTCGAGTTGTATAAGACATGTTCATATTGGAGAATGTACAAAAAGGGGGATGTTTTGAGAATACATAAGGACAGACAGGCTTGTGAAATAAGCGTTACTATGACAATAGGTTATGATGGATCTCGACCTTGGCTTATTTATGCTCTCAATAAAAATGAGGAGCCAATTAAAATCGAACTTAATTCTGGAGATACCCTAATTTATAATGGCATCAATAGATTTCATTGGAGAGCAATAAATAATTTAGGTATGCAGGCTCAAGTATTCTTACATTACGTGGACAAGAATGGTGTCTACTCAGATTGGAAAGATGATAAAAGAAAAAAAATAATGAAAGTAAATTATTGAAGAGGCTGGGAGATTTTGATGATAAATCTGGAAATGACCTCTAGCTACTTCATCATTTACCACGATTATTATGAAATCTGGTCCAAAGAGCGGGCCAGATGAAGTAAAATCTGATTATGCACAATGCTCACCTAGGCAATTCAAAAAGCATATCGTATTATGACGTTGCTCTTGCTCCTAATTGTCACTCTCTATGATAGAGAGAAAGACCGCCATTATAATTTGGATTTCAAGGTTCTGAAAAGAGACCGACTTGAGAAACGTAATTTTTTTTAATGAGTGGGATAAAACCTTCCAGGGGCTTAGAAAATTTTTTATAAAAATTTAGCAAAAGTCTTCAACCTTCTCGGATGAAACGCACCCAGACGGTGTTATTGGACCATTTAATCTTACTATGCTCTCCAATATTGCCATCATAGGTCTGATTGTCCGGGAAGGTTACTCTAATAAGAGAGTCGTTAATTACTGAGCCATGAGCATTATTACCACTACCATCGGGGTTATGAATGGTTATGGATTGATCGGATTTAGAAATACGCCAAGCATCACGTCCAAAACCTCCTTCAGGTATCCATTCCCCTTCCAGCCATGGCGCCATAACTTTCGGTTTCTCCACCTTCCTCCAAATCGATTCACCTCCTGAGGGCCATAATAGCCGCATCGTGCCTGGCGGTTCTAGTTTGCCGGTAACAGTCCTACCGGAATCATCAACTATTGTAACCGTGGAAGCGTCAACAATCACCCCGGCCCAATCGCCGATATTAAAGATACGTTGTGAGGAATTATCAACCTTGAAAGTCGATCCGGACACGGAAACCAAAGAACTTTGTGTACTTCTCTCAAATTTCCATTCGCCATTCAGATCTATCACAGTACTAACCAACTTCCAAACACTACCACTAATTGCGTTCTCACCCAATCTAATTAACCTTTTGAATCATAATTATTGTTTCATGGTACCCAAGGAATTGTGATAATAATTATCATATTTGAAATTTACAGAATTAACTCAAGTCAAAAAATAAGATGTTAGAACGGCCAGATTTCAACTTAATATATACTTCTACCCTAAAACATATCATGTCAACAGAGACTACGACAAATGGCTTTGCTTATAACCTGATTGCAATAGTTGTGTCCTCATTAGCCGTTGCAATATCAGTAATTACTTTTTTCATAAACCACATTTGGACGAAAATGTTAAATCAATTATTTGGTTAATAATAGCGATGGCACTTCTAGCGACTAACCTAGTTTTGTTCGTGGTTATTCTACAATCAGTAATTGAAACGCAAGCAATCTTTAATAATAACTAAAAATAATTCCCTATGAAATGCTTGCCTCCTTTAGGGAACACTCCAACATAACAAAAAATTATTCATCTAATGGGGTTCGAAGAAATCATACTTGGTGTATCATTATAGCTTTAACTTTTGTTGTTTTTATGTTGTCATTCAGCACTATTGAAACTTTTGAATCTATTCTTCCAATAGTAGCAGGCCAAGAAACGTCATCACAACCTTGTCCAGAATTACCGAATGATGGAAAACCACAATCGAACAAGGGAGCAAATACAGATTCGCAAACATGGAAAGTAGTCCCAATGAAAAAAGACCCAAGTAAGTTTAAAGTAGTTGACAGTGATGGGATTCCTGTCGCAGTCCGATTCCAAAGTAAATCAAATGCAGAGCAATATATTGCACACTTTGTTTGTGCCGCATCGCCAACCCCATCTGCACCGTCCCCAGTGGAAGTTGGAAAGGAATACGATGTACAAATAACAACAATAAGTAGTGAGGGTCCTTTTACAGGTAATGGTATTGCACATGTAAATGAGTTTCCTATATTCGTATCAGATGGAAAGTTGGGACAAAATGTAACAGTTAAGATATC
>AR_comb_assmDRAFT_10330477_pt1 | contig 19494 bp, 16 predicted proteins | sample ArasoioldDNA_FD_10543 | JGI IMG/M metagenome (IMG submission 10543) | reverse complement strand
CGCGAGATCGTCCTATATAGTACTCTGATCGCCGCCTGAACCGCCGTGAAGCAGGCAACCTCAGCGGCGGCCGGCCTCCCGGCTGACGGAAGGGTATGGGCAAGGGCCGTTTTTTTGACGACGCGCCGATGAACTCGTATTGCCTCTTTCAAGAGCCTTGGTGGCTGGACGCAGTCGCACCCGGAGCATGGCGCTCGTTGGAGGTCAGCCGAGGGGAAAAGACGGCCGCTCGCATGCCGATCGTGCTTCAGCGTAGATATGGCCTTACCATCATACGTCAACCGCCACTTACGCCGACGTTGGGGCCGTGGATGGATTTGGCCAGCACGAAATTGACAACACGGATCGCGGAACAGAAGGAGCTTTTTAATAGTCTCATCGATCAGCTGCCACGATGGGACTATTTCGAATCATACTTCAACCACCGCATTACCAATTGGCTCCCGTTTTACTGGAGAGGTTTCAAACAGACGACCAGATATACCTACATCCTGGACGACCTTTCCAACACGGCAGCCTTGTGGAAGGGGTTACGCGCAGAAGTTCGCACCCAAATCCGCAAGGCGGAGAGACAGCTGTCGGTTCGGACGGATCTGTCGATCGATCATCTTCTCGACGTCGTCGAGCTCACCTTCCGCCGGCAAGGCAGGCAACTACCATTTGCACGAGACCTAGTTCGTCGCATCGACGAGGCTTGTCTCGAGCGCGGGGCAAGGCACGCGCTCTTCGCCACCGATGCAGATGAACGCATTCACGCTGCGCTGTATCTAGTGAGGGATGCCGAGTACGCATACTATCTGCTCGGCGGCGCGGATCCTCGACTGCGTAGTAGCGGAGCTCAGCTGCTTCTATTTTGGGAAGCTATAAGGCTCGCTGCAACTCTGAACCTAAAATTCGACTTCGAAGGCTCAATGATCGAGCCGATTGAACGAGTCTTCCGCGCGTTCGGTGCGGCTCAGGTCCCGTATATGAAAGTGTACGGCGCACGGCCCTTGGTCCAAATCCTGTTGCTCATGCGGGAGCTGTTCTTGGCCTAGCCGATGGATGGACGTGAGGCGCGCTCGCGCGGGTCATTTCTCGCGCCAGGCGGTAGGGCGCCATCCTTTTCGAACCCATTCGAGCCAGAAGAAGGCCAGGGGAAGTGGATCGTCGTTGCGCCAGCAAGCGCTCTTAACGGCTGCGCCTCGCGGACCTGGGTCCCAAAGCGAGCGCCTGACGAGAGCGGAACGCCAATAGCCTGACGGATCGCGCCAAATCAGCGGGCGGCGCGTGCGTTCCGCGAGCGGCATCGGTAACTGGAGTTCATATAGGTAGGCGGCAAGGGGGATGTTGACCCCATGGAGCGCGGCAACTTCCTCCTGCCAGTCGGTTCGGCCGATAGTCGGCTCGATCATGAAGAACTTTCCGGTGGATCGCTCCCGCTTGAATTCCATACTGCACAGCCCGACCACCCCTGTCTTATCGAAGAATGACTTGGTAAGAGGTTCGAGCACGGGTTCCAAATCAGGCGCTGCCGTGCAGCTTGCCGTGCTGCCTGTCTGAGGTGGCCAGCATCTGAGTTTGCGTCCAGTGAAAGAACTCACCGTGGCGCCATCGTCACCGCGGTACTGAAGACAAAAGTAAATGTCGCTTTCGGCGCCTTCGATCCATTCTTGGACGATCAGATCCGGCACTTTCGGCAGGGCATCGCGACATACGGCCTCTGCGTCCTGGCGCGAAAACACCTTGTGCGCACGGAGCGTTCGCTCCTTGAGCCCGAGCACCTTCGTCGCCGGCTTAACGACGCCCGGAAAATTCAGCCTCTCGAGCGCGCTTAGATCTTTTTCGCTGCAAATCCGCACTGCGCGCGGCACCGGAAAGCCATACCCTTCGGCAGCCACTTGAAAGCCGAATTTGTGCAGCAGTCCACATGTCGTCTCATGTTTGGGCAGACGGATCCGAAACGCTTGTGCCAATCGCTCTCGATGTTCGGAGATGACGCCGACGTGAGCATCAGATGTCACGAACAGCACGGAGCGTTCGTCCAAGCAGTCTTGCAGAGACAAAAGGCCGTCTACGAGACCTGGCCCCGATATTGTGTTGACGATCACCGGCCGCGCGTGGCGCGAATGCATTCCGGGACGGAGCGAGTTATCATCGACCATGACGACCGAGACGTTTCCCTTTGCCAAACTGCGGGCAATTCCCAGTCCATGAGCATCGGCGCCAACGACGACGGCTAATACCTTTGAATTGCTTCGCACCGATTTCATCGGCGTTTTACCTCGTGGCGAGGCCGCCCAAATGTTTCGCCATTCGACGAGCTGTATAGTTGGCTCCGAACATGAACCGCATCACTGGGCCGAAATGATAGGCTGAGGCCAGACCCACAAAATAGAGCCCCGGGACGGTCGACTGAAAGTTGGCCGACAACAGAGGCGCGTTGTCGAAAAACCTCAGCGCAGAAAGAATCCCCTTGCTGAGGAAGGGCACACGGCCGAGATCGACCCTGTACCCCGTGGCCGCGATGATGTGGTCGGTTGAGACCTTGAGATCCACATGCTGTCGGCTCGCGAATTGCAGTTCAACTCGGCTGCCGGAGCGCTCGGCTGACTTCGGTACCTGCGCCAGGAATACCGGCACTCGCCCAATGATCCGGTCCTTCATTGCGGCGGCGCCGGCCGGGCCGAGGTAGGTCCTTATGATGCGCTCACGCGTCTCATCTGGCAAATACCGAAACAACCAGGGTGCATCCGTGAAGAAGCGACTTCTCCACCCGGGACCTATCCCGGACATCGGGTAGCGAAGTCGATGCCATAGAGATTGCGCCCCAGAACGCGAGTGAAATCTAATCGACGACTGTCGGACGACCAGGCGCACGTTGACACCGCCCTCGTTCAGCAGCGCGGCAAGGTCAAGCGCCGACGCACCGCCACCAATCACGGTCACGTCCCGCCCCCTGAAGCAGGACAGGTCGTGGTGATCGGAGCTGTGAGACATGAACTCCGGCGCCAAGTGAGCCAGGCAAGGCGGAATGCAGCGGAAGTAACGGCAGCCAACGGCGACCACGACTCGCTGCGCGGAAACCAATTCTCCATCGTCTAGCCGTAGCAGGAATATATGGGACGATCTATCCAGCGCGACGACTTGCTTGTCCTCCAATTCGGGGACTACCTGCTTTTGAAACGCAAGCCCATACGCGGCCATGGTCTCAAGCGAAATTGGCAGTCCGGTGTCGCTGTACCGGATCTCGTTCTCGGCACAGAACCTTTCCAGGGTTAACCGCGCCTCGGGATCGTACAGGTTCGAGGCGAAACCCTCGGATTTCAGAAGCATTCCCGCCGGCATTTCCGAACGCCAGCTATGCATTGGAGAACCGAAGATCCTGAACGTGATGCCGCGCGCCCGCAGATGAGCCGAAATCGACAGCCCATATGGTCCTGCCCCAATGACCGCTACCGTTGGAGATCGCGTCATGCCGACCTCCCTTGTAGATCGGAACCTCCTGCTTTGCCGGAGGCACGGCGTCGAAGCAGGGAGCCGTGACGCACCTGAAACCACTCACCACCATGGTGGCGCGGCAAGACTGGCGCAGGACTTCGGCCGGATGGGTCGGCGCGCAGGTGCCGTTCGGGTCGCGGCAAACACGGTGCACCAAATCTCCGGCGATGTGACAGCTGATGATCCGGAGGAATCGGCAGGGTCCGGCGAGTGGCGAAGGCGTTGCAGATACCGCCAGAAACGGCCTCAAGCACGACCGGTCGCGGCCGTACGGCTCGCGCACGAACGGCATGCCCGGAGTCAAGGCTGGTTGGCACGGCTACCACCAGATACTCGTCGGACCCAGTCTTCCAGATGCTCGATTTGCTTCAGGTCCTTTCTCGGCAACGAGGAGAAGCCCAGGACCGCCCATACGCCACGGACGATCCACAGGAGATCGAGCAATAGGGTTCTGTTCGGAAAGTACGCGAGGTCGATGCGGGCCTTCGTTGGAAATACGATCGCCCGATAGATGTGGTGCGGATCGCAGCTCTCCGGGTAGAGCGAGCTCTCGTACCGAAAAATCACCTGACTTGGGCCAAAGATCCCAGGCTTGTACTGCAGCACGCTGCGGAAGGGACCATCATAGCAATCCAAAAAGTCGAGCACCTCCGGACGCGGCCCCACGATCGACATTTCGCCTTTGACGACATTCCACAGTTGCGGCAATTCATCGAACTTCGTTCGCGCAAGCAACTTACCAACGCGCGTCATACGAGCGTCACTATCTGTTGTTACAGCTGGACCGCCCAACTTCTTATCATGATGGAATTTCCGAAATTTTATGACCCGGAAATGGCGACCGTCCTTTCCGAGGCGAACTTGGGAAAAAAAGATCGGTCTACCGCTTTCGCTCCATACAGTGAGCGCAAGGAAGAGCATGAGTGGTGCGAGCACGACTAGACTGGCAAGCGCAACTATCAGATCAAGAATGCGGTTCAACCCTTCGCGGAGCTGAGCCGACTGCAATCGAACGTCTCCTGCCACTTGCATGTGCGGTCCGAGTATCACTAACCGAGAATGATTTTCTCTATCTACGCCGCCTCGAGTCGCTGGCGCAGCGGCAGTGTCAGCTTACGACCGTCGAACTCCTCCGTGCGCAGCAGCGAAGCAACAAGGCCTGCATTTCGATAAAGTGAAAACAGATGGCACGGCGGATAGTGAACCGTCGTTTGAACGCCCTCGCGCGTTCTTGTGATCACACGTTCCCGCAGCGACCCCTCCGGGGGCACTACAGTGGTGGGACCAGTAGCTCGTCGCTCGGGCGATGCACAACGCCTGCGTGCCACCCAGTCGACAATCCGCGCCACAGCCGCTCTAACCCCCTCGTCCGGACTGGGCTCCACCACCAGCCGCATGATCCATCACCTTGCATCTACCCACGTTACGCGACTGCAGCTATCTCGTAGGCCGGCGATTGCTCATCCCAGGCAAGTTCCTGCGCGTGGTGGAAATCCTCCACACGACCGATATCCAGCCACAATCCGCTGTGCGAGAACGTGCGAACGGCTAGGCCCCGACCCAGCATGCAAAACATTAGATCGTCAAATCCGAAAGGAGTGTGGGCCGGAATGTAATCGAGCACCTCAGGCTCCATGCAATAAACGCCCATGCTGACGTCGTGCATGAGAACGGGTTTTTCCCTGAAGCGCACCACTCGCCCTGCATTGTCTTCGATGATGCCGAAATCCGTCTTGATCGTGCGTCTAGCCGTTGCGATGGTCAGAGGGCCGCCGTGCTGGCGGTGCAGGGCGGTAAATGCATTGAGATTAAGGTCTGTGAGCACATCGCCGTTGATCACTAGGAAGGTCCTATCAAGCTCGCTCCGTAGAAGGCTTAGGGCGCCGACCGTGCCAAGCGGCTCCGGTTCTTCCGTGTATTTGATCCGCATATCCCATTGGCTGCCATCGCCGCAGACACCCCGAATGAGATGCCCGAGATATCCGATCGTGATGTATACGTCATGCGTACCATTCCTTCTCAGCCACTTGAGCAAAAGCTCGAGAACGGGCTTGGCTCCCACCGGCATGAGCGGCTTTGGAAGGACCATGGTGTATGGCTTGAGGCGCGTTCCCTTTCCTCCGGACTGAATTACAGCCTTCATCTCGTTCCTCCTCGACCCCTGTCGTTGCTGTCGTGGATCAGATGATGCCCACGGCTGGACATGTTATCTTTTCTTATTATCGATAAGATCATCTTTTTTTCTTAGCTTGTAAAGTGGCAATCGGGGCCGCAGCCCTCTTTTTCGAAGGCGATCCCCCATGCGTCATGCTCGAAGCAGGCGCGTCAGGTGCCTCTGCCGGTCCACAGCACCGCTGCACAACCCGCGCGACTTGCCCCGCCGGGCCGATCAGCAGTTCGCCACAACCGCTTGAAGAAAGCGACGCGCAAGAAATCTATAGTCGTGATGCTGAGAAACGAAGCGCCGGCCATTTTCGCCAAGACGCCGACTCTCACTATGTGGAAGCCGATGCAACCGCATGATGGCTGCTGCAAGCGCCGCTGGGTCCTCAGGGGAAACTGTCAAGCCGCACTCCGCCTCGGCCACAGGATCGTTCGCCGCATCACTACTCTGAACGATTGGCTTTCCGGCGAGCATGTAGTCGAAGACCTTATTGGGAGATATCCCGAATTTGTAGAGCGGGCTCTGGTGCCATGGAATAACGAGAGCGTCCATGGCCGACAGGAAGCTCTGGACGCTTGACTTTGGGATAGGACCGAGCAGGTGAAAATTGTCGAAACGTGATCGCTCGAGTTGGGCGCGCAACGCCGCCGCCGCTGGACCATCGCCGGCGACAAGGAATGTGATGCCGTGGCAGGCAACCATACGGCTCGTCTCGAGTACGGTCTCCAACGCCATCGCAAGATTGATCCCGCCGGCGTACCCGATGAGAAATCGGCCGCGGCGGCGTTCGCAGTCAATTCGCGCTCTGACCACGCTCGGCAGATCGTCGTCAGGGCGCCGCATCGCTGAGGCGACCGAGATGCCGTTCGGAACATGCACGAACTTCCGTGGATCGAGCCCTCTGCCGACCATATACTCGCGCGTGTTCGGGAGTATGGAGACAACCGAATCCGCGTGGCGATAGGCCCAGTCCTCCGCGTACTGCAGAGCGGCGATATAGGGATGCTTTCGCGAATAGCCACCGAGCAAGATCGGCGTTAGCGGCCATAGATCGTGCACCTCGAAGACCAGTCTTGCCTTTGCCCGTCGGGCAATCCTTGCACCGGGGTAGATGTCTAGCGGATAAGTAGACGAACAGATTACGATGTCGGGTCGCTCTTCACGTTCAACGCGAATCGCCTGTGCCAGTAGTTTCCCTGAGAAAGCCAACATGTTCAGGACCCGCCGCGAACCATTGCCACCATACGAGTTGGTTCGGACCCAACGGAAGCGCACGCCTTCCTCTTCCGTGCTATCGAGATCGGAGTGGACCTTCGGTTGACATGATCGAAGATGGGAAAAATCCGCCGCCACGATCGTTGCCGAGTGTCCGCCTGCGACCCACTCGCGCGCAAGATAGAATGGACGATATTCCATACCCATGCGCTCTGATCCAGCGTAGTGATTTATCAGAAGTACCTTCACGATACTGCCTCGGTTCCTTTGGTGCGCCGATCAGACCGATAAGAAACTAGATGCTCTCCGCCACGCGAGCTTCTTGTGGCCGGCGCGCATCTCTGAGGATTGGCCCGTGCAAGTAACGAGGATCCCGACCCCGAACGGTCCAGCGGGCGCCGATCGCCATGCCCAGATAAGTGAGAAGCTCGCGATCATCAGCAAGATAGCCTTGCACCGTGAGGTGAGATACCAGCTCAGTCAGAAAGAGCAGCGCAATTACCATCTCAACCCACCCGGAGTTCACCGCCTGATGCGCAGCAGTGCGGACGCAATCGATGGTCGCAATGGCACAGGCGGAGAAGAATAGGAAGGCGCCAACCAACCCAATCTCCATCAGAATCTCTAGTAACAGGTTGTGCGGGTATTCGAGATAACTGTTTTGGATCCGGAATTCCCCCATGCCCCAGCCGAAAAGTGGCCTTTCCTGCCATTGCCGAAATGCGAATTCTTGCGCCTCCAACCTCTCGTCCATGGAATCGGTGTGTTCGCCCGAAAGCTGCATTTCGAACCTCTCGAGCGTGTACAATTCCTGCGCTACCGTATCCCCGCCCTGAAGCGTCACGAATACCGAGTAGCCGATCACCGCGGCCGCAGCGAGGGCGCACAGGAGCACCGACAGCCTTGCCAGGCGCTCCAAGATTCGCTGCGGGCGCATCAGGAGGATGAGGGTTAGAAACGGGATTGCAATAAGCGCCTGCGCCAGGGATCCACGCCCGCCGATCGTGAGGAGAGCAAAAAGCGCGAATCCGCAACCCACAATCGCAAGGATCAGGTGACCGCCCCTGTAGCCGAGCACGCCCAGCGAAAGGAAGATCGTGAATAGGATGTTGGCGTGAGCACTGTACTCCTGATAGTTGTTTGTATCGGCCGGCAGCTTGCCAGTTGCGTTGGGATCTGCGACGTCAGCCCCAATCACATATCGATAGTAGAAATAGTAGAGCAGAATGGCGCAGCTGAACCACATCAACAGTCGTAGCATCCGTTCGCGACGGCATGCATCCTGAGCAAGAATTTGTGCCGCGAAGAATCCAGTATTGGTCAGCAGAAGAAATCGTAAGGTTTTGTCGACGTTTCGTACATCAAGGCTGGACCAGAAAACACTGACTGTTGCGAGCGCGCAGAATGAAACAATGAGCAGATTGGGTAAATCTAGCGGGAGCGGCTTCAGTCTACCGGCAATCAACGCCCATACGATCAAGCTCCAGGTGAAAATCAAGAAAAGAAGGGTGAAGTCGATCGGAAAGTTGCGCAGCTCTGGCAGAGCCTTATACCTTCCAGCAAACACGAAAAGCACAAAGCTCGCCTCAATGGACAGAAAATCTGCAAAACGGAGCAGGAGTGGCGCAGTGACACGCCGCGCGACTCCTGCCGTGGCCGCATGTGCCCGCTCCCTCACGGCACCTTCCGAGTCTGCCTCGGCCCGGCGAGATCCGCCGCAACGGATTGTTGTGCGGTAGGCGCCGTGGTGTCGGGATCATTCGCTACCGCTGCTCCATATCCACGATATGAGAGGCGCCAGACAGCGAACCCGTTAAGCGCGAGTAAAATAACGCTGGAAGCAGCGAAGGCCAACGCAATTGCGATTATACAGCTCTTCGGCGACCATGACATCTCGAGAGCAGCGCCTAGGGTGACGAGCGTCATGATAAGCTGCATGAGCTCCCACGCGCACATCCAATGGTTCAGGCGATAAACATGCAGACCTGTCGTTCCCTGCGCGGCCAATCCCAGTAGGCTCGCAACAACCAGGATCCCCGCGAAGCTTCCGGCTTGGCCCCACGCAGGGCCGAACACGACACTGAAGACCTCCGCACCAAACCACGTCAGGACCAGAGCTGGCATCATCAACGCTAAGAGACCGGCGTTGAGGCGGACAAAGAGCGGCCAGAGCCGGGCCGGCTCCTCAGTCATCAGCCGAGGTGCAATCCCCCAAAGCACTTGGTTGGCTGCCTGACCGACGAGCGCCTGAGGTTGGCCAAGCACACGCTGCGCGAGCGAATACTGCCCAGTGATGACCGGGCCGTACAGAGATGGCAGCACGAGGTTCGGCAGCTGCGACCCCATCGCATTGATGACGCCAGCAGGGGAGGTGAGGATCGCGAAGGCGCGATACTCAACTGCGACTCGACGAATGCCGCTTAGGTGGACGCTGGCCGCCGCATCAACAAATGCCCGTGAACATATACACGATGCGAGAATGAGGCCGACAATGTAGCCGCCGATGAAGCCAAGGATCAGGTTCGTCACGCTCGCATGAAGTAGTCCAAGCCCGAGCTGACAGACCACAGTGCTCACGATAGTTACGAAGCGAACGCGGGCGAGTTGCGCAAATGCGCGGTCGCGCACTAACCAGCCCGTCACAACCGTATGCAATCCAAGAACCAAGATCGCCACTGGGAGGAGACCAATGACACTGCCGCTCACGTCGGCCCACCGGGCGATACTTGGCGACGCGATGGCATCTATGAACGCAACGATGAGTGAAGAGCATCCGACCAACGCCAGACATAAAGCGAAGAGATGATGGGCATGCGAATCGTCTTTCGGCAGCGGCAATGCCCACTCGTATCGCAGCGACGCGAGTGGCGTCAGGATCGTCACGAGTGAGCAGAAGAAAGCGAAATGTCCAAACGCATCAGGATCGTATAGACGGGTAAGCACAGGTGCCGCGAGAAGCGCCAGGACCTGCGCTAGTCCAGCGGCACTAGCGATTCTGAGGACGTCGCTGGCAACGCGGTGGACGAATTTGTCTGCCCGATGCTCCGTGCGTGATTGGGCGTGCATGCAGGCCACGAAGTTTCAGATCAACCCGCCAAATCCTGCTGCGATCCTGACTTGCTCTTCCGCCGCAAGATACGGATGCATTGGCAGACTCAACACCGTCGCCGCCAGCTGTTCACTCATCACCAAGCGGGCGCTAGCCGTCGGGTAGTTTCGGTAAGCGGGCTGCTGATGGAGCGGGCGCGCATAGTAGACAGCCGCCGGGACGCCCTGCCGCTTTAGGCACTCGAGGCGCTCGTGCCGTGCGTGCACGCGAACGGTGTACTGCGCCCACACCGAGGATGTTCGGTCGATGACATGGGGGCGCGTGATCGCGGCCGGGAGAATCTCATCGTAGCGAACGGCGACGAGATTTCGTGCTTCAATCTCCTCGGAGAAGATCGCGAGTTTCTCTAACAGAATTGCAGCTTGAAGCGTGTCTAAGCGTCCATTGATGCCGACCCGGACGTTGTCGTACTTGTCTTCGCCCTGACCATGCACGCGAAGAGATCGGATCAGCTCCGCGACTTCGTCATCATCGGTGAAAACGGCGCCGCCGTCGCCATAGCATCCCAAAGGCTTGGCGGGGAAAAAGCTTGTTAGGGAGACGTCACCGATCGTGCCTACCTTGCGGCCACGGTAGCTCGCACCGAAGGCTTGGGCGGCGTCACAAATCAGCCAGAGAGCATTCTCACGGACGATGGTTTCGATCGGATCGTAGTCGCAAGGCTGACCGAACAGGTCGACGCTAATGACACCGCGCAACGGTAGCCCGAGCCGCCTCGCGGCCAGGACGGCAGCCTTCAGACTTGTGGGATCCAAATTGAACGTCTCTTCGAAAACGTCCGCGAATATCGGGACGCCTCCTAGCAGGCTCACGGCCTCCGCCGTAGCGCAGAAGGTGAAGCTCGGAACGATCACCGCATCACCCCGCCGCATCCCCTTCGCGAGAAGTCCTAACAACAGTGCATCGGTTCCGCTCGCGCAGGCGATCACATGGCGCGCACCGCAAAATTCGCCGAGACTGCGCTCCAGTTCGAGCACCTCCGGTCCCATGATGTACTGACCGTGGTCGAGGACGCGACGAATCGCAGCATCGAGCCGATCGCGGATGCGCTCTTGCTGTCGAGCAAGATCGATGAACGCGATTGAGCTTGGCTTCGGTTTGCGCGCGCGATCAAGCAATTCGGCGTACATCGACGTTTTCCTTCAGTTCGCCTCCATCGTCTAGCGCGTAGCGCGCACCAGTGCGCGGACACACGAGGTCATCGCTCAACCTTTCGCCGGCATGGCTTGCCCACCCAATCTGGCGCGCCGGGTTTCCTGCCACGATCGCATGCGCAGGCACGTCGCGAGTGACGACCGCACCCGCAGCGACGAAGCAATACGCACCCAAACGGTGGCCACAAACGATTGTCGCGTTGGCGCCGATGGTCGCCCCGCGGCCGACGACTGTCGATCGAAACTCCTCCCCCCGGTCTATCTCGGCTCGGGGATTGTTGACGTTCGTGAAGACACAGGACGGCCCGCAAAATACGCCGTCTTCCAGCACAACGCCCTTGTATACGCTGACGTTATTCTGAATCTTGCATCGGCTACCGATGCTGACATCAGGTCCGATCATCACGTTCTGCCCGATGACGCAGTCTTGACCCACCGTCGAGCCTCCCAGTATATGACTGAAGTGCCAGATCTTGGTTCCGGCTCCAATTCTGCATTCGTTATCGATGCAGGCGGACTCGTGCGCAAAGTACGGCATCGCTGAAAGCCTGGCCTTTTTCCCTGTCAATTGTATCGGACGCCCATCGTTCATTGAGCTCCTTGCCGCATCCAACACAGACAGAACCCCGATGCCCTCATGCGCATCCGTCCAGGGCGGGCGGCCCGCTCCGAGAGCATCCAGGAAATGCCCGCACTCCAGCAACAATGGTTCAGCTTGTTCCACCGCAATTGGTTCGCCGTTCGCCCTCGCTGGTTCGGGCGCACCGTCGCGCCAGGCGACTCGATGCCGATAGAAGACGAGCTTCTCCGACCAAGGCTCTCCATCGTTGAATACTGCCATGCCGGCATCCCCGACTACGACCAACCGCTGCTCTTTGTAGGGATGCAGCCACGAGACGAATACGTGCGCATTGATGCCGCTCGCAAAGCGCAGATGCGTCGTTGTGACGTCGGCAATGTTGCTGCGTAGATAGCAATGCCCAACGGCATCGACGCTTGCGGGCTCTTCACCGGCGAGCGCCAGGATCATCGAGATATCATGGGGAGCAAAACTCCAAAAGACGTCTTCCTCGCGGCGAAATCTGCCTAGGTTGAGTCGGTTTGAATAGATGTAGTTGAGCCGCCCCAGTTCGCCCCGAGCGACGAGCTCGCTTAGCCTAAGAAAGGCAGGATGGTAGCGCAGGAGATGCCCCACCATGATTGTCCTGTCGTTCGCAACAGCTGCGTCTCGAACTGCGACAGCGTCTTCGATGTTCAGCGCAAGCGGCTTTTCCACGAACACGTGTTTGCCGGCATTCAGAAAGCGTATTGCGAGCCTTGCATGCGTCTCGGCGGGCGTCGCCACCACCGCGGCCTCGATATTACCGGCAGCAGAAATCTGATCGAGCGACAGCGCAGGCACATGATACTGTGTTGAAAGCTCGCGAACACGCTCCAGCTCCGAATCGCAGATAGCGGAGAGAGCTCCCAGTTCGTGAAAGGTGCGAACGAGATTGCGTCCCCAGTATCCGCATCCGATGACGGCGACACGCGGTATCGGCCGGTGGCCTGCCCTCGAGGTCCTCATGCTTTTGCCACCACATGTCCGAATTCGGCACCTGCAACACGTGCCATCGCGTTGCGCGTATCGAGTACGAGCTTTGAGAAGCGCAGAAGAGCAGCATAGTCGACGCTGTCGTGATCCGTGACGATGACGGCGGCGTGATAGCGTGCGAGCAGGTATCCCTCGAAGGCAATCGAGGCCTTGCCCGCAAATTCAGGATATTGCCGCGTTGGTGGAATGACAGGGAAATAGGGGTCGTAGTAGTCTACCTTTGCGCCCAGCTGGTCGAGGTATTTCATGATCGTGATTGCGGGGCTCTCCCGCATGTCGTCCACGTTCTTTTTGTAAGCGACGCCAACGATCAAAATGCGGGCGCCAAACAGACCCTGACCCAACCGACTGTCGAGTTCCTCTCGCAGTCGTTCCACGACGTAGCGCGGCATGTTCGTATTGATTTCGCCGGCCAGCTCGATGAAGCGCGTGCTGATGCCAAGCTCCCGGGCCTTCCAGGTGAGATAGAAGGGGTCAATTGGGATGCAATGGCCGCCGAGGCCAGGCCCAGGGTAGAACGGCATGTAGCCGAAAGGTTTGGTTTTTGCCGCATCGACAACTTCGAATATGTCCACCCCAATCGCGGCAAAGACGACTTTCAGCTCGTTAACGAGCGCGATGTTGACCGCTCGGAATATGTTCTCGGTCAGCTTCACGGCTTCCGCGGTTTCCGGAGAAGAAACCGCGACTGTGCTGACCACGAACTGCTGATAGAGAGCCGATGCAAGAGCCAACGCTGTCTCGCCATCGCCGGCGATGATCTTTGGAATCCGCGAAGTATCGAAATCGAGATTGCCGGGGTCCTCGCGCTCAGGCGAATAGGCTAGAAAGAAATCCGTACCCGACCGTAGCCCCGAGGTCTCCAAGATAGGCTTCACGACTTCCCGCGTCGTGCCGGGATACGTTGTCGATTCCAGGACGACGAGCTGCCCCGCCTGTAGATGATCGGCGATGTTGCGCGATGTCGCCTCAACAAACGAAAGGTCCGGCTCACGGTGGAGACCGAGCGGCGTCGGCACGCAGATCAGGAGCGCATCCACTTCTGAGAGTTGCCGGAAATCAGAAGTAGCTTTGAAGCGATCCTCACGGAGCACTGCGGCGACCTTGGCCTCTCCAATGTGCTGGAGCGGACTCTTTCCGGCGTTGAGCCCTTCCACCCGCTCGCGGTTGATATCAAAACCCAATACACGAAAGCCCGCTTTGCATGCTGCAAGCGAAAGTGGCAGCCCGACATAGCCGAGACCGATCACCCCTATCTTCGCTTCACGTTTCTTTATTTGTTCCAGAAGTGCATCGCTGTCGATTGCGGACTGCCGGGATTTGAGTGACCCGCCGCTCCATGGCTCAGCTGGCTTAGCCCCTTCACACAGCCCCGGGGACGGCAACAGTGTGAGCTCATTCATGACGCTGAAAGTGCGGAATGGAGGCGACCCACCATGCTCACCTCTCCCTCAAAAAAGACACTTGTTATCTTTTCGGTAAGATAACAATGGCATTATAGCGTTGCGGGATGCAAGCGAAAAAACCTCGGGCCGATTGGTCCACCGAAAGGACATTGTGGTGCTCTCCAATGTGTTTTTTGAACAACACCTTGGCATCATTGCTCGCAAAAATGCCACGCGGGGCAGCCGTCTTTTCGCTCAGTATAGATGCGCGCGCGCCGGGAGGACCTCCTTACGCTCATCTTGTCTGTTTTTGGCGAGGCGCGCCAAGGCGCAACAGGAAAGGCAGGCGCCACGGGGACCACGTAGGGTTGCTTCCCGTGTTGTCTTCGTCTAACAAAAGGGGTGATCGAGGAAGTTTATGGCCTGCGATGGGCGAGATGGAGAGAGGCTATGGTACAGGTCGCGAGGACACGAGAGAAAGGAAAGATTGCGCATGGAGAGTGGCCCAAGATTGTCAGCCGATACAGCAGCGGGGAGACGATAGCTAGCATAGGGCGTGGCTATGGCTGCACGGCACCGGCGATACGCTACATCATAAAGCGAAGCGGTATGCTGAAGGGCGAAGCTGGTGGAGATCGACCGTCGGCTCGTTCCAAAGCTGCTTCTCGATCCCGTACGAGTGGACTCGGCAACGCGCTCGACGCGGCGACTGGAACGACATTGCTTGATGGCGGTGCGGGATCTGCCTCAATTCGTGTGCGCACGACGCGCGGAGGCATTTTCGGGGCGGAAGTGCGCAAACGGGTATCCGCCGATCTCGCCACGTTCCTCGTAGCGCTTGACCACGTGGTCGCCGGAGGATCGCCAGAGAATCTCTCTGTCCTTCGGGACGCAACCGACTGCCTGATGCGATCGATCGCGCGGACGCGGATGGAAGTCGAGCGGCTGCTCAACGGTAGAGACGCAGCGGCTGCGGACTAGAGTGCGGTTCGGTCGGCGCCGGCCACCGGCCGCGCCCTGACCGCCGCGTAGAGTGCGGCGTAACCTCACAATGGTATTAACCCGAAAGGCGGCTTGTTGGCGCACAAGCCGCCTGCCTAAATCAACGTGAAATGAACAAAGCCCGCGGCGGTTGAAGCGTGTCCGCCTGAAATCCGTGGATTGAGTCGCCGACCGACGAGCCGATGGAGGAGACGAAGATGATCGCCTTCGAGTTTCGCGGCCTGTCGATGCCCGAAGCAGAAGAGGTTATTGCCGCTCTTTGGTGCTGCTTCGAGGAATACGATGTTCCATCGCCTGCGATGACGTTCAAGTTCCATGATGGCGAGAGAGCAAGTGTGCGGATGCACATAGAAAGTGCCGATGTGGCAAAGGTCGTCGCCCGTTTCTTGTCGGACTGGAAGGTCGCGCGGCACAGCAATGGCCCCATCCCGATCGCCAGCAGGCAATCGATACTGTGGCAGCCGGAGTGGGTATCTGTGGCCGGCTCTGCACTGAATACCAGACACTGAGTGCCTGCCAGGCAGTTTGCCTGCTAATCGACCCATCTGCCAATCGGACAAGGCCGCCAACAGATGAATCGGCCGAGGCGCTTAGAGGTCGTGACGAGCATCGAGGCAGACTCTCCGGATGCCGGTTTTTGGGCCATATGAGGGCCGATTGGCCCTCGCGCGCGTGCGTCCCCTATGCTTCCCGAAAGAGGTACCACGTTTGGTAGGCCAAATCGCGCGAAAGCAATTTGGTTTGACGGTCGATGCGATCTTTTGTTAATCTTCTTTCCCTTGTCCCCGCTCGAAACGTCAAGAATGTAAAGCAGTCGCGACGGGGGGAGACGGGACGTCTAGCGCTATGAATAGGGTGGGCTGCCGCTCGGGGACGAGCAGTGGCGGAGGGGTGGTTGCGCCGAGATAACACAGCGCGAGTGCGGTTCGGGGAGCCGAAGCCAAACGGCCGCTAAGGCGGAATATTATTCGAGGAGGAACGTTACAGCAGTAAACGGGGCCTGATCAGCACAAGAAAATTGGGGATCCAGGACGGTTCGGGGGGTCCACCACATGCGCTACTACAAGTGGCGCTGCGTTGCAGGAGAGGTCCATGTCGCTCATCGATGTTGCATTGGTCGGAGGGAGCGCCCTTCATCGAGACGGCCTTCGTCATTCCTTAGACCCAGATCACTTTGCTGTTGTTGCCGAGGGGCGGGATTTTGAAAGCGTCTTGGCTTTGGTCGAGCGAAGAGCTTCACCAACGCTCTTAGTGGCGGATGTCAGCAGACTGCGCGAGAAAGACTTCGAGGATCTTCATCGGGTGCACACCGCGATGCCAGATTGCCGCATCGTTGTGCTGTCAAGCGACTTGAATCTAGCCGATCTCAGTCGTGTCTTTCGAGCGGGCGCTGACGGATATCTTGTCAGCGAACTTTCGCGCGAAGCATTTTCCCTCTCTCTTCTCGTCATAATGAGTGGGGAAAAGGTACTGCCGAGCGGGCTTGCTGACGTGCTCGCCTCCAACTGCCAAGATTTCCCGGTAAGCAGAGCATCGAACGATCAGCCCGATCTGACTGATCGCGAGCGACAGATCCTTCGATGCCTTTTGAGCGGCTACAGCAACAAGGTCATCGCGCGTGTGCTGGAGATAACTGAGGGAACTGTGAAGGTTCATTTGAAGACCCTTATGAAAAAGATCTCTGCCGTCAACCGGACCCAAGCTGCTCTTTGGGCCCGAGGCCAGGGAATGCGCGAAGATCTAGAGCCAATAGAGCCGCGCGCTGGGAGTCCGCCGCTTCTGTCCTCGCCGCTTGGGATGATAGTCAAGCAAGCTCAGGTAACGGCACGGTGATCAACACCTCCGTTGCTCGGCAGGTCTAGTATTGGACGTCGGCGCTCCGCGTGCCGACCGCGGAAGAACGAGCATGAGCATGCGGTGTGAAGGTAGTTCAGCAGCGCCGGCGCGCCGACACCCACGGGCCAGACGCCGAATTTGCCGACTGAGCTTCATCGTGGCGATGGCGCTTTCTCTGGAATCGGCGCCGATGCTCTGGGCGCAGGCAAACGACAGCTTGGCGTCGTATCGCCTCGGACCGGGCGACAAGTTGCATATAGCTGTCCTCAACAATCCAGATCTATCCGGTGATTTCACGATACAGCAGTCGGGAAACGTTTCCCTCCCATCGGTCGGCCGAATAGAGGTAGTGGGCCATAATTTGGAGGAGTTCGAGGATGAGGTGATAAGGCGGCTCCGAGAGAGCGGTCTCCTCAATCCGCAGATCACAGTGGATGTGGCAGCATATCGACCAATCTATGTCGTGGGCGATGTAAAGCTGCCTGGCCGCTATCCGTTCGAAATGGGAATGACGGTGCTGCAGGCGCTTGCAGTCGCTGGCGGCTTTCTCACGCTCGATGACCAGACGTTAAAACTCCGTCTTGAGCTTTTGGAGGCCCAGGACTCGGTCGATACGCTGGAAAGCGACCATCTCGCAGCCATTGCGAAACGAGCGCGCTTGTCCGCAGAGCGAGACGGTGCGGGGGAGATCCAGTTTCCACAGGAGGTCGTCGAACGGCAGAAGGACCCCCTAGTGGCGGGCCTGATCGATAGCGAAAATCGAATACTCGCGACCCATAGGACCGCTATCGAAGGCGAGGTCGCGATCCTCGAAAATCAGAGAGCCCAGCTGCATGATGAGATTTCCAACCTCAATGACCAGCTCAAATCAGTTGAGAAAAGGAGCCAACTCATCGAAACGGAGCAGCGGGACGTCGAGTATCTGTTCGGCAAAGGACTAGCCGCCAAGGCCCGCGTGCTTGAGCTCCAGCGGCTCCAGACCGATGTGCAAAGAGACCGACTCGGCATCGCTGCCTTCGTGGCGCGCGCAAATCAAGAAATCAGCAAAGTCGACTTATCGATAACGAACCTCCGTAATGAACGTCTCGATCGCATCCTTGGCGACCTGGCCGCTGTAGAGCAGCTGATCGGCCAGCTGGAAATTCGACAACGGACCGGAAAAGATATCCTAGCTTTGCGTCAGGCGATATCGATGCAGCCGGCCATGAGATTAGTCCTTGTTGGTGAGAAATTTGTGATCACGCGCGATCAGGGCAGCGGGCCTGAGGACATGAAGGCGACGGATCAGTCCTATGTGCAGCCCGGGGACGTCGTCAGAATTACTCGGTTCGAGTTGCAGCAGTCGTCGCCTGCCGCGCGAGCTGCTCAGCCAACACCGAGCCCTATCGCCTTGGGATCACCGGGTGCGCCCGACCAGTAAGGCGGAGCTGTCGAACGCGTTAGGACTCGGCAGAGCTAGGCGTCAAGTCACCAAGAGATAGCGAGGCTGCCGGCTCTACGCCGCGCACGCCACCGGTCTCTTATATCTCTCGGATCGAGACAAAGACCGATCATCCGATCGAGAGAAATAGGCGCTGAGGCCCGGCTCCCCGCCAACGCGAGGAGATGGCGTGGCACCTCCATCTTGCTGCTTAGATGCAGGTAAGCTTGTTCCGCACCTTGTGCCCAGGCTTTGTACCATGACGTCGGCTTGCGACTGAGCCACGCCTCTACTGTTGCGCGCTCAAGTCGAATTGCGGAGACCGCCGCCAAAACCAAATCGGCTTCGCCAAGCGGCTATCTATGTGGGCCGGGCGACATCAAGTCGGGAGTCACCATGTTACCGGCTGCAATCGTGCCGATCCCTGCACGACATGCGATGTCGAACCACGAGCAACATCTAGGCTAAGCGAGCCGCGGCGGTGCTCGCGATTGCAGATGGACCCAGTGGCGCCATGAGCGCGTTGTGATCGGGCTTCCTTAACCCCGCGCACACTGTAGCACTTTTTTCCTTTCGCGAATTGGAACCTGCTGCGCCGTGTAGCGCTCTCTATCCGCTCAGACCTTTCTCAGACACGCTGCGCATCGGCCGACGGGCGTCTTTTCCCCCGAACGGACGCTCTGGATCCCTCGAAACTGCGGGCGTGTGCCACGGGAGACAGCCGTATCAACCGAGCCGGCTGTTTCTCGTCGGCTTTCGTCATGCCGTCTTCAGAGTGCGTGTGGGCCAACTTCGTGCGTGGGCCGGAGTGACCCGGTACGGGCGCCCTCCAGCCGTGATGGCACCTCCCGGCTTCCTCCAGGACGCTGGGTCGTTGACGCGTCTCACTTGCTATGGGACCGACCCGCGCGAGCTTTCTCGTCGACCGAACACGCGTCCGCCTTTGGCGATCTCCCCGCTGGCAGCCCTGCAAAACACGAATACAATCTGCCTTGGACCCCTAGAGGTCGGCGCCGGTCTGGTGACCGCGTCGATGCGCCGCTAGCTTTTTTTGGTTCAGTGTCTCGCACAAAGCTTGGATTTTAGGCAAATACACCTATCATTGGAGTTCTGGAAAATGACACAGCCACGCGAG
>AR_comb_assmDRAFT_10002587_pt1 | contig 19511 bp, 11 predicted proteins | sample ArasoioldDNA_FD_10543 | JGI IMG/M metagenome (IMG submission 10543) | reverse complement strand
GCCACGCGCATCGCCACGTGTACGAACGCGCCATACGACACGATCGCCAGGTGATCGCCGCTTCGCCTCAGCGCCGCCCGTCCGAGCGGAATGGGTGCTGGCGCCTCGTCAGGCAGCGCCTGTTTGACTCGCGGATCGCGGTAGAGCGCGATGTGCTCGTAGAACAGGACGGGATCAGGATCGTCCACGGCCGACGCCATCAGCGCACGCGCGTCGAAGGGCGTTGACGGCACGACGATCTTCAGACCGGCGGTGCGATAGAACCAGGGTTCAGTGTTCTGCGAATGGTACGGCCCCGCGTGCCGCAGGCCTCCCCACGGCATTCGAACAACCATCGGCACGCTGCCGCCCCAGCGGTACCGGATTTTCGCGGCGTTGTTGACGAGCTGATTGAAGCCTGTCGCCACGAAATCGTTGAACTGTATTTCGCCGATCGGCCGCTGCCCCGCCAGCGCCGCGCCCACGCACACGCCCAGGACGGCACCCTCTGCAAGCGGCGAATTGATAATCCGGTCGCCGAATTCCTTGAGCAGCGGACGCAGCAGGAGGAACGCGTTGCCGTAGTTGCCGCCCACGTCTTGGCCGTACACGAACACCCTGCTGTCGCGCCGCAGGGCATCACCAATTCCGAGCATCACGGCTTCGAGGAGTGTCCGGCCTTTCGCGTCGAACGGTGGCGCGCTCTCCACGGCGAGCGCTGCGGCCGGCTGGCGCATCCGGAGACGCACGCCGGGGTCGAGGACCTCGACCCGAACCCTGGCGGGCTCTCCGGCGAACACACCGGACCCGGCGGCGGCGCCATCCGGCCACGGCGCGTCGATGACCGCGCGCGCCTCGTCTTCGACGAGCGTCTCCGCCTCGCGCTTCAGGCGTTCGAGCTCGCCCGCCGCCAGGAGGCCCATCTTCTGCAGCTTGACGGCGTACACGGAAATCGGATCGCGCGCAGACCAGTATTCGTACAACTCGCGGTCGGCGTAGCCCTGGTCGGTCAGCGGCGCGTACTCCCAGCCCGTCTGCGGATCGCGACCGAGATACAACATGTCGTCGTGGTGCGCGTGCCCGCACATCCGCATGCTGACGGTCTCGATGAGCGTGGGACCCAGCCCGCCGCGAGCCCGTTCGGCGGCCCACGTAAACGCCGCGGCGATCTCTTCGGGATCGGTCCCGTCGATCGTGACCGCAGGAATGCCGTACCCCGCGGCCTTGTCGGCGAACACACGGACGGCCGACTGATCGATTACAGGTGTCGAGAGCGCCGTCTGGTTGTTTTCGAGGCAGAAGATTGCGGGCAACTTTCGCGCGGCGCACAGGTTGATCGCTTCGTGCCACTCGCCGAGCGAAGATCCTCCCTCGCCGATGAAGGACACGGCGACGCGGCCCGACTTGTCGCGGCCGAACGCCATCGCCATGCCCGCGATCGTCAGCGTCGCCGTCGTTAGCGGCGCGGCCGGTGGCAGGATGCCCCAGTCGAAGTCCCCGATGTGAAGGTCCTTGCCGTGCAGCGGCGCCCCGATCTTGCCCATCTGTGCGTTGAGCACCATTCGCACCGTGTCCGGCGCCGGCCGCATCGCGAGCGTGACGCCAAGATCGCGGATGACCGGACCAATGACGTCGCCCTGCCACGATCCGTCCGGCCCTCGAAACGACGCGCCGCGCCGCAGGCGGATGCCGGCGGCGTAGATCGCTTCCTGGCCGAGCGATCGAAAGCCTTTTCCCTGAAATGCGGCGCCGCGGTAGCGGATGTCGCCGCCAGTGAAGAACGCCTTCAGGCGATTGTCCGTCGCGCGGGTCAGGACCATCCCGCGCAGGATTTCGAGGCGCTCTTCGGGCGTGAGCGAAAAGATGATGGCCTGGCGGCGGAGAAACGCGTCACAGTCGTCGAGGAGCGCCTGACGAGCCTGAACAAGCCGCGTTTCCGCCGAGACACGCGGTGTCGTTTCGGCAAGCCCTTGAGGCGCGGCCTCGGCGTTCAGCAGGCGGTCGAGTTCGCTCCGTATCTCGCCGCGGAGTGCTTCGACTTCCGCTTCTTCCCGGGGCTCACGACCGCGCGACGCGCGCTCGTAGGCCTTCAGAGCCACGTCGAGCGCGAAGGGATGACGCTCGGCCACGAAACCGCCGAAGCGGCTGGCAAGACCGGTGAGTCGATCGAGCTCGAGGGGCATCGTTACCCGGGGTGTTCTTCCCCGGACGAATAAATTGTACCGTCTCGCTCGATGCGCAGGCGATCGCCGGTCCGGAGCGATGCAAAATCCGTCGCGTCCAGCGCAACCACGGGAAACGATCGGCCGTACATCGTTTCGGCGACGATCGACGCGAGCGCAAAAAACGAATCGGGGCCCGTCGTCACGATGGCGGCCGGCGCCGTTCCCGCCCGCACCGCCTCGAGCAGTACCGCCGTCGTCGTCGAAGAACCCTTGCTGAACGGGACAGCGAGCACGAGCCCGGACGCACGCACGCCCACGAGCGGGTGGTGCCGATCGATGATCGTTCCCGTCTGAAAGTCGAACCCGCCCCAGAACGAGAGCGGCTCGCCGCTGACCAACGCGTCGCCCTCGGCGGCGCCGCTGACAATCGCGCGGCCGGCGATTACTCGCGCCACAAAGCCTCCGAGGCCTCGTCCCGGACGACTCGGCCTTCGACCGCGGACGCGACGCAGTCCGCCAGGCTGCCGAAAGTCACGCGCGTGTTCAGCAGGCTCGGCGCGTAGTAGGCGTACTTGGCCGAATTCGTCATCAGCGTGCGAATGTCCGGTGGCAGCATCGGCGACGCCAGAATGCACGTATCGAGCGTCACGTCGGCGCCAAAGGCGAGCACCGGCCCGAGCGCGCCGGCCGCGTCGGCCTGCTCTTTCATGAAGCGGCTCGACGTGACGAGGAATCGAACGCGGCGGTGGGCCCGGCGGCCCTCGACGAGCGGCGCCAGCCGCCGGAATTCCTCGAGCGAGAAATGCGGGCTGCCCAGGATGACCATGTCGAGATCGCGGCCCTCCGCGGTGGTCAACTCGGCGCGGGCCGCGCGTAGGTCCTCGGTGGTCACGTCCACGACCCGGACCGGCGCGCGCGACTGGAACGCCGCGTCGCGCGTTGGCGCCTCCGGCGTGATCCCGACGATGTGAAACAGGGCGACGCGGCCGGATGACGCGGCGGCCGCGGCAAACGCCTTCAGATGGTCCTCGTGCGGCCGGGCCGTCACGCCCTCGACGACGGGAATTCGATCTTCGGCGAGCTTGCCGACAAGGTGTCCGAGCACCGCGAAAAACTGATCGTCGCGCTGGAGTGCGTCGGACACGCCGGACAGGCGAATCAGGTACTCGCCGGCGCGGTTCTCGGTCAGATGCAGTCCGATCGCCGGGACGCGGCCCGTGATCGCACAACAGATGTCGAGCAGGTCAGGATAGCGTTCCGTGCGGGCGCCGATCACTGAATTCGCGAACGCGATCGCGTTGGATTCGCCCCAGGCGATCTGCTGTCCGAACGACGGCCGCATGGCCGTCTGGTACGGAGCGCACGTCCAGGTCGGCACCGCGCCCATCTTTTCGTACGCGAGCATCTGGCGCGCCGCCTTGGCAGCCCAGTCTGCCGGCACGGCCCATTTCGTCCACCCGCATTCGTCGACGCCGCTGACGTTGAGGCTCGTTGGCACCACCACGCGCGCGCCGAGCGACGCGAGGCGTTCGGCGAATTCAAGCGTCGCGTCGCCAAGATAGATCGTGCTGTCGATATGCGCCTGCGAGACGTCCATCAGCGAGTCCGCGCCGTACACGTCGGCCATCCGCACCAGGATCGACATCGCCAGCTTCGCCGCGGGCCCGTGGTCGCCCGCCAGCATGCGTTCGTCGCGTTCGGACAGCTGCATCGCTCTCGTCTCGTAACTATAATGCGGGCCATGTCGAAGACACGCTTCGCGCTCTCCGCCGTGCTCTTGACCGGCGCCGTCGTTCTCTGGCCAACGCGGACGCCGGTGTCTGCCCAGACGCCGCCCGCCGCTGTGACCATCCTTCGACCTGCGCGCGTCTTCGACGGCGAAACGATGCACGACGGCTGGGCCGTCCGCGTGCGCGGCGATCGCATCGACGCGGTCGGCACCGCCGACTCCGTCGCGGCGGCCGGCGCACGCGTCGTCGATCTGCCCGGCACGACGCTGACGCCTGGACTCGTGGAAGGACACTCGCACGTCCTGCTGCACGCCTACAACGAAACGACGTGGAACGATCAGGTGGCACACGAAGCGCTCGCGCTCCGCACGGCGCGCGCGGTCAACCACCTGCGTGCGACGTTGATGGCGGGTTTTACGCTCGTCCGCGACCTGGGTACGGAAGGTGCGGGCTATGCGGACGTCGGCCTCAAGCAAGCGGTCGATCAGGGCATCGTCCCGGGCCCGCGGATGCTCGTGTCCACGCGCGCGATCGTCGCAACCGGCAGCTATGGTCCGAAAGGCTACGCTCCGGAATGGACCGTTCCGCAAGGCGCGGAGGAGGCCGACGGCGTAGACGCGATGGCCCGCGTGGTGCGCAGTCAGATCGGCAAAGGCGCCGACTGGATCAAGTTCTACGCTGATTACCGCTGGGGACCGCTGCCTGGCGCGCACGCAACCTTCACGCCCGAAACGCTGGCGCTCGGCGTGCAGACCGCGCACGTCAGCGGCACGCCCGTCGCGGCGCATGCGAGCAGCGTTGACGGCATGCGCAACGCGATCATGGCGGGCGTCGACACCATCGAGCACGGCGACGGCGGCACACCCGAAATCTGGAAGCTCATGGTGGAGAAGAAAGTGGCGTTCTGTCCGACGCTGGCCGCCGGGGACGCGACGGCGCAGTACGCGGGATGGAAGAAGGGTCAGCAGCCCGAACCGGCCGGTATCACCCGCAAGCGCGCCAGCTTCAAGGCCGCCCTCGACGCGGGCGTGACGATCATCAGCGGCAGCGACGTCGGCGTGTTTCCGCACGGCGACAATGCCCGCGAGATCGAAATGATGGTGGAGTACGGCATGCAGCCGGTGGCCGCGCTCAAGGCCGCCACGTCAGCGGCAGCAAAAATTCTGCGGATGGAGACCCAGATTGGCAGCGTGAAGCCAGGGCTCTACGCCGATCTCGTTGCGTTCGACGGCGACCCGACGAAGGAAATTTCTGCGCTGCGGCGGGTGAAGTTCGTGATGAAGAACGGACAGACGTACCGTCAGTAATTGATCCAGTACGCCAGCTTGACGAGGAATACGTTCTTCGGTGCGACGCCGAAGATGTCGCGGACGTCGCGGCCCAGGCGGAAGCCGCCGGGCACGAAGTCGTTTTCGCGCGCCTGTTGCCAGACCACGAACAGGGTCGATCCCGGCCGGTACTCCCATCTGAGGACGTTGGTCGTGCGGAAAGACTTCGCGTTGAAATCCGGATTGCCATTGGCGACGAAATCGTACGCGTACGGTGTGTACCGCTCGCTGTACACGGGACTCCGCGGCGTCGCGGTCAGCTCCTTGTAGTGGTCGTAGTCCCCGGTCGAAACAAACGGTTGGGCGTACAGCTGGAGCGACAGGTTTGGCGTCATCGTGTAGTTCAGCCTGCCCGTCAGCGCGAAGGTGCTCTGATCGATGTGGGCGAAGACGTAGTGATTCGCGGTGTCCGTTAGCTGATCGACCCACTGTGAATCGTCGACCGATCCGTTGAAACGGACGCCGATCGTCGTCATCAACCGCGGCACCGGCCGGTACGTCACCTCCGGATTGATTTCGGTCCAGTGTGTGCCGTACGAATCGCCACCGAAGGCACCGAAGAAATTCAACATCAGCGGCTTCCGGGAATCTGTCGTGACGTAGTACCACGTTCCGCGGCCGGCGTTGGTAGCCACGCCAGGCCCGCCCCGCGTCTCACGATCGTCGAGTCCGGTGTTCCGCCAGTTATACCCGCCGCCGATTTGCCAGTTGTTGACGAATGTCGCGTGGGCGTTGATGTTTTGGCCGCCCCACAAGCGATCGCCGTCGTAGTTCCACCCGCGCCACAAGTTGAAATTGATCATGCGGCTGCGGAAGAAGCGGTTTGGACGATCGTCGCGAAACTGCAGCCAGTTATTGGTGTTGCGTTGATCGGCGCGTCGGAGGAAGCCGGCGTCGTTGATATCGAAGCCCGGCGATTTGAACGACGCATTGAAGTTGAAGCGGACGAATTCGCCGCCGATCTTCGCGACGCCAATCTGGCCGGCGCCGCCGTTGAGCGACGTCCGCGTGGGATCCAAGCTGTCGCTCTTCAGATCGGGACGCTGGAAGTAATGACGGCTGTCTTCCTGCAGCAGCTGTATCGCGTTCGGGTCGCCCGAGATGGCGCTGCCGACCAGGTATCCCTGAAGCGCATACCGCGTCTTGAAACGTAAATCCCAGTCGGTGCCGGCCGTGTTCGCGTGATCGGCGAGGAACTGCGGGTCTCCGCTCCGCTGCCGGTTGGTGGACGTCAGCATGAAGCCAATCGACGACTGGTTGGCGAATTCCCGCCGCGCCCGCACGATCGAATAGCTGCTAGCTGGCTCCACCAGCTGATGGCTGACGACGCCCGATTGCCAGATACTCGCGGTCTCTTGACGCGTGAACGCCTGCAGGACGCCGAGAGAAAACCCGCCCACGCGGCCGGTAAGCTTCGCGGCGCCGAGAATGGCTGTTTGCGACGGCGCATCCGTGTAAACGCCGTCGTCGGACGGCAGATTGTCGATTCCCTGCGGGTTGCGCCCGATTCGGCGCGAGTAGAACAACCCGGTACATGCGCCGTCCATGCAGTCGAGACCGAAGTTGAAATTCCCGGAGCCCTCCACGAAGAACGGGCGCCGTTCGTTGAAGAACGTCTCGAAGGCCGTCAGGTTGACGACGGCGGGATCCGCTTCCACCTGGCCGAAGTCCGGATTGACGGTGGCAGTCAGCGTCAGGCCGGTCGTGACGGCGTACTTCATGTCGAGGCCGGCGGCGACGCCCGGATCGACGCCGGCGATCAACGGATTGCCCTCCGGATGATTCCGGGTGACGTCGCCTACGACGTACGGGAGCAGTTCCAATCGCTTCGGCGCGCCGATTTTCGACAGCCCGCCAAGCTCGCCGAAGGACGAGACGTAGCCCGTCGCGCTGCGCGCGAGCAGCGGCCAGGTGGATGCTTCGTTCAGGCGGCCGATCTGGCGGCGCACCGCGAACCCGAACGTCGACGAGTCCGCGGGGTTGAAACGAAGCTGTGAAAATGGAATCCGGAACTCGGCCACCCAGCCGCGCGAGTCACGCGAGACCAGCACGTCCCAGACGGCGTCCCAGCTGTCGTCGCTCAAGTTGTCGTTGAACCAGTACCGATCGCGCTTGACGCCGGATGGGTTGACGCCGAACTCATACGCGGTGCGCCGATCGTGGTAGGAATCGATCATCACGTACAGCCAGTCGCACGGCGAATCCTGATCGCGCCGCGTGAGGTAGGTGATGATCTTGTCGGGCTCCGTGTCGAACGCGCGAACCTGCACGTACAACGTGGTCGCGTCGTACGCGACGCGGAACTCGGTGCGCTGACTCGGCTCGCCGCCTTCGAGTGGCTCGCGCTGGACGAAACCGTCGGTCGGTGTTGCCTCACGCCAGACTTCGTCGGCGATCGCGCCCGACACGCGCACGGCGCTCGGACCGTCGATGAGGATCGCGTCCACGCGGCTGGCCGCCGCCGCGGCCGTCATGCCGCCGACGGGTCCCATGACCCCGAGAGCCAACGCGAGTAACACCATGGAACAGCGTTAGTTAGACGACAAACTGGCGTGCTTGGTTGGCAACGAGACCCGTGGCTCGATGGTATCGTACGGCATGCCGTTTACGACGCTCATCTCCGTACCGGAGCTCGCGAAGTGTGTCGAGGCGCGCAGCGCGATCGTCATCGATTGTCGCTTCAGGCTCGACGATCCGGCGTGGGGCGAAGCCGAGTATCGCGTGTCACATGTTCCTGGCGCCGTGTACGCCCACCTCGATCGCGATTTGTCGGGTCCCAAAAATGGCACAAACGGACGGCATCCGCTTCCGCCGGTCCCGACCTTTGCCGCAACGCTGGGCCGGCTCGGCGTGACGAACGACGCGCAGGTCGTCGCGTACGATCAGGACAACGGCACTTACGCAAGCCGCCTGTGGTGGATGGTGCGCTGGGTTGGACACGATGCCGTGGCCGTACTTGACGGCGGATTCTCCGCCTGGACCAGCGAGCATCGTCCCGTCGAGGCGGGCAACGCCGCTCCGCGCGCTGCAACGTTCACGGCGTCGCCGCGGCCCAGCATGCTGGTCGATGTGGCGGCGGTTTCGGCCATCACGAGCTCGCGCGGGGCGCTGCTGCTCGATGCCCGCGCTCCGCAGCGATTTCGAGGCGAGACGGAATCGCTGGACCCCGTGGCCGGCCACATCCCGACGGCGAAGAACTATTTCTTCGAGCAGAACGTGAACGAGCGCGGCCTCTTCCGATCGCCCGACGATCTGCGCGCGAGCCTGCAGCATTCGCTCGGGCCAACGCCGCCGCGCGACGTCGTCTGCTATTGCGGATCGGGCGTTACGGCGTGTCACAATCTGCTGGCGCTCGAGCACGCCGGATTAACCGGCGCTCGACTCTACGCCGGGTCGTGGAGCGAATGGTGCGCCGACGATCGACGACCCGTGGAAAGCGGATCATGAGCCATAAACCTGTTCACGCTGCCAACCTTCCGAAACCCGTCGGTCCGTACTCGCCCGGCATGGCATTCGACCGCTTGATCTTCGTGTCCGGCCAAGGCGCCACCGACCCCTCGACAGGCAAACTGACCGGCGCCACCGTGGAAGCGCAGACCGCGCAGTGCCTCAAGAACGTCCAGGCGATCCTCCAGGCGGCGGGCTCGGACCTGCAGCACGTCCTGCGATGCGGCGTGTTCCTGCTGGACATGAAGGAATTCCCGAACATGAACGCCGCGTATCAGCGGTCGTTCGGCGATCATCGGCCCGCGCGAACGACCGTCCAGGTCGCTGGCCTGCCCGGCGACGGACTTCTCGTCGAAATCGACGCCATCGCATATCGGCCGTAGCCGCGAGCGGAGAGTCGTGAGGATTCGCATTCCTCACTCTGCACGTTCATGTCTTCAGCGCTAGGCACCGACGACTCGATCTGGACGACCATCCGGGAGTCGCTCGCTGGATCACACCACGGCGAATACACCGACGGTCCAATTGGCCGCGCCATTCTGCTGCTCGCGGTGCCGATGGTTCTCGAGCTCGTGCTCGAGTCGGTGTTCGCCGTCGTGGATGTGTTCTTTGTCTCGCGCCTGGGTGCAGATGCGATCGCCACCGTCGGTCTGACCGAATCGATGCTGACGATCATTTACGCCGTCGCCGTCGGGTTGAGCGTCGGCGCAATGGCCACAGTCGCGCGCCGCGTTGGCGAACGGGATCACGAGGGCGCGTCGGTCGCGGCCGTTCAAGCAATCGCGCTCGGCGTCGTCGTCGCCTTGCCGCTCGGCCTCGCAGGACTGATTCTGGCGGGCCCGTTGTTGTCGATGATGGGCGCGACGCCAGGCGTCCTGGCCAACCAGTCGTTCACGGCGATTGCGCTTGGCTGCAACGGCGTGATCCTGATGTTGTTTCTGATCAACGCCGTGTTCCGCGGCGCGGGCGACGCGGCTATCGCCATGCGCGTGTTATGGACGGCCAACGCCATCAACCTCTGTCTGGATCCGTGTCTCATCTTCGGCCTCGGACCGTTTCCGCGACTCGGTGTCACAGGCGCGGCGGTAGCGACCACCACCGGGCGAGGCCTCGGCGTCCTACTTCAGCTATACGTTCTGTCGCGCGGCCACGGGCGGATCGCCATCGGGCGCCGCCATTTGCGATTCGATTTCGGTGTGATGCTTGGCATGGTGCGATTGTCGGGAAGCGCCGTCTTCCAGACGCTCGTCGCCACGACCAGCTGGGTCGGCGTCGTGCGAATCCTCGCGACGTTCGGCAGCGCGGCGGTGGCGGGTTGCACGATCGCGATCCGCGTCATCATGTTCGTGCTCCTGCCGTCGTGGGGCATGAGCAACGCGGCCGCAACACTGGTCGGTCAGAACCTCGGCGCGGGCAAGCCCGATCGGGCAGAAGCGTCGGCGTGGAAGGCTGCGTTCTACAACACGGCCTTCCTCGCCGGCGTTGGGATCTTGTTCGTCCTCCTTGCGGATCCGATCGCGGCTGCGTTCACGGACGATCCCGCGGTCAAGCCGATCGCAGTCCTCGGGCTGCGGATTATCAGCGCGGGCTTTCCTTTTTACGCTTACGGCTACGTCATCACGCAGTCCTTCAACGGCGCGGGCGACACGATGACGCCGACCCTGATCAATATCCTGTGCCTGTGGCTCGGGGAGCTTCCGTTGGCGTACGTCCTGTCGCAAGCCGCGGGCTTCGGACCAGCTGGCGTCTTCTGGGCTGTTGCGTTCGCCTTCTCGGTGTTGTCCATCGTAGCCGCGCTGTTGTTCCGGCGGGGGCGATGGAAGACCACCCGCGTATAATTCGCCCTTCAGGGGATGTCATGACCAGAGCGAGATGTTTCGTTGCATTCATCATTTGCGCAGTCGTCGTCGTTTCCACGGGCGCCAGTTCGGTACCGACCCGGTCCCAGAGGGGCATGGTCGTGTCACAGAACGAAATCGCGTCGCGAATTGGCGCCGCTGTGCTCAGGGACGGAGGAAGCGCCATTGACGCTGTCGTCGCAACGGCCTTTGCCCTGGCGGTCACCCATCCGACGGCCGGCAACATCGGCGGCGGCGGGTTCATCGTCTTCCGGCCCGCGACGGGCGAACCGGTGACCTACGATTTCCGCGAAAAGGCACCCGCGAAGGCATCGCCGACAATGTGGCTGAAAGACGGGAAATACAGCGCCGAACTGCACCACAGCAGTCACATGTCGGTTGGAGTCCCGGGGACGGTTGCCGGTCTCAACCTCGCCTGGAAAGAGCAGGGCAAGCTGCCATGGAAGCGGCTGGTGGATCCCGCCGTCCAGCTCGCGCGCGATGGCTTTGTCGTCAGCGACAACCTCGCACGATCGCTCAAATCGGTCCAACGCACGATGCAGAAATATCCGGCGTCGGTAGCCGCTTTCACGAAGAACGGCGTTCCGTACGAACCAGGCGAGACGCTCAAGCAGCCGGATCTCGCCCGCACGCTCGAGCGGATTTCGGCGCAGGGACCGGCGGGCTTCTACGAAGGCGAGACCGCGGCGCTCATCGAAAAAGACATGAACGCTAACGGCGGGCTGATTACGAGGGCCGACCTCAAGAACTACGCCGCGGTCCGCCGGGCGCCGGTAAAAGGCAGCTACCGAGGATACGAACTGATTTCGATGCCGCCACCAAGTTCGGGCGGCGTGGGCGTCATCGAAATGCTCAACGTGCTCGAGGGGTACGATCTGAAGGCCATGGGATTTTCGTCGGCCGCGCAAATCCACGTGATGGCCGAAGCCATGAAGCGATCGTATGCCGACCGCGCGAAGTTTCTCGGCGATCCGGACTTCAACAAGGAGATGCCGCTGGCTCGCCTGATGTCGAAGGACTATGCGACGACGCTGCGCAAGACGATCAATATGGATCGCGCGTCCAAAGCCTCGCCGTCCACCTTCGAATGGTCCCACGAGAGCGACGAGACCACACACGTTTCAGTCGTGGATTCGAACCGCAACGCCGTGTCGATGACGTACACGCTCGAAAATTCCTACGGCGTGAAGGCCGTCGTACCGGGCGCGGGATTCCTCCTCAACGACGAAATGGGCGACTTCAATGCCGCACCCGAGATGACGACTGAAGAAGGCTTGATTGGCACCAAGCCCAACCTGGCCGAGCCTGGCAAGCGGATGCTCTCGAGCATGGCGCCGACGATTCTCGCGAAGGACGGGAAGCTCTTCATGGTCACTGGCAGCCCCGGTGGCCGGACCATCATCAACACGGTGCTCGAGACCATCGTCGACGCCGTCGATTTCGGGATGAATGCGCAGGAGGCCGTGGATGTCGCGCGCTTCCACCACCAGTGGCTCCCTGACGTGATCAACTACGAGAAATTCGGTTTCTCACCCGACACGCTCAAGGATCTCGAGCGGCGCGGCCATACGCTCCGGGAAGGCGGCGCACAGGGCGCCGCCCAGGTCATCATCTACGACTCGAAGGGGGATGTTCTCGAGGGCGGCAACGATCGGCGCGCGGCGGATGGCGCAGCGGTCGGCGTCAGCGGCCGTGCAGCCACCGGCACGTCGAATGGAGCCGTCGCCAAACGCAACTAGGTGACGGTTCGCGCTCTAGTGGACTCGGCTGTTGGTCGCAGCGAGGCGAAGCTCGCGGCGAGCGGGTCTGGCTGCGCGGCGATCCTCACTGAGGATTGAGTACAGAATCTGATCCAGTAGTTGACCGTCGCGAACGAATGATTTGCGGAGGATCGCCTCCCGCACCGCGCCCAGCTTGAGGAGCGCGCCGTTGCCCCGTCCGTTGACAACCGCCGCCCGGGCCTCGAGGCGGCGAACGCCGAGGGGCCCGAACGCGAAATCGAGTACCAGGTCGGCGCTGTCCTGAAACACGCCGGATCCCCAGAACGCCGACCCAAGAGCGAATCCCCATTCGGCCAGATCGAAGCTCGAATCCAGCTGGCGAACTTGGAAGATCCCGATCGCCGTATCGAAGCCCCTGAGCGTCACCGCAAAGCAGACGTACGTGCCAGCGGTCCGCTGACGGTGGGCCCAGGCGATGAATCGCTCGAAGCCTTCGACGGTCGTCGGAGGCGGGGAGATGAAGCGCGCGACCTCCTCGGTCGTCAGCAGCGCAAACAGCGATTCCGCATCTGACGGCCGCAGGTCCCGCAGCAGCACCTGTCCGCCAGAGAGCGTCGGCAGCGCCCGCTGCCAGTCGCTCGCGATCGTCAAGGCCGTGGAACCGATCGATGGCTCGATGAGTTCCATTCCCGGTCGATACGGCATCTTCTCCATCGGAAGTCCTCGAACTAAAGCGTCGACGGTACCGCCGGCATCAGCGGCACGAGCACGTTGCCGGGCAGGTCGAGCCCGGTCGTTGGAAGTATCGGGGTCAGCATGGGCTCGAGCATCGGCGTGCCTGGATCCAGACTCGGTCCGCCCGGTCCAACCGTGCCCGGCGGCAGATCGATGGGCCCATCGCCAGGTGCTTCGACCGGCGTCGGCAGCGACGCGAGGACGCCCATCACATAGAAGATCTGACTGTCGCTGAGGCGCGGGAACAGCGCACCCAACGTCGTCCAGTCGATGCGAGAGTTCGTCGCTTCGTCCCACAACACCGGCGATCCGTCGGCCGACGTGCCCCACACGATGTTGTCACCGCCGCTGGCCGTTCCCCAGACGATGTTGTCGTCGCCGCGCACGGTGGTGCCCCACACGATGTTGTCGTCGGCCGTCGCAGTGCCCCAGACGATGTTGTCGCCGTCGCGGACGGTGCCCCAGACGATGTTGTCGTCGCCGCGGGCCGTGCCCCAGACGATGTTGTCGTCGCCGCGGGCCGTGCCCCAGACGATGTTGTCATCGCCACGGGCTGTACCCCAGACGATGTTGTCGTCGCCACGCGCCGTGCCCCAGACGATGTTGTCGTCGCCGCGGGCCGTACCCCACACGATGTTGTCGCAGTCGGCGCCGCCGCAGGCGGTGCCCCAGACGATGTTGTCGTCGCCACGCGCGGTGCCCCACACGATGTTGTCGCCGTCGCGGGCAGTGCCCCAGACGATGTTGTCATCGCCGCGCGCGGTACCCCACACGATGTTGTCGCCGTCGCGAGCCATACCCCAGACGATGTTGTCGCCGGTGTTAGTTGACGCGACGCCCCAGGTCGTACCAAGGCTGAACGCGTTCGCCGCCGGATCGAGAATCCCGCCGCTCAATTCGTGGCTGCCCCACACGATGTGGCCGCTCCACATCGTCTGAGACGGGAAGATCTGACCGTCCTCGGCGGTCGCATAAAACCGCGCGAGCCGAACGGCACCAACGGCGTTGAGGAAGCCGGCGCCCTGGGTCAGCGGGTCGTAGTTTGGATACTCCTGGGCGGTGTATTGCAGAATCGCCTTCACTGCGTTGGGCGTCAGCGAGGGATTCGCTTGAAGCATCAGCGCGACCGTGCCGCTAACAACCGGCGCCGACATGCTGGTCCCGCTCAGGCTGAGATACGGCATCGCGAAGGTCGGCGCGGTGCCGGGAAGAAGCGCGGTTGGTTTCGACTCGTACAACGCGCTGCCGGGCACCGCAAGAGAGACCGTGCCGACGCCAGGCGCGACCAGATCCGGTTTGGCCGCCCAGTCCAGATACGTGGGTCCGCGCGAACTGAAGGAGGCAACCACGTCGTCGTCCCGTCCCGTTGTCCCGTTCGTGCTCGAGGCGCCGACGGTGAGCACCCACGGCGCATTGGCGGGTGCGCCGACACCACCGAACTGCGGCTGACCCTGTGCGTTCTTACCGAGATTTCCCGCCGCGGCAACCACCACGACGCCCGCATCGACAAGGCGCTTGGCTGCCAGCGTCAGCGGGTCCGTCCAGTACGACTCGTGAATCGCGGCACCGACGGACAGGTTGACGACGCGGATGTTGTACTGGGTCCGGTTCGCGAGCACCCAGTCGAGCGCCTGAATGACGTTCGAGATTGTGCCGTTGCCCTGGCCGTCGAGCACCTTCAGGATCACAAGGTCCGCGTCCGGGGCCACGCCGGCGTTCCTGGTATTCGAATCGTAGCCGTTGCCGGCGACGATGCCCGCGACGTGCGAGCCGTGCCCGTCGTCGTCGTACGGCGTAGAGATTCCATTCACGAAATCAACGAACGCGGACACGCGCTGATTGCCGAACGGATAGGAGCCGTTGGTTCGGCTCGTCAGGTCGTCGTGCCAGGTGGTGATGCCCGAGTCGATGACGGCGACGCCGATGCCGGCACCGGTGTAACCGAGCGCCTGCTGAATTGCGCGCGCTCCGATCGTGACCGATGTGCGGTAATCGTGTTTGAACGTCGGCCGATCGAAGTGCACGCGAAGAGCACTGGGATTCGACGCGAGACTGCGGAGCAGTCCGTTGGGAACGTCGAGGATCGAGCCGTTCAAGAGATTCAGTCGGCCGTTGCGCCGCGCGAAACGCCGGAACGCCGCCGGCATTTCCGAGCCGGGCTGCCATTCCACGATGACGCGGGTGGTCCCCGAAGGATTTCCCGTCTGCGAGCGGCGGTTCAATTCGTTGTCGAGTCTGTATGAATGCGCGTAGACGTTCGGTGCGCCCGGACGAGCGCGCTTGACGCCGTCCGTCTTGTCCGCACCGAAGACGGAGGACGAGAGACTGAAGATTCCGAAAACGAGCGCCGCCGCCATACGGTTCGGACCCCACACGGCTTTTTTCCGTGTCGTCCGATGTGAAAACGAGGGAATCATGACGCCGCGCCCATTAGCAATATTGTCGCCATCTGGACCGTTCTTGTAAGATTGCAGTTAACTGTATGAAGCTGAATAATTTACGGGATCAGATCTGAGCCGCTGTGATCATGCAGCCGCGGTCCGGTTTGTGCCATTGCGGAACATTGATTTCGGGCAGGTCGCCAGATTTGCAGAAACATTAACGAAATCGACTGTTCTGGAGATGTGTTGTTTCGGCACACGAATTTCAGTTTTGAGCCCAGCTACTGGCTATTAAGTCATATGTAGTCTTATCCAGTCAACTACATTCGGTACTTCGAGTACTTCTGGGACGGCCGCGCTACCTCACCAATCAGCAGCGTGCCGGCTCGTACGCGAGGTTCGACGTGAGCCAGCGCTCCACGTTTTCGGGTGACTGTCCCTTGCGTCGCGCATACGCCGCGATCTGGTCCTGATCGATCCGGCCGACGGTGAAGTACCGCGCGTGCGGGCTCGCGAAGTAGAGGCCGCTGACGCTCGCGGCCGGCGTCATCGCCGCATGGTCGGTGAGATCGATGCCGATTTCGCGCGCGCCAAGGAGATCGAAGAGCTTGAACTTCTCAGAGTGATCGGGACAGGCCGGGTAGCCGAAGGCCGGGCGGATGCCGCGATGCCGTTCCGCAAGCACCTGTTCGGGCGTAGACCCTTCCTCGATGCCCCATTCACGACGCGCGACACTGTGAAGGTACGCCGCAAGGGCCTCTGCCAGGCGATCGGCGAGCGCCTTGACCAGAATCGCGCTGTAGTCGTCGAGCTCGCGCTCGAAACGTCGCGCGAGCTCGTCGGCGCCGAGACCCGCCGTGACCGCGAAGGCGCCAATTGAATCGGTCGCGCCGGTGGGTCGCGCACCACGCGGCGCGATGAAGTCGGCGAGCGACAGATTGGCCTGGCCGCTCGCCATCGCTTCCTGCTGACGCAGCAGGTTGAAGCGCGTCAGCTCGCCCGACTGCGCAGCATCCCGATAGACGACGATGTCATCGTGCTCACTCGCGGCGGGCCAGAAACCGTACACGGCGTTGGCGGTCAACAACCGCTCCGTCATGATTCGTTCGAGCAGCAGTAGGGCACTCGCGTACAGATCCCGCGCGGCCTTCCCGTACTGCGGGTGGTCCAGAATTGCGGGGAACGAGCCCTTCAATTCCCAGGCGGCAAAGAAGAACGTCCAGTCGATGTACGGGAGCAGCCGCTCGAGGTCCACGCTGAGCATAGTCTTCCTGCCCGTAAACGGCAGGGAGGGCAAACGCTCCTGTTCCCAGTCGATTTTCAGCCGGTTTGCAAACGCATCGTCATACGCGATGAGCGGCCGCTGCTTGCGCGCCCCGTGCTGCTCGCGCAGCCGGTCCTGAAGCTCGGTGTTTCCCTGAACGAACGCCTGCCGCCGGTCGTCGCTCAACAGGTTGGCAACCACATCGACGACGCGGGAGGCGTCGAGCACATGCACCGTGCTGTTCCCGTACTCGGGCGCAATCTTCACGGCGGTGTGCTGCCGGCTCGTCGTGGCTCCGCCGATGAGGAGCGGCGTGGAAAAGCCGCGGCGATCCATCTCTTTCGCGACGAAAACCATCTCGTCGAGGGACGGCGTGATCAGCCCCGAGAGGCCAATGAGGTCGGCGCGCTCCTCGATCGCCGTCTGGAGAATGCGGTCACAGGACACCATGACGCCGAGGTCCACGACATCGTAGCTGTTGCACCCGAGCACGACGCCGACGATGTTCTTTCCGATGTCGTGGACGTCGCCTTTGACCGTTGCCAGGACAATCTTCCCCTTCGACCGGGCGGCCGAAGTGCCAGCGGTCTGCTTCTCCTGTTCCATGAAGGGCTCGAGGTACGCGACCGCCTTCTTCATCGCGCGGGCGGATTTGACGACCTGCGGCAGGAACATTTTCCCTGCGCCGAACAGGTCGCCGACCACCTTCATGCCGTCCATCAGCGGGCCCTCGATGATCTCGAGGGGCCGTGCGTATTTCTGGCGTGCCTCCTCGACATCCAACTCGATGAAGTCGACCACGCCGTGCACGAGCGCGTGGCTCAGGCGCGCCTCCACCGGTTCGGCACGCCACACGAGGTCCTGTTCCTTCTTCTTGCCGCCACCCTTGACCGTCGCCGCGAATTCAACCATCCGTTCGGTCGCGTCCGGCCGTCGGTTGAAGATGATGTCCTCGACGTGCGTGAGGAGATCTTTCGGGATGTCCTCGTAGACGACCAGCTGTCCGGCGTTGACGATGCCCATGTCGAGGCCGGCCTTGATCGCGTGATACAGGAATGCCGAATGGATGGCTTCGCGGACGCCGTCGTTGCCGCGGAACGAGAAGGACAGGTTGCTGATGCCGCCGCTCACGCGCACGCCCGGGCACGTCTCTTTGATGAGCCGCGTGGCTTCGATGAAATTGACGGCGTACGCGTTGTGCTCTTCGAGACCCGTCGCAATCGCCAGGATGTTCGGATCGAAAATGATGTCGGATGGATTCCAGCCTGCGCGGCCGGTCAGCAGACGGTACGCACGCTGGCAGATGTCGACTTTCCGCTCGATCGTGTCGGCCTGGCCGCGCTCGTCGAACGCCATGACGACGACCGCCGCGCCATACCGCCGCACGAGGGCTGCCTTTCGAAGGAATTCCTCCTCGCCTTCCTTGAGGCTGATCGAATTCACGACGCCCTTGCCCTGGACGCACTTCAATCCGGCGTGGATGACCGACCACTTCGAGCTGTCGATCATTACCGGCACGCGTGCGATCTCCGGCTCGGTCGCGATGTAGTTCAGGAACTCGGTCATCGCGTGCTCGGAGTCGAGCATCCCTTCGTCCATGTTGACGTCGATCAGGTTCGCGCCGCCGCGCACCTGGTCGAGAGCGACCGCGGTGGCCTCCGCGTAGTTGCCCGCGCGGATGAGGCGCGCGAAGCGCACCGACCCGGTGACGTTGGTGCGCTCGCCGATCATCTGAAAGTTCGAATCGGGCCGTATGGTCAGCGTCTCGAGCCCGGCCAGCTCCGTGTAGCGCTGACCGTGCACTGCCGGCGCCGGCCGCGTGCGCGGCGGCAGGCCGTTCACAGCGCCCGCGATCGCCGCGATGTGGTCCGGCGTCGTCCCGCAACAGCCGCCGACGATGTTCACGAATCCGCTCGTCGCGAACTCCCGCAAATACGAGCCGGTCTCGGCTGCTTGTTCGTCGTATTGCCCGAACGCGTTCGGCAGCCCCGCGTTTGGATAGCAGCTGACGTAACAGTCGGCCGCGCGCGCGAGCTCCGCGAGGTAGGGACGCATGTCCCGCGCGCCGAGCGCGCAGTTGATGCCGACACTGAACGGCCGGGCGTGCGCAATGGATACCCAGAACGCGTCGATCGTCTGTCCCGCCAGCGTGCGGCCGCTCCGGTCGGTAATCGTGACCGAAATCATCAGCGGAAGACGGTCCTCGTCGCGCGTCCCTCGCTCTTCGTAGATCTCCTCCAGCGCGACAATGCCGGCCTTGACGTTCAGCGTGTCCACGATCGTTTCGAAGAGCAACAGGTCGCTGCCACCGTCGATGAGTCCGAGCAACTGCTCCTTGAACGCCGCCTTGAGCTGATCGAACGTCATGTTCCGGAATGACGGGTTGTTCACGTCGGGCGAGATGGACAGAATCCGGTTCGTCGGACCTAGGGAGCCTGCGACGAAGCGCGGGCGATCCGGCGTCCTTGCCGTCCACTCGTCGGCGGCGGCGCGTGCGAGCCGCGCGCCTTCGACGTTCAGCTCGTACACGATCGATTCGAGCCCGTAGTCGGCTTGCGCGATCGAGGTCCCGCTGAACGTGCACGTCTCGATGATGTCGGCGCCCGCGGCAAGGTACTGACGGTGGATGTCGCCGATGACATCGGGGCGCGTCAGCACGAGGAGATCGTTATCGCCGCGCAGCTCGCGCGGGTGATCCTTGAACCTGTCGCCGCGAAAGTCGCGCTCTGTCAGCTTGTGCCGCTGAATCATCGTCCCCATCGCACCGTCGAGGACGAGAATCCGGCGGGCGAGGAGCTGTTCAAGCGCGCGAGTCGCGCTTTCGCGTTTGACTGGCTGCATGTGGTTTGATTCCCGAGGCGATCAACACCGTAAATGGATCGCCTGCTTTTTTGGCGCCGAC
>AR_comb_assmDRAFT_10178937_pt1 | contig 19519 bp, 20 predicted proteins | sample ArasoioldDNA_FD_10543 | JGI IMG/M metagenome (IMG submission 10543) | reverse complement strand
CGTGCGCTCTCGCAGCGATGACGGAAGTTCCAGTACCACGCGGCCTCCGGTCGGAATTCGCCGCGATCGAGCAGCAGGTGATAGGGCGCAGCGCCCTCGTAGACGCAAATCGTGCAGCCGGTGCCCGCTGACGTGACTACCGGGTTGCCGCTACCGCGCCACTGTGCGTGGTAGTCGCGATAGGTGCAGAGAGGCTGGAGTTCAAGCTCGAGACGAGCCGATGCACGCAGCAGTCGATACCGAACATAGGTCGTGTTGACGCCCTGCGCCATCCAGATGCGCTTCTCGAGTAGCGCATCGCCCAGTGCGTACCTCCACACGGGCATACCGTCTTCGGTGGTAAAGGACTGCAGCATTACATGTCCCGACGGCGCGATCGTGCCGTCCGCAAACTCGCTGGCACCCAGGCTGTAGGTGCGCCCTGCATAGGTCACAACTTCGTCGACCTTGGCCAGGGTGACCACGCGCCCGACGGGCGGATTGAGCGCCGCGATCAGCAGACCGTGGTAGCGCCGCGTGCGCGCACCACTCAAGGTCCCCGCGGCGAAGCCGCCCAGTCCATTGGTCACGAGCCACTCACGCGCACTCGCGCTGCCGAAATCGGTTAGTACCGCACGATCGACGTTCAGCCCACCCACAAATGACTCCTCGTCGAGCTCGCAGAGAGGACGGGCGCGGCAGCGGGTGACGGTGGCGGGGTACGCTCAACGGTCGCCGGTGGTCGCATGGGGGGAATGCGAGGCGGCGTATCGCCGCCGCGCCCGTGAAGAGCGCGCAGGGCATGATCCATGGAGCCCACGTGCACGACGCCGGTCACAGGATGGGTGCAGAACACCTGTCCTCCCGCGCGCACGATCAACGTTGTGCTCATGGACGCACGCCCTCGATCAGTAATGGAATGCGGTAAAGCGTGTCGCGTGCAGTCAGATAGAGGGTCTTGCCGTCGGAGCCGCCCCAGGCGAAGTTGTGCACCGGCTTCGGTGCGCGAATCGTGCCCAGGTGCTTGCCGTCGGAGGCGAATATCCACGCGCCACCCGGGGCCGAGAGGTAGATGTTGCCGCGGCGATCGACCTTGATGCCGTCGAGCGCTTCCTCACCCGGAATCGAGCTCGTGAGATCGATGAATGTCTCGCCCTTGCCGATGCTCCCGTCACGCGCGACCGGGTAGCGCATCACGATCTTCGCGGCGGGATCCCAGTTGCCGACATAGAGGTATGCCTCGTCCGGCGAAAACGCGATTCCGTTGGGCCCCTTCAGCTTGGCGTTGAGCAGGGTGAGCGCGCCCGCTTTCCATCGGTACACACCGCTGAAGTCGAGCTCCCGGCGTGGATCATCGTAGAACTTCGGTAGTCCAAAAGGCGGATCGGTGAAGTACAACGCCCCGTCGGAGCGGTAGACCAGATCGTTGGGGCTGTTGAGACGCTTGCCCTGGTAGTTGTCCGCGAGGACCGTGAGGGACCCATCCCGCTCCAGACGTGAGACGCGATGTCGACCATGCTCGTTAATGGTCAATCGGCCGCTGCGATCGAGCGTGAGCCCGTTCGAACCCGGCTGCCCGTATTCGGCGATATCGGCCCCAGCGTAGCCACTCTGATCGCGGAACACGCTCAGCTCACCTGATTCGGTGTACTTGTAGATCGTGTTGTGATTCGGGTCGCTGAAGAGCAGATACCCATCACGCACCCACACGGGCCCCTCGGTAAACAAGAAGCCTTCGGCAAGCTTGAACAGCTTGGGATTCGCCGGGACGATGTCATCGATCCTCGGATCCAGGCGCTCGACGCCGACGTTGACCTCCTGCGCCGTCACCGCGAGCGGCCCGGATTGACCCGGCTCGAAATCGAGCTTGGCTTCCCGGATGTAGATGTAGTTCGAGGGCGTGTCCGAAATCGGCCCATTCATGCCGAACACGGCGAGCTGGATGGTCTGGCCGGGCTGGACATGCCGGCCAGCCAGGACACGATTCGTCGCATTCCAGCCTGCCACCACCGAGCCGCCGCCCTCCCCGTACGGCCGCGCCAGCTCGCCGTTCACCCACACTTCGGCGTAGTCGTCGAGGCGGGTTTCGAAATAGACGGATGCGTCGCGCGTATCGAGGTCCCCGATCCGCTTGGGCACCGTGAAGCGCAGGCGATACCAGTTGAAGGACAAGCGCCCGTTACCGCGGCGCGCGTTCAAGCTCGCCGGATCGATGACGGGCCAGGAACTGTCGTCGAATTCGGCGGCGCCGGCATGCGGTTCGATGTCGAGCGTCGTCACTGGGGCGCCATAGGGCTGACCGGATGCGTCGGGCGCGCGAAACGCAGTCTGCACGATGCGCGTGTCGCTGTAGCGCCAGACCGCGTTCACGGTTGCCGCGCCATCGCGTGTCGTGAGATCGATGTACGCGGGCCTGGCTATCGAATCTGCAACAGCGACGGAAGTGGCACCGGACAACAGCAGCAGCACGACGACAAGGTAGAGCGACTTCATGAAGGCAGCCTCGATTGATCGTGATCCTGGAATGCAGCGGAGATACTCGATGCCCCCAGTGAGATGAGCAGCGCCACGACCACAAGCAGCCGCAGGGGAAACAGGATGAGTGCCACAACGATCTTCATGGCCTGCTCAACCGCTCTGCGTGCCGGACTTGACGACGTAGTAAGTGAACGGCTTCGTGACGCTCCTGAACCAGTGGGGAACGCCCGCCGGGATAGTGATTACATCGCCGTGTGCCAGGTGCCGCTCGGTGCCACGCTCGATGCCTGTTCCGCGGATTTCACCCGGAGCAACAGGACGCGGTTCGACCAGGTCGCCGCCCGTCACCACAGTGGCCTCTCCTTCGAGCACATAGAAGATGTCGGTCTCTTTCTGGTGAATCTCGGCCTGACCCGGACCGTCGCGGCGACTGGCACTGACTCGGTAGGCGTCTCCCCGGGCGACGGTGTCGCCCGACTCGCCACGCTGGTAGGCGGCGGCGACTTCGGCGGCCGGGACATAGCGCACTTCCGCGCTCTTCGAAGTCGCCAGCGCGGCGGCACCGGCGATCGCGATGTCCTCGTCTTGCTGAGCGCTGGCTGCGCCGCTCACGCCGATGCCGCCGACAATCTCGGTGCCGATCATCAGGGGCACGCCGCCCTGGAGCGGAGTGAACCAGGTTACTTCTGCCACTGGCACCATCGCGGTGCGTCCCTTGTTGATGATCTCCTCGAGCCCCTTGGTCGGTCGCTTGAACATCACGGCCGTGCGGGCCTTGCCGATCGAAATCGTCGCGCCTGCGGCAAACGTGCCGTCGAGTCGCTCGACGTACACGACATGTCCGCCGTTATCGACGACTGCGACGGCGCCGCCCGGGGCCTTGTTGGCCTGCGCGTAGGCCACTGCCGCCGCGACCACACGCTTGGCGCCTTCCAAAGTCAGTTGCTGTTGCGTGATCGAGTCCGCGGCATTCGCAGTCGCGATTCCGCAGAACCCAAACATCAAGACCAGTGGCAGGCGTCGCATATTTCGTCTCCCTTCGAATTCGTTGCTCAGCCGGCGTACTGCAGATGGACTTGCGCAGCGGCCGACAGGTTGAGGTAGGCACCCGCGCTCGAGTGGCGCGCACGCTGGACCTCGGGCATGCGCCGCAGCGTCTCGGTTACGCGCTGCGGTGTACCCAGATCGTTCCAGCCGCAACTCGGCACCCGCAGCACGCGCAGAGACTCTTCGGCGTCCTGTACGACGTGCCGCGAAAAGTCGACATCCGGCAGCTCCTCGTAGAGCTCGAAGAGCGCGTGTTCGTCATCGCGGCTCAGCGCGGTCTCCATGCGGTCTACCAGGACCGGGTAGCGCCGGCGCATCAACGACAGCACCGCGAATCCATGAGCCGCAAAGATGAAGCTGTTCCAGAGAGCACCAGCCTCGATCAATTGCCGCGCTGTGAGTGCGTCAGGCTTCTCGACGAAGCGCTCCACTTGCAACGCTCCGTCGCCCTCGGGCAGCGACCTGGGCACGATGTATCCCAGCTCGGGATCGGCAACGTCGGGAGAAATGCCCAGAAGGATCAGCTCGCTCGGCCGCCTGGTGAGCTCCGCGAGCGCTGTGCTGAGCGACTGTGCAAGCGTTCTCTCGTCGCGCACGTAATGATCGGCGGGCAAGAATGCGATGCGTGCCAGCGGATCACGCGCGAGAATACGTAGCACTGGCAGCAGGATGCCGTTTGCCGTACCGCAGTTGCGCGGCTGCACCACAACGTTCGAGGTCGGAAGCCGCCACAGGACGCTCTTCCACCAGCGCCGATGCTGACGCGCGACGATGACGGACACCTGTTCGCGCGCGACGACGTTCTGCGCCCGGTGCAGCGTTTCCTCAAGCAACGAGGATCCGCCCTGGAGAGAGCAGAACTGCTTCGGCACGGCGACACCGGCTGAATCGGTCGTGAGGCTCCGCAGGCGGCTGCCTTCACCGGCCGCAAGAACGATCGCCCAGGTGTTCTGCTGCATGATCCCCCCTGTCTATTGAGTGAGCGGCGGTTAGTTGCAGTGCCCGCGGCACAGCCAGGACGGTGTGCGCTGCCATTCAAGGTCCATCGATCTCCTGCCTGACCACTGATGCGCATCGATCTGCTGCGCGCACTGCAGCGCTGGATGCCAGCTGCGTGTCGCGGGTCTCGGCGATGCTTCGATCGGATGCAGCCGCGGTTCACTGATCGGTTCGTGTGGCGTCTTCATGGTCGTAGCCTCTTGCGGGGCAACCGGCTCCGGTCAATCCGGAGCCGGGCCTCTTCATCAGTTCTGCTTCGGTGTCGGGTCGGTGACCATCACGATTCGCGCGCCGGCCAATTTCTGGCAGGTACCCTTGGGCAGGTAGATCCAGGCTTCCGTGCTCGCGTCGATTTCGGAATGGCCGTGGCAGGCATTCATGCTGGTAGCGCAATCGTTCTTGAACGCCTTGATAATGCCGGCGCACTGCTCTTTCTCCGGCTCCTGAGCCAACACGGCGCTGGTCGTAGCCGTGGCGCCGAGCGCGAGGACGCTCGACACGGCGAGCTTGAGGAGACGATCGGTAGTGCTCATTGCTTTCCACTCCTGGTGTTGATGATTTGTGGCTCGGTGAGCCATCGCGAGATGCAGAGAGCAACGCGCGTGCCAGCATGCGTCCACGGTCGCCTTTCGATATCGAACCCTTCGAATTGCATGGATTTTTTGTTCCAGAGCTGCGCAGACTCGCGCTCGGCACTCTTATTTCTCAGTCCGCAGCAGATTGCGGACCCGCGATCGTTGGTGGTGTCGGCGCCAATAGTTTGTGGCCGCGATGCACGATCCCGCGCGCGCAGCGAAGAGCCTCGCGGCAATCAGCTGACGCGTGTTGTGGTAATTGCGAATCGTGCCCGGGCGTCGGGCTTCATATGCGAGATTGCGGAGTGCCGGACTTGAAGTTGAGCAGCTCTGCGGCGTCATGGCGCCGGGCTGCCTTTTTAAGTGTTCTGCGATTCGACTATGCCGGCGTTCTCGTGCGCCGGGTTTCAGCGCTTCAGTCGCGCGCGGGCGCAACAGTCACGCGCGGCGACGAGCGCGAGCAGCCCGCGCACGCCGCCGCGGATTCGTCGTTGCCTATGTGGTCCTCGGACGATTGAGCAAGCTTGCCGCCTGCGTCTGGCCATCCGCTGACATCAACGTCCGTGATGGCAGTGCCACAGTGACATGCGCTTGCGTCGGACCTTCGGCGCTCGGGCGACTGAGCAGCGCCGCTGCACTCGCCTGCCCGTCGACTGCCGATCCCACGGACGACGCGGACACCGGGATGTTGGTTTCGACTCCAGTCGTCTGCGGACGGCTGAGCAGCGCTGCGGCCTGCGTCTGTCCGTCGACCGGGTCGCCCAGGGCCGCGCTGGTTGCAAGAATCATGGAAACGAAAAGTAAACGTGATTTCATGACAGAACCTCTTCAGTTGAGTTGGTAGTGATGGAGCTGTCTCGTTGATTGCAATCGCGATGCCAACGAGCAACTGATTGTTTTCAGTAGGCTTGGATGCGCGCGCAGCGGCAGCGCCCACAGCGGGCTGCGAGCGAGCCGCGGGATCTTGCGGATCCACGGAGCGCGTCAGCGTTCCAAGTGAGCGCGTGTCAGGAGCTTGGTCCGGACAGCAATCTGATCGATACGGGAGCGGCTGAGCGTCAGGCTCCGCGCTTGTTATTCGCTCTCGTACTCGCCGCGGCTGATTCCGAGCTTCTTGATGCGAAAACGTGCGGTGCTCGGCTTGAGGTCGAGCAGTCGCGCTGCGCCGTGCGGACCTTCGATCACACCGCGTGTTTGACGGAGCACGGTGATTATGTGCTGACGCTCAATTTCTTCGAGTGAGGTCGCGGCGGGCGCAGACGTTGCCAGCTCGCCGGGAGGCAGGTCGCTTCCATGCCGGTCGGCCCCCGGTGCGGTAGACGCGGCCTCGATTTCCGGCCCTAGTTCCCAGTCGATGACGAGCTCGGGTCCGCTCGCGAGGACGGCGGCGCGCTCGATCGCATTCTGCAGATCGCGCACATTGCCGGGCCAGGAGTGCTCCACGAGCAGCTCCAGGCTCTCAGGTTGAATGCGCGTGACGTCCTTTCCGAGCTTGCGCGCGCTGCGCGCGAGAAAATGCATGGCCAGCGCAGGAATGTCTTCCCGTCGCGCCCGCAGCGGCGGCACCTCGATCGGGAAAACGTTGAGCCGATAGTAGAGGTCGGCTCGAAAGCGGCCGCTCGCCACATCACGCCGCAGATCGCGATTCGTGGCCGCGATAACGCGCACGTCCACGCGAACCGTCTTGGAACTGCCCACCGGTTCGAATTCCTGCTCCTGCAACACGCGCAGCAGCTTGGTCTGCGTTTCCAGCGGCAGCTCACTGACCTCGTCGAGGAACAGGGTACCGCCGTCCGCGAGCTCGAAGCGTCCAAGGCGGCGCTCCGTCGCGCCGGTGAAAGCACCCTTGGTATGACCGAACAGCTCGCTTTCGACCAGCCCGGCAGAGATCGCGCTGCAGTTGAGCTTGACCAGCGGTCGCTCGCGACGCGGGCTGTTCTCATGAATCGCTCGCGCGATGAGCTCCTTGCCAGTGCCGGTCTCGCCCTCGATCAACACCGTGGTGTCACCACGCGCCACCTGATCAATCTTGCGCATCACCGCGGCCAACGCCTTGCTCTCGCCGATTATCTCGCGATGGTTGCCGGCCTCGGAAATCTCGTCCTGCAGGTAGCGATTCTCCGCCTGCAGTCGCTGCTGCAGCCGCTGCACCTGCTCGAACGCCGCTTTCAGCTCCGTGGTGCGCGCTGCCACTTTCAGCTCCAGGTTCGAGTTGGCTTCCACCAGTTCACGGCTCAGGCGCGCGAGCGTCAGGTGAACATTGACGCGCGCCAGCACTTCCTCGTGCTGGAATGGCTTGCTCACATAGTCGGCGGCACCCGCCTCGAACGCACGCACCTTGTCGTGCAGTTCGGAGAGCGCAGTCATGAAAATGACGGGAATCTGCGCGGTCATCGGCTCACGCTTGAGGCGCTTGCAGGTCTCGAACCCGTCCAGCCCCGGCATCATCACGTCGAGCAGAATGAGTTCCGGATGCGCATAACCCGCCTGCTCCAGGGCGCTCTCTCCGTCGCGCGCCACCAGCACCTTGTGACCCGCACGACCGAGCACTTCGAGCAAGACGCTCACGTTGGTCGGCGTGTCATCGACGACGAGGATGCTTGCGCCCCTGACGCCGCTCATGCGCGGTTCTCACGCAAGGGCGACAGCACAGCCCTCAGGCCCTTCATATCGAAGTTGCGAATGAGTCCGCGCAGCTCGTCCAGCTCAGCGTGCGGTACCTGGCTCTCGGTCGCGATCTCATCGAGCCGGCTGGTGAGGGCACGCACGTCACCCATCATCGCGAGCTCGTAAAGCTCACCAATGTCCTGCTTCGACAAACCGTTGAGGCCGACCTGCGCTGCTCGTGCCTGATGTTCCGGCCGGCCTGGCTCGGGCTTGGCACCGTTGTAAGTCCAGCTGAGCTGCAGGTGCCTGCCCAGCACTTCCACCAGCTCGTCGAGCTTGACCGGCTTGGAAAGGAAATCGTTGCTTCCGACCTGCTCGCACTGTGTGCGCGTAACTTCGAAGGCGCTCGCCGAAAAGGCGATGATCGGCCGCATGCCAAAGGACGTCAGTCCACGCAGGCGGCGAATCGCTTCAAATCCATCCAGCACGGGCATCACGAGGTCCATGAGAACAAGGTCTGGCCGTGAGCTTTGGGCCACTGTTACAGCCTGTGCGCCGTCGACCGCTTCAACCGTCTCGAAGCCGATCGAGTTGAGGAAGCTCACCAGGATGTGCCGGTTCTCCTGCTTGTCGTCGGCGATCAGGATACGGCGCTTGCGACCTTCGTATCCGCACACTCGCGGCACGTGCTGACGGCGCGCGTCCGCCGAGCTCGCGATCTCGCTCACGTCGAGCTCGACCGTAAACACACTGCCCTGCCCGGGCGTGCTGCGCACGTTGATGGTTCCGTCCAGGCTGGCGATCAGCTTGCGACAGATCGGCAAGCCGAGTCCCGTGCCCTCGACATGCCGGCCTGGCTGCCGGATCTGGTGGAACGGCTCGAAAATGTGGTCCAGGTCCCGCGCGTCGATGCCGATACCAGTGTCTTCCACTTCGAATCGCAGGCGACTCCGGCCGCCGTCCTGCGCCACGCGACTGGCGCGAAATCGCACGGTACCGGACTCCGTGAACTTGACGGCGTTGCCGAGCAGGTTGATCAGGATCTGGCGGAGTTTCCGCGCATCCGTCTCTATGATCTCCGGGAGCGCGCTGCCCGTTTCATAGGAAAAGCTCAGATTCGCCTGCTTCGCCCGTATGCGAGCGATATCGACCACCTCGCGCAGAAACGCATCGAGCATCACGCGGCCGATTTCGACTTCGAGCCGCCCGGCCTCGATCTTGGCAAGATCGAGCACCTCGTTGATCAGCGTGAGCAGGTGCTCGCCGCTTCGCTCGATGGCTTCCACGCTCTCGAGCTGCTGCGGGCCCAGCGTGTCGTCGCGCTTCAGCAGCTGCGCGTAGCCGAGGATACCGTTCATCGGCGTCCTCAGCTCATGACTCATGCTGGCCAGAAAATCGCTCTTGGCGCGATTCGCAGCCTCTGCCACCTCCTTCGCGCGTTGCAGCGCTACTTCCGCGTCGCGGCGTGCGATCGCGCCCGCGACGATCTCACCGAGGAGTCGCAACAGGCGCACGTCCTGCTCGTTCCACATGTGCTCGTGCTTGAGCGAGTGAAACGCGATCGCACCGATCGGACGTGTACCGTACATCATCGGCACCACGACCACTGCCACCGCATCCATCTTTTCCATCAGCTTGCGCAGACCCGACATTTCGGGCGGCAGCTCGTCGCGGCGCGGCGCAAACAGCACCTCGTTGCGCAGGAAGTAATCGAATATCTCGGGAGACTCGGAACGTTTGAGCACCGGCACGATGGGTATCGACGGCGTGATTCCCGGCGCGTACCACTCCAGGCTCACGGACGCCGTCTGCCCGTCCGGCGAGAGGCGCATGACACGAGCGCGATCGCTGCGAGCGAAGCTGGCCACCTTGCCGGCGGCGAGCTGGATCTCGTTGTCGAGCTGCGAAAGATCGATGTTGACGAAATGCGTGGAGATGCTGGTGATCAATGCCTCGAGCTCGGCTCGCCGTTCGAGCCGCGCGTTGCTCGCGCGCATCTCCTCCTCGGCCTGCATGCGCACGACTTCGGCACCGGCGCGAGCCGCGAAGATGCGCAGGATGCCGAAGTCCCGCTCAGCCCAATGCACTTCAGCGACATGGATGACCGCCAGGTGACCGAGTATCCGTCCGTCTGGCGTCTGCAGGGGGATGGCGAGATAGCTTTCGGCACCGAGCTCCCGCTCCGCGGGATAGCGCTCCGACACGCCCCGATCGTAGGCCACGATGTCGCCGTTGAGGATCTCGGCACAGGGTGTGCCCGCGATGTCGTAGCTGACATCCTCGTCCACGCTGGTGCCGTTCCAGAACGCGAGCACGTGCACGTGCCGGTTGTCCGCACTGAAGCGCGACACGAAGGCAAAGCGCGTGCCCAGTGCGAGCGCCAGGCCGCGCACCAGCGCATGGAAGAACTCTTTACCAGTCTGCGAGGCGGTGCTTTCGTCGATCAGCCTCAGCAGCTCGAAGTCAGTTTTGATCGCCATGGACCGATGGTCGACGGAGTGGACGTTCGCGAGCAGTTTGCTCAGGACGTCTTTCGCGCTGGGCATGTTACTCCAATTCGAGAACGTCTCGCGGCAATTCGGGAATGCGGCGCGACCAAAGCTGCTCGTAGTCTTCTCAAATGGTGACCGGCGTGGAATGTTCCGCAGGCGTCAGCGACCGCGGCTGGCGTCCGAGCAGGTAGTCGAGCGAGATCTTGCCGGGGCCATACACGGCGATCGTCAGCAGCATGAAGCCCCACAATACGTGCTGGCCCAGCGCCGCTTCCGAACCCTCCGCCAGAAGCACATGCGCGTAGGAGATGACCGCCATCGCGTTGACTGCGAACAGGCCCAGCGAACTCAGCCGCCCGTACAGGCCGAGCCACACAAGAATCGGAAAACCGAGCTCGCCGCAAGTACCCAGCACCGCGGCAACGGTCGGTGACAGTACCGGCGTGTGGTACTCGTTCTGGAACAACCACAAGGTCGTATCCCAGGTGGTGACCTTGAGCCAGCCCGCCTTAAAGAACTGCCAGCCAACGTAAAGTCGCGTGCCCAGCGCAAACAGCGGCTGAATGGTGTTCAGGAGCCGGGCGGTGAAGTAGTTCGGCTGGAGCAAGCGGTTAAGCAATGACATCGATCGCACTCCCCTTGGGTGGCGCTCAGCGATTTGCGCCCAGATGAAAATCCACGATCACGCCCGCGCTGACGTGACGGCGCAAGGCATGGCCCACATCAAATTCCGTCGCAGCCCGATCCGCGGCTGTCATGGTGGCCGCAGCCAGAGTCTCACCGGCAGAAATCGCAGTGAGAAACGCAAAGTCCGGCTCCGACAATCCCGACAACTCCATTTTCTCCCGCGCTCGTTGCACGAGCACCTGCTCGCCGCCCTGTCGCAGGTCCATCACCTGATCGATGTCGCCATCCGGCTGATTGGCACTCCAGATCTGCAGTACCGGAAATGGGGAGGCGATCAGCCGCACTGCCGGGTGCAGCACGAAACACAATCGCCCGCATTCCTCCGGCTCGACTGCAGCGAGACGCTGGAGGTCGAGTTCCGGATATTCGTCCGCCACCAGCACTTCCTGACAGGCCCACTCGAGCCGCGCGACGTCCTGGAAATACGCGTACTCCGTGTGTCCAAATCGTCGCTGGAGGTAGGTCGGTAGCCGCTCGCCGACGTGATGCAGATTTCCTGACGGCGACGGGAAGCGCTGCATGTATTGCAGGGCCAGCTGGCGAAAGTAATCGGCGCCCACGAGCCGTTCCAGAACAGGAAACGAGGCCCGTAGCGCCGCCAGAAAATTCTCGCGTGCGTTGTTGCGATAGATTCGCAGGCGACCTGCGGCCTCTATCCCGTTCTGCACCACATACGGCCCAATCGTCCCGGTCTCCTCGAACAGGAGCGCGGCGCTGAAAGCCTTCTGCAGCTCAGGCAGCAGCAGCATGGAGGGTCTCGCGTATCGAGTCGGCCTTGTGGGCCTCTTCGACGAGGACCGGGAGCTCGGGAATGTCGGTGTCCCACTCGATGAGCGTGGGCACATCCCCAAAACGCTGGATGGCGATGGCATAGAGGGCCCACACATCGGAGCAGACGTGCGTTCCGTGTGTATCGATGAGAATGTCGCGACCGCCGCATCTGTTGCGGCTGTGGCCGGCCAGGTGGATCTCACGAACCGCGGGCCGCGGCATGCGGGCGATGTATTGACGCGCATCGAAGCCATGGTTATGCGCGCTCACGTAGATGTTGTTCAGATCGAGCAGCAATCCGCAGCCCGATTGCTCCACGAGACTGGCCAGGAACTCTGGCTCGCTCATCGAAGAGCAGGTGAATTCGAGATAGCTGGAAACGTTTTCGATCAGGATCTGGCGGCCCAGGTATTCCTGCACTTGCGTGACCCGCCTCACCATGTGATCCAGTGCCTCGACCGTGTATGGTAACGGCAGCAGATCGTTGAAATATCGACCGCTCACCGAGCCCCACGACAGATGCTCGGAGACGAGCGCGGGCTCGAAGCGCTCGACGATGCGCTCGAGGTTCTCGAGGTGACGCCGATCGAGGGAATCGACGGAGCCGAGGGAAAGACCGACGCCGTGCAGGCTCAGAGGATAATCAGCGCGGATTCTTTCGAGCAGGCGCGGCTGCGAACCGCCCAAGACAAAATAGTTTTCGCTGTGGGCCTCCAGCCAGCCCACGGTCGGGCGCTGTTCGAGGATGTCGTGATGATGTTGTGCCCGTAAGCCGATCCCGGCCACTGCCGGAATCGGCCCTGGGCGCACGACGGGCATCGTCACGCGTTCGCTCACATCAAGCCGCGGTGAGACTTCCGCCCACCAGGCGCTCGCACGTTCCAGAGGGCAGAGCAACCCATTCCTTGGGACCCGAAGCCTTCGACTGGCCGGCACACGAGTGACCCGGTGCAGCGCAATCGTTCTTGCCGGCCTTGGAGACGCCATAGCACTTTTCCATACCGGCCTTCACTTCCACCGGACCCGCCTGCGCGCTCAGGCTGAGCACGAGAAGGCTGCTCACGGCGGCCGCGAGAGCCGAGCTCTTTAGATTCATCATCGGTTCGCTCCTCATTAAATAAGTGGATCGGCGCCTGCGCATCATTCCGATGTGGAGACGACACAGGCGACGAGTACGGCGGTGCAATCGCCATGCCATCGCCTGCGACGGCACTTAACGCGTGATCGAGGGCCGATCCGCAATGGAGCCCACCGATGGTTGCGGGCCGAGCCGCAATCCGTTGCGGCGCCACCGACTGCTGCGGGGAAGTAGAGCGACGGAGCCGTCGGTCGAGGCGGTTCTACAGGAAAATGTTGAGCGGCAGGAGCGCCGATACGACGAAGTTCGGCACATCCACCAGCTCGGCAACACGCAGATCAACGGCCACGCTGCAGATCGCGTAGGCCTGTTGCCGAGTGAAGCGACGCTCATCCACCAGGTAATCGATCATGTTGAGCAACGCGTTGCGCGCCGCGAGCGTCAGGTCCTCAGAATGCGCAGTGCCATCACGTGTGAATGACTGGCCAGTCGTCGCGAAGAAGCGCCTTGGAACTGCCATTTCCGGCCTGGTGAAATAGTCATCGCAATAGAATTGGGGATCGCGGATGTTGTGCGTTGCCGCTTCTCCCTTGAGGAGCGCGAAGGAGCCGAAGAAAGTGCCGCCCATTTCCACCGCCGTGCCGCAGCTCTCGTTGTCCCCCTGCGCGAAATGAGCATCGCCGACGGAGAACAGGGCGCCCTTCACGTAGACCGGCAGGCGTAGCGTGGTCCCGGCGGTCAACTGCTTGACGTCGAGGTTCCCGCCTGGCTCATGCGGCGCAATCGTGCGTAGCGCTTGACTCGCGATCTCAAGCTGCGATGGCACCGCATCCGCTGGATCCGGCGCAAGCACCATCCCGCCTCTTTCAGCGAGGGCCGCTTCGCGTTTCCTGATCTGGGCGAGCAACTCGTGCGACGGCGAGACCCCGATGACTCCCATGAATGGCGCACCAGGTATTCGCACACCTGGCAGATCGGGCGATGTCGCATAGCCGTCGTCGATCCGCCAATGAATGATGTGCGGCTCTCGAAAAACGTCACGCAGAAAACCGAAACCGGGCACCTGCACGGTGAACCCAAAGGGCTGCGGCGCAATCTCCAGGATCCGGACCTCCAGAATGTCCCCCGGCTCCGCGCCGTTCACGTAGATCGGCCCGGTGAGCGGATGAATGACGTTGAGGTTGCATCTGCCAACCTGCTGCGGCGTGGTGGATTCGTTGACCTGAAGATCGAAAGCATCGAGTGTTTCGATCCCAACCACCTGGCCAGGATCGATGCGCGCGATAGGAGGAATGTCGGGATGCCACCGGTTGTGCCCTCGGTGCGGTTGGGCACGCAGCGTTTTCAAGCGGTCGATCTCGATGTAGTGGTCGGCCTTGAGGGTCATGGGCGTGCCTCAGCGGCTCCGGAAGTTGGAGCGCACTAGATCACTCGGACGAAAGTTGATGCGCTCTGCGCGATTGACATGTTCTCGTTATGGCGACCACGCGGCATTCTGCAGGACTACACGATACCCGTCCGGATCCTCATACGTAAGCCCTTGCCGGTCCCAATAGGGATTGAACGACGGTATCGGCTCGTAGCCGGCTTTTGACATCCGCGCGATCGCGCTGCGCCAAGCTTCCGGCTCTGGAAGGTAGAAAACCAGCAGGTTGTCGGCCGTCGGAGCCCTGCCTGCACGGTGCCCTTGCTTGCAGGTGAACTCGAGGTGGTACTGCGCACCCGGGACGCCGACCATCACGCCATCGAATCCTTCGTGTCCCTCGAACGATCCGAGTATCGTCAAGCCGACGCCCTGCGTGTAAAAGCGCACCACCTCCTCGAGGCGGTCCGTCGGGCGCGCCACACGCATGGTGGTTTCAATTCTCATCAGGCGATCGCGATTCCGGCGGCAAAGCAGTCACAGCCTTCAAATCAACCTGACGCGTTGACAAATCGCACCAGGTCTGTGAGGTCGCTCCCGATCGCGTCCGGTGCAACTCCGAGCTCTTCGCCCGGAGTATGGAGCCGATTGACCCAGAACGTAGGATACCCAAACCATTTGGCACCGGCCGCGTCCCAGCCTGCGAACGCGGCGAACACAATGTCCTCGCGTCCGAGCTTGAGTGCGTCGAGTGCCAGCTGATACGCACGAGGATCAGGTTTGTAGGTGCGCCGCTGATCCGTGCTCAACACATGCTCGAAGAGCCCCTCCAGACCGGCGTGCTTGATCCCCGTCTCGAGCATCTTCGGTGTCAGGTTGGACAGGAATGCCAAGCGCACGCCCGCCTCCCGCAGCGAATGAAGCGCCGCTGGGACGTCGGGCCAGGTCTTGAGCTCGAGATACGCTTGCATCAGCTGTGCGCGCTTTTCCGGTGTCAGGTCGAGCTGCAGGAGCTTGGCTGCAAACACCAGCGCATCGTCCGTTGCCTGCCAGAAGTCCACATAGCGCCCTGATAAGGCGTGCAACCACTGGTATTCGAACTGCCGCGTGCGCCAGGCGTCGGAGAGCATTGCGCCCTTTCCTGGAAAGAGCGTCTCCGCGAGGGAGAAGATCGGTCGAGGATCAAAGATCGGGAAGGCATCGAAGGCAACCGCCTGGAACTGCCGCCGCGTGGTCGCTTGCGCCAACGTCGCCGGTCGCAACACGCGGGCCGCCAGACCGCCAACGGTGAGAGCGAGCATACTTCGTCGATTCAGTGTCATCGCAGCGGTCCTTAAAAGGTCGAAGTCAGGACTCGAGGGGCGGGCAGTAACGCACGAAGCTGTCCGGACTAGCCAGCACGCTGACGTCACTCACGGATCTTTTCCTGCAACGGCCCGCCGATCAAGACCGCCGTTCGTGCCTGGATATTTCGCGGGTGTCACGCGCCTACAGTGTTGAAATAAACAGCAACTCGAGCTGGTCAACTGCGCACCAGCGGGTCGGTAACGCAGACATTCACCATGTATTCAATTCGCGAGGCGAGTCAAAGGGATCTGGCCGTCCTGCCTATGATCGAGCAGGCGGCTGGCATGATGTATTGCGGGACGCCGTATCGACACCTTGCATCTGCACCCAATACATCGGACGACGTTGACACCGCGCGCGATCGTGTGTGGGTCATCGCCGAGAACGATGAGCCCGTTGGATTTGTGATCGTCCGCGAGTTCTCGGGTGCTGCGCACATTCACGAGATCGATGTGCATCCTCGCTGTGCGCGTCGTGGTTTGGGCCGGAGGCTCATCGAGCATGTTGCGAGTTGGGCGTCGGCAAGAGGTCATACGACGCTCACATTGACTACGTTTGCAGACGTGCCCTGGAACGGGCCGTACTACTCCCGATTGGGTTTCGCGACGATCCCGGCTGACGCGTTATCGACAGGCCTGCGCGAGAGTCTCCTGGCCGAAGCTGCAGCTGGCTTCCCGATGAGACATCGCATCGCAATGCAGATGGTCCTAGGGCGCCGATGAGAGAAACATCCATGGAAAACGTGACATAAAGCGCGCGGGACTGTATGAATCGGCCCCGTAGTCACCATGACTTGCGGGTCGCAGTATCGCTTTGGACCGTTTCGCTTCGACGCGAAGGGTCGCGTGCTCTTCCGCGGCACGATGGATCTCGGCTTGCCGCCGAAGGCTGCCGAAACGTTGCGCGTTCTCCTTGCCAACGCAGGCGACGTCGTCGACAAGGACGCGCTGCTCGATACGGTCTGGGCCGGCGCTGTGGTCGGCGAAGGCAGCCTGACGCGCACGATTTCGATTCTGAGGAAAGCCCTCGGCGGCGACGCCCACAGCGACAAGTACATCGCGACTGTTTCGAAGCGCGGCTATCGGTTCGTAGCACCAGTTGAGTCGGCGGCAGCTGACACGGGCGGAGCGCCGGGCGAGCGCACCATGCTCGCTGTCCTGCCCTTCGAGAACCTGGGCACGGGCCGACGTTACGACTATTTCAGCGACGGGCTGACTGAGGAGCTGATCGCTCAGCTGAGCCGTCTCAATCCGCAGCGGCTCGGGATCATCGCGCGCACCTCGAGCATGACGTTCAAGGGCACGCCGAAGGGTATCGCCGAAATCGGCCGCGAGCTCGGCTTGCACTATGTACTCGAAGGCAGTGTTCGACGCAGCCGTGGGCGCATGCGCATCGCGGTACAGCTCATCCAGGTGAGCGATGAGACACATGTCTGGGCCGAAAACTATGAGCGCCCGCTAGGCGATGTGCTGCGCCTGCAGTGCGACGTGGCAGCCGCAGTCGCGCGCGAAATCGATGTGAAGCTCTCCAGACACACCTCACGGCGGCTCACTGCTGCGCAGGAAGTACCCGCGAGTGCCTACGAGGCGTATCTCAAGGGCCGGCACCTGTTCAACCGGCGGACCGAAACGGGCATGCGGGAGAGCATCGCGCATTTCGAGCAGGCCCTGAGTCACGATCCCACTTATGCACCGGCCTACGCAGGTATCGCGGATGCGCAGGTGATGCTCGCGTGCCGCGGCATGGTGCCGGCAAAAGAGACGTTCCGCCGTGCGCGCGCCGCTGCACGCAAGGCTCTCGAGCTCGACAGCGAGCTCGGCGACGCTCACGGATCACTCGCGCACGTGCGTCTGCACGACTGGGACTGGGAAGGGCTGGAACAAGATTTCCGGCGGGCGACCGAGCTCAATCCCTCCCTCGCCATCGTCCACTACTGGTTCGCCGAATACCTGATGTCGCAGGGCCGATCTGCAGAGGCGGTCGCCTCCGCGGAGACTGCCTATCGCATGGATCCGCTTTCGCCCGTCATCCGTTCTTCGCTGTCGATGATTCTGTATCTGGCGCACCGCTTCGCGGAAGCCGCGGATATGCTGGTCCAGGCCTGTGCAGCAGATCCTGGACATTTTCTTCCGCACATGCGACTCGGCCTGGTGCGTATCCAGCAGCGCCGTTACGACGATGCGATCGCGGAACTCAAGACCGCCAACCGGCTGGCGGATGACAGCACCGAAACTCTCGCTGCGCTCGGCGTGGCTTATGCGGCCAAGCGTGACTCCCGCGCGACTCGCCAGCTTTTGAATCGGCTCGATCGGCTCAAAGGCAGGCGCTACGTCCTGCCGTACAACGTCGCGAAGATCCACTCGGCGGCCCGCGACCGCCGGAAGACGTTCGAATGGCTCGAGACCGCGTACGAAGGCGGCAATCCCGACCTGATCGAGCTCAACTCGGAACCGCTATTCGGCTGGATCCGCGCAGACGCCCAGTTCAGAAACCTGATGCGGCGCATTGGCTGGGACAACTGACGCCTTACCACTTCCAGACGCGATCGTAGCGACCGAGCAAACCGCTCAGGTCCTTGCGGCTCACGCGCGTCACACCCGCGAGCATCGATTCCGCAGCAATGCCGCGCTCTTCCAGGTCCTCGGCGATCGCACAAACGCTGGCGCCGCTCTCGATGAGTTTTGTCAGCTCGTGATCGATCGCCGGCGGATGACGCTGCGACCACGCCCCGATCGATAACCCGTGCGCGTCCTGGCCACGCACGGCATAGTTCACCGCAGTCCCTGCGAGCACCACGTCGGCGGCGGCGCCTGCGCTGCGAATGGCGCGCGTAAACCAGAGCACTGTGTCGTCCTGTTCCTCGAGGGTTGCCCGATACGCAGTCTCGATGATTTGCAGAACACGCATGAGCTTTGCTCCTAGCGGGTGGGAATGACGAGAGCGTTGTCGGTTCCCGTCACCATCTTCCAGAAGTCGGCTGGCGAGCCCCGGCGGACTCCAGATACGACCTCAGTGGCGCCGCGTTCGTCCACACACAGACCGCAGTTCACCCAGTCCAACGGTTTTTCACGCTCCACCGCCCGCTGCATGAGTGATCTCACCCAGACGTGCGGCACCGGATGCGCCTCCTCATCGACATTGCGACCGTGGAGAGCATTCGGGTGCGGCTTCTGCTGCGTAACCGGAAGGCTGACAGCACCTTCGTAAGCGAATACGCGGATGGTAAATCCCATGCGCACCGCTGCATCCATCAGGCGGAATGCGGTTGCCGTTCGCGTCTGCTCGTAGGGTGCGTCCATCAACAGGAAAGTGAGTGACTTCGTGGGCATGATGATGAACTCCGAATCAGTTCCACAGGACCACTGCGCCGGCGCCCAACTCTTCAACCAGCGCGTCCAGTGATGCGGGCTTGACGTGGCCGGCAAGCTCGCCGGCGGTGATACCACGCTCACGCAGAGCGAATTCATCCGCGAGCAAGGTCACACCATGTCTAGCGAGCTTTTCGAGCTCGTGGGCCTGTGCAGTGCCGCGCCCGGCGAGAACGCCGTTCTCCAGAAGAAACAGAGTCACGGTCGCGCCGTGCACGACCAAAGCCGCTGCCAGGTCACAACGCTGCCCGAAGCCCCTCCCCTCGAAGGGATCACGTGATTCGATCAGCACGTAGCTTGACATCTGGCCTCCCGTCGCGCAGATCGCAGCCGGCACTGGATCTCAATTGCGCAGGGTGATATCTGGCCATACGGCGGAGGCAAAGTCCTTCGCGCCAGCGGATGTTTTCATGATGAAAAGCTGACGGCGGCGGCGAGCACGTCGGCGGCGGCATTTCCAACGGCATTACCGGGGCCAGGCTGAGCGACGAGGGCCGGGGCATCGTGTTTGCACCCGGCCCGGATGAGAACAATTGGCGTTGGCTGGAGCCGTGGCTGCCGCACTCCACGTGGTTTCTGCTCGTGGCAACCCTCATGACCCCCGGATGAAAAGTGTGCCCGGGGATAGTGAGCCTCGAACGATCGATCACCGCACCCGGACTCCACGTCGCCATGCCGACATCAAGTCACTCGGGCTGCGCCTCGACAAGCAGGGAGTGGCCGAAGCG